>Ga0207683_10000689_pt1 | contig 30988 bp, 32 predicted proteins | sample KBSM73metaG_FD_184333 | JGI IMG/M metagenome (GOLD analysis project Ga0207683, IMG submission 184333) | Miscanthus rhizosphere microbial communities from Kellogg Biological Station, Michigan, USA - KBS M7-3 metaG (SPAdes) (version 2) | ecosystem: Host-associated > Plants > Roots > Rhizosphere >... | reverse complement strand
CTGCTCAAGTGCTCGTACGCGCCGTACGCGCGGATCATGAAGAAGATCTGCTGGGAGGAGTCGTTCCACATCCTCCACGGCCGCGACGTCGTGCTGACGCTGATGAACGGCACCGACGAGCAGCGCGAGCTGGTGCAGGAGGCGCTGAACCGCTGGTGGGGCCCGCTGATGCAGTTCCACGGCAACCCGATTCCGGGCGAGGACGACCCGATGGTTGTCTGGCGGATCAAGAGCCAGGGCAACGACGAGGCGCGCCAGCAGTTCCTCGACGGCTACGTGCCGCAGATCTGGGAGCTTGGCCTGACGGTTCCGGATCCGGAGCTGCGCAAGGACGAGGAGACCGGCCGCTGGCACTACGCCGAGCCCGACTGGGACGAGCTGATGAGCGTCGTCACGGGACACGGGCCGAAGACGGAGGACCGGCTCGACCTGCGCCGGCGCGCACGCGAGAACTCGGCGTGGGTGCGCCAGGTCCTGCTCGCCGCGTGATCTACGAAGTCTTTCGCCAGGAACGGAAGGGCCAGCCCTTCCAGCACGCGGGCTCGGTCGAGGCCGCGGACGAGCGCTTCGCCGAGGCCTACGCGCGTGAGCAGTACGGCCGCCGCGGCGAGTCGGTCGCGCTCTGGGTCGTCGAGCGCGGCTCGATCATGCGGATCGACGAGTTCGTCGACGAGCTGAACCGCAACTACCACCGCGTCGACGGGTATCCGCTCAAGGAGAAGCTGAAGGAGGCGCGCGAGCGTGCCGGCACGAGCCGAGCTCCTGCTGGAGATCGCTGACGACGAGCTGATCCTCGGCTGGCGCGACTCGGAGTGGACCGGCATCGCGCCGTTCCTGGAGGAGGACGTCGCCTTCTCGTCGATCGCGCAGAACGAGATCGGGCACGCGCGGGCGCTGTACGAGCTGGCCGCGCGCGAGCTCGGCACGACCGCGGACGAGCTCGCGTTCGACCGGCCCCCCGAGGAGTACCGCTGCTCGCGCCTCGTCGAGCTGAGGCTGCCGGAGTGGGAGCGAACGATTGCTCGGCATGTGCTCTACGAGCGGGCCGACGCCGAGCGCCTCCAGCGGCTGAAGGCGTCCGACGACACGGAGCTTGCGGGCCTGGCCGCCAAGATCGACCGCGAGGAGGCCTACCACCGGCTGCACGCCGAGATGTGGCACGAGCGCCTGAAGGGCGAGCCGCGCTACGAGGCCGCGCTCGAAGAGCTGCGGCCGCTGGTCGGGGAGCGCAACGCACATTCGGCAGAGCTGCAGGAGCTGTGGGACGAGATGACGGTCGTCCGCCGCTCGCAGCCGGCGGGGACGACATGGTGAGCGAGTCGCAGGTCTGGGACGCGCTCGCCGAGGTCCCGGACCCCGAGATTCCGGTCATCTCGGTCGTCGATCTGGGCGTCGTTCGCGACGTGCGGGTCGAGGACGAGCGCGTGCACGTCGAGTTCACGCCGACCTTCCTCGGCTGCCCGGCGCTCGAGGTGATGCGGGACGCGATGGTGGAAAAGCTGCGCGAGCTCGGTGCGGAACCGGAGGTCGAGGTCGTGCTCGACGACTCCTGGTCGACCGACCGCATCACGCCCGAGGGCCGCGAGAAGCTGCGCGCGGCAGGCTTTGCACCGCCCACCCCGCGCTCGGAAGGGCCGACACTCGTGCAGCTGCAGTCGAACGGCTTCCGCTGCCCGTACTGCGGCTCGCGCGACACGGCGCTCGAGAACATCTTCGGCCCGACGCCGTGCCGCTCGCTGCGCTACTGCCGCGACTGCAAGCAGCCGTTCGAGCAGTTCAAGACCATTTAGCGGCGCCGTCCACGAACGATCCGAACCGGGAGACCAGCGCGGCGCGATAATCGGTGGATGGCTGACGATCCGACCGAGTCGCAAGACGAACGGGCCTCGCTCGACGACCTGCGGCCGAACGAGCCTCGCGACAGGGTCACCACGAGGATGGAGCCATGACGCAGCCTCAGTCGCGTTCAGAGCACACCGATGCCGCAGAGAAAGCGCAGCCGGTCTCGACGTCGCCGTCCGAGCTCGATCAGGAGCGGCGAACGTCGATGGCCGCGGAACGCACCTGGCTGGCATGGTGGCGCACCGCGCTCGGCGCCACCGCCGGGGCGCTCGCCGTGGGCCGGTTCGCGCCGCAACTGCTCCACGTCGCCCCCTGGCCTTACATCCTGCTCGGCTGCGGCTACGCGTCTCTCGCGGTCGGGCTCTCGATCGTCGGCGCACAACGACAGCGCGAGTTGGAGCATGCGCTGCGGACCGGGGGCCATGCACCGCTGAGGTTCCGCACCGTCGCGGTGTTCACGGTCGGCGGAGTCGCCGTTGCCGTGATGACAGTCGTGCTCGTGATCGCGCAGACCTGACGGCGCTAGGACTCGATGCCGACGTTCAGGCTCGGGTACTTCCCCGTCAGCAGCAGCACGTAGGCGTAGGTCTGCGTCTCGAACCGCAGCGCGAGCGCGGCGAAGTTGCGCAGGCCTTCCGGCACGCGGCCCATCACGAGCGCGATGAACCAGCTGAAGACGGCGAGCAACTGGGAGAGATTCGAGAGGATGTTCGTCAGCAGCAGCGCCGGGATCGCGAGGATGATTCGGAAGAAGACGGTCAGCCGGTTCTGGTCCTCGGGCGGGTCGATCTCGAGGTCGATCGGGTAGCTGCCCTCGCGCCCGGTGAAGCCCGGGTAGGGGTCGGCGATCAGGAGGACGTAGGCGCGGACATGCGTCGTGAAGCGCAGGAACGTCGCGAGGAAGCCGTGCAGCCCGTCTGGCGAGCGGCCGGTGGCAAGAGTCGCGAACCAGTTGACGATGAGCGCCAACGTCGCGATCACGGCCCACAAGGTGAACCACAGGAAGAGTGGGATCGCGAGGATCAGGCGGAAGAAGACGGTCAGCCTGGTCCGCTGGAGGTCGTCGTTGACGATCAGCCGGATCGGGTGGATCGCCGGCACGTGCGCAGCTGCTGCGGTCTCCATGTCGTGTCCTTCCATGTCAGCGGCCCTCGAAGCGCGGCTCCCGTTTCTCCAGGAACGCGTCCACTCCTTCGCGGAAGTCGTCCGTCTGAGTGGCCGCGGCCTGCAGCTGCGCCTCGCGCTCGAGCTGCTCCTCGAGCGTCGCCCGGTCGGCGCTGTCGAAGAGGCGCTTGCTCATGCCGATCCCGCGCGTCGGCATTGCGGCCAGCTGCGCGGCCCACTCCGCAGCGCGGGGGGCAAGGCGGTCGTCGGGCACGACCTCCGACACGAGGCCCCAGTCGAGCGCCTCCTGCGCGGTCAGGCGCCGCCCCGAGGTCATCCACTCGAACGCCCGCGGCGAGCCGAGCAGCCGCGTGACGAAGAACGTGCCGCCCATGTCCGGGACGAGGCCGATGTTGATGAACGCCGGCACGAAGGTCGCGCTCTCGGCAGCCAGGCGCAGGTCGCAGGCGCAGGCGAAGCTGAGCCCGGCGCCGGCGGCGGGCCCGTTCACGGCCGCGATGACCGGCTTCTCCAGCTCGCGCACCGCCCGGATCGTCGGGTGGTAGTTCGTGCGCAGGCGGCCGGCGATGTCACGCGCGGCTTCGCCGAACTCGCTCAGGTCCTGCCCGACGCAGAAGCCTCGGCCGGCGCCGGTGATCACGACCGCCCGCACGTCCTCGCGCCGCGCATCCCTGAACGCGCCGACGAGCTGGCGGTGCATCTCGGCCGTGAACGCGTTCAGCACGTCCGGCCGGTTGAGCGTGATCGTGAGGACGGCGCCGTCTCGGCTGGTCTCGACCTCGGGCATCCGCCGCAGCCTATAACCGCGTTGCTAGCTTCGGCGCATGGCCGGGTTGACCTACATCTCGTCCGAGCAGGACGCCCTCGACGCCTACTCGAACGCCGTCATCTCCGTCGCCGAGCGGCTCGCGCCGTCGGTGGCGAACCTGCGCGTCTCGCGGGGCCGGCGCCTCGGCGGCGGCAGCGCCGTGGTGATCACCCCGGACGGCTTCCTCGTCACGTCGGCGCACGTCGTCGACGGCTCGACGCGCGGTGGCCGCGCGTCCTTCGTGGACGGGCGTGAGCTCGCCTTCTCGGTCGTCGGCTCCGACCCGCACTCCGACCTCGCCGTGCTACGCGCTGACGCGGACGAGCTGGTCGCGGCCGAGCTCGGCGACGCAGAAGGCCTTCGCGTCGGCCAGCTCGTGGTCGCGATCGGCAATCCGAACGGCTTCGCCGGCTCCGTGACCGCTGGCGTCGTCTCGGCGCTCGGGCGCTCGCTCCCCACGGCCGGCGGCCGGATCGTCGACAACGTGATCCAGACGGACGCCGCGCTGAACCCGGGCAACTCGGGCGGAGCGCTCGCCGACGGGCGTGGGCGCGTGGTGGGAATCAACACTGCCGTCGCCGGCGTCGGCCTAGGCCTCGCGGTGCCGGTGAACGCGGCCACTCGCGCGATCGTCGGCGCGCTGATGACCGAAGGCCGCTTCCGGCGCGCCTACCTCGGCATCGCCGGCGGCTCGCGGCCGCTCCCTCCCCGCGTCGCGCGGCGCCTAGGACGCGATTCTGGTGTCGAGGTCGTGCAGGTCGCGGGCGACTCGCCGGCCGCAACGGCCGGCCTTCGCGCCGAGGATCTGATCGTCGAGCTCGACGGCCAGCCGGTCACCGACGTGGCCGACATCCAGCGGCTGATGGTCGTCGAGAAGATCGGCGAGCCGGTCGCGCTGCGTGTGCTGCGCGAGGGCCGCGAGCTCGAGCTTTCGCTCGTCCCGGCCGAGCTCGCGGGCTAGACCGGCCCGGTCACCGGGTGCGCGTGGCTTTCGTGGCCGGCGAGCTCGGCGAGCACCTGGGCGACGAGCACCGCAGCGAGGAGCCAGATGATCAGCACGGGGGAGAGCACGCTCGAGAGCCCGACCAGCACGAGCGAGAGGGCCGCCGTCACTAGGCGCAGCACGACGTCTACATCGAAGAGCATGGGCGGCACCGCCAGCTCGATCGCCGCCAGGCCGCCCATGCAGAGCGCGGCCCCGGCGGCCGCGACCCAGCCGATGTCTTCGTAGCTCGGCCCGGGCTGGACGGAGAAGATCGTCAGCTTCACGCCGACGCCGAGCGCGGCGATGCCGGCGGTCACGAAGTAGTGCGCGTAGGTGTAGGTGAGCCCGCTGAGCACGTTCCGGGTGACGATCACGGCGGCGTCGAGGAAGTCGAAGTAGAGCCACCAGATCGCCGCGCCCGTGATGAACCCGGCGAACGCAACCGTGCCGGAGCTGAACGTCCAGCTGACGTGGGCCGTGCCGAGCACGACGCCGATCACCCCCTCGCCGAGCACGATCAGGACGAGCAGGCCGAACCGCTCGGGCAGGTGGCGCGGATCGACGGGCATGGAGCCGAGCAGCCGCCAGACCCTGACCGGCCCGAAGTGCTCGAACACGAGCGCGGCGCCCCAGAGGACGTATTTCCACGGCGTCGGCACGACGACCGAGACCAACCAGACGCCGGCTGCGGTCCCGAAGACGAAGAGCAGCCACCCGGCGACCGGCTTCGCGACGGGGAGGTCGCGGTAGACGCGCACGTAGAGCGCGAGCAGCACCAGGCGAACGCAGACGTAGGCGACCGCGAAGGCGTTCTGACCGCCGTGGAGCGCATCCGGGACGGTGCTCGCGAGCGCGGCGACGGTGAACATGCCGAGCAGCGTCAGCAGCCGGTAGACGAGGTCGTCCGTGTCAAACCGCGTGGCGTAGAAGGCAAACCCCGACCAGGCCCAGGCGATTGGGAGGAAGAGGGCGAGAAAACGGCCGAAGCCCGCCGCCGTCGGGTCGGCGCTGAGCGTCGAGGCCACCTCCGCGATCGCGGCGACGAAGACGAGGTCGACGAACAGCTCGAGCCAGGTCGCCCGCCGCTCGCCGTCGGTCTCGAGGGTGCGCAGCCGCGGCGGGTCGAGGAAGCGCTCGAGCCTGCTCATGCGGTTCGGACGGCTAGCGCCGGCTGCGGGCCAGCGACCAGACCGCCAGCACCGTGAGCCCGGCGACGACCTGCCAGCCGGCCATCAGCCGCTGGACGTCGACCGCCGGCTTCCACTCGACCTTTTCGCCGGGGCCGATCACGTAGGCGCCGATGGGACGCGCCATCACGCCGAACCCGGCGCCGCCGTTGTTCGTGTCGTCCCCGCCCCCGCCGCCTCCTCCGCGGACCGCCGCAGCCGGGATCACCGTCACCCCGTCGCCCTCGACGGGCTCGCCGTAGACCCGCTTGGCGGCGATCGCGTCCTGTGCTCCTCGCAGCAGCTCGTCGATGTCGGGCATGGCTACCTCCCTTTGAACTCGGGCTTGCGTTTCTCGGTGAATGCGGTCAGGCCCTCTCCCGCGTCTTCGCTCGCGAGCGACAGGTAGAGCGCGCGCCGCTCGGTCTCGATCCCGGCGGCGAGCGTCGTCTCGTAGGCGCGCTTGACCGACTCCTTCGCGAGCCGCGTCCCGACCGGGCCTTTCTCGGCAATGTCGTGGGCGACGCGCTTCGCCTCCGAGAGCCAGGCCTCTTTCGCGACCACGCGGGCGACGAGCCCGGCCTGCAGCGCCTCGCGCGCCGAGAGCCGGCGGCCGCTGAGGATCACGTCCATCGCGAGCGCCTTGCCGACCGCCCGCGTCAACAGCTGCGTGCCGCCCGCGCCGGGAATGATCCCGAGACCGGTCTCGGGCTGGCCGAACAGCGCCGTCTCCGACGCGACGATCAGGTCGCAGCTCATCGCCAGCTCGCAGCCGCCGCCGAGACAGAAGCCGGACACCGCCGCGACGAGCGGCTTCCAGATCGAGCGGATCGAGTCCCAGCGCTCGACGCGGCGCTGATAGAAGAGCTCGATCGCCGAGGACTGCGAGAGCTCGCCGATGTCGGCACCGGCGGCGAAGGCGCGCTCGCTCCCGCCGAGGACGATCGCGCGCACGGAGTCGTCGCGGTCGAGCTCCTGCAGCGCGTCGACGAGCTCCTCCATCAGCGCGTCGGAGAGCGCGTTCAGCGCCTCCGGGCGGTTGAGCAGGACGACCGCGATCGCCCCTTCGCGCTCGGTCAGGACGAGCTCAGCCATGTCGCTTTTCGCCATGACCCAGGGACAGTCCCTGTCGGGCCACCGGCCGCGTCCGCGAAGAGACGTTCGTCCTGCATGCGCGCGTGTGCGATGGCCGCTTCGGCCACGGGCCGGGGACTGTCCCCAGGACCCGGCCGAAACGGACGTGGCTCACTTCTTCTCCAGGAACCGCTCGATCGCGGCCTTCGGCTCGTCGGTCGCCATCGAGAGCGCGAGCCAGTCGCGCGCGTGGTTGATCGTCTCGTGCCAGGCCAGGTCGCGCCAGAAGTTGAGGTGCTGCTTGGCGTAGCGCGTCGTCTGCGGCAGCTTGCGCTCGAGGTTTTCGACGACCGCGTCGACCTTCGCGTCGAGCTCCGCCGCCGGCACGGCCCAGTTCACGAGCCCCCACTCCTCGGCCTGCTTCGCAGGGATCTCGTTGCACATGAGCACGATCTCGCGCGCACGGCGGTCGCCCACCATGATCGTCAACCATTGCGTCGCCCCGCCCGCCGGGACCGAGCCGTGCTCCGGCCCGACGTGCCGGATGAACGCGTCGTCCACCATCACGGCCAGGTCGCACGCCATCTGCAGCTCGTTGCCGCCGCCGACCGCGATCCCGTTGATCCGCGCCAGCGTCGGCTTGCCGATCTCCCGAAGCCGGTCGTGCATGTCCTTGAACGCGCCGAACCACTTCCAGTACTCGGTGGGCTTGCCGACGTAGTGGTCGGCCCACTCCCGCAGGTTGGCGCCGACGCAGAAAGCCCGCCCGGCACCCGTGACCACGACCACGCGGATCGAGTCGTCCCACGACGCGTCCTCGCACGCGCGCGCGATCTCGCGCAGCATCTGGAAGTCGAACGCGTTCAGGATCTCCGGCCGGTTGAGCGTGATCGTCGCGCGCGGCGGCGCCTTCTCGTAGACGATCCGCTCGAAGCCGAGCTCCTCGGGCGGAAGCGGCTTCGGCGCCTCGGGTTGCCTCTCGCTCACGAGACGTCCGCGAAGAGCACGTGGAAGCGCCCGCCCATCTCCATCGCGTCCTTGCCGGTGGCCATGAACTCCTCGCTGCGCGCCGCCTCCTTGAACGCGTCCCGGTCGGGAAACTCCCACTCGGCGTAGTACGCGTAGGCCGGCTCGCCCATCGGCGCGCCGAACACCTTGCCGTGCCGGAACGTCCCGCCGGGCACCTTGTGGCACAGCTCCGCGTGGCGCGCGTAGCGCTCTCCGTCCGGCTCGCTCTCGTACAGCACGAAGGCCCTGACCAATGAAACCTCCCTGTCGTGGAACGGAGCGGACCCTAGCTTCCGCGGCCCCGACAAGCGCGGTCTCGGTTTGGTATAGAACCGGATAGCAGCCGCTGACCTACTGCGGCGGCCGCGTGGCTGCGGACACGAAAAACAACCGCAAGGGGGGACGCATGAGACGCCTCAGCGTCATGCCTCGGCGAGCAGGAGCCCTTCGGCTGCTGGTCCTCGCGGGGCTGTCAGTGATTGCGTTGACGCTCACGTCGAGCGGCTTCGCAGTCGTCAACCTCGACAATCATTCCGCCGGCCTGCGCGACTTCGACTCGCGCGGGAAGGTCGCGCCCACCCGGGCACAACTCCGGTCGGCGCGGTCGATCCACGGCCGCGTTTCGTGGGGCCCGCTCGGAACGCCGGCCTCGGTCATCCACTACGGCGGCTATCTCGCTGCCGGGCTCAAGGCACCGTCCGCCGAGTCGGCCTCACTCAACTGGCTCGCCGCGCACAAGGCGGTCTTCGGGCTGCGCTCGATCAAGGGCCTGAGGGTGCTGACCGCGGCGCCGCTTCGAGGAAGCAAGGCCCACGCCGTCTCGTTCCGCCAGACCTTCGGCGGCGCGCTCTCGGCCGACGGCGTCGTGACCGTCACGGTCGTTCCGGCCAAGACCGGCTGGAAGGTCGTGTACGCGTCGTCGAGCCTCGCGCGCGACCAGGCGGTCGTGGGCAAGCGCTCGCTGTCGCCCGTCCACGCCTGGGTCAAGGCCGCCCAGGCCACGGGCATCCACGTCTCGGACGTAGCGGCCCTGGGGAAGACCGCCGACGGCACGACCGCCATCTCGGCGAGCGGCCTGAGCGGCTCGGAGACCGTGCGCCCGACCGTGTTCGGCACAGGGCGAAAGGGCGCGATCCGCGCCTACGACACGACCGTGACGCGGTCGATCCACGGCGCGCAGGACTCCTACCGCGTGATCGTCGACGCGGCGACCGGCAAGCTGCTCTACCGGCAGAACCTGGTCGACAACCTGGCGAACGACCCGGTGTGGTCGGCGTTCCCGATCGCACCGCCGTACAACCCGCTGAATGCGTTCCCGTGGAACTACGGGAGCACGGACACGCGGCAGGCCTACTGCTGGACGGCGACGGCCGGCTGCACCAACGTCGTCTCGGACGATCCGGGGACGACGGTGTACCCGCTGGGCGTCGCCTCCAAGTTCCAGTGGGACATCCCGCTGGACGTCTTGGGCAACCAGGGGACACCGCAGAGCACGGTCGGCAACAACGTCGACGAGGCGCTTCTGTGGAGCGGCGGAGGCCGGTCGTACAACAACCCGGCCAACCCGCGCCCGATCAGCCCGACCCGCGACTACACGGCGGCGAACTTCCCGTGGACGAACGAGTGGTTCAACACCGCGTGTAACCCGGCGCCGCTGCTCGCGACGGGACAGGCCGGGGCCCAGGCGAACCCGAACGTCGAGGACTGGTCGGCTGCCGCGATCAACCTCTTCGTCGGCCACAACCGGATGCACGACTACTCGTACTACCTCGGGTGGGACGAGGGTCACTGGAACGCCCAGCAGTACAACAACGGCATCTCGACGGTCGACCCGTCGCCGACGCCGGGCGGTCCCACGGCCACGCCGGTCGGCAACGACGCCATCCTCGGCCAGTCCCAGGACGGCGCAATCAGCGGCGGGCCGCCCACCTACGGAGCCCGCGACAACGCGAACATGGGCACCGGTGCCGACGGGCAGCATCCGTCGACCAACATGTTCCTCTGGCAGCCGCTGCCGGGTGCGTTCTACGCCCCGTGCGTCGACGGCGACTACGACGTCACCGTCTTCGCGCACGAGTTCGGCCATGCGATCGAGAACCGCATGATCGGCAAGGGCGTCGGGGCGCGGCAGGGCTTCCCCGCCGGCGCGATGGGCGAGGCCTTCGGCGACTTCGACGCGCTCGAGTTCGTCAACGAGGACCACATCGCACCGGTCCCGGGCTCGGACCGCTACACCGAGGGCGCGTACGTCACGGGCAACGGCTACAACGGCATCCGCGACTTCCTCGCGGGTCGGCCGATGGGCGGGCAGTTCCCGCAGCCCGGCCAGAACCCCGACACCGATCCGCTGAACTACAGCGACATCGGCTTCGACAACGTCGGCCCCGAGGTGCACGCGGACGGCGAGATCTGGATCGCCACGCAGATCGACCTGCGCGACCTGTTCCTCCAGCGGTACCCCTCGAGCGGAACCGCCGAGGATCTCGCGTGCCTCCGCGGGCAGAAGTCCTCGAACACCTGCCCGGGAGACCGGCGCTGGATCCAGCTCTACTACGACGCGATGGTGATGATGCCGCGGAACCCGACCATGCAGGACGCCCGCGACGCTCAGCTGGCGGCCGACATGGCGCGCTTCGGCGGTGCCAACCAGGACCTGCTCTGGCAGGGCTTCGCGCTGCGGGGCCTCGGCCAGTTCGCCCAGACGAACCCGAACGTCGGGACGGGCGGCAATGCCGCGAACGCCGACACCGATCCGACGCCGGACTTCTCGTCGCCGCTCGCGAACAACGCGACGTTGACGTTCTTCGCCGACAGCAAGGGGAACTCGTCGGTCCCGGTGAACGCGAAGATCTACGTGGGCGACTACCAGGCCCGCTCGGTACCGATCGCGGACACCGACCCGAGCACGAACCCCGACGGAACGCCGAGGACGGTCAACCTCGACGACACGGCGCAGTTCGTGCCGACCCTGAGCAACCCGCGGTGGAGCTCGTACAACTTCACGGCGGTCGCGCCTGGCTACGGCATGGTGCGGTTCAACGCGAGTGACCTCCGGCCCGGCGAGGACCGGAAGATCACGATCCACTTCGTCCCGAACTTCGCCTCGTCGTCGCAGGGCGCGACGATCACGGGTGACGCCCTCGGAACGAACACGAACCTCGCCAACGTCCAGGACGACAACGAGGCCACGAACGACGGCCAGACCGGAGCCAGCGCTCAGGGCCGCTGGTTCGTGATCGGCCTCGGCGGCGTCAACCCGAACGGCAACGTGATCAAGCGGCTGGGCGTCTCCGCCCTGCTCGTGCCGGGGAACAACCGCTTCACGGCACTCCGCTCGTTCGACGCGTACGCCTGCCGTGCTGGGAAGGACAAGGACAACCCGACCTGCGACGGGTCGATCGACGCGGGCTGGACGCAGATCGTCTCGTCCGCGTCCGACGCATTCCCGTCGGTCAACCCGCGTCCGGTCACCCCGGACATGACCCTGCGCTACTTCGACGTCTCGCACCCCGAGGTCGCCACACACATCAAGTTCGTGGTGACGAACAACCAGTGCACGGGGCAGACGTCGTATCAGGGCGACCAGGACAACGACCCGAACATCAACTCCGACTGTCGGGCCACTCAGGGCCCGACTGCGGTGGGCTTCCCGCCGCGGGACACCGAGGTGCACGTCACCGAGGTCGAGGTGTTCGGCCAGAACCCGACCGTGTCCGGCAGCAAGGTCACGACCGGGTAGCAACGCGGTAACAGCGACACCGGAAGAGGGCCGGCCCGGCGCCGGCCCTCTTCGTGTCCGAGGCCCCTGCGATGCTGGCGCGCCGTGAACGCGCTCGTCGTCGTCTTCGCCGTGATCGCCGGGGTTGCCGGCTCGGTGCAGGTTGCCGTGATGTCGAAGCTCGGCGACCGCGTCGGCGTCTTCGGCGCGCTCGCGTGGGCCACCTCGCTGGCGGCGCTGCTCGCGATCGCGCTGATGCTGGTCGCGCGCGGCAGCTTCGGTGAGCTCACGGCGGCTGCGCGCCAGCCCGTCTGGCTCTGGAGCGGCGCGCTGATGAGCATCATCATCGTGCTCGCGATCACGGTCGCCGGCTCGCGCATCGGCGTGATCGCGACCGTCTCGATCCTGCTTGCCGGCCAGTTCGCGGCGGGCGCGGCGATCGACCGCTATGGATGGCTCGGCGCCGACAAGATCGGGGTCGGCTGGTGGCGCGTGGTCGGCATCGTCCTGCTGGGGATCGGCGCCGGCCTGACGCTCAAGCGCTAACCCGGACGTTTCGCGGGCACCTCTGCGTTGTGACAGGCGTGAGCCACCGCGCGCAGGTCTGGGTCGCCCTGTGGACCGTGTACATCGTCTGGGGCTCGACCTACCTCGGAATCGAGCTCGCCGGCGAGACGATTCCCGGGGTCTTCGGCGCCGGCGTCCGCTTCACGATCGTCGGGCTGATCATGTTCGGCATCGTCGTGTGGCGCCGCGGGAGCCAGGCGCTCCGGATCGGCCGCGCCGAGCTGGCCTCCGCCGCGCTCGTCGGGCTGCTGCTGCCCGGCGCGAACGCGATTCTCTTCGTGACCGAGCAGCACGTGCCGATCGGATTGACGTCGCTGATCATCGCCTCGGTACCGCTCTGGATGCTGATGCTGCGACTGGCCGCCGGCGAGCGACCGGACCGGGTCGCCACACTCGGCCTGCTCGTCGGCTTCGCCGGGATCGCCGTGCTCGTTCGGCCGGGCGGCGGCTCGGGGCCGCTCGGCTACCTGCTGTTGACCGTCGTCGCCGCGGTCGCGTGGGCGGTCGGGTCGTTCCTCTCGCCGCGGCTGGCGGTGCCGAAAGACGCGCTCGTTGCGAGCGGCTACGAGACCTTCATCGGCGGGGTGGTGCTCGCCGTGATCGGCCTGGCGACGACGTCGTCGTCCCACCTCGACCCGTCCGGCTGGTCCGAACGCTCGATCCTCGGCCTCGTCTACCTGATCCTCGTCGGCTCGGTCGTCGGCTACACGGCATACGCCTGGCTGCTCGGCAACGCGCCGCTGGGGCAGGTCGCCACCTACGCCTACGTCAACCCCGTCGTGGCGATCGCGCTCGGCGTGATCGTGCTCGACGAGAAGCTCACGCTGCGCGTCGTCCTCGGAGCGCTACTGATCCTCGCCGCCGTCGCGATCGTGGTGAAGCGGGAGTCAGAGCCCGGCGAGCTCGTCGGGGCGGACGGGCACGCGACTGAGCTCGCGGCCGCTCGCCGCTCGTAGCGCCGAGACGACGGCGGCGGTCGAGACGACGGTCGGCGGCTCGCCGACGCCCTTGGCGCCGTAGGGCGCGTCGGGCTCGGGGTCCTCGACGAGGTCGGCGTCGACCGGCGGCATGTCGAGCGTCGTCGGGATCAGGTAGTCGGTGAAGCTCGCGTTCGTGATCAGGCCGTCGCGCGTCTGGATCTCCTCCATCAGCGCGAGCCCGAGGCCCTGCGCTGTGCCGCCCTCGATCTGGCCGTGGACGGCCTGCGGGTTGATCGCCTTGCCGACGTCCTGCGCCGTCCCGATCCAGACCACGCGCGAGAGCCCGAGCTCGACGTCGACCTCGGCGACGACCCGCATCGCCGCGGTCATGTAGGCGACGTGGACGCGGTCGCCCGTGACCTGGCCGGTCTCCGGGTCGAGCGGGAACGTGCGGGCGTGGTGATACGTACGCTCGAGGTCGACCTCGCTGCCGCCGTTCGACCGGAACTCTTCGAGTGCGTCCTGGCAGGCGAGCTTCACGGCGCCGGCCGTCATCCAGGTGAGGCGAGAGGCCGACGCGGACCCGGCGGAGTCGACGCCGTCGGTCGAGCCCGGCAGCAGCACGACGTTCTCGGTCCCGAGCTCGGTTCTCGCGACCTGGAGGATCACGTTCGTCACGCCCTGTCCGACCTCGGCAGCGGCGCAGCGCACCTCGGCCGCGAGCTGCTCGTCCGGCCCGAGCCATAGCCGGACGCGCGCCGCGCAGGCGTCGTCGAAGCCCTCCGAGTAGCAGACGTTCTTGAAGCCGACCGCGAAGCCGACCCCGCGCTTGACGCCCTGGCCGTTGGTCGTGTTGCCGGCGCCGCCGGGCAGGCGGATCGGGTCGCGCGGCAGTTCCTCGGGCTCCGGCGCGGCCAGCGCGGCGGCTCGGCGGATCACCTCCGCCACCGGCATCGACCCCGTGAGCTTCTGCCCGGTCGGCAGCGTGTCGCCGGGCTGGAGCGCGTTCAGCAGCCGCAGCTCGACCGGGTCGATCTCGAGCGCGGCTGCCAGCTTGTCCATCTGCGCCTCGTGCGCGAAGCAGCCCTGGACGGCGCCGAAGCCGCGCATCGCGCCGCAGGGCGGGTTGTTCGAGTAGACGCACGTCGCCTCGATCAGCGCGTTCTCGACCTGGTACGGCCCACACGCGAACGAGGCCGCGTTCGAGCAGACGGCAGCGGAGCTCGAAGCGTACGCGCCGCCGTCGAGCAGGACCTTCGCGCGGACGTTGACGATCCGCCCGTCGCGCGTCGCGCGATGCTCCATCCAGATCTTCGCCGGGTGCCGGTGGACGTGGCCCACGAACGACTCTTCCCGCGAGTAGACGATCTTCACCGGCCGGTCGGTGTGCAGTGCGAGCAGCGCGCCGTGGAGCTGCATCGAGAGGTCCTCACGGCCGCCGAACGCGCCGCCGACGCCGGCGAGGTGGATCCGAACCTGCTCCTGCTCCAGCCCGAGGCACGGCGCGACCTGGTCGCGGTCGACGTGCAGCCACTGGGTGGCGACGTAGATGTCGACGCCGCCCTCGCCGTCGGGCACCGCGAGCCCGGACTCCGGCCCGAGGAACGCCTGGTCCTGGATCCCGACCTCGTAGACACCGTCGACGGTGACGTCGCCCTCGGCGTCGGGGTCTCCGTGCCGCACGACGATCGTGCGCAGCACGTTCGGCCGCGGGTCGTCGCGGAAGCCGTGCCCGGCGGTCGGGTTCTCGTCGTGGATGGGCGGCTGCTCGGTCGCCCGCTCCATGTCGGTCACCGGCTCGAGTGGCTCGTACTCGACCCGGATCTTCTCGGCCGCGCGCCGCGCCTGCTCCGGGTGCTCGGCCGCGACGAGCGCGACCGGTTCCCCGAAGTAGCGCACGCGGTCGATCGCAAGCACCGGCTGGTCGGCGAACTCGAGCCCGTAGGTCTTGGCGCCTGGCACGTCGTCGTGCGTCAGCACCGCGTGCACGCCGGGCATGGTGAGCGCCTCGGAGATGTCGACCTCGACGATCCGGGCGTGTGCGTGCGGACTGCGGACCGTGTGGCCCCAGAGCATCCCGGCCGCGAACAGGTCGCTCGCGTATGCGAACTGGCCCGTGACCTTGGGCGTCGCGTCGGTGCGCTTGACGACCTCGCCGACGCGGCCAAGCTCGAGCCGTGTCCCCGGAAGCAGCCGCGACTCGGTCACACGCGCCCCACCGCGGCGCGGACGGCGTCGAAGATCTTCGCGTAGCCGGTGCAGCGGCAGAGGTTGCCCGAGAGCGCCTCGCGGATCTCGTCCTCGCTCGGCGCCGGGTTGCGCTGCAGCAGATCGGCGGTGGCGACGATCAGGCCCGGCGTGCAGAACCCGCACTGGACGGCGCCGGTCTCGGCGAAGGCCTCCTGCACGGGATGCAGCTGCCCGTCCTGCGCAAGGCCCTCGACCGTGACGACGTCATGGCCGTCGGCCTGCGCGGCGAGCACGAGGCACGAGCAGACCAGGCGGCCGTCGAGCAGCACCGAGCACGAGCCGCACTCGCCCTGCTCGCAGGCGTTCTTCGAGCCCGGCAGGCCGAGCCGCTCCCGCAGCGCGAAGAGCAGGCTCTCGCCTTCCCAGACCTCCGTCTCGCGCCGCTCGCCGTTTACGGTGAGAACGACCTTCACGCCAGGCACCTCTCCAGCGCGCGCTCGGCCAGGACGCGCAGCGCGTGCCGGCGGTAGGCGGCCGTGCCGCGGACGTCGTCGATCGGGCTCGCCGCCTCGGCCACGCGCTCGGCGAACTCTTCGTCGGGCGCTCCCGTCACGAGCCCCGGCACCGGGCCCGCCGAGCCGTACGACGCTCGCACTTCGCCGTCCTCGACGAGCATCGCGAGGGAGACGACCGAGATCACCATCGCGTTGCGCGGCCCGACCTTCATGAACGTCTGCCGCGGGCCCGGGAGCGGTAGGTGCACGCTCAGGATCAACTCCTCCGGCTCGAGCGCGTTCCGCTTCGGGCCGACCAGGAACTCCTCGAGCGGCACGAGACGCGCGCCGTGGACCGAGCCGACCTCGACGACGGCGCCGTACACGAGCAGCGGCGGCAGCGCGTCGCCCGCGGGCGAGGCCGTGCCGAGGTTGCCGCCGATCGTGCCCCGGTTGCGGATCTGCGGGCCGCCGACCGTGCGCGAGGCCTCGGCCAGTGCGCGCAGGGGTTCGCCCAGCTGCATCGCCTCGGTGTACGTCAGACCGGAGCCGAGCCGCAGCGTGCCGTTGTCGCGAGACCACCCGCGCAGCTCGAAGACCTCGTTCAGGTTCAGCAGGACCGGCGGGCGCGCACGGTCGAAGTTGAGCTCGACCATCACGTCGGTGCCGCCCTGGATCGGCACCGCCTCCGGCCGCTCCGCCTTGATCGCCAGCGCCTCGTCGAGGCTGCGGGGGCTCAGAACCTCCACGTTGAGGAGCCTACTTCTACTAGTAAGGTCGTTTGCATGCCCGACCTTGCCCGACGCCTCGCCGTGGCGCGCGGGGACGAGCCGGCCGAGCTCGTCGTCCGCGGCGGTCGGGTCTTCTCGGCCTTCACGCGCGAGTGGCTCGAAGGGGACGTGGCCGTCGTGGACGGCTACGTCGCCGGGATCGGCGAGTACGACGGCGAGGAGGTGCTCGACGCGAGCGGCCGCTGGGTCGTACCGGGCTTCATCGATGCGCACATGCACCTCGAGTCCTCAAAGCTCCTCGTCGACGAGTTCGCGCGGCTGGTGCTGCCGCTCGGGACGACGACCGTGGTGGTCGACCCGCACGAGATCGCCAACGTGCTCGGCACCGACGGCGTGCACTGGCTGCTGGACGTCTGCGGCGGGCTGCCGCTCGACGTCTTCTTCATGGCCTCGTCGTGCGTGCCGGCATCGTCGTTCGAGTCGCCGCGGCGGCCGCTCTCACCGGGCGACCTCGAGGGCCTGCTCCGCCGCCGGCGCGTGATCGGGCTCGCGGAGATGATGAACTTTCCGGGCGTCGTCTCCGGCGACGAGCACGAGCTCGCAAAGCTCGCACTGCCGGGTGCGGAGCACGTGGACGGTCACGCGCCTGGCGTCATCGGGCGCACGCTCAACGCCTATGCCGCGGCGGGGATCTACTCCGACCACGAGGCGTTCACGATCGAGGAGGGCCGCGAGCGGCTGCGGGCGGGCATGTGGCTCCTGATCCGCGAGGCTTCTGCGGCGCGCAACCTCCACGCCTTGATCCCGCTCGTGAGCGAGTACGGACCGCACCGGATCGCGTTCTGCACCGACGACCGCGAGCCCGAGCACATCGCCGAGGACGGGCACATCAACACGATGGTGCGCGACGCGGTTGCGGCCGGGATCCCGCCGGAGGATGCGCTCGCCCTCGCTACGCTCAACCCGGCGACCTGGCACGGCCTCCGCCGGTTCGGCGCGATCGCGCCGGGCTACCAGGCCGACCTGCTGCTGCTGCCCGACCTCGAGTCGTTCGTGCCCGAGACCGTGCTCAAGCGCGGGCGGCCGCTGACCGAGATCGAGCGTCCCGAAGTGCCCGAGTGGGTCAAGCACACTGTCCGCGTCCGCCACGTCGCCGCCCGCGACTTCACCATCCCCTGGGAGGGAGGCCCGGCGCGGGTGATCGGCGTGATCCACGACCAGATCGTGACCGAGCCACTCGTCGAAGAACCGCTCGTCGAAGACGAGCACGTGGTGGCCGGCAACGGTCTCGCGAAGATCGCCGTCGTCGAGCGGCACCTCGGCACGGGCCGGATGGCGGTCGGACTGGTGCGCGGCTTCGGCCTGCGCTCGGGCGCGCTCGCCTCGACCTTCGCCCACGATGCGCACAACATCGTCGTCGTCGGGATGGACGACCAGGACATGGCGCGTGCGGTCGCGCGCCTGGCCGAGATCGGCGGCGGCGTCGTGGTCGTGGAGGATCGCGGCGTGCGCGCGGAGCTGGCGCTACCGATCGCGGGGCTGATCTCGGAGGCACCGCTAGGCGAGGTGGTCGCGGCGAGCCGCGGCTGCATCGAGGCGGCGGCGAAACTCGGCTGCACGCTGCCCTCTCCGTTTCAGACGATGTCCTTTCTCGCGCTCTCGGTGATCCCGAGCCTGAAGATCACCGACCGAGGCCTCGTGGACGTCGACCGCTTCGAGCTGGTGCCGCTCCAGGCGTGACACGACTCTTTCGCAACGCCTACGTCGTCGTGATGGACGACGCGGGCACCGAGCACGAGGACGGCTGGGTGCTGGTCGAGGACGGCGTCGTCGCGGCGACCGGCGGCGGCGTCGAGCCGGAGGCGGAGGAGCGGGTCGACCTCGCCGGCGCGCTCGTCACGCCGGGCCTCGTGAACACGCACCACCACCTGTACCAGACGCTCACGCGCGCGCGGGCGCAGGAGTCGAACCTGTTCGGCTGGCTGAAGGCGCTCTACCCGATCTGGGCGCGGCTGGACGAAGGAGCCGAGCACGTCGCGGCCCGGACCGGCCTCGCCGAGCTCGCGCTCTCGGGCTGCACGACCGTCTTCGACCACCACTACGTCTTCCCGCGCGGCGCCGGCGACCTGATCGAGGCCGAGATGACGGCGGCGCGCGAGCTCGGCGTACGCCTCGTCCCCTCGCGCGGCTCGATGGACCTCGGCGAGTCCGACGGCGGGCTCCCACCCGACTCGCTCGTCGAGGACGCCGACACGGTGCTGGCCGAGACCGATCGGTTGGCCTCGCGCTACCCCGAGCTCGTCGTCGCGCCCTGCTCGCCGTTCTCGGTCACCGGCGAGCTGATGCGCGAGTCGGCCGAGCTGGCGCGGAAGCTCGGATTGACGCTGCACACGCACCTGGCCGAGACGGTCGAGGAAGAGGAGTACTGTCGCGAGCTCTACGGGTGCACGCCGGTCGAGTACCTAGGTCGGCTCGGCTGGCTCGACGACGACGTCTGGTGCGCGCACTGCGTCCACCTCTCGGACGCCGACATCGCGCGCTTCGGCGAAACGGGCACCGGCGTCGCGCACTGCCCGTCGTCGAACTTGCGCCTCGGCGCCGGCGTCGCTCCGGTCCGCCAGCTGCTCGACGCGAGCGTGCGCGTCGGCCTGGGCGTGGACGGGACGGCGTCGAACGAGCGCGGCGACCTCTTCCTCGAGGTCAAGCAGGCGCTGCTCGTAGCCCGGGGCCGCGGTGGGCCCGAGGCCTTGACGGCGCGCGAGGCGCTGCGGCTCGGCACCCGCGGCAGTGCATCCGTTCTGAAGCGGGACGACCTCGGGTCCCTCGAGGCCGGCAAGAGCGCCGACCTCGCCGTCTGGGGGCTCGACGGGCTGGAGCTCGCCGGGGCCGACGACCCGGTCGCCGGGCTCGTCTTCAGCGCGCCCCATCGAGTCGACCGGCTCGTCGTCGCGGGCGAGGAGGTCGTGCGCGATGGCCGGTTGGTGCGGGCCGACGAGGAGGAGATCGCGAAGGAGCACCGGCGGGTCGCAGCTCGCTTCGCCTGAGTGAACCCTCCCCGCCGGCCCTGTCCCAGGGACAGTCCCCGGGGCGTGGCCCGAACGGCCATGGCCCACGACCGTCGTAGTCGACGAACGTCGTCTCGCGCGATCTGGGGACATGTCCCAGGGACTGTCCCTGGGTCGTGTACGAAAGAGACAGGGTGCCGGCGTCGTAGAGTCTTCGCGCAATGCCCGTCTCGCTCTCCACGCACGTCCTCGACACCGAGCGCGGGCAGCCGGGCAGCCGCGTGCGCGTCGAGCTGCGCCAGGGCGACGAGCTCGTCGCGAGCGCGGAGACCGACGCCGACGGGCGCGCCCGCCTCGCCGAGGAGCTCGAGCCCGGCCGCTACCGGCTCGCGTTCGAGCCGCCGTCGCCGTACTTCCGCCGTGTCGAGCTGGAGCTCGAGCTCGAGGACGGACACCATCACGTGCCGCTGCTCGTCTCGTCCTACGGATGCGCGACCTACCGCGGCAGCTGAGCGAGGACGAGCTCGCGGAGCTCTTCGAGGGGCGCACGCGCCTGGTCGAGCTGCTCGCCGCCCGCGAAGATCCGCTCGGGTCGGCCGACGACGCGATCGACGAGCTCGACGAGGCCGGGAAGCTCGAAGCGTTGAATGCCCACCCGCCGATCGGCGCGCGCACAGGGCTGTCGGAGCGCTCGGCGGCAGAGCAGGGCGACGACGCCGACCCAGCCGTGCTGACCGAGCTCGGGCACCTGAACCAGGTCTACGAACAGAAGTTTGGCTTCCGGTTCGTCGTCTTCGTCAACGGGCGGCCGAAGGCGGAGATCCTCGAGGTTCTGCGCGGGCGCCTCGAGCGCGCGCGCGGCGAAGAGCTCGACACCGCGCTGCACGAGCTCGTCGCGATCGCCCGCGAACGCTGGGAGCGCGGCTAGTGGACCCGTACGCGAACGAGTGGCTGTCGTTCCTCGCGCGCTGGCTGCACGTCGTCGCCGGGATCGTCTGGATCGGGACGTCGTTCTACTTCGTCGCCCTCGACAACCATCTGCGCGAGAACGAGGCCTGGGAAGTCCACGGCGGCGGCTTCTACCGGATCGAGAAGTTCACGCCAGCGCCGCCGCGGCTGCCCGACATTCTGCACTGGTTCAAGTGGGAGGCGTACACGACCTGGCTCTCGGGCTTCGCGCTCTTCGTCTTCCTCTACTACTTCAACGCGTCGACCTACCTCGTCCAGGCCGGCGACCCGCTCGGAACCGGCTGGGCGATCACGGTCAGCATCGCGCTACTAGGCGTCGCCTGGCTCGTCTACGACGTTCTCTGCCGCCTGGTCCGGAACGACCTCTGGGTCGCCGCGGCGCTCCTCGGGCTGACGACGCTCGCCGCGTGGGGCTGCGGCGAGCTGTTCGCGCCGCGCGCGGCGTACCTGCAGGTCGGCGCCATGCTCGGGACGATCATGGTCGCGAACGTCTTCTTCGTGATCATCCCGGCGCACCGGGGGCTGATCCGCGCAAAGGAGGCCTACCGCGATCCCGACCCGGCCCCCGGGCTCGAGGCGAAGCGGCGGTCGGTGCACAACAACTACCTGACGCTGCCGGTCGTCTTCGCCATGCTCAGCAACCACTTCCCGACGGCGTACGGGCACAGCTACGCGTGGCTCGTGCTGGTGGCGCTAATGGCAATCGGCGCCTGGATCCGGTTGTTCTTCAACCTGCACCACGCGGGCCGGAATGCCTGGTGGATCCTCGTGACCGCGGCCGCAGGGATCGCCGTAGTCGCAGTCGCGATCCGTCCGAGCAACGGCCCGGAAGGGGCGGCTGCGGCGGCGCCGGTGCCGTTCGCCCGCGCGCAGGCGATCGTGCAGGGGCGTTGCGTGCCGTGCCACTCCGCGCACCCGACCAAGGTGGACGCGGCCCCGCTGGGGATCGAATTCGACACGGCCGCCGAGATCCACGCGCACGCGGCCGATATCCAGCGGGTCGCGGTCGACTCGCAGGTGATGCCGCTCGGGAATGCGACCGGCATGACCCCAGCGGAGCGCGCGGCACTCGGCGCCTGGATCCGAGCGGGCGCGAAGATCAAGTAGGTTCGCCGAATGGCGCTGGAGATCGTCTCGGGGGACTACCGCTTCACGGCACAGCTGGAGGAGGAAGCCGCGCCCGCGACCGTAGCCGCGTTCCGGCGGCTGTTGCCGCTGGACTCGCGGATCATCCACGCGCGCTGGAGCGGCGAGTCGTGCTGGATCCCGTTCGGCGACCTGGACGTCGGCTTCGGGCCCGAGAATGCGACCTGCTATCCCTCGCCCGGCGAGATCCTCTTCTACCCGGGCGGCGTGAGCGAGACGGAGATTCTGTTCCCGTACGGTCCGGCCGCCTTCGCCAGCAAGGCGGGCATGCTCGCGGGCAACCACTTCGCCACGGTCGTGGACGGCGGCGAGGCGCTCGGCGAGCTCGGCCGGAAGGTGCTCTGGGAAGGCGCCCAGCCGATCCTCTTCACCGAGACCTGACCAGAGAGAACGCACCCCGCCCTCTCATTGGGTGGGGAGCGGCGGCTCCACCCGCCACCCGCGGTGAGCGTATCGCCGGAAGCCGCGCGTGTCCGTGACCGCTTCGCGACGAAAGCGTGACTACTCGTCCACAGCCGAGGCGAGGCGGCGGAGCGCCGCCTCCAGCACGTCGACCGCGAGCTCGACGTCCTCCTCGGAAGACAGCTCCTCCGGACAGTGGCTGACCCCGCCGTTGAGGCTGCGCACGAACAGCATCGCGGTCGGCACGCCCGCAGCCGCGAGCACCATCGCGTCGTGGCCGGCGCCCGAGACCAGCTCGGGTGCATCGGGCAGCACGGAGCGCAACACGTCGAGCGGCGGCCCGCTCATCGCGACCGGGTCCTGGCGCCACGCGGGTTCGAAGCCGATCGCGCCGATCAGCCTCTCGAGCTGCTCGGCGCTCGGCGCCCGCGCGTCGACGGACACCGTCACCCGCCCGGGCACGACGTTCGTCGCGCCGTTCTCGACCTCAAGCGCACCGACCGTCGCCACGGCTCCGTCCCGTGCGCTGTCGCGAACCCGGATGACGAACTCGGCCGCTTGCACGAGCGCGTCGGATCGCTCGTTCATCGGCGTCGTGCCCGCATGGCACGCCCTCCCCTCGAATGTGACGCTGCCACGCGCCTGGCCGGCGATCCCCGTCACGACGGCGAGCGGCTCCCCGAGCCGCTCGAGCCTCGGCCCTTGCTCGATGTGCACCTCCAGGAACGCCTGCGGGAGCTCGGTCAGCCGACGGCTCCCCATCGGCCCCGACTCCTCGGCCCGGAACGCGACGACCGCCAACGGCACGCGCGGGAGCCTCTCCGCCGCCTCGATCGCAGCGATCACTCCGAGCGCGCCGTCGAACTTGCCGCCGTTCGGGACGGTGTCGAGGTGCGACCCGCTCCAGACCTGCGCCTCGCCGCGGCGGCCGAACAGGTTGCCGACCTCGTCGCGGTCGACCGTCAAGCCGGCCTCCTGCATCCACTCGGCCGCCAGCTCGTGCGCCTGGTCCTCCTCGGCCGTGTACGCGAGCCGCGTACCGCCCCCGATCGCGTACAGCTCGCCCAGTCGCTCGAAGACCCGCACGCCCGAACCCTACGACCGCAACGGCCGCAGGAGCGCGACGCCCGCGAGCGGGAACGCGGCCGACAGCGCGAAGCCGAGGCGCCACGACGACGCGGCGACGATCGCGGCGAATGCCGGCGGCACGATCGCGCCCGCGGCGGCCAGCGCGCTCTGCTGCATTCCGAGCGCCGCGCCCGCCCGCGCACGGCCCGCGATCTCCGCCGCGGCCGTGAACGAGAGGCCGTTCCAAGACATCGAGAGCCCGCCGGCGAGGATGAACGACGCGATCAGGAGCGGGAGCGGCGCGGACAACAGCACCACGGCGACGGCAAGCGTGATCGCGCTGCCGACGCCGACGAGCCGCAGCGGTCGGATCCGCGAGCCGAGACGATCCGACCAGCGGCCGCCGCCGATCCGCATCGCCGCCGCCACGACCTGCACCCCGGCGAGCACGCCCGCAGCCGCCGCCGTCGTCAGGCCGCGCTCCTCGTGGAAGAAGAGCACGAGGAACCCGGTGATCGCGAGCTGCGCGACCAGGTAGAAGCTGCTCGCACCGCAGAGCAGCCAGAGCCGGTGGTCGCGCAGCGTCGCGCCGAGCCCGCGCGGCTCGAGCACGTCGTCCTCGGCAGCGCCCTCGCGCTCGCGGATCACGGCAACCCCGAACACGGCGCCCGCCACGCAGAGCGCCGCGAGGAAGACGAACGCGGAGCGCAGCGCCAGCGCGGGCAGCACCAGGGCGGAGATCAGACCGCCCACGGGGATCGCCGTCTGCCGAACCCCGAGCGCGAACCCACGCTCGGCTGCGGGGAACCACTGCATCACTGCGCGGCCGCTCGCGGCGTTCACGCTCGCGCCGGCCGCGCCCGCGAGCCCGACCAGCAGGATCAGCGACTCGAAGCTCGCTGCGTACCCGGCCCCGACCAGCGCGACCGCGCAGGCCACGAGCCCCGTCGCTAGGACGAGCCGCTCGCCCACGCGGTCGGCGAGCACGCCCCACGGCAGCAGCGTCAGCAGCGTCCCGATCCAGAGCGCGTCGAGCACGACCCCGACCTGGAGCAGACTCAGGTCATGTGCGTCCTTCAGCGTCGGCGCCAGCACCGGCAGCCCGACGATCACCGCGGAGAACGAGGTCTGGGCGGCCGTCCCGGCGGCCAGCACCAGCCACCGGTAACGACTCAGAGCTGGAACGGGTTGAACGGCTTCGGGCTCGTCGAGACGATCACGCTCTTCGTCTCGAGGTACGCGTCGAGCGTCTCGAGCCCGAGCTCACGGCCGAAGCCGGACTGCTTGTAGCCGCCGAACGGGATGCCCGGGAAGGCGGTGTACGGCATGTTGATCCCGACCGTGCCGGCCTTGATCCGCCGCGCGAGCCGGTGGCCGCGGGCCGGGTCGCCGGTCCAGACTGTCGCCATCAGCCCGTAGCGGCTGTCGTTGGCGATCCTGATCGCGTCCTTCTCGTCCTCGAACGGGATGATCGTGACAACCGGGCCGAAGATCTCCTCCTGCGCCACGCGCATCGAGTTGTCGACCTGGGCGAGGACCGTCGGTGGGTAGAACGCACCCTTGCCGTCACCGGGCTCGCCGCCGGTGACGACCTCGGCGCCCTCTCCACGGCCCGTCTCGACGTAGCCGTGAACCCGGTCGCGGTGCTCCTGTGAGATCAACGAGCCGACCTGGGTCTCCGCTTCGAGGGGGTCGCCGACCTTCAGGCTCGCCGCGTAGTCGGCGAAGCGCGAGACGAAATCGTCGTAGATCGAGCGCTCGACCAGAACCCGTGAGCGCGCCTCGCAGCTCTGCCCGGCCGAGTAGTAGATCGACCAGACCGAGCTGGGAATCGCGTCGTCGAGGTTCGCGTCGGCGAAGACGAGGTTGGGGCTCTTGCCGCCGAGCTCGAGGATCAGGCGCTTGATCCCGTCGGAGGCGAGCCGCATGATCTCCGCCCCCGTCGCGGTCGAGCCGGTGAACGCGACCTTCTCGACGCCGGGATGCCGGACGATCGCCGCGCCGACGATCGGGCCCGGGCCGGGCACGACGTTGATCACGCCCGGCGGGAAGCCGGCCTCGGAGGCCAGCTCGGCCATCCGCAGGGCCGAGAGCGGCGTCGCCGAGTCGGGCTTGAGCACGATCGTGCAGCCGGCCGCCAGCGCGGGCGCCAGCTTCCACGTCGTCATCATCAGCGGGTAGTTCCACGGCACGATCTGGCCGCAGACGCCGACCGGCTCCTTCAGCGAGTAGAAGAGCAGCGAGCCGCCGAGCGGGTTCGAGCGGCCGCCGATCGACGCGATCGCGGAACCGTAGAAGCGAAAGTTCTCGATCGCCTGCGCCAGCTCGGCCTTGACCGACGAGATCGCCTTGCCGACGTTGCGCGCCTCGAGCTCGGCGAGGTCCTTCCGGTTCGCGACCAGCGAGTCGGCGAGCGCGTGCAGCAGGCGCGAGCGCTCCGTCGGCGGCGTCCTCGCCCAGTCTCCGTCGAGCGCGGCCCGCGCGGCGTCGACGGCCCGCTCGACGTCGTGCTCGCCCGCCATCGCGGCCTTCGCGAGCGGCTCGCCGGTCGCCGGCTCGACGAGGTCGCGCAGCTCACCGGTGGACGATTCGGTCGACTCGCCGTTGATGAACAGCCCGTATTCGCGCTCGGTCGCTACGGCCATCGGCGCGGAACATACCGGTCCGCCCTCCTTCTGGACCCCCGGGGAGTTTCTTCGGCCGCAGGCGGGTAGATACTCAGGCAATGAGCGAACCGCTTCAGGTAGCAGCCGCACGCATCCCGGATCGCGACCGCCTGCTCGCCGAGCTGCGGGAGGCCGGACTCGATGCGCGTCCGGTGGACGAGGTCGAGATCGAGGTGCGTGTCGGCGACCATGCGGCCGAGGTCGGCGACGAGGTCTTCGCGCACGTCGAGGAAGTGACGATGCGAATCGGCGCGAACTTCGTCCCGATCAAGCACGAGGGCGTCATCTACGTCCGCCCGCCCGTGAGTTAGACGGCCTACGGCCTAGCCCGCGCAGACTCCGGCCTTCGGCCTCCGCTGCACGCTGGACGCTGGACGCAAAATGCCGTACCCGAGCGGAATGGACGGCGTCATCTACCTCCGCCCCTCCGCGAAGGTAGCTCCCCGAGCGGGCACGGAGTACGATCGCCCCGTCTGGCGTCGCACGGAGGGGGATCCGAATGCTCAAGCGTCGGGTGATGGTCGTCGGTGTTGCAGCGCTCCTCGCGGTCGCGAGCGCGGCGCTCTCACATGGGTCGTCGCACCGGCTCGCGCCGGCTGCCGGGCGCGCCGGAGCCTCTGAGGTCCAGGAGGAGGATCAGCTCGCGATCGAGCGCCTCGACGCGCTGGCGGCGGCCAAGGCCCACGGCACGTTCGGCGCCAAGGCGGCGCCGACCACGCAACCCGCCGCCGGCTGGGTCGGCTCGCAGCTCCTGAGCTCGTCCACGGACGACTGGGAGCCCGCGGTCGCGACCGACCCCGCGGCGCCGAACGTCTACCTGCTCACGACGCGCTACGGCGTCGACCCGCCGGGCTGCGCGAGCCATTGCCCGAGCCCGTTCATCACGCTGACCAGCTCGACGGACGGCGGCAGGACGTTCGGCGCGCAGGTTCCGCTGTGCCTGTGCCTCGGGTCGAAGGCGCAGTACGACCCGACGATCGAGGTCGTGCCGAGCACCGGGGCGATCTACTCGGCGTTCCTGAACGGCGATCGCCACGACGGCTTCTCGGCCGTGTTCACGAAGTCGACGGACCACGGCCGGACGTGGTCCGCGCCGGTGCACGTGTACGGAAGCGTCTCGTGGACGGACAAGCCGGAGATCGCGACGAGCGCCTCCGGAAAAGACGTCTACATCTCGTGGAACGGCCCGCAGGGCGGCGACCTCTACGTCGGCCAGTCCCACGACTACGGCGCGACGTGGACGCAGCAGAAGCTCAGCGACTCGAAGCGCTACTACTACGCCTACGACGCACGCGTGCTCGGCGACGGGACGGTCGTCTTCTCCGAGAGCAGCGTGGAGTACTCCGGCGCGAAGAACGTCCAGGGCGAGGTCTGGCACCACGCGGTCGTCTCTCGAGACAACGGGTCCAGCTGGGAGAACGTCGTCGTCGCCAAGGTACCGGTCGGCGAGACGTGCGTGGCGGCCGGCTGCAAGCCGGACTTCTACATCGGCCAGACCTCGGTCGTCTCCGACGCGCCCGGACACCTCGTCTTCGCCTACGAGGGGCCGCAGACAGGCGGTGGTCCGCAGCGGATTTACGTTTCGTCCTCGTCGGACGAGGGACGGACGTGGAGCCCGGGTGTCCCGCTGTCGGTCGCGGCCGAGAACGCGACCGGGCCGAGGCTTGCGTCGTTCGGCGGCTCGACCCGCCTGTGGTACATGCAGACCGCGGCTGGCGACAACCCGGATGCGTGGAACGTCTGGTACCGCAGCTCGACCGACGGCGGAGCAACCTGGTCGGCGCCTGTCAGGATCTCGGACGCGCCCGCGGGCGCCGCGGGCTACGTGGGAACAGACGGCTTCGAGGAGATCTACGGCGACTACGGCGAGATCGGCGTCACGAACACGGGCAAGACGTTCGCAACGTGGGGCGAGGGCTTCAGCTACACCGGTCCCGGCGGCACCTGGTTCAACCTCCAGCGCTGAGCCGAGCGTGGCTTGACCGTCTTCGGCGGCATCGAGGCCGGCGGCTCGAAGTGGAAGTGCGCGGTCGGGACCGGGCCCGACGAGCTGCGTGCGGTCTCGACGATCGCGACCGCGACCCCGGCCGAGACGATCGGCGAGGCCGTCGCGTTCTTCGACCGCGAAGGCCCGGTCGACGCGATCGGGATCGGCTCGTTCGGGCCGGTCGATCTCGCGCGCGGCGTGATCACGACGACGCCCAAGCCGGGCTGGGCGCACACGGACGTCTCCGGCGAGATGGGCCGCCGGCTCGGCGTCCCGGTCGCCTTCGACACCGACGTGAACGCGGCCGCGCTCGGCGAGCACCGCTGGGGCGCGTTGCAGGGCCTGGACGTCTGCTGCTACGTGACGGTCGGCACCGGCATCGGCGGCGGCATCCTGGTCGGCGGCACGCCGGTCCACGGCCTGCAGCATCCGGAGGTCGGCCATCTCCGCATCCCGCACGACCGCGACGAGGATCCGTTCCCGGGCGTGTGCCCGTTCCACGGCGACTGCTGGGAGGGCCTTGCGTCCGGGCCGGCCATGGAGGCGCGCTGGGGCCGGCCGGCCGACGAGGTCGCGGACGACGCGCCGTGGGCCCTCGAGGCTCGATACCTCGCGCTCGGCGTGCTGGCTCTGATGGCGGTCGTCTCGCCGCAGCGGATCGTGGTCGGCGGCGGCGTGCTGAACCGGCGCGGCCTGCTCGAGCTCGTCCAGCGGCAGCTCGATCAGCTGGTGAGCGGCTACGTGGCGGTTCCCGAGCTCGTTCCGCCCGCGCTCGGCGCACGAGCGGGAGTGCTCGGCGCCTTGGCTCTGGCCGAATCTGCCTCCTAGCCCATCTGTACCGGCAGCGTCTCGCCCGTCTCGAGCAGCGTCTTCAGGTCGCTCAGCACCCACGGCAGCCCGCCGCCCGCCTCGGCGACGGCGCCGCTCGTGATGCCGGCGGCGAGCGGGGCGCCGTCGACCTGGTGCGTAAGCGTGAGCGTCGTGACGCCGCCCTTGCCCGGCTCGAGCTCGTACGTCATGCGCGTCGGCGGCTCCGCGGTCATCTGCTCGTCGAAGAGGGCATGCCAGGTCTGCACGAGCCGGCGCGGCTCCTCGACCTCGAGGTACTCGCCGTCGACCATCAGCTCCGGCGCTCCGGCCTGGAGCATCTGGTCGGTCGCGCCGACGCGGTACTCGCCGCCCGCCCTGACGTCGACCTCGTAGCGGCCGCCGTAGCCGTAGCCCTCGAGCTCCTGCGGGTCGGTCAGCGCCCGCCAGATGCGCTCGGGTGTGGCCTTGATCCAGATCCGGTAGACGTTGGTCTCGCTCACTGTGGAGCCTCCTTGCCAGTCGGGGTGATCGGGAATGAAGACCTGGCCGGCAGCCGGAAGTCATCGGCGGCACGTGGCACGATCGGGACGTGTCACCGACCCTGCAGCCGCCCGACCCGCCGCTGAGCGACGGCGTCGTCACGCTGCGGGTGCCGGACCCGGAGCTCGACGCGGCCTCGCTGCGCCACTTCGACGACCCGGAGATCGTCCGCTGGATCCTCGGCGGCCCGCCGCACGTGACCGATCCCGCAGCGGTGATCGCCCAGCAGCGCGAGTGGTGGCAGGGCAGCACCAACGCCGTCTTCTCCGTCGACGCCGAGGGACACGACGAGCGGGTCGGCCTGACCCGCGTCATGTTCGGCCTCGTCGAGCCGTTCGGGTTCGCCGAGATCGGCTACATCCTGTTCCCTCACGGGCGCGGGCAGGGCTACGCGACGAGAACCGTCCGCCTCGTCGCGGGCTGGGTCTTCGAGCTCGGCGTCGGGCGCCTCCAGGCGCGGACGTCGCTGGAAAACGTCGCGTCGGAGCGCGTGCTCGAGCGCGCCGGCTTTCGGCGCGAGGGGGTCGCGCGGTCTGGCTTCGTGCTGCCGATCAGCGGCGAATGGGTGGACACGACGATGTGGTCGCTGCTGCCCGGCGACCGGCGCTAGCCGAGCTCGGCAGGCCGGACGCGCGCCGTCATCAACTCGCGGAGCCGCGCCGGGTCACCGCCGACACGCGCAGCGACCAGCTCCTTGCCCTGCCAGTAGGTGTGCTGGTAGACCGGCGAGCGGCTGCGGAGCTGCGAGTCGACGAGCCTCTCTGAGCGTTCCGGCGGCTGGAGCGACCATGTCCTCGCGTACTCGATCGCCTCTTCGCGGGACGCGTCGCGGTCGTACAGCAGCATCGCGACGTTCGCGGCGACCGGCCGGGTCATTTCCCTCGCCTCGATCACGCGCGCGCCGACCTCGTAGTCGTACTCGAACCCGAGCCGACCGAGCACGGCCGCCGCCAGCTCCTGCCCGTCGCCCGAGACGAGCCCGGGACCGGTCTCCGCGATCCCCTCGGAGATCACCGCCTCCGGCGCGTAGAGGAGGTCGAGCGTCCGGTCGGTCTGGCCGAGCCCGCGGACGAGCTCGGTCTCGATCCAGGTGCGGTGCGTGTGGTGGCCGCCGTAGATCTCGTGCGAGGTGAGGTGAACGAGGTCGCCTGCAGGCAGCGGCAGGTCGGTGTTGATCGAGATCTTCGTCCGCAGGCCACCGAGGTACTCGGCGTACCCGAGCCAGCGCTTGCCCGTGACGAGCTCGAGCTCGTACTCCTCGCCTTCCGGCAATCCGATGAGCCCGCCTGTGAGGCGGCGCAGCTCGGCGGCGACGTCGAGCAGGGCCTGTTCGAGGATCTCCGCCGGGATCGCTGTCTCCTCCAGCCAGGCTGCGTAGCGGACGTGCACATCGCCCGTGCCCGGCAGCGCCTCGTCGAGCCCCGTGGCCGCTTGCTCGAAGGTCGCCTCGTCGCGCCAGCGCGGCTCGATGCCGTAGACGAGCCGGCCCTCCTCGACGTAGTCGAAGCGCTCGCCGCCGAACTTACGCGCGTTGGTCTCGAGCGCCTGGACCTGGGCCGCGAGCCACGGGTCGTCGTCGAGCTCTGCGAGCAACCCCTGCGCCTCGTCGGCGAGCGCAACGGGATCGCGCGGCTCCTCGGCGTCGACGCGCGCTGCGAGCTCCTCCGAGCCGTAAAAGCTGTCGACGAGGTCGGCGTCGTGCTTGCCGAGCCGAAGGGCCAGCTCGAGATAGCGCTCGGTGCGGTCGTCCACGGACGCAAGCCTTGC
>Ga0207683_10000687_pt1 | contig 31074 bp, 20 predicted proteins | sample KBSM73metaG_FD_184333 | JGI IMG/M metagenome (GOLD analysis project Ga0207683, IMG submission 184333) | Miscanthus rhizosphere microbial communities from Kellogg Biological Station, Michigan, USA - KBS M7-3 metaG (SPAdes) (version 2) | ecosystem: Host-associated > Plants > Roots > Rhizosphere >... | reverse complement strand
GACCAATCCGATCGACTATCCCATCGAAATTCGAATATCCAGCACTGCGGATGTCAGTGCCCAACAAGAAGATGATGACAATCGGACTCTGCGTGGTCTGGCGACAAAAGTGGAAGATATTTTTCGTGCGACTCCGCTCGCGGATCGTACCCGCAGTGAGTGGGGAGAACCCAATGTTCAGATTGCCCTGACTGTGGACCAAGACCGTGCAAATCTGGCTGGCATTTCGAACATAGACGTTGCGAACTCCTCGGTGGCGGGCCTAAGTGGGGCCACCGTCGCAGCGCTGCAGGAAGGACATAAACAGATTCCAATCGTCGCTCGCCTCCGAATGGATGAGCGCGCTCGCCTGTCAGATATCCAAAGCTTGTATGTTTATTCGTCTCAGACCGATACCAAAGTCCCGTTAATGCAGGTTTCAAATATTGAGCACGACCTCGTTCCCGGTCGGATCGTACGCCTGGAGCAATTTCGAACCATCAATGTCCGGAGTTTCCCCGCACAAGGGCACTTGAGTTCCGAGGTATTAAAGTTGGCAAGACCGAAGCTGGAAGCACTTCAAAAGTCGATTCCACCCGGATACAAGCTAGAGATTGGCGGCGAATACGACAAGACGAAGAACGGCTTTAAGAACCTCGCGTTGGTGATGGTGATTTCTATCGCTGCGATTTTTCTCGCACTAGTTTTTCAATTCAAGAATGCAATCAAACCGATTCTGGTTCTTGCCGCCGCTCCTTATGGGATGGTGGGTGCGTTTGCCGCGTTATGGGTGATGAACGAACCGTTCGGTTTCATGGCGTTCCTCGGAGTCGCGAGTTTGGTCGGAGTAATCGTAAGCCACTCGATTGTTCTTTTTGATTTCATCGAGGAGCGCCACATCGCCGGCGACGATTTTGAGAATGCCGTGATCGACGCTGGAATTCTCAGGCTTCGGCCCGTGCTGATCACGGTGTTCGCGACTGTCCTTGCCCTATTCCCGCTGGCCCTGCACGGCGGGCCGTTATGGAAGCCACTTTGCTACGCGCAAATAGGCGGACTGCTGCTGGCTACTGTCGTGACGAAGCTTCAAGTTCCCGTCATGTACGCCATGTTTGTGCTGGATTTCAAGATTCTCAAGTGGGAAACAAAAGAGCAGAAGGCTGCTCAGACAGTAGTCAACACCAAGCAAGGACCTGACGCACCCAAATTAAGCGCAGTGAACGGTTAAGCATCTCCGTCAAATCAGAATCGTCAAGGAGCATGAATGTCTTTGAAACACATAGGTCGGTACTCCACTTTCCTACTATTTCTTTTCGTTCTTGGAATTAGAGTCGAAGTCTACGGTCAAGTCGCTGGCGGCGAAATTGCTAAAGACATTGCAGCCAATAGTCAGAGCCTGAGGCAATACACGTACCTGCAAACGACCGAGGTAATTCTCAAAGGAGAGGTCAAGAACACGCGCAAGGCTCAGGTTCACTACGACAGCACGGGGCAAAAGGTATCTGTTCCGCTTGCTTCTGCCGAGCCGGCAACCGAAGGTCGAGGATTAAAGGCGCGCATCGTTGAAAAAAAGAAAGATGAGATGAAAGAGTACGTTGAGCGTCTCGTCGCCCTGATGGGACAGTACCTACCGCCCAATCCGGACAAAATTAAGGCTGCGTTGCCGACTGCTCAAATCACACCGCCCGCAGGCGGCGATGCGAAAATCGCCTTCAACAACTACCTTAAACAGGGCGACACGATGGCGTTGTCCGTGAACTCTCAATCCAAGAAGCTCGACCAGATTTCGATTCAATCTAGTCTCGACAATGACCCGGTTTCGTTTCTGGTTGATTTTGCACGGTTGCCCGATGGGACTAATTATCCGTCCATGACAAGCATCAAATCGCCGTCAAAGAGCTTAGAGATCAAAGTGACAACATCTGATTATCACAAATAGCCGAATGGGCGACCCGCAACCGATCACGGTACCGCGTATGTCGATCGCTTCAGAAATTGTCCTTGTCCGGCGCGTCCTAGGAAGGCATTGTTTTCGATGATGACGCGCCCACGCGATAGAACGACATCTGGCATACCCGTGACGCGAATTCCTTCGAACATCGAATAGTCGACGCGCATGTGGTGCGTTGCCGCGCTGATCGTATGTTCGCGCTCGGGGTCAAAGATAACCATGTCGGCATCGCTGCCGACGGCAATTGTCCCCTTGCGCGGATATAAGCCAAATAGTTTCGCGGGAGTTGTAGAAACCAGCTCAACAAAACGGTTAACGCTGAACCGTCCCTTAGCAACCCCGCCAGAGTAGATCAGACTCATGCGATGTTCGACACCGGGTCCGCCGTTCGGGATTTTCGTGAAATCGTCCTTGCCAAGTTCTTTCTGGTCTTTGAAACAGAATGGACAATGATCCGTAGACACGACCTGCAAGTGGTCCCTCTTTAGCCCGTTCCACAGCTTTTCCTGGTGCCACTTCTCGCGAAGTGGTGGAGTGAACACATACTTTGCGCCTTCAAAACCCGGGGCATCGAAGTTCTCAAGCGACAGATAAAGATACTGCGGGCACGTCTCCGCATATACGGGAAGTCCTCGATCGCGTGCTTCCCTCACCTTTTCCAGAGCCTCATTACAACTCAAATGAACAATGTACAGCGGGGCACCCGCCATTTCGGCCAGAGCGATTGCGCGAGAGGTAGCTTCGGCTTCGGCAGTCGTAGGCCGAGTGAGGGCATGATACTTGGGGGCCCGCTTCCCTTCCGCCAGCGCCTGCTGAACAATGACATCGATCGCGCCTCCGTTTTCCGCATGCATGCAGATGAGTGCGCCATTTTTTGATGTCGCGCGCAACGCCTTAAAGATGCTGGCATCGTCGAGCATGAACACGCCCGGATAAGCCATGAATAGCTTGAAACTGGAAACACCTTCGCGAACAAGTGCGTTCATCTCCTGTAACTGAGCGGTCGCCAAATCGGTAATGATGCAGTGAAATGAATAGTCGCAGACTGCCTTATTCGAAGCTTTTTGCATCCAAGAATCGAATGCGGTGCGTAGGGTTTGTCCCTTGTATTGGATAGCAAAATCGATGAGCGTGGTCGTGCCGCCAAAGGCTGCAGCGCGGGTCCCGGTCTCAAAATCGTCCGCGCTGGTCGTACCGCCGAACGGCATGTCCAGGTGGGTATGGACGTCGATTCCGCCGGGGAAAACGTACTTGCCTCCTGCATCGATGAGGCGCGCTGCGTTCTCTCGGGGAAGATCTTTACCGATTAAAGCAATTTTTCCATCGGCGAGCGCCACGTCCGCTAAGCTCGTGTCTGTTGCTGTCACAATTCGCCCGTTGACGATAATTGTGTCAAAACCCATGGGAGATCCTCCGGTGGCAGGACGACGAGAAATTCTATGCTAAACTGCCCCGCTCGTTGTCGTTATTGTGGCGAGGCAAAAGGGAGATTGCATGCAGTTCGGCATTACGCTCAAACCGGACATCACCGTAGAACGGATCGTTGGCCTCACGCGACAAGCGGAGATTGCGGGCTTTGACTACGGCTGGATATTTGACTCGCACGTTTTATGGAAGGAACCGTACCCGCTGCTGGCTCTAATGGCGGCGAACACCAAAACAATGCGCTTGGGCACCTGCGTCACGAACCCTGCCGTGCGCGACATCACGGTGACGTCAAGCTTGTTCGCCACCTTAAACCTTATTTCTGGCGGACGTATGCAACTGGGTATCGGGCGAGGGGATAGCTCACGCCGGGTGATGGGCAAGAAGCCCGTAACAACGGAACACCTGCAAAATGCGATTCGAGTGTTTCGCGAACTTACGAGTGGAAAACAAATTGAGTATGAGGGTCAAAGTATCCAGATGACGTGGGGCAAAGGTTCCCCCCCCGTCTGGATTGCGGGATATGGACCCAAGGTTTTGGAGATGGCGGGTCGGGTAGCTGATGGAATCATCTTGCAGTTTGCTGATCCGCATCTGATCGCGTGGTGCATGGGCTTTGTGAAGGAGGGCGCGCAAGCTGCCGGAAGAGACTTCAAGAAAATTGAAATCATGGCCGCGGCGCCGGTCTGGGTGTCCGAAGATCTGGAGGTCGCGAGAGAAAGAGTTCGTTGGTTCCCCGCCCTCGTTTCTAACCACGTCGTGGATTTGATTTCCCGTTACAAGCCTGAAGAATTGCCTGCTGAGCTTACGTCGTATGTGCGCAATCGTGGCGGCTACGACTACACGCACCATTGCGAGGTAGATAGCGATAATGCAAATTTCGTTTCGGACGAAGTGATCGACCGTTTCTGCGTTATCGGGTCCGCGCAGGCACACCGAGACAAGCTAAAGACCCTCGCCGACATAGGTGTAACGCAATTCAATCTCTACTTGATGTGTGGCGACGAAGAGAGCACCGTCGATCAATACCAGCGCGACGTGCTGCCGGCTTTCAATGGCTGACGGGCATCATTTCTGACGGGTTCAGGATGTTTCGAGGGCCGGCACGTGAGCTTCTCTCGAAGACCTCATGAGGACATAGTAGGCAACGAACGACACAGCAAAACCGACAAACCAAGAATAGTCATAGAGAACGCGAAGAGGCTGCACGACCAATCCGATAAGAGCAACGCCTGCTCCCATGATTAAGGCAGCGATCGCGCGCCAGTTGAACCCTCCTGAATACTCGTAGATACCGTCGCGCAGGTATAGGTCCTCGACCCGCAACACTCGATTGCGAATCACAAAATAATCGCAAATCATGATCCCCGCGACAGGCCCGAGAAAAGCTGCGTAGCCGCCGAGCCACCCCAGAATGAAGGTCTTGTAATCGGCTAGCAATTTCCAGGGCATCAGAACGATTCCCATAAAGCAGGTTATGACGCCTCCCACACGGAAACTGATCTTGCGAGGCCAAAGATTGGAAAAATCGTTTGCGGGAGAAACGACATTTGCACCGATATTCACATTTAGAGTGGCCAGCAGAATCGCAAATAGCGAAATGATGACCGCCACAGGAGAGTTGAAGCGGCTTAGCAGTGCCACTGGATCCCAGATCGCCGTCCCATAAATAACCACAGTGGCGGAAGTCACAAGGATACCGATCAGCGAGTAAAGGGTCATCGTTGCGGGCAGGGCCAACGCTTGGCCAATCGCCTGGTCTCGGTTGCTGCGCGCGAAGCGCGTGAAGTCGGGGATATTGAGAGAAACGGTCGCCCAAAAGCCCACCGTCCCATTCAGCGCCGGCACAAGGAACTTCAAGAAGTCAGAGAAACTGGCGAATTTCGAAGGCGAGGAAAGCATCGGGCCAAAACCACCAGCTTGATGGTAGGCCCAACCCAGAAGAAGTAGTCCCACAGCAAGCAGAACTGGCGCGCTCACTCCCTGAAGAAAACGGATGTATTCAATCCCTTTAAGTATTACGGCGAGGTTGATCATCCAGAATGCTAAAAAGCAGATCGCGGTAGCGTGAGGAAATTGCTTCCAACTAGGGGCAAGCGTCGAGATCAGAGTGCTGATGGCCTCGCCTCCGATCCATGTCTGAATTCCAAACCACCCGCACGCGACTAAAGCTCTCAGAACCGCGGCAACATTAGCTCCAAGCACTCCAAATGACGCGCGAGCGAGCACCGGAAACGGAATCCCGTAGCGGGCGCCTGGATGCGAATTCAAGAGCATCGGGATGAGAACAATGGTGTTCCCCAGAAAGACCGTAGCAACCGCTTGTTTCCAGTTCATTCCCCCTTGGATCAAGCTCGCGGCCAACATGTAGGTCAGGATATTGACGGACATCGAAACCCACAGCGCAGCGTAGTTGTAGGTTTTCCAAGTGCGGCGGCCAGCGGTCGTGGGCGCAAGGTCCGCGTTATACAGAGAGCTAGACTGAATTCGGTTTGAAATTTCTGGATCTCGCGTTGGTGTCATGAAGTGGTGTGGCAAAGTCAATCTGCTGCTGCCGACGATCCGGCCTGTGACGTCAGCGAACCGTAAGTTTCCGGGCGGCGGTCACGGAAAAATTGCCAAACCTTCCGAACTTCCTCGATCATGTCGAGATCCAAATCCGCTACAACGACTTCGTCCTTATCTCGACTGGCTTGTGCGATGAGCTTGCCGCGCGGAGTACAGAAATAGCTCTTGCCGTAGAACTGCCCGATGCTCCAAGGCTTTTCCGTTCCCACGCGATTAATGGCCCCCACAAAGTAGCCGTTGGCTACTGCGTGCGCAGGTTGTTCGAGCTCCCACAAATACTCTGACAATCCGGCCACAGTGGCGGAGGGATTAAACACGATCTCCGCACCGTTGAGTCCCAGGATGCGTGCCCCTTCAGGGAAATGCCGGTCGTAGCAGATGTAGACGCCGATGCGCGCGAACTTAGTTTGGAATGTCGGATACCCCAAGTCGCCGGGAGTGAAATAGAACTTCTCCCAGAACCCAGGGTGGCAATGAGGAATGTGGTGTTTGCGATATTTTCCCAAATATCGTCCGTCTGCATCGATCACAGCCGCGGTATTGAAGTAAAGGCCGGGCATTTCTTCTTCATAGACCGGAACAACGATCGCCATGTGATGTTTGGAAGCGACTTTTTGCATCAACTTGATAGTCGGACCATCTGGCACGCGTTCGGTCAACTCGTACCATTTTGCATTCTGTTCGGCGCAAAAATATGGGCCGTAAAAAAGTTCCTGCAAGCATAGAATCTGAACTTTTTTGCGCGCCGCCTGCTCGATCAGTTTCAGGTGTTTCTCCAACATTGCTTTTTTAATTTTGGAGAGCGAATGAGCGCCAGACAGCGGGCAACTGGCTTGGATTAGTCCACACCGAACATTTCGAGGCATAGAGAAGTCTCCGCGCGATGGACTATAACAAAACGCCCTGCGTCGCGTCCGCAAATGCGAGATTTTTCTTGGGTTTCGGCGAACGTATTGATCGACCGCACTTTGCAACGCTCGACTGACGCTCTCGTAGGGCGAGAATTCGACCCACTACTAACACCACACTTGGCTTATTTGGCAGCCCGAAAGAAATTTCACGCCACAAAGCGTTTGCGGGTAATGTTGATCAGCTCATCGGTTGATGAGATTCCGCCACTTGGCATTAGGGATAGGACCTTCATGCGAAAGCTCACTGCGCTTGTCTTAGCATTGCTCTGTTTCTCAACGCTGCTTTCGGCACAAAACCTCAAAACCAAAAACGTCGTGTTGATTGTCGCGGACGGCCTTCGGTGGCAAGAGATTTTTACTGGGGCCGATGCAACACTCTTGAATTCAGAACACGGCGGTATCTGGGCAGGTGCTGACGAACTACGAAAAGAATATTGGGCCAACACGCCCGCGGAAAGGAGGAAGCGCCTGTTTCCATTTTTGTGGGAGACAGTTGCAACCCAGGGCACCCTCTATGGAAATCAGACGAAGGGCAGCGTTGCGCACGTCACGAACGGACAAGCGTTCTCCTATCCCGGATATAACGAGATGTTAACTGGCACGCCTGATCCCCGAATCGACAAGAACGAATTTGGACCAAACCCAAACGTCACCGTCTTCGAATGGCTCAATCAGAGTCCGGAGCTCCGAGGGCAAGTGTCGGTCTTCGCCACGTGGGCTGTCTTCAACGACATCTTTAACCAGTCTCGTAGCGGTGTGTTCACGCAAGTTGGCTGGTCACTGCCCAAATCAATCAGCAACTCTCAGCCGGATCTGATCCGTCGTATGTATACGACGCTTACCCGTTTTGATGAAGAGGACATCTACAACGCCCTTTTGCAAGTGTCGCTTCTCGACTATCTGCAGAAACAGCGACCGCGTCTGCTATTTGTCGGTTATGGCGAAACGGACAATTGGGCACATCAGGGCCGCTATGACCTGGTGTTGGCGAGCGCGCATCAATTTGATGGATTCGTAGCTGAATTGTGGAACACCATGCAGGCAATTCCTGAGTACAAGGACACGACAACGTTCATCATCACAACGGACCATGGTCGAGGAAGCGGCACCGACAGCTGGAAGGAGCATGGGGTTGATCAAAAGGGCTCGGAAAATATTTGGATAGCGATACTGGGACCGGACACGGCGGCGCGCGGAGAACATACGCAAGCGAAACCCGTCACTCAAGCGCAAATTGCGGCAACTGTGGCCGCATTGCTGGGCAAAGATTTTTCCACATTCAATCGGCGTGCGGCACCGCCTCTTCCTGACGTTCTGGACAAAGCGAACCCGACCCTCCCGACTCAATGACGGCTTGTTAGCACGTTACGTGTTCCTAGTGAAACATTACGCATTTTGACGATGGGCTCAAATCGGCAAGCTGAAGTAGAAGACGGACCCATACCCCAGTTGACTTGTCACGCCCATGCGACCGCCATGAGCAGCCACGATCGCTTTTGCGATTGCCAATCCCATGCCAGTACCCTGGACGCGAGCCCGTTGATTTCGACCGCGGTAAAACTTGTCAAAAATTAACGATTGCTCGAATTCGTCAATTCCAGGGCCATGGTCTGCCACGCTGGTGGTCAGTTCTCCGTCCCGCGCCTCGGCAGTAATGTGGATTGGAGCGTCCGGTGCTGAATACTTTGAGGCATTCTCCAACAGATGTATCAAGACCTCTTTCACACGGTGGACGTCCATCTTCACACTGGGAAGATTTTCCGGCACTTGAATTTGGACCGGATGCTTACCCAACGCTTGCCTCGCTTCTCGAACCGACTCCGCGACAGCATCCTGCATCGAATATTGACCCAATTGGAGTTCAACCTTATTGGCATCGAGTTGTGCCATCTCGGCAGCCTCGCCAACCAGCCTATTCAACCGATCCGCCTCCTCGTCGATGACCGTTAGCAATTCCTGCCGCTGGTTGGCGGCAAAGTTTTGATTACCAAGCAGCGAAGTCACGGATGCTTTTATCGCAGTCAGTGGAGTGCGAAATTCGTGCGAAACCGAATCCATCAGCACCGATCGCAGCTGTTCACTCTCGCGTGCTGCTTCGGCGCGCCCGAGCTTTTCGATCGCCCCGGCACGCTCAATTGCGATCGCGGTAAGACTGCTCATTGCCTCTAAGGTCTCGCGCGATAAGAGTTCACCTGAAAGGGCGAAGCTTCCCACCACGCGCGCACCCACCCTGAGAGGCATATACATCACTTGTGTTTGCGCGTCCGTTTTGGGTTCGCCGCCGTTACAAACAAGACGGAGATTGTGCAGATCGATACCACCCAGATCAGGGTTCGAACGGTACACATCGAGGCGATTGGGAAGCGCGATTGCAGCCGCCCGCACGTCGAAGGATTCGACCATATATCCAGGTATCGAATTCAACAATTCTGCAACATTATCGTTAGCTAACAGCAATTGGCTGTACCCGTAGAGTCGCTCTGCCTCAAGTCTGCGCTCGTTGGCGCCTTGCGCCTCGCGCCTCGCGCGTTCCGCGAGTTCGCTTGCAATTACGGCTGTGACGAGAAAAACAAAAAGGGCGATCCAGTTTTGAGGGTCGCTGATAGCAAAAGTTCCGTACGGTGGCAGGAAAAAATAGTTAAAGGCGAGGGTGGCAATCACGGCCACCGACACAGCAACGTGCAGTCCCCACGTCGCCGACACCACCAAGACCATCAAGAGTAGCGTCAACGCAATCGTCGTTGGATTGACGTGGATCACGTAGCGATATAGCAGCGCGATAGCGGCTACTGCCCCACACGCCGTCACATATCGCGCCGTCCAGTTTGGTCGGGCCCGTTTCACGGGCCGATTGTATCCGACATCGACATTTCGGTATCCCTCAACGAGAATAAGTCGAATGCCAAAGACACCGGAACAGTGGCTAGCTGCGACTGTCTCAGAAAAGGGCGCCTCAATCTTTAAGCTTTTCCTGGGCTATGCGCCCGGCGTGGGCAAGACTTTCAGCATGCTAAGCGAAGCTGTCAGGCGCCATGGTCGTGGCGAAGATGTTGTAATCGGTGTTGTTGAGACCCATGGTCGTCAGGCCGTTTCCGAACTTGCCTCCATGCTGGACACAGTGCCTCGTAAGAAGCTCGAGTACCGTGGGGCAACCTTCGCGGAGATGGATGTCGATGCAATCCTGACTCGTAAGCCAAAGGTTGTCCTTGTAGACGAGCTGGCGCATACCAATATCGAGGGCAGTAAACACAATAAGCGCTATGAAGATGTGTTGGAACTCCTCGACGCCGGTATTGACGTGTTGTCCACGATGAACATTCAGCATCTGGAAAGCATCTCGCCGACCGTTCAAGGCGTAACCGGCATTCAGGTTCGGGAAACGGTGCCCGACTGGGTCCTCCAGCGGGTCAACGAAGTTGTGATGGTAGATCTGACCCCCGAAGCCTTGCAGAACCGGATGCGTCGAGGTGACATTTACCCTTTGGAGCGTGTCGGCCGCGCTTTAGAGAACTTCTTCAAACAGGGCAACCTGATCGCTCTGAGGGAATTGGCCCTTCGTCAAGTCGCCAATGCTGTGGATCGCAACCTCGAATCACACCGGCAACTTGAACAGCCTGATCAGGCCGTTGCGGTCAGAGAACGTATCGCAGTGTGTATCAGCTCAAATCCTGCTGCTCAATATCTCATCGCGAGGGCTGCGCGGATGGCGCAAGCAATAGGTGGAGAACTTTACGTGGTTTACGTTGATATGGGACAAGACAGTGACGAGAGGGATCAGCGCACTCTCGGTGGGAATATTCGTTTTGCAGAAAATGTCGGGGCCGCGGTCGTGCGCCTTCAAGGAACCAGCGTGGCTGAGCCGGTTGCGCAACTGGTTCGGGAGAAGCACATTACGCAGGTTGTATTCGGACGTTCGGCGACTCGTGGCTGGAAGCGATACTTGTACTTCTCGGCCATTCACAAGTTCCTGCGCGACGCACCTCCCGTCGATGTACATATTGTGACTCAGAATGCTGACTAACCGACACATGGCCCCTCTCCACTCCCGAATCTTGGTTGTCGACGACGAAACTCAGATTACTCGTGTTTTACGAACCAGCCTCGACAGCCACGGCTACGATGTTCGTGTTGCAAACGACGGCGAAACGGCACTTGAGATTATGAAGGACTGGAGCCCGAACTTGGTCGTCACCGATCTAGCTATGCCAAACATGGATGGGCTCGAACTCTGCCGACGGCTGCGCACCGGCAGTCAAGTACCGATCATCGTGTTGTCGGTGCGCGGGGAAGAAAAGACCAAAGTCCAGGCACTCGATGCAGGGGCTGACGACTATGTAACCAAGCCGTTCGGCATCGATGAATTGCTGGCGCGAGTGCGTGCAACGCTGCGCCGAGCTGATACCCAGGATACGAATACCTCGTTGATCACCCTGGGTGATTTTCGGATTGATCTGGACGCCCATAAAGTAATCGTGCGGAATCGAGAAGTCCATCTAACGCCAAAAGAATTCGAGCTTCTTGTCTACATGGCGAAACACCCAGGAAAGGTGATCACGCACCGCGTCCTGCTCGGTGCTATCTGGGGCGGACATAGCACCGAACAAGTCGAGTACTTGAGGGTCTTTGTCGGCCAACTCCGAAAGAAGTTGGAATCGGAAGTTTCGTCCCCACGGTACATCCTTACTGAGCCGTGGGTCGGCTATCGATTCGAACCAGGCGACTAGTCACGCCGTCACCATTTCGGGCACTTCCCTCCGTCTCAAAACCCCGCAACTCCATCCGTAGCGTCAGATCGTCCTTTACGAATCGCTTACGGATTTCTTAGCCGACTCTTACGCCCAAACAATTCAAATCTGGATCGGCGAGATGTTCACATCTGCCCGAACGGAGTTGGCGTGAACGGCACCGACGAAAATTCATCTCTCTTATCTTTTCTTTGGTTTCGTGCGCTGCTTTCGGTCGTTGGGGTACTACTCGTTCTTTGTTGTTACGGCCTGGCGCAAGTCGCGAACGAAGAAGCCGGCTCAAGCGAGACCTCAATTGGAAATGCGTCGGATAACTACTCTTCTGATAAGCCTGATGCGAATAGCGCGATTCTCAAAGAACTAGAACAAATGCGCCAGCGTATTCAAGAACTCGAGACAAAACTCCAACAATCACATTCTTCTCGAGAGACTGGAGAGTCTCCACGCGCGAACGCGACCAACAGTGTTGTGAGTCCGACCAGCGTCGCCAACGGAAGTGAACACATGGCTGATACAGAAGCGAAAAAACCACCAAAAGCAGAGCCATTCGCCTTCGCAGACTGGACTTGGCTGAATGGGAATGCGCGTACAAAAAGTGCCGCCTTTGACAGCACATTTTTTACCCCAGAGATTCGCGCCGACGTCGACTACATCTATGACTTTAATCACCCCAAAGACGACACGATCAGCGGATCAAGTGAAGTATTTCGTTCGAGCGAAGTACAGATCACGCAACTGGGTGTTGGCGGTGATTTTCACTACGACAATGTTCGCGCACGCGTCATGACCCAGTTCGGAATGTACTCGTTCACGACGCCGCGTAATGATGCGAGCCCATCTCGAGGTCAGTGGAATCTCGATGGTGCTTATCGCTACCTATCAGAGGCCTATGGTGGCTATCACTTTGACAAGCTTCACGGCATCAACGTTGATGCGGGCATCTTCATGTCCTACATCGGCCTGTTTAGTTACTACAACTTCGACAACTGGGCGTACCAGCCGTCATACGTGTCGTCGAATACTCCGTGGTTTTTCAATGGTGTACGGGTGCAGCTTTACCCCTCTGAGAAATTGAAGATTGAGCCTTGGTTCATCAACGGATGGCAATCCTACGGAAGATTCAATGGCCGACCGGGCCTCGGAGGACAAATCCTGTGGCGTCCGACCGGTTCAATTTCCATCATCTCGAACAACTATGGCGTCGGCGCCGATACGCTGAATAACCCGAACCGCACGCGGCTGCACACAGACAACAGTATCCAGGTCAAGTACTACGACAGACCGGATCGCTTCATCAGCAAGATGGCTTTCTCGTTAACTGGCGATGCAGGTTGCGAGACAGGGGGCGGCGTCAGTTGCATGGGCAACGGGAAATCCGGGCCTAAGCAGAGCTTCTTGGGATTCATGGCTTACAACCGAATCTGGTTCGACAAGGATAAGTTTGCGGTGACTGTGGGAGGAGGAAAGATCAACAATCCCGGACGATACCTCGTTCTGATTCCGCCTATCAACGGTGCCACCGCCGCATCCGGAACGCCATATTTCACCGCGAACCCGGGTGACCCGTACAAAGCCTGGGACGCCTCCGCAACTTTCGACTACATGCCGAGCCAATACATCACGTTTCGCTGGGAGTACAACCACCGGGCAGCCAACGTGCCCTATTTCTCTGGTCGCGGGGGCGTTACGCCTCCGGGCGGCAACACTGGAACCGCGGGATCACTGGTCGATGGGTGGGCTCCTGACCTTAGAAAGACGGAAGACCGTCTCAACATGGCGATTTTGGTTAAGTTTTAGTCGCGTGGAGGTTGCATGAAGGACATTTTGTTCATCGCGGTCACCATCGTCTTCTTTGCGTTATCGATCGCATACGTACATTCTTGCGAGCGCCTTCGTTAAGAACTTTATGAATATCGAATCCATTGTCCTCATCGCGATCAGCATCGTGTTGATGGGCTACTTGCTATACGCATTGCTGAAGCCGGAGAATTTCTAGTGACGATCAATGGCTGGCTTCAAATTGCCGTCTTCTCCGCCCTGGTCCTAGCCATCACCAAGCCCCTTGGCGTCTTCATGGCTCGTGTGTTTGCCCGCGAGCGCACGTTCATGGATCCCTTCACGCGGCCTTTGGAAAAATTGATTTACCGACTCACCGGAGTGGACGAAAAGCGCGAGATGGGGTGGACCGAATATGCGATTGCTCTCCTGACGTTCAGTGCGGTCTCGATGGTGGGGCTCTATCTATTGCTGCGAGTCCAGCAATTCTTGCCTTTAAATCTACAAGGAATGGGCCCAGTCGGACCAGAACTCGCCTTTAACACAGCGTCGTCGTTCACCACGAACACGAACTGGCAAAACTACGCCGGCGAAACAACGATGAGCTATCTGACGCAAATGGCGGGGCTCGCCTATCACAATTTCGTGTCCGCCGCCGCGGGCATTGCGCTAGCAATCGCCTTCATTCGTGGCATAGCCGGGCGCGAGAAAAACACGATCGGAAATTTTTGGGTCGATATGACTCGTGCCACGTTATGGGTTTTGCTTCCGTGGTGCATCGTTGGAGCATTGATCCTCGTATCACAGGGAGTCGTGCAGAATTTTAAGCCGTACGACCACGTGCGCCTGGTTGAACCGCAACAAGTTGTGACAACGGAGTCCGACGGCAAGGTAACAACAACTGAACTGACGGAACAAGTGATTGCGCAAGGCCCTGTTGCGTCGCAAGAGATCATCAAGCAGTTCGGTACGAACGGGGGAGGTTTTTTCAATGCCAATAGCGCTCATCCATTTGAAAACCCCACTGCACTTTCCAATCTGATTCAGATGCTCGCAATTTTCGCCATCGGCTCCGCTCTCACATACACGCTGGGCAGGATGACCGGATCGCAACGACATGGTTGGGCCGTATGGGCCGCGATGGCGATGCTATTCATCGCTGGTGTGCTTGGCACTTATTGGGCGGAGGCGACAGGCAATCCTCTACTGAATCGTTCTTATCAAACGGCACCATCCCTGCAGTCGGGCGGCAACATGGAAGGAAAAGAAGTCCGCTTTGGAATTGCAAACTCAGCACTTTTCGCCACGGTAACGACTGATGCAAGTTGCGGCGCAGTAAATGGCTTTCATGATTCGTTCACTCCTCTCGGCGGGATGGTGCCGCTCGTCAACATCATGTTGGGCGAAGTTGTGTTCGGTGGCGCTGGGTCGGGCCTGTACGGAATTTTGATCTACGTGATCCTTGCCGTTTTCATAGCAGGCTTGATGGTCGGTCGGACGCCGGAGTATCTCGGCAAAAAGATCGAGGCTTATGACGTGAAAATGTCCATGCTTACGATCTTGGTCTTTCCTCTCACCATTCTTGTGCTTACAGCAGCCTCGGCCGTAAGCGGTTTCGGCACTGCGAGTGTCACGAACCCCGGCCCCCACGGTCTTACACAGATTCTGTATGCGTTCACATCTCAGGCGGGTAACAACGGCTCCGCTTTCGGAGGACTAAATGGAAACACCGCGTGGTACAACGCCGCTGGGGCCGTCACGATGCTCATCGGTAGATTCTTTATGATCATCCCGATGCTGGCAGTAGCCGGCAACTTGGCGAAGAAGAAGTATGTGCCGCCATCTCTCGGCACGTTTCCAGTGACGACGCCGCTCTTCACAGTTCTTCTGGTTGGTGTGATTCTGATTGTTGGCGCTCTTACCTTCTTCCCTGCTCTAAGCCTTGGGCCAATTCTCGAGCACCTGCTCATGATGACCGGAAAGACTTTCTAAGCATATGACGCGTTCAAGAACCGGATCGAAGGTGATATGGGATATCAGAATTCTGCGCGGCGCTGCGATTGATTCTCTGCGAAAGCTCCACCCTCGACACATGATGAAAAACCCCGTCATGTTTGTCGTTGAAATTGGGAGTGTGCTCACGACGATTCTCTTGCTCCGCACCACCACCAATTTAGGATTCAATCTACAGATCACCCTGTGGCTGTGGTTTACCGTTTTGTTTGCAAATTTCGCAGAGGCAATGGCGGAAGGGCGCGGAAAGGCACAAGCAGAGGCTTTACGTAAAACGCGTTCCGAAACACTCGCGAAGCGTTTACTGTCCTCAGGCGAAACCGAAACCATCTCTGGTGCCAAGCTTCGTTCGGGTGATCTGGTTTTGGTCACGGCGGGCGAACTCATTCCCGGCGATGGAGAAATCATTGAAGGCATCGCCTCGGTGGATGAATCTGCAATCACAGGGGAATCCGCTCCCGTAATTCGTGAGGCGGGCGGTGACCGGTCAGCTGTCACCGGAGGAACACGCGTTCTGTCCGACTACATCAAGGTTCAAATTACCTCCAACCCCGGCGAGACATTTCTTGATCGAATGATTGCCTTGGTTGAAGGCGCAGAGCGGCAAAAGACGCCCAATGAAATCGCGCTCAATATTCTGCTCGCCGGTCTCACCATAATTTTTCTTCTAGCTGTGGTCACTCTTGAACCCTTCGCGATTTATTCCGGTTCCCCGCAAACGATTTTTGTTCTGGTTTCGCTGCTGGTCTGTTTAATCCCCACGACCATCGGAGGATTGCTCTCGGCAATCGGCATCGCGGGAATGGATCGCCTGGTGCAACACAACGTGCTTGCGATGTCGGGACGAGCCGTAGAAGCTGCGGGTGACGTCAACACGCTATTGCTCGATAAGACTGGAACCATAACGCTCGGCAACCGTCAGGCGACCGAATTCGTGGCCGCTCCGGGCATTCCGCAAGCCTTACTCGCGGATGCAGCACAACTGTCGTCGCTGGCCGATGAAACCCCGGAAGGAAGATCCATCGTCATCCTGGCGAAAGAACGATACGGACTTCGTGGGCGAGAACTCGCCGCTCACGAAGCTTCTTTCGTCCCGTTCACGGCTCAGACCCGCATGTCAGGAGTGAATTTAGATGGCCGCGAGATTCGAAAAGGTGCCGTCGACGCAGTCATCAAATACCTGCAAGGCCATGGCACGGTTTTACCTAACGAAGTTCAACACTCGGTGGAAACGATCGCTAGGACTGGTGGAACGCCGCTGGTAGTGGCAGAGAATCAACGTGTCCTGGGTGTTATCCACCTAAAGGATATCGTCAAGGGTGGCATGCGGGCTCGTTTTGAACAACTGCGCTCCATGGGCATTAAGACGATCATGATCACCGGTGACAATCCTCTGACAGCTGCTGCGATCTCGCGTGAAGCAGGGGTGGACGATTTTCTTGCGGAAGCCACTCCGAAGGACAAGATGGATCTAATCAAGCGCGAGCAGGCTGAAGGCAAACTGGTCGCTATGACTGGCGATGGAACCAACGATGCGCCAGCGCTGGCTCAAGCTGATGTCGGTGTCGCCATGAACACCGGCACTCAGGCGGCGAAGGAAGCCGGCAACATGGTCGACCTGGACTCAAATCCAACGAAACTGATTGAAATTGTTGAAATCGGAAAACAACTCCTGATGACACGTGGCGCATTGACAACCTTTTCCATCTCGAACGATGTCGCCAAATATTTCGCTATTATCCCGGCCATGTTTGCGGGAACCTTCCCGGTTCTCAATGCGCTAAACATCATGCATCTGCGGACCTCGCAGTCGGCGGTGCTGTCTGCTGTCATTTTTAACGCCCTGATCATCATCGCGCTAATTCCACTGGCACTGCGGGGTGTCAGATATCAAGCGATGGGTGCAGCAGCCCTACTGCGACGCAACTTGTGGATCTATGGTTTGGGCGGAATCATTGTCCCTTTTGTTGGGATCAAACTGATCGATCTAGTTATCACGCACATTGGAATGGCTTAAGGTTTGACATGAAGAAACATCTTGTAACTTCAATATTAATGACAGTGATAACTACACTCCTACTGGGAGTGCTCTACCCCTTGGCCGTCACCTTACTTGCACAGGTGTGCTTTCCAGATAAGGCCAATGGTCAACTCATTCAACGCAACGGGCAAACAATCGGATCGCGCCTCATCGGCCAACCTTTCACTGGGCCGCGCTATTTCCACTCCCGTCCCTCTGCGGCAGGCGCCGGTTACGATGCAGCTAATTCCTCGGCTTCGAATCTCGGTCCCACCAATCGAAAATTAATCGACCGCATCGCGTCAGACGTCTCACGATTGCAGGGTGAGAATTCCTCAGCACCGGTCCCCATCGACCTCGTCACGACTTCCGGCTCTGGTCTAGACCCTGACATCACCCCGGCGGGCGCGGAATTTCAAATTCCGCGCGTTGCGAGAGAACGTGGCATGTCTGAAGACAACGTTCGGAATTTGGTGCAGCACGCCACTCAAGGCCGCCTCTTGGGATTGCTTGGGGAGCCTCGGGTGAATGTTCTAGAATTAAACCTTGCACTCGATTCTCTTTCTCAAAACCGTTAACAACGGCAGTTTCAGGTTAGGAGTCTCTTCGCCAACACAAGGGAGACCGCTTGCCTGAGGCTCGCGAATTCATTGCGGCAATGGCCCGGTATCGTTCGCCAATTACCGACAGGCTCCGACTCAACTTGGATCTGAACGAGAACGCAGCAGGCTGTTCAGCTGATGTCCTGGCGAAACTCCAATCCCTTGCAGTTGAAGATCTCGCGCGTTACCCGCAACGTGAGGTGGGCGAACAGATCGTCGCCGACTTTCTCGAAGTGTCTCCGAACAACGTTTTGCTTACGAACGGAATTGACGAAGCACTTCAAGTGATCAGCGCTACATATCTCGATCAGCAATCCCAGTTATTGCTGGCCGATCCGACTTTTTCGATGTATCGCGTGTACGGGCAAGCCACAGGTGCCACCGTCTCTACAGTTGCACTGGGTGAAGAGTTTCTTCTTTCCATCGACCATTTTCTGCGTGCCATCAACGAACGGACGAAGTTGATCCTCATTGCGAACCCAAATAATCCAACTGGAACCACTGTTGCCCGAGAAGACCTCTTGCGTGTACTGCGCGCAGCCGAGAACGCCGCAGTCGTTGTTGATGAGGCTTACTTTGAGTTTTATGGCGAGACATTGCTGGGAGATGTCGCTGCTTTTCCGAATTTGTTTATTGCTCGCACATTTTCTAAAGCTTATGGTTTGGCTGGACTACGCCTCGGCGCGATAGTCGCCTCCGAACGCGAGCTGGACCTACTTCGGCGACTAACCTCTCCTTTTAACATCAACGGAATCGCCTTGGCGTGCCTCCCGGTGGCCCTACAGGATCGACGGTTCATGCAGAATTATGTCCAACAGGTGAAAACGGGGCGTGAAGACCTTTATCGGCTTTGCGATGAGCTCCGGATTCGATATTGGCATAGCGCTGCCAATTTCGTCCTCATCCAAATCGGTCAACGCTCTGAGCAATTTATCGAGGAAATGCGAAGATCGGGCGTTGCGATTTCAGACCGAGGATCGGACGCGGGTTGTCAGGGGTGCGTTCGAATCACCATACCGACGCAAGCGGAAATGCCATATTTCTCAGACGCATTTAAAAAATCCTTTCGCGCCGCAGTGCCATAAGCAGCAAGCCTTCCAAACCCTTCACCCATCTCAATCTCCTCGTCTTGCACTTGTGAAAACGAGGCATGAAACTCCGAAGATGTTCTTGAGAAATGGTGCCCGACGTGCCAGACTGTCTTTACCGCCTGGAGAGTCGCCGCCACGATCCTCGTCGCATTCGCAGTTCCACAAGGGGGCACTTTGCATCACATTAGTCTTCCACCATCCTCAGCCTGCCTGCTGAGGGCGCGCTCTTCGTGTTTGATCTCTACCGTAGTTGTGTGTTTTCTCTCCTCTCTGTTCGCCTTCGGTCAAGCCAAAGTTACGACGAATCGTCACGACAATGCTCGCACGGGCTTGAATCAAGCCGAGACTATCCTGACCCCGACGAACGTGAACAAGACCCAATTCGGACGCCTGTTCACCCAACCCGTCGATGGCTACATTGTCGGTCAACCCCTCTACCTCCCTAACGTGACCATAGGTGGAAAGCTTCACAACGTTGTGTATGTAGCTACGCTTCACGACAGCGTCTACGCGTTCGATGCAGACCACAATACCGGCACCAACGCCGGACTCTTGTGGCAGGTCAACTTCACCAATCCCGGGGCCGGTATCACAACTGCCTCTGGCGCTTTCTTGCCATGCCCAAACGTGCATCGTTTCCCAGAGTCCGGCATCGTTTCCACTCCGGTGATCGATCCTGATGCCAAGACGATCTATGTGGTCGCGAAGACCAACGAGAATGGCACTGTGTTTCACCGCCTCCATGCGCTCGACGTGGCCTCAGGCGCCGAACGCGCAAACAGTCCGGTCCCCATATTGGCCTCATTCACGATGAACAATGGCACGGTGATTCAAATTAACAATCTTCACCAAATGAATCGTCCGGGACTCTTGCTGTCGAACGGAGTTGTCTACGCCACATTCGGATCGAATGGCTGCAATGATTCAAACCGGAGTTGGGTCATTGGCTATGACGCGACCACGCTCGCTCTCACCGGGGCATTCGTTGCGGCCCCCGAAGGAGGATTAGCTTCGATCTGGCAAAGCGGCGCAGGACCGGCGGTCGATGGCGCGGGTAACATCTACGCGAGCACGGGGGAAGCGGATTTTGACGCCAACATCGGGGGACAGGATTTTGGCTCGAGCATTTTGAAACTTACTCCTACTGCTACGAGCCTGAGCCTTACCGATTACTTCACGCCGTTCGACGAAGCGTTCATCAGCCTCAACGATTTGGATTTGAGCTCCGCTGGCGTCGTGGTCCTGCCTGATCAACCGGGCCCACACCCTCATTTGTTGATTGCCACCGGCAAGCAGGGTCGCGTGTACCTGATTGACCGCGACAATATGGGCCACTTCAATCCCGTAGACAACAGTCAGATCGTCCAAGAGCTACCCCAGACTGTTGGCGGCATGTTCAGCACTCCTGCGTATTGGAACAACAAGGTGTACTTCAACGGCAAGACTAAGCCCGTCATGGGTTTCTCGCTTTCCAATGGATTGCTGTCGAACACCCCTGTCATCAAGTCGGCGCAGGCTCAATCAGGCGGTCGAGCCCCCACGATTTCTGCCAATGGCAATACCAGCGGAATCTTGTGGACGACGGCAGGTGGACAATTGTCGGCGTACGACGCGAGCAACCTGGCTTTGCTGTACAAGTCGAATCAATCCGGCACCCGAGACGTGCTTCCGCTGATGGCACATTTCGCCTCGCAGACGGTGGTGAACGGCAAAGTATTCATGGGAACTCGAGCCACTTTGGAGGTCTTCGGGCTTCTCTCCTCCCTGACAATAAACGGCGGCAATAATCAAAGTGCAACGGTAGCTACGACGCTTCCTGTTGCTCTGTCGATAAAGGCCATTGATAGCTATGACGGGACTGGGGCCGCTAACGTCCCCATAACCTTCAGCGACGGCGGAAAGGGCGGAACTTTCAGTAATCCCACGGCTACGACCGACGCGACTGGAACAGCTTCGACTACGTACACATTCTCGTCGAAAGCTCGCGTTGTAACCATCACCGCAAGCAGCACCGGTCTGAAGAGTGCCGTCTTCACCGAAACCGCCGTGGCGGACCAACCAAAGTGGATTGTTGTGAAGAGTGGGAATAACCAAACCGCCCCCACCAACACCCAACTCGGTGCTCCGCTGGTTGGGAGGGTTGTCGATCAATACAGTAATCCTGTGGTTGGATTGATGGTCACGTTCAATGATGGAACCGCTGGCGGCCACTTCTCCTCTGTTTCCGTCCCAACAGACAGCACGGGAGCAGCCTCCACTCTCTACACGACAGGCACTCATGTCGGCACTACGAGCGTTACGGCGAGCATACCGGGAAAAAATCCGGCAAAGTTTAACGTTACAGTGACCGCACCTTAAAGACTTCGGTATCGAGTGTAAGTTGTCTCAGACGCAGCCCCGGTCATTTCCGGGGCGCGTTTTTTTTTGAGCCGACATTTCCTCTTTACCTACTCCCTTCATAGTTTGTCTCTTTTCAGCACATTGGTCTGTGGGTGCGAGTCGCGACACTGTGAATGGAATGTTAATGAATGGCTTGTTAATTCTTAAGTGATGCACGCCAATCTTCTTGACCCACATTTGATGAGCAAGCTATTGTCTGCCGCAAGTGAGCAGCTCTGGAGCCTTTCCGGAAGCTAGCGTCGACAATTGTTAGTCACTAACACCGATCCCACAACGCATCGCCAGAATGAGGAAAGGGAATTGTACAAATGAGACTTCTTCGCCCCGTATCTCTCCACACAGTCTTGTTGCTGATCAGCGGCCTTGCCTTCTCCCAGGGAATTGGGCCAATCACCACTTCAGTTGGGCAAGCAAAAAAACGTGAGGGAACACCACCGACGGTCAGTGCCCAGGGATTCAAACTGAGGCTTCTGGTCAACAAGGACTTCCCTCTCGAAAACCCTTCTGGAGATGTCACGTCGTTCGGCGAGCTCAGTACCGGCGTAGGAACCGAGCCGGATCAAAATACGTACCTGGTTCTCCCCAGCAACCCTGGTGGTCCCGAACCAGGACGTGACTATGGTCGCCATTTTCTGTTTCAAGGACATGAAAACGGCGCGAACATGGCATATGTAACAAGAATCAATCTTGACGTACATGACCGGGCGCACAAAATCACCCTGCTCACACCAACGGGGGCCGATGGAACTACGGGATTTAGTTTCATCGATGGAAGTACCTACGATCAATTCACAAAGACGCTTCTCTTCACGCAGGAAAACGGCGCCAGCGGCGGAGTTCTTGAAATCACCAACACGTGGCCGCCGCAAGTTCGCACGTTGGACGGCATTCTGGGAAAGGCGGGATACGAGGGAATTCATCCTGACGATCGTGGCAACTTGATGATCGTCGAAGACACGGGAGGCACCTCGGTAAGTATCGACCCGGCGGATCCGAATGCCAATCCGAAAGTAGCCAAACAGCCAAATTCCTTCGTCTTTCGTTTTCTTCCCAACGATTCGACGAACTTATCAAAGGGCGGCAAGCTGCAAGCTCTGCAAGTATTGATCGATGGCAACCCGGTTGTCTTTCATGCAACCGATCCTTTTGGCGACGTCCATTCCGACTTGCAGCTCAAGTTGCATACTCTCGGCAGCTCGTATCCAGTGCGGTGGGTCACCGTTCACGATACCGATGTTGACGGCATGGAACCCTTCGATGCGAACGCAGCAGCAAAAACGGCTCGCGCCACCCCATTTAAACGCCCAGAGAATATGAAGTTCCTTCCGGGCTCAAACTTCTTGACGTTCTTCTTTGGTCCCACCGGGGACACAAATGCGGACGCGGGCAACGTCTCCTCACTTGCGAAGCGCGGCGCGTGGGGGTCGATCTTCAGAGTTGACCTCAAGCCGGGACGCGCTACAGGCACGATCTCAATATTTGTCCTGGGGGACGCGAACCACGCTTCCTTCGACAACATCTCATTCGCGGACGATCGGACGCTTCTCGCCACTGAAGACCGCGGTGACCTTCTGCACATTCAGCTCAACAAATTGGATTCAGTGTGGGCTTTTGCCATCGACGGATCCGCGCCCCCGCGGCGCCTGGTCGCCCTTGGTCGCGATTGGAGTGCGATCGTAAAAGGCGAAGACAATGAGCCGACCGGAATTCACGTGTCTGCCGGAAATCCCAATACCGTCTCAATGCCGGGAACCGAGGCAGATTTGTTCAATGCACGCGCCTTTCTCACCAAGCAACACGGCAACAATGTGATTTGGGAGATCGTGCCTGTGTTCTAACCCTCTTCTGGCACGACAAAGAGCCCGCTCCTCAGGGGCGGGCTCTTTCTTTTCCTGACAATTCCTCAAACAAAGAATTTACATGGCGTTAACGATCAGTCACAGACTCGATTGTTACGCTAGTGGACAAGAAATCACTCACACTAATCACCGAAGTCGGGCCGACGTCGTTTATGAAATTCTGCAGATTATTTGTTTTTCTACTTTCTGCTTTGGTTCCGTCCTACGGGCAACAAATCGCACCCCGTGTTTGTTCAAGGCCTGTGCCGGGCAGCGTCGTAGTTGAGCCAGCAGACCTTCGCAGCAAAGATGGGTTTCTGAAGGTCGAACTCAACTACTACGAAGTGATCGATGCGAATAGCCAGACGCGCTTTTGTTTCCAAACAGAAGATGGCGCTCAGTCGCCCAACATCCGGGTCAGACCGGGCGATAAACTGATTCTCGTCTTGACCAATAAGATTCAAGAGGCGGTGCCACCTACAACACCTCACGCGATGCACGCATCGATCGACGGCGCAGTCCCGTGCACCAGCGGCCCAATGACTCCTACTTCCACAAACATTCATTTTCATGGATTGGAGATCGCCCCAACTTGTCATCAGGATGACACCCTAATGACCTCCATCCAACCCTCAGATCCTCCGTTCGAGTACAAATTCACAATTCCACTGGATCAACCACCTGGGCTGTACTGGTACCACCCTCATATTCACGGGTTCACTCGTGCGCATGCCCTAGGGGGAGCATCTGGAGCGCTGATTGTCGAAGGAGTCGAAGGCATCAACCCTTCGGTTCGAGGATTGCCTGAGCGCGTCTTTGTCTTCCGCGACCAGGAACTGATAAACCCCGATGCTGAGCCGATCTGGACGGGCCGTGGTCCTGCTCCCGCGGTCATCAAGGACGCAGATGGCGATGTCATCAACACTGGAACGGGAGCAGGCAAACCCGCCAAGGATCTGTCGATCAATTTCGTTCCCGTGCCCTTCCCGAACTACACCCCAGCAGTCATCGAGATGCGCACGGGGGAAAAACAATACTGGCGAGTTCTGAACGCGTCCGCCATCACGTATGTTGATTTGCGGCTGACATTCGACAATATTCCTCAAAGGGTCGAGCTCGTCGCGATTGATGGCATCCCACTAAACTACGAACATCCTGAAGAATCGACCTCCGTTGTGAAAGACCACATCCTGCTTCCACCTGGAGCCCGCGCCGAGTTTGTGGTCACTGCACCGCGAGTAGGAGTGAAGGCACTTCTAGTCACACGTAGCGTGGATACTGGACGGGTCGGAGATAACGCGCCTTTACGTACAATCGCAACCATTCGTGCTTCTGAAAGCACGGCCCAGCCTCGAATGCTTTTAGATGTCGCTCCATCAAAGCGATCAGTCTCCGGACACGTGCCGCTTGCTCGCGTGAAGCCTGTTCGACAGCGTTTACTTTATTTTTCTGAGCGGCCCGCAAATCCCAAGGACCCAAGCAGTCCGACCATGTTCTTCGTCACCGTAGACGGGCAACCGCCCCAGCAGTTCGATCCCACTTCGGCTTTGCCCAATATTACTGTTCATGCTGGCGACGTAGAGGACTGGATCATAGAAAACCGATCACTGGAATTGCACGCTTTCCATATCCATCAGACGCACTTCCAGTTATTAGAATGGAATGGGGTTCCGGTATCCGAGCCGTTCCTATACGACACGATTAACGTTCCATATTGGCGCGAAAAAATGACTTCATTCCCGAGCATCAAAATTCGTATGGACTTCCGAAACCCGGGCATCGTCGGAACATTCGCCTATCACTGCCATTTGCTCGAGCATCAGGATGGCGGAATGATGGGCCTGATCCAGGTGCTTCCAGCGCCCTCGAAAGCAACCGAAGGCGAGTCGCAAGAAGGCCCTTCCCACAGGATCGGGCAACAACGCTAAATCTCCCTCCTCACGCTATTTACGAAAATTTTCCTCTAGTTGACAGATCTTTACGGTGGATTGTCATCCCAGTGTGTTGAATAATTAAGGGAGACTCAACCTGGCGTGCCATCTGACATTTCTGCCGGCTCGTTTTCGACGACCGAATCGTGGTGTTGTGCCCCATAACCGATGGTTTGTTGTTGCCCTCCAAGTCTTCGTACTTGCCTTAGCACGTTCAGGACACGCACAAGCTAAGCCAAGTTCGCCTCCAACAACTGCGTACGTCATACGCGGCACTGTCAAATCTGGAAATACCGTGTTGCCGGGAGCCATGATTTCCGCCGCGCTGGATGGGCAAAGCGAAAAGTATACGACTTGGACCGCAGTTGATGGCTCCTACGTCTTGCCTATTCCTGGCGCTGGTCATTACACACTTACCACCCAAATGGCTGCCTTCGCGTCCGCCAGCCGCAATGTCGACGTAGAAAATGTGTACACGCTCGTCGACTTCAACGTAGTCCTGCTCTCCCGCAGCGAACAACCGAAGCCTGAGGAGCATGCTCAGGCACCGACAAGCGTGGGCAGCAATCGTGGGTTTCGAACGCTTGGGGTCGTGCAGGGCGAAAACGTTCAAGACTCATCCAGCAATGAACAGGTCGTGCCTTCCGGGATGCCCATCCCAGGGATCGCGGCTGATTCTGCTTCTGAATCGATCGCTGTCTCTGGTAACTCATCTGGCGTTTCCATGATGAGCACGGATGAGATGGAGCAGCGGATGCGGGAGGGCCGGGATCAAGACCCGTTTGGAGGACGAACGGGCCCCGGCGGAGTTGGAGGGCCGCCTCCCGGCGGTGGACCGTTTGGTGGCGGCGGGCCCCGACCTTTCGGAGGCGGTGGGCGTGGCCGCTTCAACCTCAACAAGCCGCACGGTACTCTCTATTACTCGGTCGGGGATTCTGCACTCAACGCTTCACCCTATTCCCTCACCGGTCAGCCGCTCACGAAACCCAACTACCTTCAGCAACGGTTCGGAGGCTCATTGGGTGGTCCGCTCAATATTCCGAAGCTATATCAAGGCGGCAGCAAAACCTTCTTTTTTGTGAATTACAACGGCTCGCGATCGAACACTCCGTACGACGCGTTTTCCACGGTTCCTACCGCTCTCGAGCGCGCCGGGAATTTTTCACAGACTGTCCTGACAAGCGGCTCCAATGCAGGACTGCCGGTGCAGATTTTCGATCCCGTCACTAATCTTCCGTTTCCAAACAACACACTTCCCCAGCTGGATAGTGCTGCATTGGGTCTGCTCAATTTCATTCCTCTACCGAACTTGCCTGGGTCGACCCAGAATTTCCACTACATCACTTCGGCGGACACAAACAGCGACGACCTCAACATTCGTGTGAACCACGCCTTGGGTGGAACCAGCGTCGGGCCGCGACGCCGCGGTCCCCAAAATAATATTTCCGTTGGTTTTCACTATCACAGCGCAGATAACGTAATCACAAACCCTTTTCCAACAGTGGGCGGAAATACGTCTGTTCGCGGAATTGACGTTCCCATCGGCTACACCCGAAGTTTTGGAAGGCTGATTAACACACTCCGCATTGATTTCAATCGCAATCGTATTTCGACCCAAAATCTGTACGCGTTCTCACAAGACATCACGGGAGATCTCGGCATCAACGGAGTTTCGACAAATCCCTTCGACTGGGGACTTCCAAATCTCTCGTTTACCCACTACGGCAACCTGAGCGACACGAACCCACTCTTGCGCCGCGACCAGACGTGGACATTCTCCGATTCGATGATTTGGAACCATGGCAAACACACTTGGCGCTGGGGTGGAGATTTTCGGCGAATTCAACTCAATACTCAGACCGACAGCAACGCTCGGGGCAGTTTTGTTTTCACTGGATTCAACACAGCGGAAAAAACTGGCGGACAGGCAGTTGCTGGAACCGGGTATGACCTTGCAGACTTCCTTCTTGGGCTGGCTCAGCAGACGTCGGTACAGTTCGGAGACAACAATTACCATTTTCGCGGCAATTCCTGGGACCTTTTTGTTCAAGACGAATGGCGGTTACGTGCAAACCTCACTCTCAACTTGGGCCTGCGATATGAATACGTCTCTCCATTCACGGAGAATGACAATCGAATTGTGAACTTGGATGTAGCGCCCGGATACACCGCGGCTGTTCCGGTGTTGCCGGGGAATTCAGGACCTTTCTCAGGGGCTTATCCGGCCTCATTGCTTCGGCCGGACCGCGACAACTTTGCGCCGCGTCTTGGGATTGCGTGGAAACCGCTGCCAAACACCGTCGTTCGCGCGGGATACGGCATGAATTACAACACGGGGGCCTACTCGGCGATCGTGCAGCAGCTTGCGTTTCAGCCGCCATTCTCAATCACCCAAACCAACGTGCAATCCGATGCGGCACTCCTCACTCTTCAGAACGGCTTCCCCGCAGCACCGCCAGGGTCAGTTACCAACAACTACGGTGTCGACCTGAACTATCGCCTTGGCTACGTTCAGATATGGAACGCCGACGTTCAACAGCAGATTTCCCCGGGCCTGGTTCTCAACCTCGATTACACGGGGACCAAGGGAACCCGGCTCGATATAGTTCAGGCGCCGAATCGATCGGCGACGGGCACTCTCATTCCTGGGGTTCAACCGTTTCTGTTTGAAACGTCGGTGGGCGATTCAACGGCCCATGCGGGAACGGTAAAGCTACGGAAGCGATTGCAGCACGGACTCTCGATTGGCGGCAGTTACACGTTTTCAAAATCAATCGATAACGCGTCCTCGATAGGCGGCGGTGGAACAGTCGTTGCGCAAAATGCTTTTGATCTGGCCGCTGAACGTGGCCTCTCAAGCTTTGATCAGCGGCACAAATTAGTAGCCGACTACTTATGGGAGTTGCCGTTTGGGCATGATCGGCATTGGCTGACACAACCTGGTCCGCTGCGTGCGCTTTTGGGCGATTGGAATTGGAGCGGCGACTGGACGATTGCTTCAGGCCTACCCTTCACTCCTCGTGTTCTAGGCGATTTCGGGGACATCAGTCGCGGAACCAACGGCACAACGCGGGCGGATCTTACGGGCGAACCAATCGCTTCCGCCGATCCTACAGTTCTCCAGTGGTTCAATACCGGCGCGTTCGTTGCTCCGCCCACCGGTAGTTTCGGGGATGCTCGGCGCAACAGTATTGAAGGTCCAGGACAGATTCTGTTTGACATGGCCTTCACCAAAATCGTGCCCTTGCGCGACACTCGCTCACTGGAATTGCGCGCTCAGGTCGCCAATATTTTTAATACGCCGCGCTTCAGCAGTATCGACACCGTTGTAAATTCGCCGACCTTTGGGCAAGTCATCGCCGTGGGAGCAATGCGCACCGTCCAACTCACTGCGAGATTCCGGTTCTGACATGACGAGGACAACCATAAAGCAGCTGGCAGCGGCGTGGCGTCAATCGACGGCATTAGGGCTCATCCTCTTGATCGCTTCTTCTCCGGCATTCCCGCAACAGAATCCCACCGGTTACACGTTTCGTAGCCAAAGCGAACTGGTGTTGGTGAACGTGACCGCTCGCGACAGCCATGGAAATCTTGTACGCGACTTGAAGCAAGGGGATTTCACGATTCTCGAAGACAACAAGATGCAACAGCCATCGTCGTTCGACGTGGAAAATACTGACATCGCCCACACAGTGGCTCAGCCGAGCAGCTCGCTACTCGGCCCCACTCGTCCAAATCCTGCAAAACCGCCCGAAGCCATAACGACTCAAAACACCACGCAATTCAAAGACCGTCGGCTAATCGTTCTATTTTTTGATCTATCGTCGATGCAGCCCGATGAAATCGACCGCGCTGTGACTGCTGCCCAGACCTACGTAGACAAACAGATGGCGGCTGCCGATCTGATTGCCGTGGTGTCCCTCAGCAACTCCCTAAACGTTAACCTCGAATTTACCGAAGACCGCGCCGCTTTGAAGAAGACGCTCGCAGGTTTCGGGACAGGCGCCGGGGAGGGGTTCGACGCAGGAACGACCGGAACAACGGAAGGCACGGCCGATACGGGGCAGGCATTCACGGCCGACGATACCGAATACAACATCTTCAACACCGATCGCCGATTGGAGGCGCTGCACTCGATCGCGGACCGCCTCGCGGGCGTCGACCAGAAGAAGTCCCTGATCTATTTTTCGAGCGGCATGGATCGAACAGGCATTGAGAACCAGGCACAATTGCGTGCGGCGACCAATGCTGCTGTGCGTGCAAACCTTGCGATCTACACGATGGATATTCGCGGTTTGCAGGCGATGGTTCCGGGAGGTGAAGCTCAGAACGCAAGCCTGCGAGGCACGTCGCCCTACTCCGGGCAGTCGACTCTCAATCAGTACAACTCTAATTTCTCTTCTCAGGAGACGCTGGTTACCCTCGCCGGCGACACGGGGGGCCGAGCCTTCCTGGACTCCAATGACTTTGGTCGTGTTTTTACCGGAGTGCAGCAAGACACGTCTTTCTATTACATGATCGGGTATCGGAGCACAAATACCGCGCGCGACGGGCGCTTCCGCCGGATCACCGTTCGAGTAAATCGCCCAGGTTTAAAGCTGGACTTTCGAAAGGGATATTACGCTCCGGCTGACTTTCAGCATTCCACACGCGAAGATCGCGAGCAACAACTGCAAGATGAGTTGGCGTCGGAACTACCAACCACAGACCTGCCTGTTTACCTGTCCGCTGGATATTTTCGGATGGCGGACAATCGCTTTTACATTCCGGTGTCGGTCATCGTTCCGGGCAATGAGATTCCCTTCACCAGGTCGAGCGATCAGGATAAAGCCACGCTTGACCTGTTGGGCGTAGTGCTTGATCCAGAAAAGCGCCCTCTTGGAACGGTACGAGACACCGTCAAACTTGCAATCAATCAATCACAGCTCGTTCAGCGAAAGAATGTTCAATACGAGAGCGGGTTCACACTCCCCTCGGGGAAATATCATTTGAAGTTCGTCGTGCGTGAGAACCAGAGCGGCCGCATGGGTTCGTTTGAGACAGACCTTGTCGTGCCCGACCTGAAGAATGCACCGGTAAAAATGAGTTCAATTGTGCTGGCAAGCCAGCTTCAACCGTCCACAAAGAAAAAGAGTGACAATCCACTTTTGCGTGACGGAAACGAAATCATCCCGAGCGTTACGCACGTCTTCTCGGCGAATCAACATCTGTATCTGTACTTTGAGGTTTACGATCCATCTAGAAGTACCGCGTCCACGCCTGCGACCGCCGGAGGAAACGGTACAAAGAATCCCATCAAACTTTTAACGAACGTAGCGTTCTTCCGTGGAAAAACTCAGGCCTACCAAACTCCGTTAGTCGAAAATTCCGATCTCGGAGCACCCGACCGACATGCAGCCGTGTTCCAACTCGATGTTCCATTGACGCAGCTTAAGCCCGGGTTCTACACCTGCCAGGTCAACGTCATCGACGATGCTGGCGGCAAATTCGTTTTTCCTAGACTCGGATTGCTCGTGAGGTAGCCAGATCGTCACTCTCGAATCGAAAGGCCGACACCTCTTGCCCGGCACGATGTGTTGGAAGAGGAATACAATCATGGGGTGCGCTACTACACGACCAAGCCGATGAATGGCGGCATCACATTTTGCTGCATTTTTTGTGAGCAGACTGTGGCCACAATGGATTTTGACCACGAAAAAGGTAACCGCCGCACACAAGCAGCGTCGGCCATCAACCAGCACGTCAGGGAGTCGCATGCCACGAAGTTGCGCATGGCCGAAGCAACCAAACTAGGCAGTCGCGGAGCGCTCTGAAGCCTTCGTTG
>Ga0207683_10000685_pt1 | contig 31080 bp, 29 predicted proteins | sample KBSM73metaG_FD_184333 | JGI IMG/M metagenome (GOLD analysis project Ga0207683, IMG submission 184333) | Miscanthus rhizosphere microbial communities from Kellogg Biological Station, Michigan, USA - KBS M7-3 metaG (SPAdes) (version 2) | ecosystem: Host-associated > Plants > Roots > Rhizosphere >... | reverse complement strand
ACGTGGGTATCGCCGAGGCGGACCTGCCGACCATCTATTTCGCCGGCGGATTGACCACACTCTTCACCGCGCAGGTCATCGGCTATCTTGCGGACCGCTTCGGAAAGAAGCGCGTGTTCACCGTGGTCGCGTTGCTGTCGCTTGCCCCAATCCTCCTGATAACGCACCTGCCCCGGGTGACGCTCGCTTGGGTGACGGCCACGACCGTGCTGTCCTTCGTGCTGGTGCCCGGCCGCGTCGGTCCGGCGATGGCGCTGGTGACCGGAAGCGTGTCGCCGCGCCTGCGCGGCAGCTTCATGAGCTTCAATGCGTCGGTGCAGCAATTAGGATCGGGAACCGCGGCCTTCCTGGCGGGCCTCATCATCGGTCGCGCGGCCGATGGCACGCTGACGAACTACGGCTGGGTCGGCTGGCTGTCGGCCGCCTGCACGCTTGTCGCGATCCTCCTCGCATGGCGGATCATCGTCATCCCGGATGGCAGCCACGCGCCCGACTAGGCATCGCGCTTTGGACGCCGGGCGAGTGTGCGGGTACCATCGTCGCCTCGATTCACGGGTAACCGGCCGATGATCATCACGTCCCTGCTCGACACCGACCTCTACAAGTTCACGATGATGCAGGTGGTCCTGCACTCGTTTCCCGAGGCGCAGGTCGAGTACCGCTTCCGCTGCCGCAACGCCCGCATCGACCTCTCGCCCTACGTCGGCGAGATCGAGGACGAAATCCGGGCGCTGTGCGCCTTGAGCTTTGCCCGCGAGGAGCTCGACTACCTGCGCGGATGGCGATTCTTCAAAAGCGACTTCGTCGACCTCCTGCGCCTGTTCAACCTGGATGAACGCTTCATCAGCGTGTCGCGGGTGGAAGGATCGCCGCGCGAGATCGACATCACGATCAAAGGACCGTGGCTGCACACGATCCTGTTCGAAGTGCCGGTGCTGGCGATCGTGTCCGAGGTGTACCACCGCAACACCCATCCGCATCCCGATTTCGACGAGGGCCGCCGGCGCCTTGTCGCCAAGATCGAGCGCGCGGCCACCGTGAAGGACAGCGAATTCCGCATCGCCGACTACGGCACGCGGCGCCGCTTCTCGCGCGTGTGGCAGGACGAGGTCGTGCGTACGCTGAAGAGTGGCCTGGGCTCGCATTTCGTTGGTACCAGCAACGTGCGCATGGCCATGGACCACGGCCTGACGCCCCTGGGTACGATGGCGCACGAATACCTGCAGGCATGCCAGGCTGTCGGGCCGCGGTTGCGCGATTCGCAGGTGTTCGCGTTCAACATGTGGGCGCGCGAATACCGCGGCGACCTGGGGATCGCGCTGTCCGATGTCTGCGGTATGGACGCGTTCCTGCGCGACTTCGATCTCTTCTTCTGCAAGCTGTTCGATGGCGTGCGCCACGACTCGGGTGACCCTTTCGAATGGGGCGAAAAGCTGATCGCCCATTACGAAAAGATGCGCATCGACCCGCGCACCAAGACGATGGTGTTCTCCGACAGCCTCAACATCCCGCTCGCGATGCGACTGTTCGAGTATTTCAAGGGGCGCGCCCGGACGTCGTTCGGTATCGGCACCAACTTCACCAACGACCTGGGCTACGAGCCGTTGCAGATCGTGATCAAGATGACCCGCTGCAACGGCCAGCCGGTGGCCAAGATCAGCGACGAGCCGTCCAAGGCGATGGACTACGACCCGTCTTACGTCGCGTACCTGCGCGAGGTCTTCCAGGTGCCGGAAATACCAGCGGCGCAACAGGCGGTGGCCGGCGCGTGAGCCTCCGGTCCGCAGGCGTCATTGCCGTGCAGCCTTCGGTGTAGAGTATTCGCATGGCCACGCCTCTCACCGGCAACAAAACACCGCCCGCCGCGGCGGCCGCACCGCTTGCGGGAACCAAGGCGCAGGACCGTCGCCTGCGCCTGGACGACATTCTCAAACTCATGCTGGCCGACGGGCTGGTTCCGTCCGGCGACGCCGAAGTGCTCGCGCGTTCGCGTACGCACCGTTTCGAGCACCCGCTGGAGGCCATTGCCGACCGGAAGTGGAGATCGCTCAAGGCGCCCAATCGTCTGATGACGCTCGAGTGGCTGGTCGAGTGGCTGGCCGGCAGGCTCGATATCCCCTATTTCCACATCGATCCGCTGAAGATCGATCTGGGCGCGGTCACGGCGACGATGTCCAACGCCTATGCCGAACGGTTCCGCATCCTTCCGGTCGCCGTGGATCGAAGGACGCTCACCGTCGCGACGAGCGAGCCCTTCATCAATTCCTGGTCGAAGGAACTCGGCGAAATCCTGAAACTCGACGTCAAGCTGGTATTCGCGAACCCCGTCGAGATCAAGCGGTTCATGGGAGAGTTCTTCAACCTCGCCCGGTCGATGAAGCGCGCGCAGGCGGCGTCCAAAGGCCAGCTGGCGCTCACCGGCAACTTCGAGCAATTGGTCGAGCTGGGCAAGCTCGGCAACCTCGACGCCAACGACCAGCACGTCGTCCACATCGTCGACTGGCTCTGGCAATACGCGTTCGAGCAACGCGCTTCCGACATTCATATCGAACCCAGGCGCGACGCCGGCATGGTGCGCTTTCGCATCGATGGCGTATTGCACCAGGTGTACGCCATTCCCGCGCCGGTCCTGATCGCGATGACGTCGCGCATCAAGCTGCTTGCGCGGATGGAGATCGTGGAGAAGCGCCGGCCGCAGGACGGCCGTATCAAGACGCTGGCGCCGGATGGCCAGGAGGTCGAACTGCGCATCTCGACGATGCCGACGGCGTTCGGCGAAAAGCTGGTCATGCGCATCTTCACGCCCGAAGTGCTGGTGCGCGACTACACCGACCTGGGCTTCACCGACGATGACCGCGAGCGGTGGCAGAAGATGCTGAAGGAACCGCACGGAATCATCCTGGTCACCGGCCCCACCGGCTCCGGCAAGACGACCACGCTCTATTCGTCGCTGAAGCAGCTCGCCGTGCCCGAGGTGAATGTCTGTACGATCGAAGACCCGATCGAGATGATCGAGCCGTTATTCAACCAGATGCAAGTACAGCCCAACATCGGCGTGGACTTCGCCAGCGGCGTGCGCACGCTGTTGCGGCAGGATCCGGACATCATCATGGTCGGCGAGATCCGCGACCGCGACACCGCCGACATGGCGGTGCAGGCGGCGCTGACTGGACACTTGGTGTTCTCGACGCTGCACACCAACGACGCGCCCACAGCGGTCACCCGGCTGCTCGACCTGAACGTGCCGCCGTACTTGCTCAACTCGACGTTGCTGGGGGTGATGGCCCAGCGCCTGGTGCGCACGCTATGCCCGCACTGCAAGAAACCGGGCGAGCCGCCCGATGACGATACGTGGCACGCGATCACAGCGCCCTGGCGTGGTGAAAAGCCCGCGACGGTGATGATGCCGGAAGGGTGCCTGGAATGCCGGATGACCGGCTATTTCGGCCGTATGGGCCTCTACGAGATCATGCTGATGACGCCGGCTCTGCGTCGGCTGATGCACCGCGAGTCGGACGACCGCGCGATCCGCGAGCAGGCTTTCAAGGACGGGATGAAGCCTCTGCGCGTGTCGGGTGCGATGAAGGTTGCCGCCGGGCTGACCACGGCGGAAGAAGTTTTCCGCGTGGCGCCGCTAGCCTGACGAATCCGCTTCAGGCCGGCAAGAACTTCAGCACCACGCCGTTGCTGCAATAGCGCCAGCCCGTAGGCTTGGGGCCGTCGTTGAACACGTGGCCGTGATGGCCGCCGCAACGCGCGCAGTGCATTTCCGTGTAGCTCATCCGGGTCGTGAAGCGCTTCGGATCGCTTTCGTATTCAAGGCAGCCGGGAAGGCACTCGTAAAAGCTGGGCCAGCCCGTGCCGCTGTCGAATTTGGCGGCCGACGAGTACAGCACCAGGTCGCACCCCACGCAGGCGTAGGTTCCCTTGCGGTACTCCTTGTTGAGCGGGCTGGTTCCCGCCCATTCGGTCCCCTCTTCGCGCAGGACGTGGAACTGCTGCGGCGTGAGCAGCTTGCGCCATTCGGCCTCGGTCTTCACGACCTTGCCGATGGCTTCCGGCTTCGCGGATACAGTCGGCGCCAAAGCCAGCGCCGCTGCGGAAAGACTCCAATGCAGGAATTCGCGTCGTTTCATGGTCGGTTGGTCGCTTGGGAAGGACGAAATCTTACGCCTGGCATGTGGCGGGGCGCCTAGGGCGCCGCGCACATGGCGGCAAAGTTGGGGGCGGCGCCTTCGAGCACGTAGTTGCGCGCCTGCATTTGCGCCACGATCGCCGAATTGGTCGTATAGCGGTGGTTGGAGTCGACGCGCTGGTTCCAGAGCCGGAAAACAGGAACGGTGCCGGCAGGACACGCGCCGCTGGCGTCCGGCAAATCGACGTAAAACGCCGCCGCGTATTCTTCGATGTACCCGGAGAAATTCGGATAGCTCGCCGGGTTGGCGGCCGCCATGAGCAGGAAGGCGCAATCGGTATCCGCCGCGGAGAAAAAGTGCGAATCGCCGTGTTGCGGCGGAATGAAAAAGCGGCAGACCGGGCTGAGCGAGGGAAGCGACTGCGTGGGGTAGGCGCGGAACGATTGACCAGTGCGCGCCCAGCCCGGAAAGGCGCCGCCGTCGAGCAAGTTGATGTCGCTTGCCGAGGCGGTGATGAAGTAATGGTCGAGCGCCTGGTGGTAATACTCGATCACGGGCACGGTCGCCTGCGCCGGGCCGGCCTGCGCAGCCTTTACCGCGCCGAAAGCGTTGAGAATGCCTGCGCCGCAATTGTGCTGCGTGGCGCAGGTGCTGCCGACAGCAAAGGGCAAAGCGGTCTGCGCCATCAGCGATTTGATTTGCGCGGGCAACAGCGCCGGGTTGACCGCGAGCATGAGCGCGGCGACGCCGGCAACCTCGGGCGTCGAGAAACTCGTGCCTTGGACATCGGCGTAGTTCGGGGTCCCGGCGACGGTCTTGCCCGAGTTCCAGGTGGTAACGATGGCGTCCCCGCCGAAACGATCCTGGTCGCCTCCCGGCGCCGAGATGTCCATGCTGGCGCTGAAATTGCTGTAGCTCGCGCGCTCGCCGTTCTGATCCGTCGCGGCTACCGTGCTGACTCCGGCGCAGCTCGCCGGCAAGAAGTTGTCGGCGTTCGCATTGTCGTTGCCGGCGGCGACGGCGATGAAGACGCCGGCGTCGAGCATTGCGTCCAGCAGCCTTTGCACCTGGTTATTGCAGGGGCCGTCGCCTCCCACGCTCAGGTTGATGACCTTGGCCGGGTGCGGATTGGCGGGGACGCCCGGCACGGGAAGTCCGGCCGCCCACGTCATGCCGTTCAGGATGTCCGAGAAATCTCCGCCGCAGCGCCCGAGCACGCGAACCGGGAGGATCTTGGCGTTCCAGTCGATGCCGGCGATGCCCTCGTCGTTGTTGGTGTTGGCCGCGATGACGCCGGCGACGAGCGTGCCGTGCCATTCGCTGTTCGCGCGGGTATTCATGGGCGGCGGACAAAGATTGGTGGTCCGCCAGTCGCCCGGATCGGTGGCATCGGCATCGCGACCGTCGCCGTCGTTGGCGTCGGTGAGATCGGACACGAAGTCGTAGCCGGCGAGCACGCGTCCGTCCAGGTCCGGATGCGGCACGATCCCGCTGTCGACGACTGCGATGACCATGTCGGCCGCGCCTGTCGTGAGGTCCCAGGCGTGGGTCGCATCGATTCCGAAATATCCGCTGGCGGCGAGGTCCTGGAGGTTCCACTGCTCATTGTCGACGTAGAACGGGTCATTGGGCCGCAGCATCATTCGCGCCGGATAATCGGGCGAGGCGAAACGGGCGACGCCGGAGGACTCGAGACGGGCCGCGGCGACTTCCGCGCGGGCCATGTCGACGCTCTCCAAAAACTGCACCAGCCATGCGCCGCCGGACATCGCGCGCACGACATGCATCGGCGTGCCGGCGATGGCGGATAGCGTGGCATCCTGCGTGGTGCCCAGGTTGGCGTTTTTCCGGGACGCCTGCACGAGTTCGGAATCGGCAAACGTAACGATAAGGCGCCGTACGGAGGGCGATGCGGTCGTGCCCGCGGCAGTCGCCATGGCCGCGCTCGTGCGAACCCCGGCACCGCGCTCGACCTCGGCCCACGCGACATCGCCGCGCAAACGTAGCGCGTTGACCAATCGCGTTGCGACGGTGGCACTGACTGGCGTTTCGAGCAGGACAATGTGATTGCCCGCGGCGGTGACGGTATTACCTGCCAGGCGCACGCCAATGTGGCGCTGCATCTCCGCGAGCGTTGCGGCGGGCAGCGGCTGTCCCTCCGCGGGACGGGCGCCCGGGCGCAGGCGCAGCACCAGGCGATTCACTTCCGCAGACTTGGAGCCGGTGACTTCTGCCGCAGCGGCGTCGCCGGCGAACGCCGGTTGCGGCAACGATGCCGTCAGGATCAGCGCGGCGAAACCTATGCCGCGCGCAAGCATTGCATTCAAAGGCCGCCCGTTTTTGGGTGAACCGGCCGCGATGCGGAAGCGTTCCGCGGCCGAAGAAGGACTGTGGACAGGCAGCACGCTGCCGAGTTCCCTTCCAGAGTCACTGCGGGGCAGGGGCCAGGCATCGCGATGAAGCGAACTTGCACCCGCCGCGTCAAGCCGCCCAATCCAGTATCACCTTGCCGCTCTGGCCGGAGAGCATCTTGGCGAAGGCGGCCTCGTATTGGTCGGCGACGAAATGATGGGTGATGATCGGCGTCAGGTCGAGTCCGCTCTGCAGCATGGCGGCCATCTTGTACCACGTCTCGAACATCTCGCGGCCATAGATGCCCTTGATCTCCAGCCCCTTGAAGATGACCTGGTTCCAGTCGATGGCCATGTTCGACGGGGGAATACCGAGCAGCGCCACCTTGCCGCCGTGGTTCATGTGCAGCAGCAATTCCGAGAACGCCTGCGGCACTCCCGACATTTCCATACCGACGTCGAAGCCCTCGGTCATTCGCAGCTCTTCCATTACGCCGCGCAGGTTTTCGCGCCCGACGTTCACCGCGCGGGTCGCCCCCATCTTCTTCGCGAGCTCCAGCCGGTAGTCATTGACGTCCGTGATCACCACATGGCGCGCGCCGACGTGCCGCGCGATGGCGGCCGCCATGATGCCGATCGGGCCGGCGCCGGTGATGAGCACGTCTTCGCCGACCAGATTGAATGACAGCGCCGTGTGCGTGGCGTTGCCGAACGGGTCGAAGATCGACGCCAGGTCGTCGGATATGTCGTCGGGAATCTTGAATGCATTGAACGCCGGGATGACGAGGAATTCGGCGAACGCGCCTTCGCGATTGACGCCCACTCCGACGGTATTGCGGCACAGGTGGCGGCGCCCGGCGCGGCAGTTGCGGCAGAACCCGCAGGTGATATGGCCCTCGCCGGAGACGCGATCGCCGACTGCGAACCCGCGCACTTCCTGTCCGATCTCGACGATTTCGCCGACGTATTCGTGGCCGACGTGCATCGGCACCGGAATCGTCTTCTGCGCCCACTCATCCCACTTCCAGATGTGGATATCCGTGCCGCAGATCGCCGTCTTGCGGATGCGGATCATGATGTCGTTGTGGCCGACTTCCGGCTTGTTCACCTGGGTCAGCGTGAGTCCCGGAGCGCGTTCGAGTTTTGCGAGTGCCTTCATCATGGTTCTGCCTTGGCTGCGTGGACTAGGGGATGGCGTTCAGTTGCCTGCCGACCTTTGCGAATGCGGCGACCGCGCGGTCGATCTGCTGGTCGGTGTGCGCCGCGCTCATCTGGGTGCGGATTCGCGCTTTGCCGCGCGGGACCACCGGAAACGAAAAACCGATGACGTAGATGCCCTCGTCGAGCAGCGCGTCCGCCATGCGCGTTGCCAGCGCGGCATCCCCAAGCATCACTGGAATGATCGGATGCTGGCCGGGCACCAGCGTGAACCCCAGTGCCGACATGGCTTTCCTAAAACGTTCGCCATTCTCGCCCACTTTGACGCGCAGTTGTGCGCCGTCGTCGCTGCCCAGAAGCGCCAGTACGTCGAGCGACGCGGCGGCGATGCAGGGCGCCAACGTGTTGGAGAAGAGATAAGGACGCGAGCGTTGGCGGAGCAACTCGACGATTTCGCGCCGGCCCGCCGTGTAGCCGCCGGACGCGCCCCCCAGCGCCTTGCCCAGCGTTCCGGTGATGACGTCCACGCGCCCCTCGACGCCGCAGAACTCGGGCGTGCCGCGGCCATTCGCGCCGACGAAGCCCACGGCGTGCGAGTCGTCGACCATCACCAGCGCGCGATGACGGTCCGCAAGGTCGCAGATCGCCTTCAGGTTCGCGATGATACCGTCCATCGAGAACACGCCGTCGGTGGCGATCAATTTGAACCGAGCACCTGCGGCATCGGCCTCCGCGAGCTTGGCCGCGAGGTCAGCCATGTCGTTGTTGCGGTAGCGGAACCGCTTGGCTTTGCACAGCCGGATGCCGTCGACGATGCTGGCGTGGTTCAGCTCGTCGCTGATGATCGCATCCTCTTCGCCCAGCAGCGTCTCGAACAGGCCGCCATTGGCGTCGAAGCAACTCGTGTACAGGATGCTGTCGTCGGTGCCAAGGAATGCAGCCAGCGCTGCTTCCAGCTGCTTGTGCACGCTTTGCGTGCCGCAGATGAAGCGCACCGACGCCATGCCAAAGCCCCACGCGTCGAGTCCGTTCTTGGCCGCCCGCACGAGGCGCGAATCGTTGGCCAGCCCGAGATAGTTGTTCGCGCAGAAGTTGAGCACGTCCGCAGGTACTGCGCGTCCGCCGGCAATACCGATTTGCGCGGCTTGCGGACTCTCGATCACCCGTTCGGACTTGTAGAAGCCATCGGCGCGAATCTGGTCCAGCGTGGCCCGCATATGGGCGAGGAATGCGTCAGACATGGGGATTTCCTTTTCCGCCTCGGCGGGCGGAGGGGTCGCGCTCATTCTAGCCCGCGGCCGAACTGCAGCGTCCGCGACGTCATGCCGGCCAGCGATACTCCACGTCGGGTTCGAGCTCCGGTGCGGGACTGATCCCGAACGCCACGGCCACGAATCCATGCTTTTCGTAGAACGCGCGCGCCGGCGCGTTGCGCTGGAACGTGAACAGCCGGACTTCCGCTGGCGAATGCTCTCGCGCCTTTTCCAGCAGTGCGGTGCCGATACCCTGACGCTGGTGCTCCGCAAAGATCGTGAAATGGCGAATCCACGGCGACTCGAACGCCAGCATGCCCAGCAGGACGCCGGATCGCGTCGCGACCCAGAGGTCGCAGGCCGGCAGCAGCCTGTTCCGGAAGAACGCGCGCGCATCGGCCAGCGTGTGCCGTTGCTGCACGTCGTTGTACCAGTAACTGGCCAGATTGGTTTCGTGCCACCGCGCAACCAGTTGGTCGAAGTCTGCTTCGACGAAGTCGCGAATCGTCAAATCGTGTTGATGGCCCAAGCGTGTACGTGTCCTGGACGATCAGTGCAAGTGAGCCAATGACTGCACGGCGAGCCAGAACGACAGGAAGGCCAGCGCGTTTCCGGCGACCAGCTTCACGACGACCATGATCGCGGCCTTCGCGGAACCGCCCAGCCACGTGTCACCGTACACCCGGCGAAAGGCGACGAGCACATAGCCGAACTGCCAGGCCAGTACAAGGAACAGCAACACCGCGCCGATTGCGACGGCCGATGGATCCCTGCCCAATATGAAGGCGGGCACATTGAACACGCGCAATGCCACCAGGTAGATGAAATTGACTATGAACGACCACGCGATCAGGTGGAGTGCAAATACAAAATGAACGCTCCAGCGCGCGCCGGGCCGCCAATGCGTCAAGCGTGCGGTCAATGCGGCAATGGCAACCAGCACCGCGATCATAGCCGTGTAAATGGCGTCGAACCGGCGATCCACGCGTTCGAGGTACGTGGGCACATCGACATGGGCCAGACTGGCCGCTTCGTTGATGTAGCCAGACAATGTTCCGCCGGGATCCTGTCGCGCAAGATTCGCGACGCGGAAATCCGTCACGAACGAGAGCAGGAAGAAGAAGGTCACCAGGTTGATCGCGAGCCGCCAGGGACTCACGGATCGGGCGCGCTGCCCGTCGCGGAATTCCGCGGTCAGCTGTCCCGGACGGAAGAAGAGCGCCACGGCCGAATGCCAAATTCGCTCCCATTGTCGTCGAATGCTGCGTGCGGATGGGTGCGGTCCGGCAATGGATTCCTGGCCGCAATCCGCGCACCATGCGCCGGTGCTTCGGGCGCCGCAGTTGGGGCAATTCGCAATTGCCTCGGCGGTCGGAAATGAACTCATGAGCCGGTCGATGAACGTCCGTTTCGACGCGGAAACACCGGTGCGCGCCTATCGAAACGGCGCGAGTCGCTGCTGGAGCGCGAGCGGCAAAAACCTCAGCACGTATGCGCGGGTGGGATGCCAGAACGCAGACAACAGCAGCAACGCGGCGCCGATGGCGAACGCGGTGATCGCGAAGCTCAGGCTCACGACGCCGAATTGCTTCAATAGCGCGCTGAACGCGAACAGAACGTAGGTCAATGCCGAGACCATCAGCGCCCGGCGGTCGACAGCCAGCGAAATCAGCGCGATCGCGACATAGAGCACCACGACGGCCAATGCTTGTCCCAGATCGGCATGCCCGCCGGTGACGCCCAACACGGTGAAGATCGGATGCACGAGGAGAGGTGCGGCCAGCAGGTGCAGCCAGAACGCCACGTCCGACCGGCGAGTCTGCCGCAGCGTGTCCGTCGCGTCCCAGCGCATCGCCGCCGCGAACACCGCGATTCCGGCGATCAGCGAAAGCAGGTTCAGCCAAATACCGGCATTCGGTGCCACCCAGAGGAACAGCCCGAACGCGCAACCGACGGCTGCGGCGACGCCCGCCGCGATCGTGATCGGCACGCGAAAGCGCCGCCAATGCAGCCACGCGGCCAGCGCAGCGACGGCGCTGGCGATGGCGTAGGCAACAGGGTCATTCGTGCCGACCACCAGGAGGATCGTCGCGAATACGGCGCCGGTGAACGCGAGCAGCAGGACGATCGACGGCAGCGCCATGCGACGTCTGCGTGTGAAGAACTCGGCGAGCAGCCAGGCGGCGACGGCGACCGCCGCGCTCCCGATGTGCGACGCGTAGGAGGCGCCGATACCGGCCAGCGACGCTAGCAGCAGCACGCACGCGATCACGACAAAGATGTCGTTGAATCCGGTGACGAGACGGAAATGCTCCTCGTCGACGGCAGACGAGCGCTGGCGTTGCTCGACGTGCGCGCGAAACGCTTCGGCCGATGCCTCGGTCAGGACGCCTGCGGCAACGGCCGAGGACAAGTCATCTTCGCTGTACATATTCGCTTGCCCTCGGGTTGCGCGCGGGAGCAGGGCACACGGCCCGCTGCGTCGGCAATTTCACTCTGCAACTGGCGGAAGGTCCTACCGCCTCTTTTTCGCCATTGTAGCTTTCGCGACCTTGGGAACGACCGGCCCCGGTTTGGCCGCTTTGGGCTGGATGTTCGCGCTCAGTGACGCATTCAGAGCCGTTGCCATGGCAGCGTCGCCGCTTACCAGGTCCGCCCAGGCAACCTCCAGTCCTTTCCTACGACCTTTGAGCGCCAGCACGAAGCCCTTGGGTGAAATCGTAAGCGTGTAGGGATCTTGCCCGATCAGAAATTCTCGTCTCAGATCGCCTTCCAGCTTCGTGGTCATGGGGGCTCCCTGGTTAGCTCGATGATCGCCTTGTCATCGTACTTTGACGAGTTGACCCGCGTCCATGCTTGATGCGCCGTCATCTGCTGTGCGGACGCGCGTAAATCTCCATGGAGTGACCCACTGGCATTAGGTGCCTCGATCGACGATGGCTGCAACGGTACCAACAACAAGCCCCGCCGTAGCGGGGCCGGTACGGGCGCGGAAATGGCTACCGCTTGCGGCGCGAGAAGCTGAGTCCGGCGAAGCCAAGGCCGAGCAGTGCGAGGCTGGCGGGCTCGGGAACAGTGGCACTGGCGCTGACAACAGGGCCCGACAAGAAGATTTCCTCGCAATTCTCGCTGCTGCCTTCTCCTCTGCAGTAGCGGGTGCGGGCCACCATGTTCGCGTCCAATGCGGGCGGCAAATCCGGAATCCCCGGACCGGAGACTATGTCGCTGAAACTGTAGAAGAAGACGCTGAACTTCTCGAGTTCGGCCCCGCCGTTGAGGTTGCGCCCCTGAAACAAGTACCCGTCAATGGGACCGAAGCCGTTTCCCGGGTCCGCATTATTGAAAATCTGAATTGACGCGTTATCGAAGCTAATGGTCTGTCCAACGATTGGCCCGGAAGTAAAGTTGAACCAGAACATGCTTGGATCGTTGTATCTGCAAACGGTGCCAAGGCCGCCGCAGCCGGGGTTGGTGAGAGTCGCAGCGGTATCGAAATTCAGCACCAAACTGTACGGGGCCGGCGGCTGGATAGGGAACGACACCGCTTGCGATCCGCTCACGGACCCGAAAACTCCGTCAATCGACCACGAAACGAGCGTGGCATTTGCCCCCACCGAAGCAGCCAACAGTCCGACCGCAAGCAATCGTCGAATCTTCGATTTCATGTATTCCCCCTTGGTTGCAGAAAGAAACGAAGCAAACCGCTCTGCGGCGAGGGTCAAGTCGCCCCGACCAACCCGAAAATTCTCAATCTTCGGAATTTGCTGCAAACGAGGGAGGGAGAGCACATTCCAGACCACAGGGACAATCATGAACGAAAACAACGGACGCAGACTTTTCGATAAACGTAGTTGTAATATTCCACGCTATTGCCAAACATGATGTAGCGCACAGTCACCAGCCGTCGCGCGCCGCACCCGCTCCCGCCCGTCCCATCAACACCCAAGTGACGAATCCGGATCTCGAGCGCCGGCGTACCCGCAATCGCTCGACTTCTCGTCCCGGTGCAGATTGGCGTCGCGTCGTCAAAGCCTGCAAGTTGCGCGCATCACTCCGGTTTCACGCCGGCAGTCTTCACCACGGTTGCCCATTTGGCGATTTCCGCCTTCTGAAATTCCGCTAGTTGCTCGGGCGGGCCGCCGCCGACCTCCACACCCAGGTCGACGAGGCGCGCCTGCACATCCGGCATTTTCATGGTGCGCGCGATCTCCGTATTGAGACGCTGCACGATCGGTTTCGGCGTACCTGCGGGCGCGAACACCGCTTGCCAAGAGACAACTTCCCAACCGGGTACGCCTGCTTCCGCGGCGGTGGGCACGTCCGGGAGAGTTCCCAGCCGCTTGGGATAGGCAACGGCAAGCGGGCGTAGCTTGCCGGCCTTGATCTGCGCTCCGAGCACTATCGTAGTGTCAATGATGATCGGGACCTGTCCGCCAATCACATCCGACAGCGCCGGGCCACTGCCCTTGTATGGGACGTGCGTGAGGTCGACACGGGTGAGCGTCTTCAGAAGTTCGCCCGCGAGATGCGGCGACGTGCCGGGTCCTGGCGAGGCGAAGGCCAACTCCCCCGGCTTCGTTTTGGCGGCGTCGAGCACCTCTTTGAGTGACTTGTAGGGCGTGCTCGCGTTGACCGCGAACACAAGTGGGTTGCTACCGAGCAAGATTACGGGCTCAAACGACTTGACCGGATCGTAAGGCATGTTGGGATAGACGCTCGCATTGATCGCGTGCGAGCTGATCGTGCCTCCCAGGATCGTGTAGCCATCAGGCTTGGCCTTGGCCACGAAATCGGACCCGATGTTTCCGCCTGCGCCCGGTTTGTTCTCTATCACTATGGGTTGCCCGAGCGATGCGGCGAGTTTTTGACTGAGCAACCGCGCAAGCGTATCCGTGTTGCCGCCGACCGCGAACGGAACGACGTACACGATAGGCCTGGTCGGCCACTCGGCCTGCGCTTGCGCCGAACCGGCGGCCCCAGCGAGCAGCGCCCAACCCGTCGCAATCATCCAAATGTTCAGACGGCTCATACTCACGCTCCTGTTGGCGGCACTGTCGGGAAGTCAGTCTGGCGGATGGGGTGGGATTCGAACCCACGAAGGACTTGCGCCCTTGCCGGATTTCAAGTCCGGTGCATTCGACCACTCTGCCACCCATCCGTTCTTTGTAATCAGCGACTTGGGGCACGCCCGGTCCGGCAAGTGTACAAGATTCCGGGATTGCCTCATGTCAGGTCGACGGCTTGAAATGGCGCAGGTTTGGCGCAATCTTGTGGCCGGGGATCCCGGCTACTCGGGGCGGACGTCCCTGGCGATGAAACCCTGTATCTTTCTGTTAGTCTAAGAGTTGCTTGGCCCCGTTGGGCCGCCTGTAGGAGGGATAGATGGATCGAAAATTCGAACCGGTGATGTCGGGCCAGCCGACGCGGCCGCGTACCCCTGTCTTCGACGGCACCGTCGCACCGCCGTTGGCGCAGAACAACGTCCTGCGCAATACGTACTGGTTGCTTGCGCTGTCGATGCTGCCGACGATCGCGGGCGCATTCGTCGGCGCGCAACTCAATTTCTACGCGCAGTTCGCCGCGCATCCGATCGCGACGCCGCTACTCATGTTCGGCGCAATGATGGGCATGCTGTTCGTGGTGACTCGCCTGCGCAACAGCGCGTGGGGCATCGCAGCGCTGTTCGGCTTCACGTTCGTCGCCGGTCTGATGCTGACCCCCATCCTCACCGTCGCCGGTGGCTTCCGCAACGGCTGGCAGCTGGTCGGGCTCGCGGGCGCGATGACGGCGGCGATCTTCTTCACGATGGCGGCGGTCGCGACGGTGAGCAAGCGCGATTTTTCCGGAATGGGCAGGTTCCTGATGGTCGGCACGGTTGTGCTGATCGTGGCCAGTCTCGCCAACCTGTTCTTCCAGATCCCGGCGCTGACGGTGACGCTGTCGGCGATCACGGTGCTGATCTTTTCCGCGTGGCTGCTGCATGACCTGAGCAATATCGTGCGCGGCGGTGAGACCAACTACATCATGGCGACGATGAACCTGTTCCTGAACCTCTTCAACATCTTCATCAGCCTGCTCAACCTGCTCCTCGCATTTACGGGGCAGCGCGACTAAACGGTAACCGGCAGTACCTTGATGGGCGCCTGATGGGCGCCCATTTTTTTGGCGCCGGCGCGGCTGGCTCAACCCGCCGCTCGTTATCGCTCAAACAGTGCGATGGATTCGACGTGCGCCGTGTGCGGGAACATATTGACCACGCCGGCCGCGGCAAGACGATACCCGCGTTCGTGCACCAGAACCTCGGCGTCGCGCGCGAGCGTGGCCGGATTGCATGAGACGTAGACGATGCGCGCCAGGCCGCCGGCGTCATCGCGCTTCGGCAGAGATTTCACGAGTTCGATGGCGCCTTCCCGCGGCGGGTCGATCAGGGCGCGGACGAACTGCCCCAGACCGGCGATGCTCTCGGGTGTGGCCTCGAACAGGTTGGCGACCACGAAGCGCGCCCGCGCGTCGAGACCGTTGTGGCGGGCATTCTGTTGCGCGCGCTGCACCAGCGCCGCGCTGCCTTCGACGCCGACCACGTCCGCGCAACGTCGCGCGATCGGCAGCGTGAAGTTGCCCAGGCCACAGAAGAAATCGGCGACTTGCTCGCCCTGCCGCGGATCGAGCAACGCCAGCGCGCGCCGCACCAGTACGCGATTGATCGCGCTGTTGACCTGCGTGAAATCTGTCGGTGCAAACGGCATGACCACGCCGAATTCCGGCAGCAGGTACGCAAGCGACGATGCGGCGGGATGAAACGGCAGGACCGTCGCCGGACCGCCGGTCTGCGTCCAGAACGCAATGCCGTGGCGGTCCGCGAACTCGCGCAGCTTGGTCTCGTCGTCCGGCGTGAGGGGCGCGAGAATGCGCAGCACCAGCACGTAGTCGAGTGCGACGTCGTCGCCATGTTGCGTTTCGCCTATCGCTAGCTCGATCTGCGGCAAGCGGTCGTAGATGGTCAGCGACGCGACCAGCAGGCGCAATGCCGGCAGCAGGTCGGAAATTTTTCTTGGCAGTACGTGGCACTCCGTCATGTCGGCCACGAAGCTCGACTTGCGCTCGTGAAAGCCCACCAGCACCACGCCCTTTTTCGCGACGTGGCGCACGGTGAGTCGCGCACGGTAGCGGTAACCCCACGCCGGTCCTTCGATGGGCGGGAACATGCGTTCCGCGCGCACCCGGCCGATGCGCGCGAGCGCCTCTTCCAGCGCGCGCTGCTTCGCGGCGACCTGCAGCGCCGGGTGCGCGTGCTGCAGCGTACAGCCTCCGCAAACGCCGAAATGCGGGCAGCGCGGCACGACGCGCGATGCGTTGGCCTTCACGACCGACGTGACGCGGGCGGTCTCGAACGTCGGCTTGACCCGCACGGATGCCGCGTGCACGCGCTCGCCGGGCAGCGCACCCTCGACGAAGATCGCCTTGCCGTCGACCCGCGCGACGCCGCGACCTTCCTGGTCGAGCGAGTCGATCGTCAGCAGCGTGGTGGAAGCAAGGGCGGAGGTGGCGGCCATGCGAGGTGACAGGGAATCGGCGCGGAAACGGACGAAAGGCCGCGAATTGTACCTTTGCGGAGTCGCAACCAAGGCCGGCTCCGGTAAAATTCGGCGCATGAGGCTGCTCGCGTTCGACACGTCTACCCAGTGGCTTTCCGTCGCATGCGGCGCGCAGGACGCGTGGTGCGTCCGCGGCGAGCCGTCAGGGCAGGCGCATTCCGAGCGGCTGCTGCCGCTCATCGACGCCGTGCTCGCGGAATCGGGCTGGTCGCTGCGTTCTCTCGATGGCATTGCCTTCGGCGCCGGTCCCGGCTCGTTCACCGGTGTGCGGATCGCCTGTGGCGTCGCACAAGGCTTGGGCCTCGGTGCGGACCTTCCGCTCGTGCCGGTGCCGACACTCCTGGCGCTGGCGCACGCGGCGTGGCGGGAACACGCGGCGACGCGCGTCGTGGCCTGCCTCGATGCGCGAATGCGCGAGGTCTACGTCGCGACCTATGAGCGCACCCAATCGCGCTGGAGCGACGTGACTGCACCCGCCGTCCTTGCGCCCTCTGCCGTGACGGCTCCTCCTTCACCCGCTTCGTCGTGGTTCGGTGTCGGCGGCGGATTCGCCGCGTACCCCGCGTTGGCGGCGCAGCTTGGGTTGCGGGGCGTGGATGCGGAAGCGGTCCCGGATGCCCGTGCGATCGGCGAGCTCGCGCAGCCGCGATTCGCGGCGGGCGAGGGTGTGGCGGCGGCGGACGCCGCACCACTCTATGTTCGGCACCGGGTGGCGCTCACCACCATGGAGCGCGCCGCCGGCGCGCGCCTTTGACGCGGGCATAGCGACATGGCCAGCCTGCCCCGGTTCGAGCATTCCGCCGAGGTGAAATGGCGCCCGCTGGCGACGCAGGACGTCGCATACGTCGCCGCCCTCGAAGCGCATATCCACGCGGCCCCCTGGACGCCGGAAAATTTCCGCGAAGCGATCGCAGCGGGCTATAGCGCGCGGGTCGGCGAACGTGAAGGCCGTATCGTGGCCTACGGCGTGCTGATGCTGGCGCCGGGCGAGGCGCAGCTGTTGAATCTGTCGGTGGTGCCCGATGCGCGCCGCCACGGCCTGGGCAGCGAACTGCTCGCACAATTTCTGGACGATGCACTAAGGCTTGGTGCCGAACAGGTGTTCCTCGAGGTCCGTGAATCGAATGCGCCGGCCATTGCTCTCTACGCGCGTGCGGGCTTCAAGCCGGTTGCGCGCCGCGAGGCCTATTATCCGCAGGGAAGCGATGGCCGCCCGCGCGAGGATGCGCTGGTCATGCGGCGCGGCGTGTCGAAGCCGTGATGGCGACACGCGACGACATCCTGGTCGAACTTGGGTTGGCGCCGACGTGGCGCCGTCGCGATGCGGTGGCCCCGCCGCCACCGCCGTCGCAGGACGGTGAATCTCGGAGCGCACGAATCGGCTCGCTTGCGTGGGCCGACTTCGCAGCGGACGTCGATGCCTGTACTGCGTGCGGCCTGTGCCGGACCCGCAACAAATCGGTGCCCGGCGTGGGCGATACGAACGCGGAGTGGCTGTTCGTCGGCGAGGCGCCGGGCGCGGAAGAAGATGCGCGAGGCGAGCCCTTCGTGGGGCAGGCGGGGCGGCTGCTCGACAACATGCTGGCGGCGCTTGGCATCGCGCGCGGCCGCAACGTCTATATCGCCAACGTGCTCAAGTGCCGACCTCCCAACAATCGCGCGCCGGAGCCGTCCGAGTCCGACGTGTGCAGGCCGTATCTGGAGCGGCAAGTCGAGTTGATCCGGCCCAAGCTCATCGTCGCGCTCGGCAAGAGCGCGGCGTCTCTGCTGCTGAACACCGATGCGACGATCGCCAGCCTGCGCGGTCGCGTTCACCAGTATCGTGGCGTGCCCCTGGTCGTCACCTATCATCCTGCCTACCTGCTGCGCAATCTACCGGACAAGGCGAAGGCATGGGAAGATATGCTCCTGGCACGCCGCACGGTGGCGACGTCCGTTGGCACTACTTCATCAAATTCGGTGCCGGTCGCTGAAATGCCTTGAAGCGGTGGCATGGACACCCCACCTTGCAGCCTGCGGGTTGACCGCGGTTCGACATCCGTCTGGAGGAAAAATGCTTAGAAAAATCGCCGTGCTGTGCGCCGCCTTGGTCACCATGACGCTGGCCGGCTGCGGCTACAACGACCTGCAGCGGCAGGATGAAGGGATCAAGGCCGCGTGGTCCGAAGTGCTGAACCAGTACCAGCGTCGTGCCGATCTCGTGCCCAACCTCGTCAATACGGTCAAGGGCTACGCAGCGCAGGAACAGACGGTGCTGACCGAGGTGACCAATGCCCGAGCCAACGTCGGCGCGATCAAGGCCACGCCCGAACTCATCAACGACCCGGTAGCGTTCAAGAAATTCATCGAGGCGCAAAGTCAGTTGACGGGCGCGCTGTCGCGACTCCTCGTGGTGTCGGAGAACTATCCGAACCTAAAATCGGACGCATTGTTCCGCGACCTGCAATCCCAGCTCGAAGGTACGGAAAACCGCATCACCGTGGCGCGCAAGCGTTACATCGATTCCGTGCAGACGTACAACTCGACGGTGCGTTCGTTCCCGACGAACCTGACCGCGATGCTCTTCAAGATGGACGTGAAGCCCAATTTCGCGGTCGAAAACGAGGCGACGATCAGCGCGCCGCCGAAGGTCGACTTCGGCAAGCAGCCGGCGGCGCCAGCGGTTCCTGCTCCCGCTCCTGCACCCAAGACGTGACGTCAGCGCCACGCGTGGACCCCTGGTTTGCGCGTGGCCTTGCCCCTGCAGGCGGTATTCCCGTGAACGTCAAATCGGCGTCGCATCGGTCATGAACCAGGGTGTCCGACCCGACCGGTGGGTGGCGCTCGGGATTGCCGTGCTGGTCCTTCTGATCGGCCTCGTGTTGTCGCTGGGGCCGGCCGCCGCGCAGGATCTGGTCAAGGTTCCGCCGTTGACCGCCCGGGTCACGGACCTTACGAACACGCTGTCGGCGGCTGAACGCGAGGCACTCGACGCCAAGCTCGCCGCGTGGGAGGCGCAGACCGGCAACCAGCTCGTGGTCCTGATGCTGCCGTCGACGCAGCCCGAAGCCATTGCCGCCTATTCCATTCGCGTTGCGGAAGCATGGAAGATTGGCCACAAGGGCAAGGACAACGGCGCGGTCTTCCTGATCGCCAAGAACGATCGCAAGAATCGGATCGAAGTCGGCTACGGCCTCGAAGGCGTGCTCACCGACGTCACGACGCGGCGCATCCTGGCGGAGACCGTCGCGCCCTACTTTCGCAACAACCAGTTCGCTCAAGGCATCGACGCAGGGGTCGACCAGATCATCGCCGTGGTCAACAAGGGCGAACCTCTCGCGGACTCGCCGGCGGTGCAGGCGCCGCAGCGCAAGTCCGGCGGCATCTCGTTCGACACAATCTTGATTCTCCTCTTCGTCATCGTGCCGGTGATCGGTGGCATCCTCAGACGCATCTTCGGCAGGGCGGTAGGGTCGACCGTGGGCGCCGGACTCGTCGGCGGCGCCGCGTGGCTATTTGCCGGATCGCTCGCGATCGCCGTCATCGCGGCCATCGTCGCCTTCATCGTGATGCTCACCTTCGGCCTCGGCAGCGGGCTCGTCGGCCGCGGCGGCGGAATCTTCATACCTGGCGGCGGCGGCGGTGGCGGCTTTGGCGGCGGCAGTGGCGGCGGCGGCTTTTCGGGCGGCGGCGGCGGATTTGGCGGCGGCGGCGCGTCGGGAGATTGGTGATGACCGGGAGGATGACCAGGCTCTGGCGGCATTTCGTCACTGATCGCGGCGAGGTCAATCGTCACTTCTCCGCGGAGGACCTAGATCGCGTCAAGCGCGCCATCGCGGCAGGCGAAACGCGACACGCCGGGCAGGTTTGTTTTGCCGTCGAGGCGGCATTGCCTCTGGCGAGCGTCTGGCGCCGGGAGCGGCCGCGTGCGCGCGCGCTTGAAGTATTCAGCCTGTTGCGGATCTGGGACACCGAGGCCAACGATGGCGTCCTGCTGTACGTGCTGGTCGCCGATCACGCGGTGGAAATCGTGGCCGATCGCGGCATCCATGCGCTCGTCGGTGACGCAGCATGGCAGACGATATGTCACAAGATTCAGGCTGCGTTCGGCGCGGGCCGCTTTGCCGAAGGCGTCGAGCAGGGCATCAATGAGATCTCGGCCTTGCTTGCGCAGCACTCGCCGCGCAGCGGGCCGGGCCGGAACGAAATCGCCGATGCGCCGGTCGTTCTCTAGCTGCTAACGGGTCCTAGTGCTTGTGCTCGACCTCATCGGCGATGAGGTGCAGCGAGTCGCCCCTGCTCTGGTTGTGCTGGTGGCGCCACATGACCAGCAGCATCGCGGCGGACATGAATAATCCGAACAACACGACCGCGCGGTTGACCGAGACCCCTTGCTGAATCATCAGCGCATACAGGCCGACCATCACGAGAATTCCGATGTTCTCGTTGAAATTCTGCACGGCGATCGAATGCCCGGCGCCCATCAGGACGTGGCCGCGATGCTGCAGAAGCGCGTTCATCGGCACCACGAAGAATCCGGCGCAGGCGCCGATGATGACCATCAGCAGTACCGCCACGGGCAGCGTCGTGACAAAGATCATCGTGATGACGACGAGGCCCATCGCCGTGCCGATCGGCAGCACGTTCACGGCACGCCGCAGCGACACGAATTTCGCGGCTAGCACCGCGCCAAGCGCGATTCCGACTGCGACCACGCCCTGCAGGTAGGACGCCTGCGACAGGTCGTAGCCCAGCGCCTTCGCGGCCCACGCCAGGACGATGAATTTCAGCGTCGCGCCTGCGCCCCAGAACAGCGTCGTGGTCGCAAGCGAAATCTGGCCCAGCTTGTCGCGCCACAGCAACGATACGCAGTGCGTGAATTCACGGATCAGGTAGAAAGGATTCTTGCTCGCTATCCGGTGATCGACGCCCGTGTCCGGGATGAACCAGTTGATGATGGCGGCGATGAGATACAGCAGCGCAATGACGGTGATGGCGGCTTCCGGCGGCGAGTTGATGCCGGTGTCGATGGTCGGCACGTCGAAACCCAGAAGCGCGTGCGACACGTTGTGGCTGACCAGCAGGCCGCCCAGCAATACGCCGAGGATGATCGAGCCGACCGTGGTTCCCTCGATCCAGCCGTTGGCCACGACCAGCTGGCTCGGCGGCAGGAGCTCGGTGAGAATTCCGTACTTGGCCGGCGAATAGGCTGCGGCGCCGAAGCCGACTACTGCGTAGGCCAGCAACGGGTGCACGGAAAACAACATCAGGATGCACCCGACGACCTTGACCGCGTTGGTGATCAGCATCACGCGGCCCTTGGGCATCGAATCGGCGAATGCGCCGACCAGCGGCGCGAGGATCACGTAGGAGACGACGAAGGACTGCTGCAGCGATGGCAGCATCCACTCCGGTTCCTGCAATTCCTGAAGCAGCCTGATGGCAGCGATGAGCAGCGCGTTATCGGCGAGCGAGCTGAAAAACTGCGCCGCCATGATCGTGTAGAAGCCGGCCTTCATTTCCTCGAGTGGCGCCTTCGTGCGCCGGAACATGACCCCGAGCGACCGCCAGACGCGGTTGCTTCGGGTTGGTTGGTTATAATGGTCCGCAACAGCGCGGCCCGCGTTTTATACCATGTTTGCCCTGTATCCCTGTCCTGCGGGGCGTGCACTACAAGTTTGAGTCGCGGCGCGGACTCCGGCGCTCCCTTGGTTGACCCCTCGGCTGACACTCGATCCCGCAGGCACCGTCCCCCGCATGGCCCGACCCTTATACGCACAAATCAACCTGGCCGCGATGCGCGCGAACGTGGCGCGGGTGCGCGAAAAGGCGCCGGGGACGCAGATCCTGGCGGTGGTCAAGGCCAATGCCTACGGTCACGGCCTCGCCCGCGTCCTGCCGGCGCTGGAGGACGCCGACGGATTGGCGCTGGTCGAACTCGACGCCGCGGTCGGCTTGCGCGAACAGCGTTACATGCGCCGCATCCTTCTCCTCGAGGGTTTTTTCGCTGAAGCCGAGCTGGAGGAGATCGCCCGGCGCCGTCTGGCGATCGTCGTGCACGATGTCGAGCAGGTAAAGATGCTCGAAGCCGCGGTGCTGGCGCGTCCGCTGGAAGTGTTCGTCAAGGTCAACACCGGCATGAATCGCCTTGGGTTTCGTCCCGCGGCGGTCGCCGCGATTTGCGAGCGCCTCGCCGGGACGCCGTCTGTGGCGGCCTTGCGCCTGATGACCCACATTGCGCGGGCCGAGGAAGAGGATGGCCTCGCCGAACCGCTCGCGTTGTTCGAGACCGCGTGCCGTGGCCTTCCCTATCCGCGGTCCGTGGCCAATTCGGCCGGGATCATCCGCTACGGCGAAGTCGGCGGCGAGTTCGTGCGGCCGGGCATCATGCTCTACGGCGCGACACCTTTGCCCTACGACACATCCGACATGCTGGGACTGCGCCCCGTGATGACGCTGCGTTCGCAACTCATCGCCGTGCAGGACTTGAAGGCGAACGAGAGCGTCGGATACGGCGCGCAGTACACGGCTTCGCGATCGCACCGCGTCGGAGTCGTCGCATGCGGTTATGCGGACGGCTATCCGCGCCACGCGCCGAACGGCACGCCGGTGCGCGTACTGGGAACGAAGGTGCGCATGGCGGGCCGCGTGTCGATGGACATGCTTACCGTGGATCTCACGGATGTCCCGGAGGCGCGCGTCGGCAGTCCGGTAGTGCTGTGGGGGGAGGGCCTGCCGGTCGACGATGTCGCCGCCGCGGCGGCGACGGTCGGTTATGAATTGCTGTGCGCCGTCGCGCCGCGTGTGCCGTTCGTGACCAGCGAGCTGGGCAGCATCGATCTCGACCTCTAGGCTTACGCAACCCGACAACAGCGGAGCATCGAACGTGTACATCGTCGTCACCGGCGCCGCCGGATTCATCGGGTCGAACCTGGTCAGGGCGCTCAACGCGCGCGGCGAGCGCGACATCATCGCCGTCGACAACCTGCGGGATGCCGACAAGTTCCGCAATCTCGCGGACTGCGATGTCGCGGATTACTTGGACCAGGATGAATTCATCGCGCGCATCAGCGCAGGCGACTTCGAGGACGACATCACGGCCGTGCTGCACCAGGGTGCATGCGCGGACACGATGGAGACCGATGGCCGCTTCATGATGCGCAACAACTACCGGTACTCGGTTGCGCTGCTCGATCACTGTCAGGACAACGACATCCCGTTCCTCTATGCATCGAGCGCGTCCGTCTACGGCGCCGGCACCGTTTTCGCCGAGGATCGCGCAAACGAAGCGCCGCTCAACGTGTACGGCTACTCGAAGTGCCTGTTCGACCGCTACGTGCGGCTCATGCTTTCCGAACGCACGGCCCAGGTGGTGGGCTTTCGCTATTTCAACGTGTACGGACCGCGGGAGCAGCACAAGGGAGCGATGGCCTCCGTCGCGTTCCACTTCTATCGCCAGTTCCGGAGCAGCGGCCGCGTCAAGCTGTTCGAAGGCTCGGGCGGATACGGAGCCGGCGAGCAGCGCCGGGACTTCGTCCACGTCGATGACGTAGTCAAGGTCAACCTCGATTTTCTCGACCACCCGAAGCGCTCCGGTATCTTCAACCTGGGTACCGGTCAGGCCGAGACGTTCAATGCGGTCGCGCTCGCGACGGTCAATGCGTGCCTGGCCCGCGACGGCGGGCCCCCCCTCTCGCTGGCGGAGTTGGTGCATCAGGGGGCGATCGAATACATCCCTTTCCCGACGGCGCTCGTCGGAAAGTACCAGAGCTTCACGCAAGCGGATCTCACCGCGTTGCGCGCCGCGGGCTACCAGGCGCCGATGCTGAACGTGGCGCAGGGAGTCGCGCGCTACGTCGAAAGTCTGATTTCGGAAGGTGCCTCCTCCCCGTAACGTGGGCGAACGTCGCTGGCCGTTTTAGTCGGTTCCATGCCGGCACGCGACGACGCAGGTTCCTCAACCACGCAAGGAGGTAAATCATGCAACGCTTGTTCGCAGCGTTTGCGATGGCGCTCGCGCTGTCTTCGCTCCCGGCCCTGGCCGTCGTCAACATCAACACCGCGTCGCAGGAAGAGTTCGTCGCTCTCCACAAGGGCCTCGGACCCGCCAAGGCGCAGGCGATCATCGACTACCGCAAAGCTCATGGTCCGTTCAAGTCGGTCGACGATCTCAAGCACGTGAAGGGCATTGGCGCCAGGCGCCTGGAGAAGTTGCGTGCCGACCTCACCGTCGGTCCGCCCGCAAAGGTCGCCGCCGCGAGCCCTGCCAAAGGCGACGCCAAAGCGACTGCTCCAGTCGCCAAGGGCGAGATCCGTCCGGTGGCGGATGCCGGCAGGAAGTAGCACGGCAGCAGTCAATCGTCGCAATTGATCGCCAACCACCGGGAGGGCCGCGCAAGCGGTCTTCCCGGCAGCGGGGCGTAATTGCCTTGTGGAGGCAGCGGTCAACCCGTAGCATGCGTGGCGCGTTATTGCCTCGCCGCTCGAATCACACTGGAGCGGGGTGTAACGACTATCGTATCTATCGGGGGAACTTTAATGAAACGATTCTTGCTCGCGCTTGCGATGCTCTTGATGTCGACCATTGCACTCGCGGACGTCAACGTCAACTCGGCAACGTTGGAACAACTCGAGGCACTGCCGGGCATCGGCCCGGTCAAGGCCCAGGCCATCATCGACTATCGCAAGGCCAACGGTCCATTCAAGTCGATTGACGACCTGAAGAAGGTCAACGGCATAGGCGACGTGACGCTCGAAAAGATGAAGGAGAGCGGCGTCAAGCTGAGCGGCACGACCAAGGTGCCCACGGCTGCCGAGACCAAGAAGGCCGAACCGGCCAAGGCTGCGGCAGTGCCCGCACCGGTGGCACCTGCCTCGGCACCGGCGCCGGCCAAGGCCGCACCGGCGACTGCGCCCGCACCTGTCGCACCCGCGACACCGGCGGCCGCATCTGCGCCCGCCGCGGCCAAGTCCGCGCCGGTGACTGCGCCTGCGCCGGCCACGCCTGCGACGCCAGCGCCCGCGGCTGCCAAGGCCCCCGCGACACCCGCCCCGGCCCCAGCACCTGCGGCAGCGCCTGCGAAGGCCGATAAGGTCGACGCCAAGGCGACCGCGACCGACAAGGCATCCAAATCCGAGAAGCCAACCAAGGCCGCGGAGGAAAAGGAAGCCAAGGCCAAAGCCAAGGCCGACAAAGAAGCCAAGGCGGCCGCTGACAAGCAAGCGGTAGCGGACAAGGCCAAGGCGGACAAGGCCGCTGCCGACAAGGCCAAGGCCGACAAGGCCGCTGCGGACAAGGAAGCCAAGGCGAAGGCAAAGGCTGACAAGGAAGCCGCGGCCAAGGCAAAGGCCGACAAGGCTGCCGCGGACAAGGAAGCCGCAGCCAAGGCAAAGGCCGACAAAGCTGCCGCGGACAAGGAAGCCGCGGCCAAGGCAAAGGCCGACAAGGACGCCGCACCCAAGAAATAAACGCAGTCGCAATGAACGAGACCCCGCCGCAAGTGGCGGGGTTTTCGTTTGCGAAGAGCGAACGAAACGCTCCGCTACAATGACGATAGCTTCAGGTGACGCGCGCAGCGCCGGTCCCGTCGAATCCACGCCTCCTGCCATGACCGATTCCAGAGACTATCCAACACTTGCCGACACCGTTGGTGAGACACCCCTCGTCAGGCTGCAGCGGATGCCGGGAACCACGACGAACGTCATCCTCGGAAAGCTGGAAGGCAACAATCCGGCAGGCTCGGTGAAGGATCGGCCCGCGCTGTCGATGATCGTCGAGGCCGAGCGGCGAGGGGACATTCGTCCCGGCGACACGCTGATCGAGGCGACCTCCGGCAACACCGGCATCGCGTTGGCGATGGTGGCGGCGATCAAGGGCTACAAGCTGATCCTGGTGATGCCTGACAATCAGTCGCTGGAGCGCGTGCAGACGATGCGCGCATACGGCGCGCAGCTCGTCCAGGTTACCAAGGCGGCCGGCATGGAAGGCGCACGCGATCTGGCCGACCGCATGCAGGCTGAAGGCAAGGGACACATCCTCAATCAGTTCGCGAATCCGGACAACCCACTCGCGCACTACCGCACGACCGGCCCGGAAATCTGGCGCGGCACGTCGGGGCGCATAACGCACTTCGTATCCGCGATGGGCACTACGGGCACGATCATGGGCGTGTCGAAATATCTGAAGGAGCAGAATCCCGCGATCACGATCGTCGGCGCCCAGCCTGCAGAGGGCGCGTCCATTCCCGGCATACGGAAGTGGCCGGCCGAATACCTGCCGAAGATCTTCGATGGCAAGCGCGTAGACCGCACCGAGTCTGTCACGCAAGGCGACGCCGAGGACACGGCGCGCCGCCTCGCGCGTGAGGAGGGAATCTTCGCTGGAATCTCGGCCGGCGGCGCGTGCGCGGTGGCGCTGCGCATTTCCCGCGAGGTCCGCGACGCGACCATCGTCTTTGTCGTTTGCGACCGCGGCGACCGCTACTTGTCGACCGGCGTGTTTCCCGCGTGACCCCGATCCTCGTCTTCGACATCGAGACGGTGCCGGATGTCGCAGGCATCCGGCGCATCAACGATCTTCCCGAGGAATTGCCGGACGCGGCGGTGATGGACTGGTTCAACCAGAAGCGGCGCGCCGCCACCGGCAACGACTTTGCGCCGCACTACCTGCAGCAGGTGGTCGCGATCGCTTGCGCACTGCGCAGCAAGGACGATCTCAAGATCTGGTCGGTCGGGGATATCGCCGACCCGGAACCGGAACTCATTCGCCGATTCTTCGGCGGCATCGAGCAGCTGACGCCGCAGCTCGTGTCATGGAACGGCGGAGGCTTCGACCTGCCGGTGCTCAATCATCGCGCCTTGATCCACGGCATCAATGCAGAAAAATACTGGGACTGGGGTGACCAGGACCGTGAATTCAAGTGGAACAGTTATCTCGGCCGCTATCACTCCCGGCATCTCGACCTGATGGACGTGCTGGCGATGTACCAGCCGCGTGCCAATGCGGGGCTCGACGCGATGGCGAGACTGTGCGGGTTTCCGGGCAAGCTCGGCATGGACGGCAGCCAGGTCGCCGCCGCGGTGACCGAGGGCAAGCTCGCGGACGTGCGCAACTACTGCGAATGCGACGTGATGAATACCTACCTCGTGTACCAGCGCTTCCGCCTGATGCGCGGCGAATTGAGCGCCGGCGAATACGCGAAGGAAATCGCGCTGGCGCGAGACCGCATCACGACGTCCGCCGCGCCGCATTGGCGGGAATTCATGACGGCGTGGAATGCCGGCGCATGAACGCATGTTTCAGGACTTGAGGAACGGGATCGCGGTGAATTTTTCGCCGAGTACCGCGCGCGAATCCACGCCCCACCAATTATCGAGAATCGCGGCATAAGCGCCGCGGAAATCGAGCGCGTAGGCCGGGTTGCCGTCTCCGGACAGTCGCGACAAATCCGTCGGCGCGCCGTACATGGCGCCGGCCACGCGACCGCCAAGCGCGAATTGGACGTTGGCCGTGCCGTGGTCGGTGCCGCCGGAGATATTTTCCTTTGGACGGCGTCCGAACTCGGCGTAGGTGAGCACCACGGCATCGTTCCACTTGTCGAGTTCGACCAGCGCAGCCTTGAGCGCTACCAGCCCTCCCGCGACTTCCTTCAGCAGCCGCGCTTGCGTGCCGGCCTGGTTCGAGTGCGTGTCGAACCCAGTGAGAGTCACCCGCACCACCGCGACTCCGGACGGATTGGCGAGGACCTGGGCCGCCGTATGAATCGCGCTGCCGAAGTTTCCCGGTGGAAACGCCGTCCTGAATTTGTATCGTGCGTCGAGATGCGCAGCGGCCTGCACGATGTCCGATTCCACCTTGAGCACGTGTGCGAGCGCGGGATTGCCTGCGATGGGCGTCGGCTGGGCGAGCTTCGCCCTGCGCAGGAATTGTTCCGTGTTGGCGAGCGCGATCGCGCGCGTGCCCCCACCGGCCAGCGGACCCAAGTCCCCGGAGCCGATGATGACGCCGTCAGCGGCGAAACCGCGCGGCGCCGGTCGCGCGGAAAAGGCTCGTGTGAGCCAGCCGTCCTGCAGGTACTCGGCGCTTTTCGATGCCGTGTCCCAGATCTCGATGGAGCGAAAGTGCGACAGGTTGGGTTCGGGGTAGCCCACGCCTTGCAGTATCGCGAGTTCGGATTCGCGCCATAGCGGGAGGAGGGGAGCGAGCGAAGGATGCAATCCTAAACGGTCCGACAATTGCACTACGTCGTCGCGCTTGATGGCGATCTTCGGGCGCAGAGAGTAATACGCGGGATCGGTATACGGGACGACCGTGTTCAGTCCGTCGTTGCCGCCTTTCAACTCAACCAGGACCAGAACGCGGTTGTAGCCTGTGCCAGTCGGCGCCGCCCCAAGCGCGACCTGCGCACTGCCGAAAACGGCCAGCGTGCCGCCGATGGCGCCTGTCAGGGGCAGCGCGGCGGCGGAGCGAAGGAACCTGCGGCGATTCATGGCGGGGAGCGGGTGCTTGTCACTTCAGTTGATAGACGGGGTCCTGCATCGTCGCGCGTATGAAGGTGAGCGCGTCGTCGCCGGATCGCGGTGGTGCTTGCGGCGGCAATGCGAGCAGCAACGCCTGCGCCGCACGTTCCTTGTCTGCGGGCGTGGCTCCCTTGCGCGCGGCAAGCCAGGTGGCCGCGTCGAAGTTGACGCTGCGCAAGCCGCGATCGGCTTCCCGCGCCAATCTCTGGAAGCGCGCCTTCTGGTCGTCGGCAACGAAGAGCGGTGTCGGCGCACGGTTGGGTTCCACGGACGGGGAAGCGCGCGCAGCGACGGTGATCATGGGTTGCAATTCTTCGTCTGCGCGGGCCAGGCGGTCGACGAACTGCTTGCGCGCCAGCAGCGTGTTGGCGTCGATCCAGGCATTGCCGCCCGGCCAGCCCTTCACGTTCGGCGGCGAGAACAGGTTCTGGCCCATGCCCGCGGCAAGGACGGCGAACGGGAGCCCATTTGGCGGCGGAATTTCCAGCTGCCGCAGCGTGCCGACGACGAATTCGATGGGGCTCTTGACCAGCGTGCCGCGATTCTCGCGCGCCCAGAACGCGTCGCTTAGCAGCACGCCGCGGAGCGCGATCCTGATGTCGTAGTTCGAACTCCGGAATGCCTGCGCTATGCGCTTAACCTCGCGCGGGTTCGGGTCGGGTGAGACGAACTCGCGCCAGAGCTTGGCCGTAATGAACTCCGCCGTGGCAGGTTGCGCGAGCAGGATGTCGAGCACCGCATCACCGTCGAATCGACCCGATTGGCCAAGGACGGTTTTGTTGCCGTAGTCATGCGCGCCGGGCCGGAACAGGTACTCGCCGGTTTCGCGATTGATGCTCCAGCCCGTGAACGCGCGCGCGGCTTCCTTGATGTCCGTCTCGGTGTAATTGCCTTCGCCCGCCGTGAAGAGCTCCATGACTTCGCGCGCGAAATTCTCGTTGGGCTGACCCCTGCGGTTCTGCGCGCTGTCCAGATAGACGAGCATCGCCGGATCTTTCGCGGCGGCGTGCAGTAGCGTGCCGAAATTGCCTAGCGCGTGAGCGCGCAGCAGCGCGTTCTGCCCGTACATCAGGCGGGCGATGCGCACCTTCTGTTGGCTGGACACGAAATGGTTGTGCCAAAACAGCGTCATGCGCTCGGTCAGCGGCGAAGGCGTCGCCAGCATCTCCTGCAGCCACCACGCACGCAACGCAAGACCGTGCCGGATCTGCTCCTGAAGGAATGCCTTGCGCTCCGCATCGGAGGCGTCACGAGGTGGCGGTCGCAGGGGTCCCGCAACGCTGGTGAAGGCTGGCGGCGCCGTTACGGCCGTAGTACGAACGTCGCGCAGCAGGCGCGCCACCGCATCAGCGCGCGGCAAGGCAGCAAACTCGCGCACTTCCGCTTCGGTCGGGCCAAACCCGGTGCGGGCCAGGAGGTGGCGAGCGTCGTCGTAGCCCATCGGCGCGGCCGCCGCGCACGCCAGGGTCGCGGACGTGCACAGCGCCGCCAATGCCGGCATTCGAGCGACTAGGAATGTGCGTGCGGCCATTGGCGCTCCACGGGTTCGCATCCGGCCGGGAGCCTTGGCGCTTTGCCCGCCGGTCCTGACATCAACGCGAAAGTGTGCGCGCCTGTTGACGCAGTTGCTGTTTCGACGTGTAACGAACCGTTATCGCTAGATCGACAATGTGCCGCGGGCGACCTCGATGACACGCCCGGAGACCAGGATGCGCCGGTCGGAGGTCACCTCGAGACCCAGGCGACACGGCCGGCCCACGGCCTCCCCCTGGTCGACCGTCAGCTTCTGCGGCAGACGGGCGCCTGTGGCCAGTAACCAGCCCCCTAGGTTGGCGCAGGCGGATCCCGTTCCTGGATCCTCGATAACCGAACCGTGCTTGGGGAAGAAGAAACGCGCCAACACGTGGTCGCCTTCGCGCGCGAAGACGTAGGCCATCGCGCGCTGGCCGTTGCTGCCATGGGCCAGCAGCGTGTCGGCCCGGGGCGCCGCCCGGCGCACGCCGGCAAAGGTCGCGACGGGAATGACAAGTTGGTCGGATCCGGTATTCACCCACAATGCGGGCGCTTCGGACAGGTCGGCCACGTCGAG
>Ga0207683_10000684_pt1 | contig 31127 bp, 24 predicted proteins | sample KBSM73metaG_FD_184333 | JGI IMG/M metagenome (GOLD analysis project Ga0207683, IMG submission 184333) | Miscanthus rhizosphere microbial communities from Kellogg Biological Station, Michigan, USA - KBS M7-3 metaG (SPAdes) (version 2) | ecosystem: Host-associated > Plants > Roots > Rhizosphere >... | reverse complement strand
CTCGCGAACGACGCGCGCAGTAAAGCGACCCGCAGGCGCCCCAGCAGCAGCAGCAGCGGACCCGCCGCGCGCATGATCGGGTTCTCGTTCGGCGCCGCTAGCTCGTCGAGCCGCAGCTCCGGCGCGCGTAGTGCCTCTTCGCTCGGCTTCGGCACCGACGGCGTTGAGATCCAGTCCTCGGTGGCCGGCGCCGGCTGCGCCGGACCTGGATAAGAAACCTGCGCCGGCGTGAACGATCCCGGCGCAGCCGGAGCCGCCGGCCGACGGGCTCCCGGATTGGGCCGGATGATGGTTCGGTCGCCACGGCCGGGCGGGCCAGGCGGACGGTCGTTCTCGCTCATCGGCGGTCTTCCAGGATAGCCCACAGCTCAAGCTGCAATTCAGGCCAGTCACCCGAGAAGTGCATGCCGATCGAGCTGGCGGTGCTGAACTCCGGCCAAAGCGGCGATTTGCGGTCGAGATAGAAGTACACGTGATCCGTAATGGCGCGAATTTGCGGTGGTGGTGTGGGCAGATGAACAAGCGGCACGCCCGGAAGGTGCGCGTGCACGATCTCGTTCATCTTGGTGTTGGGCCCCACTTTGAACAGGTTGGGGAATTGGTGCTGGATCTCGATCAGCGGACGGCGCGCTGCGACTTCCAGAACGAAATTCGCATTGCGGAACAAGCTGCGGTCGCGGATCGAGGACACGAAAGCATTCTGCGCGCGCTCGATGATTTCCAGGCGGATGGCGCGCCGTCCGAGCCGAGCACTGAGGAAATCCTGGATGTCACGGATCAGCGGGGCGAAGACATTCTCGAGATTGTCGTGGTCATAGATCGGATATTCGCGTGCGCGCCGCTCCGGCGTGGCGAATGTCGCAAGCTCGCCGGCGAGCCGGAGCAACTCCTCATACAGCCGCTCCGGATGCACGTAGCGCGAGGCGCGGAAGTGCTTGAGCACAGTGATGTATCGATTGAGCAGCTGCAGCACGAAGTAGTCGACGCTCTGCAGCCCACCGCCCGCCGTGGGATCTGCCGCATAACGCGCAAGCTCCTCGAGCTTGTTGTCGATCCACCCGACGACACGGTCGATCCAGCCGTCCACGACCGGATGCGCTGAGCAGATCAGCACCGGCGGCGCGAACTTCTCGTCGAAGATGATCGCCTTGTCGCGAATCTCGACGATCCGCGCCATCGCCAATCCGATGTAGCCAGGCTTTGCGGTCTTGCGCAGCTCGAAGCTCAGCCGCGGATAGGCGACGTCAATCTGCTCTTCGATACGCAGTGAAGACGTCGAGTCGATGAAGGTCTCCGCGCTCGAGCTGAACCGGCTGGCGCTGTCTGAGTCCCGCTCGTCGACTTCGCGGGTGTTGGGGGCGGCCACGGGAAGCGACAACCAGCAGGTCTGCGTCGCCGCCGATTCCGGGATGTCGAGCGGTTCCGGGATCGGGCTGTCGCCGGGAACGTCGAACGGCGTTCCATCCGGCATGACACCGGACGCGCGGCGCACGGCAAATTTGCTTTGCTGCGCGAGATCACGGTCGATTTCGAGATACGAGAAGCCCCACGGATAGGGCGACGCGTGCCGCGTCCGCCCCTCCACCAGATGCTCGATATAACGGTCGGCCTGCTGCAGGTGGTGGGGTCGGAGGAACAGACCCTCCGACCAAACGACTTTACTGTACCAGGACATCGGCGCCCCGTGCCGGCATTACGATGCGATGCCCGCGTTCATCGGTTTCTGATTCCGCCGCGATCGTAGCATTCGGCGAAGTATTGCATGAACACATCGACAAGTCCTCCATCCTGCCCGCGCGTTTTGGCTTGCCAGCGCGCCAAAAAGGCGTCCCATAGGCGGGCCTTGCGCGACCCGATCACCCTCGTGAGACCGCGATCCGCTTCCGTCGCCGTTTCGATCGCTTGCGGATCGAGATCGGCGACGATCATCGCCAGCGCCTGCTGCATCGCCGCGTAGGTGCGCACCTGATGCTCCTTGAGGTCCCCGAAGCCCTCTTCGATCGCCTGCTGTGCGTTCAGATAGCTAGCGGTCGTGGGGCCGAACATGATGCTCAGTGCATCCTCGGTCGAGGGTGAGAATTTCAACGGATTGTTGTTGAGCGCCTCGATCGTCGTCTGGTTTGACACGCGCGCGAGACGCTTGGCCTGCAGGCGCGCATTGAGCAACTGGCGCAGGTTCTCGGTGACGAGCCGCAACAGGATGCCGAGCTCCTCGGCAAGTCTCTGCGAATCCTGCGCGAAGGTCTGTTCGGGGACATTGGCGCCGCGCGCCAGTAGCCGCAGGAAGTCGTCGGGCGGCCGCGGCGGAGCGTTCGGTGCGGGCGCTGCTGGCGGCGACGCTGATCCGGCCGCGGCCGGCGGCGGCTCGTAATCCGCGGACGGCTCGGATGGTGGCGTCGCCCCGCCCCAGGGCCCGCTCGGCTCACTGGTGAGCCAGACCGGGCGGCGCGGCGTCGGGACCGCGGGCGCCGAACCGGACGGTGGCGGTCGTGTCGGCGCGCCGTGCGCCCATCCAAGATCGTCATCGACCTGCGTCGGTGGCGCCGCCGGCGCCCGGCCCGGCTCGCCGTACTGCGTGTCCGGGACGTCGACCGCCCAGTCGAGGAAGTCGGGACGCACCGGAACGTTGGCGCTGGCAGGCTTCAGCAGCTTGCGGTCGACCGGCGGAGCCGCGTCCTCAGTGGGATTCCAGAGATCCCGATATGCGGCCGGCCGTGCGGTCGGCGCGGCCCGTTCGCGCGTCTCGGCATCCTCGCCGTCGAGCGCGACTGCGACGATGTATTGGCCGATGGTGAGGCTATCGCCATGTTGCAGTCGGTGCGGCGCTCGCAGCCGGCCGTCGCTTCCATTCAGGAACGTGCCGTTGGTTGAAACATCATAGAGCCAATAGCCCCCATCGCGGTAGCGCACCTCGCAGTGCTTGCTGGAGATGAACCGGGTCGGATCGGGCAGGGTCCAGTCGAGATGCGCATCGCGGCCGATGTCGAGGCCGCGCTTGCCCGTGACCGAGACGCTCAGCGGTCCCCCGTCGGGGAGGCTGGTCTCGTTCTCGATGGTGAGCGTCAGCCCCATGTCACCGTTTCTCGCGATTGCACCGAGCGTATCGGCCCACGACCGGCCTATCAACGCGACTCGACGTCTGCGTCATTAGCCCTGCTCCATGCCGTCGACCGCGATCCGGATGCCGTCCTCAACACATCCGCGCAGGAACTCCGATCGCTCGGTCTGGCTCGCACGACAGGCTGCGATCAGGATCGCGGCGCGGACCGCGCGCGCCGTCGAGTACGGCTGGATGGGGATCGGATCACCGCCCGCGATGCTGAAGGTGCGGCCCGACCAGCCCGCCGCGAGTGCCAGATGCGTGGTCGCGAGCTTGCTGCTGTACCGCATACCGAGCTCGAGCGCCGCCATTCTTCGGTCTTCCTCCGGCTCCGTCACCCAGTCTTCGGCGAGCCGTAGTCCTTCCCGCTCGTCCAGGGTGCCCTTCAGCACGAACTTGCGAACCGAGCGGCAGCCCCACCACACCGCTTCGCGGCGCGGCAGCAGGTAGGCGCAAAAGCCGACCGCTTTGTCGTGCTCTCCGCCGCCGGCCAGCGAGCTCAGAAAGTCGAACGAGCCCTCGTCGCTCGGCTCGATGTCGAGCTCGAAGGCGACGCTGGGAAAGGCGTCGATCACGTCTCTCACCCGCTCGAAGCGAAGGTGGGCCATCTCGATCGTTGTGCTCCGTCAGGCTGCTAGAAAGTGTCCGACTTCAGCGGCCCGGAGATGCTCGCATTCACGCTAGCCAGAATCTGTACGGTCGGCGCTTGGATCGTGATCGACGCCGGTGTCATGATGATCGTGCTTGCGCCGCAGGTTAGTGTGATGTTGGCCATCGATGTTATTGTGATCGGCCCGGTCACGCTGAGCGCGTCGGCGGCGCCGACAGTGGTCGACCGCGCCATCCCGATCGATGTCGTTTGCGCCATGCCGATCGTCTGGGTGACATTGCGCGCGACCGTCTTGCTCTGGCTGCCGGTCGAGATGGTCAGAACGTCGTCGCCGGTGATCAGCGTGGTGTCGCGCGAAGTCCCGGGCACTCCATCTTCGCCGATTTTGCGCGTCTCGACATGATGGACGGTGACATCGTAGTCCTTCTGAGCGTGCATGCGGATCAGTTCGGACCCCTTCTTGTCCTCGAACATGTACTCGTTGTACCCGTTGCCGCCCTTCGACGAGTTGGACTTGATGCCGGACTGTGTCTTGTTATCCGGCAACTTGTAGGGATGCTTGTTGTCGCCGTTGTAGACCGATCCGATCACCAGCGGATAATCCGGATCGCCTTCCTCATAGACGACTACGACTTCCATCCCGACGCGCGGGATGAACTGCGTGCCCCATTGCTTGTAGGCCCAGGGCTGCAGCACGCGCGCCCAGCGCGAGAACGACTTGTCGCGGTCCCAGAAGAATTCCACACGGATACGGCCGTATTCGTCGGTGTCGATCTCCTCGCCTTCCTTGCCAACCACCTTGGCGGTGTGGACGCTGAGCACTTCTGGCTTCGGCGTGACGATCTGCGAGCGGAACGGCCGCTCGCTCTTTAGAAGCTCGTAGTTGCCGTAATATACTTGGCCAGGCACGACGTCGGCGCCCGAACGGTAGAACTCCGAAACGAATGAATGCATCACGCGCACGATGAGGTACTGGACGTTCTCCGAATCCTTCGGATGTTGGTCGAGCTTGGTGGTGCCGCCGGGGAACAGGCTAACCGCATCACCCGTCGCGTGGCGGCGATAGTCGAGCGCCTGCTCGGCCTCCAGTAGCACCTTGGCGTATTTTTCGCCGTCGCTGCGCTCGGTGTATTTCCCCGGGTCGTCGTAGTACTCCAAGTCGGATTTAGTGTAGCGCTCCGAGGCCTTGACGTTCACCAGCAGCTTCTTGCCCGGCTGCTTGAAGTCGTAATCGTTCAGCTCGACCTTGCCGGTACGGAAGCGGCGCTCCGTAGCCAAGTGATACATGTGCTCGCGGTCGCGTTGGTCGTCGCCGCCGAGCGCGATGAAGGGTGTCTTCTCGCGTCCCGGCACCGGCTTGTGTGAGGATTTCGAGTCGGCGAGCACCAGCACGTGCTTGTCCTTGCTGTGCTCGAAGAAATAGTAGATACCGTGCTGCTCCATCAGCCGCGAGACGAAGGTGAAGTCGGTCTCGCGGTACTGCACGCAGTATTCGAGCTTGGGATAGTTGTCGGTCAGGGCGTCGCGGAAGTCGTTGAAGCCGCGCTTGTTGAAAACGTCCTTGATGATCTCGGGCGCGCGCTTGTCGGAGAAGATCCGGCAATGGGTTGTCCGGGTGGACTGCCATAGCCAGGGGCGCAGCACGAGCCGGTAGGCGTAATACACGCCCTTGAGACCGAGCCACTGCGCCTCGACCAGGACGCCGTTGAAGATTCGTTCGCCGCCATAGGACTTAAGCGTCAGCGAGCAGTTCCGCCCGATCGCGCCGTCGAAGTCGGAGTCACCCAGCTCCTTGGTGCTCAGCGCCTCGATGCGATATTCGAACAGCTCGCCCAACCCCTCGCTCCCGTCGAAGCGGGCGAGCACCAGCACGTTCTCGCCGAGCGGCGTGCTGAAATTGGCGATGCGAGTATCCTGAGTGAGCTGCGGAGTCATGTCGACCGTCGTCCTTCAGGTGGTGCGCCCCGCGATCGGCGGAGCTGGAGGCGCCGGCGCGAGTCGAGCCGGGCAGGCTTCGAACCCGTTCTTCTGTTAGTCCTCCGATTTCCCAACCGGTTCAGTCGGGCGCGGCGACGGTGCGCGCCATCCACCGTTTCCGCAGCTCGCTCTATCGATTTTTTCCAAGGCCGATCAATGCGTTGAACTTCGCTCAGCCTTGACGATATACAACGTCCGCCGCATAGTCGAGCGGCTCTGAGTATCGACGCAGGCGCCGCCGTTAACCATCGCCGCAGCCGGGAGGAGGCGCCACGACGCGATACCGCGCCTTGTGGCATGCGGGCGAGGTGATGCGAGCGCGCGCGTATGTGTTTGCCTGTGGCACGGGACGACTTGGGATGGCTTCCTTCGATTTCAATGCACTCGGCACGCCGGTCTCAGAGCAAGCAGTATGCGGGCCGGACCTCGATATCGACGGTGACGCCGACTACATGAATTTCGTCGCACGTGCCGAGGGCGTGCTTCCGACGACGTTTTTCTCCGGTCCGGATGGCAAGCCGTTCGACCGCACCACGATCGACTTCAATGCCGAGTTCGACGCGATCGCTCCATTGCTGCAGCGCACACGCGACCTCCGGCTGCTGGTCTTATTGGCCAAATTGCTCGTGCTCAATCGTGATCTCACGGGATTCGTGCGGTGTATCGATCTGATCGCCGCCCTGATCAAGGACCGCTGGGCGGAGGTGCATCCGCAGGGGACGGACGGCGACTTCGGAATCCGCATGGCATCGCTCGAATCGCTCGACGACATGCCGCCGGTCGTCTTTCCGCTGCAGTATCTGCCGCTGATGAACCATCGCCGTCTCGGCCCGGTCACGTTTCGGAACTGGATGATCGCGACCGGCGAGGCGAAGCCGCGCGAAGGCGAGGAAATCCTCGTGCCGGCCGCGATCGAGTCGGCGCTGATGGAGGACGATCTGGCGGCGCTGGTTGAGCAGCGCGATCGCTTCCAGGCGCTGCAGTCCGCGCTCGAAAGCATCCGCGAGACCTGCGTTGACCGCGTGGGAGCGGAACATGCGGTTAAGCTCGAGCGGCTGCCGGCGCTTTCCGGCCGTATTCTCGCACTGCTCGACGGAATAGCGACGCGACGCGATCCCAGTCTCGCCTCGGCGCTTGCCACCGACCCGACGGCGGGCAGTGCCGAGGCTGCTTCAAGCGTGCCGGCGGGGGCCGTTGCTTCGATGGCCGACGTTGCGGCGGCGCTCGCGGCGGTCGGGCGCTATTTCAATCACTCCGAACCATCCAATCCCGCCCTCCTGCTTGTGCGCCAGGCCGAAGGGCTGATGGGCAAGTCGTTTCTCGAAGTGATGCGCGCGCTGGTTCCCAACCACGTCGAAAAGGCCGCAATCCAGATCGGTAAGGATCAGCTATTCGATCTGCCGCTGGAGCGTCTTGCTCCCTTCGCGGAGATCACCCCGGTAGAACAGGGGGCCGACGCGGAGTCATCAACCGAGCAGATGACGCCAACCGCGGCCTACTCGTCTAGGATCGATGCTAAGACACGCGCGGATGCGATCCGCTTGCTTGATCAAATCGCGTCCTATTACCGTGTCGCCGAGCCCTCGAGCCCGATTCCGTTTCTGACCGAACGGGCTCGTGGATTGGCGGAGCGGGATTTTGTCAGCCTCCTGAAGGACATGTTGCCGGGCGACGTCTTGAGGGGAAATACGACGGGTTGAGGGTAATCGCTGGCCAAGGGTAACGCGCGAACACATTGACGCTGCGGCAAAATTAATCTTGGATAGGATCTCTCGGTCAGAGTTCAGAACCTTTTGCCGATCCCAACCGACTAACCCTGTACGCGACCGGATGCAAATAGGAGACGATCCATGGCAACCGACAGCGGACAACGGTTCATTCGCCGCAACCGCGCGCCCCGCGTCCACATCACCTACGAAGATCCCTACAATGCCGAGCGGCGGGTCGAGCTCCCATTCGTTATGGGAGTCATGTCCGACCTTTCGGGCAACAATTCCCGTATCGAGAAGGCGGAAGTTGGGGAGCGCAAGTTCCTCGAATTCGACATGGACAATTTCGAGGGCCGCATGGCGGCGATCGAGCCGGGCGCGGCCTTCAAGGTCGAAAACAAGCTCGGCGACGGCAGCGGCGAGAAATTGTCGGTCGATCTTCATTTCAGGAAAATGGACGACTTCAGCCCGGCGGCCGTCGCCCGGCAGGTTCCCGCCGTTGCGGCGTTGCTGGACGCCCGCACCCAGTTGTCCAACCTATTGCGCTACATGGACGGCAAGGTGGCCGCAGAGGACCGGATCAAAGAGCTGCTGAAGGATCCCAAGCTGATGGCGGCGCTGCGCGATCGCGCGCCGACGCAGAGCCTGCCGGCGGATTCCGAGACTGAGACGAAGAAATAGCGCAGGGGAGACTGATGGCGACAAAGACAACAGGCCCGGCACGGGAGTCGCTGGTCGAGACGCGAGATCCCGACGAATTCACGACAATTCTCAAGCAAAGCTTCAAGCCTCGCAGCGATCGCGCCGCGAGCGAGGTCGAGAACGCGGTCACCACGCTCGTGCGCGAAGCGCTGGCCGACACCGCGGTCATCAAGGACGACGTGCTCGATACCATCGAGGGCATGATCGCGCGGCTCGATGAGAAATTGTCGGCCCAGGTCAACGCGATCATCCACGCCGAGGAATTTCAGCAGATCGAAAGCGCTTGGCGCGGCCTCCACTATCTCGTGTTCAACTCGGAGACCGACTCCACCCTGAAGATCCGGGTGATGAACGTTTCCAAGGCCGAGATCTATCGCAATCTGCGGCTCTATCCGGGCGCACGCTGGGATCAGAGCCCGCTGTTCAAGGCGGTCTATGAGGCCGAATTCGGCCAGCTCGGCGGCGAGCCGTTCGGCAGCATCGTCGGCGACTACTATTTCAGCCATCTGCCGACCGACGTGCAGCTGTTGCGCGATCTCAGCAAGGTGTTCGGCTCGGCCCATGCGCCGTTCTTTGCCGGCGCGGATCCGACATTGCTCGGCATGGACAGCTGGACCGAACTCGCCAATCCGCGCGACATCGGCAAGATATTCGATACGCCGGACTACGCCGCGTGGCGCGGCCTGCGCGATCAGGACGACTCGATCTATGTCGGGCTGTGCATGCCGCGCGTGCTCGCGCGGCTCCCTTATGGCGCGAAGTCCGAGCCGGTCGAGGAGTTCGCGTTCGAGGAGGATACCGATGGACACAAGGGCGAAAAATACGCCTGGATGAATGCCGCCTATGCGATGGCGGTGAATGTCAATCGTGCCTTCAAGGAATGGGGATGGTGCACGCGCATCCGTGGCGTGCAGTCGGGCGGCGAGGTGATCAACCTGCCGACCCATACATTCCCGACCGATGACGGCGGCGTCGATCTCAAATGTCCGACCGAGATCGCGATCAGCGACCGGCGCGAGCATGAGCTCGCGAAATCCGGGCTCATTCCGATCATCCACCGCAAGAACACCGACAAGGCCGCCTTCATCGGCGCACAGTCCGTCTACAAGCCGAAAAAGTATATGGGCAAGGACGGCGTGGCGGCGACCGCCGCCGACAATCTCAAGGCGCGCCTCCCGTACATGTTCGCTGTTTCGCGTTTTGCGCACTATCTAAAGTGCATGGTGCGTGACAAGATCGGCGCAACGAAGGAAAAGGAGGCCCTGCAGCGCTGGCTGCAGGAGTGGCTCTACGAATACGTCGACGGCGATCCGGTCAATTCCAGCGAGGAGACGAAGGCGCGCAAGCCGCTCGCGGACGGGCGCGTCGATGTCTTCGAGAACGAGGAGAATCCGGGCTATTACTCGGCGCGCTTCTACTTGCGGCCGCACTATCAGCTCGAAGGCATGGACATCGGACTGAGTCTGGTGTCGCGGCTCCCCGCAGCACCCAACGCCTGAAATAACGCCGCCGAGAATCGGCGTGCGACCGAACCAAGAGCGGTGGAAGCTGGACTAACAAAGTCGGCGGGCGCGCAGAACTCCGCCAGATGACTTGAACCCAATGCTGCTGCAGTGGATGGAGGTAAATTCCAATGGCAGTCGATATCTTTCTGGAAGTCGAAGGAATCAAAGGTGAGTCCAAGGACCACAAGCACAAGGACCAGATCGACGTGCTGTCGTGGTCCTGGGGCATGTCGCAGTCGGGCACCGCGCACATGGGCGGTGGCGCCGGTGCCGGCAAGGTCAACGTGCAGGACCTCAACTTCACCCACTACATCGACAAGTCGTCACCGATCCTGATGCTGCATAGCTGCAACGGCAAGCACATCAAGAAGGCGAAGCTCTTCGTCCGCAAGGCGGGCGAGAAGCCGCTCGAGTATCTGACGGTCGAGATGGAGGACCTTCTGGTCAGCCACGTCTCGACCGGCGGCTCGCACGGCGAGGACCGCCTGACCGAGAACGTCACGCTCAACTTCGCCAAGGTGAAGGTCGAGTATCAGGAGCAGAAGCCTGACGGCTCGGGCGGCCCGAAGACGGAGATGAAGTGGGATATTCCGGCCGGCAAGTCAGCCTGATCTGCATATCGGTGGGCTGTCTGAAGCGTCGGGATGACTGGATCATGACGGCGCGGCCAGGTCGTCCCTGACCTGGGCGCTGCCGCCATGCGGGGCGCGATTTGAACGGCAGCACGGCGGTATGGCGGCATGAGCAATATCGGCAAGAAGGAACGGCTCAGTCCGCCGCTGATGCATGCGTTTCGCAGCGCGTTCGAAGCACGCGATTCGAAGAAGAAACTCGATCTGCGCGATGAAAGCGGCGAGCGGGTGATCGCGAGCCGCCGTACCGCCGCGCGCATGGCGATCACCGAGCCGACGCTCCGGCGCGAAGTGTCGCGTGACCTGGATGCACTCATGAACACGATTGCGCTCGAGTCGACCCAGGATCTGCGGTCGAGCGAACATGTGCGCAAATCGATCCTTAATTTCGGCTTTCCCGATATCGCGCATCGAAGCATTGACGAAATCTCGCTCAATGACGTGAGCCACGAGATCGCGACCGTCTTGATGAACTACGAGCCCCGCCTGCTGCGCGAGACCGTTCAGGTCACGCGCGACACCGCGGTCGATGCCGCGGACCTCAAGGTGCGCTTCATCGTGCGCGCCGATCTGGCTTGCGATCCCTTGAACGTTCCGATCGAGTTCGTCGCCGATGTGGAGATCGACAGCGGCAAGATCGTGATCAACCGGTTGTGACCTTGGATGGACCGGGAATTTCTCGATCTGTACAATCGAGAACTCCAGCTGCTGCATGAGCAGGCGCGCGAGTTCGCCGACGAATATCCCGGCATCGCGGAGCGGCTGGGTGGGCTTGTCACCGAACGGATGGATCCGATGGTGGCGGGCCTGCTCGAGGGCGCGGCCTTCCTCGCCGCCCGCGTGCAGCTCAAGCTGAAGCACGAGTTCCCGGAATTCACCAACAATTTGCTTGAGCAGCTGGTGCCGAACTACCTTGCACCGACGCCTTCGGCTATGCTCGCCAAGATCGTCCCGCCGTTCGCCGATCTGGCATTGCGTGACGGCCGGCGCATCGCGCGCGGCGCCTATCTCGACGCCACCTACCGCCAGCTCGACCGCAACGTAGCCTGCCGCTATCGATTAGCCTCGGGCATCACGCTGTGGCCTTTCGACGTCATCGGCGCAGAATATTTCACCACCGTCGCGCCGTTGCAGGCGCTTGGACTGTCTGCTGGCCCCGACGCCGTCGCCGGGATGCGGCTATCACTCACACATCGCACCGCTGCGCGACTCGAGGACGAGCTGCCCGAAGCGCTTGTCCAGAAGACACCGACCGCCTGGTTCGCCGGCTGCCGCACTACCGAGCTTCCGGTCTTTCTTATCGGCAACGAGGCGGATTCGGTCGCGCTATACGAGCAGCTGTTCGCTGATTGCGTCGGCGTGTTCTTTCGCTATCTCGACGAATTCGGCGACCCGGTCCTCATTCCGGGGCCGCCCGATTGCCTGGTGCAGCCCGGGTTCGACGATGCCGACGCACTACTGCCGAACGACAACCGGATCTTCCACGGGTTCGATTTCCTGCGCGAGTACTTCATGTTCCCGCGCAAGTTCCTCGGTTTCGAGCTGAAGAAGCTCGACAAGGTCATCCCGCGGCTCGCCGGAAAGACGGTCGACATCCTGTTCGTGTTCGATGAGGTGAACAATCGGCTTCCGGCCGCAGTGCAGCCGGGGATGTTCGCGCTTTATGCCGCGCCGGCAGTGAACCTGTTCGAGAAGACCACCGACCGAGTTGCGATCCGCTCGAACCAGCATGAATATCAGATCGTGCCGGACCGCAGCCGGTATCTTGATTTCGAGCCGCATAGCCTGGTCGACGTCTACGCGCACTTCCCCGGCGGCCGGGAGAAGGTGCCGGTGCGCCCGCTCTATTCCGCGCCGGTCGAGAGCGGCGCCGAATCCGGCCTCTGGTACACGGTGCGGCGGCTGCCGCGTCGACGGACCGTCGAAGAGAAGAAATACGGCGCGGCGTCCGATTATACCGGCACCGACATGTTCATCTCGATCGGCGAGCCCGCCGGCATCGAGGATGACGACAGCGTCTCCGAGCTGAGCGTCCGCGCGCTATGCTCGAACCGCCACCTGACCGAGCATCTGCCGGTCGGCGAAGGAGGCGCCGATTTCCGCCTGCTCGATGACGTGACGCTCGACGTGCTCTGCATCCTCGGGCCGACGCCCCCGCGCGGGCCGGTGGTCGGCCAGTTGCGCAGCCGGAGCGAAACCGCCCACACCGGCACCGTGACCTGGCGGCTGATCAACATGCTCAGCCTAAATCACCTTGGGCTGGTCGAGCGCGCGGCCGGACAGAACGGACAGTCGCTGCGGGAAACGCTCTCGCTGTTCGCCGACCTGCAAGACAGCGCGACCGAGCGCAAGATCCGCGGTGTTCGCGGCGTCGACAGCCGCGCGGCGGTGCGCCGCGTGCAGCATCGCACCGGCAGCGGCATCGCACGCGGGACCGAGATTGTGGTGACGATGGACGAGAAGTCGTTCGAAGGAAGCGGGGCCTTTCTGCTCGGTGCGATCCTCGATCGCTTCCTCAGCGAATACTCCGCGCTCAATCATTTTACCCAGACGGTCATTCGTACCACCGAACGCGGCGAGATCATGCGCTGGCCGGTGCGCATGGGCCTGCGGAGGCCGCTGTGAAGTTGATCGAGGAGATCCGCGAGGAGCCGTGGCGCTTCGACTTCTTCGCCGTGATGCGGCGCCTCGAGCGCAGCTATCCGGACCGGCCGCGCATCGGCGACGCCGCGTCCAGGCGCGAGGAATATGTTGTGCTCGGCCAAGATCCATACATGGATTTTCCGGCCTCCAATCTTAGCAAGTTCGAGCGCGAAACCGCGAACCGCTTCCGCTTGTTCGTGAAATTCCTCGGGCTGCTCGGACCGCAGGGCGCGCTCCCGCTGGCGACCACCGAGGAAGCGTACAACTGGAATTTGATGCGCGACGACGCCTTTCCACGCTTCGTCGACATTCTCAATCATCGCTTCCTGCAGCTGTTCTTTCGTGCCTGGTCGGATGCCCGTCCGATCGGACAGCACGACCGCCCCGATGCCGACCGCTTCGCCGCCTATGTCGGAACGATGATCGGCATCGGGTCGCCGCACTACCGCGATCGCGACTCGATGCCTGATGGCGCGAAGCTTGCCTTCGCCGGGCTGGTGGCGCCGCAGGCCAAGAGCGCGTCGCGGCTACGCAGCCTGGTGAGTGGGTTCTTCGGCGTCGCGGTCGAGATCGACGAGTTCGTCGGCTTGCGCCTGGTTTTCGAGGAAAGCGAGCGTACCCGCCTCGGGCGGAGGAACAGCGGGCTCGGCGTCGATATCCTAGTCGGGGCCAGCGTCTACAGCGTGCAGGACAAGTTCAGGGTCCGCATCTTCGTCCAGTCGATGGCGGACTACGTGATGTACCTGCCAAGCGGCGGGCGCTGCGAGCCGCTAGCCGATTTGATATTCTTCTATATCGGCGACCAGCTCGATTGGGAGGTCGAATTGGCGATCCCGGCAGGTGCGATCGAGCCGGTGCGGCTTTCCCAGTTCGGCCATCTCGGCTGGACCAGCTGGATGGCGCCGAACTGGGCTCAGACGGATCGTGCCTACCGATCGGACGCGCGCTTCCATCCGGCCGAAATCCTCAAGCAGCGGCGCCGCCGCCGCGCATCCTGACGCAGCATTTGGGAGCTACCGATGGCCGATATCAGTCTCGAAGCGGTGACCGGAAAGCTGAACCGGGTTGGTTATGAGTCCTTCATCCAGGCACTGCGCCAAGCCAAGAGCACCGGCAACCGCAATGTCGAGCTTGCGCACTGGCTCGGCCATATCCTGCAGAACAATCGCAGCGACATCACGCTGACCGCCGAACATTTCAAGCTCGACCGTGCCAAGCTGCTCATGGACCTCGGCGATGCCGTTGGTGCGTTGCGCTCGGGTCAGACTGAGATGCCGGAGGTTTCGGACCAGGTGCAGGAGGTGCTCGACAGCGGCTGGTACTACGCGACTCTGTTCTTCGGTGAGACGCAGATCCGCACTGGCCACCTTTTGGTCGGCGCCTTCAAGAAGAACCCGCTGCGCCGCGCCTTGACCAACCTGTCGAGCGAGTTCAACAAGATCAATGTCGACACGCTGGCGGCCGAGCATCGCGCGATCTGGCGCAACTCCGACGAGGAAAATCTCCGCCCGATGGACGGCTCGGGGCTGCGCGCCGCCGGCACGCCGGGTGCAGAGGCCGCAGCCGGGCCGCGCGGCACCACCGCGCTCGACCGCTTCTCGCAGGACCTGACCGCGAAAGCCGCCGCAGGAGAAATGGATCCAATCCTCGGCCGCGACGAGGAGATCCGGCAGATCATCGACGTGCTGATGCGCCGACGGCAGAACAATCCGATCTTGACCGGCGAGGCTGGCGTCGGGAAGACCGCGGTGGCCGAAGGATTTGCCCAGCGGGTTGCGGCCGGCGACGTGCCGCCGCCGCTGCGCGGCGTAAAGGTGTGCGCGCTCGATATCGGACTGATGCAGGCCGGCGCGTCGATGAAGGGCGAGTTCGAGCAGCGGCTGCGCTCGGTGATCGACGAGGTGCAGAATTCCCCCACGCCGATCATCCTGTTCATCGACGAGGCGCACACGCTGATCGGCGCCGGAGGTGCGGCGGGCACCGGAGACGCCGCCAATTTGCTCAAGCCCGCGCTCGCGCGCGGCACTTTGCGCACCATCGCGGCGACCACTTGGCTCGAATATCAGAAGTATTTCGAGAAGGACCCGGCGCTGACCCGCCGTTTCCAGCCGATCCAGGTCGGTGAGCCGGATGTGGCGCGCTGCTGCGACATGCTGCGCGGCATCCTCGGTCCAATGGAAAAGCACCACAACGTGCGAATCTCGGACGCCGCGATCGTCGCTGCGGTGCAGCTCTCGCACCGCTACATTCCGGCGCGCCAGCTGCCCGACAAGGCGGTAAGTCTGCTCGATACCGCCTCGGCGCGGGTTGCCATCAGCCAGTCGTCGATCCCGGCGCAGATCGAGGATGCCCGCCGAGCCATCGAGGCACGCGAGACGGAACGGGCGGCGCTCACCAGCGACACCGACCTCGGCACCGCGACTGGCGAGCGGATCGCTGAGATCGACACCGAAATTGCGACGCTGCGCGAAAAGCTGGCGGTGCTCGAGGCGGAATGGGAGATCGAGCAGAATCTGGTCGGCGAGATCCGTAGCTTGCGCGAAGGCCTTGCCGACCCGGACCCGGACGACGCATCCGCTGCATCCCAAAAGGACAACGGCACGTCGCGCGATGACGTCCGCCGCCAGATCCGGGAGAAGTTCGACACGCTGGAAGCGCGTGATCCCGAGAAGCGCATGATCTACGCGCATGTCGATGAGCAGGCGGTCGCCTCGGTGGTGTCCGACTGGACCGGCATTCCGGTCGGCCGCATGGTCAAGGACGAGGTCGAGACCATTCTGGGTCTTGCGGACATCCTCAACCGCCGTGTGCTTGGTCAGGCACACGGACTGCAGATGATCGCCAAGCGCATCGAGACAAACCGCGCGAAGCTCGACAATCCGAACAAGCCGATCGGCGTATTCATGCTCGCAGGCCCCTCCGGCGTCGGCAAGACCGAGACCGCGCTCGCACTTGCGGAAGCGCTCTACGGCGGCGAGCAGAACATGATCGCCATCAACATGTCGGAATTCCAGGAGGCTCATACGGTCTCGACGCTCAAAGGTGCTCCGCCGGGCTACGTCGGCTACGGCGAAGGCGGGCGGCTGACCGAAGCTGTGCGGCGCCGCCCCTACAGCGTCATCCTGCTCGACGAGGTCGAAAAGGCGCACCCTGACGTGCACGAGATCTTCTTTCAGGTGTTTGACAAAGGCGTGATGGAGGATGGGACCGGCCGGCGGATCGATTTCAAGAACACGCTGATAATCCTCACCACCAATGTGGGAACCGACGTGATCATGGGCCTGGCGCGCGACCCGCACTATCGGGACAATCCGCAGGCCCTCGCCGAGCAGCTTCGCCCCGAGCTGCTAAAGGTTTTTCCGGCCGCGCTGCTCGGTCGCATCGTTTCGATCCCGTATTTCCCGCTCTCCGAAGACCTGCTCGGCGGCATCGTCCGCCTGCAGCTCGGTCGCATCGCCCGGCGCATCGAAGAGAACCACGACGCGAAGCTGGTCTACGGAGACGATGTCGTCAGCCACATCGTTTCCATGTGTAACGACCCGGATTCCGGTGGGCGCATGATCGACAACATCATCACCAACACCATGTTGCCGGCGCTGTCGCGCGAATTCCTGCGCCGGTCCCTCGCGAAGGAGGAGCCCAGGGAGGCGCAGGTGAAGATTGAAAACGGCGATTTCGCATACACGTGGAGCTGACACGGTGCCATGACGGGTGAGTCGCGATGAGTGGAACGACCAGCCAGCAGGTGGTCGTCTGGGCGCGGGCCCAGCTCGGCAAGCAGATCGGCAAGGGCGAGTGCTGGGACCTTGCGGACGGGGCCTTGAAACAGGCCGGCGCGAAGAGCTCGGCGGATCTCGGACCGATGGGCGATGATGCCGACTACGTGTGGGGAGACGAGGTTTCTGATCTCAAGGACGTGCAGTCCGGAGACATCCTGCAGTTTCGCGATTTTGCCGTCACGACTACCACCGAGACCGAAACGCGATACGCCGATGGAAGCACGGACACCTATACGTCCGAGAGCACGTTCACACGGCCGCACCACACCGCCGTCGTAAGCGAGGTGAAGGGTGGCGGGCTGCTCAAGATCCTGGAGCAGAACGTCGCTCCCGCCGGAAAGAAAGTGCAGTTGAACAGCCTTCACACCAAGGATGTCCCGGCGGCGAAGAAAGAGACGCAGAAGCAAACCGCCAAGGTGATTGTGACCACGACCAGTTACGGTGAGCGGGTCGATCTCGGTCTATCGTCCGAAGAAATAACCCGTGCTTTGGGCAATAGGCGCCGCGCAACAGAGGATGCAGTATGGCAGGAAGCTATAATGCAGTGGCCGACTCCGACGGCGTGATGCACTACATCTATGCGCAGCTTGAGCCGATGTCCTGTGCACTCGCATGCATGTTCATGATCGAGAACGAAGTCGAGCAGATGACGCATGCGGAGGGGGAGGGCGGCATCAAGCAGGTCTCAGGCGCGCATCCGGGTTCGTTGCTGGCGAGCCAGCTGACGGGCGACAACGGCGGTCTCGGCTGGGGCACCACGGTGGCGAATGCCGCGAAGACGTTCGCTGATCTGGGCGTTCAGCTCACCAAGGTCGACAGCTTTGATCCGACCGGCGCCAAATACGGTTTCAAATGGGACAAACCACGCATCCGCGACAGCAAGCCGGCCCTTATCCTTATCGGTTGGTACCAGTACAGCAAAGGCAAGCTGACGCGGAATGGAGGGCACTTCATCGTCGCGGCTCGTATTGCGAAGAGCAACGCCGTCGTGGTGCTCGATCCGCTGCTCGGGACCTTGCATGAGCTGCACGGCCACAAAGGCGTTTATTTGAACCACGGTCTGTTCGGTAAGATCGAGTTCATCCTGTACACCGGATGATGTGATGAAGCCCGCGTTGGCCAAGTTCGTTCGAGATGTGCTTGTCGGCATCCTCGCCGGTGCCGCCCTGTCAGTTTCAGCCGCAGGTGCGGACAATTCCGTGCTCAAGCGCTTTCTCGGCGGCATCGGACCGGATGCGGTCGGCATGGTCGATGCCCGCGAGGACACCGAGGTCGCGGGCCCGCAGGCGATCTACGCCGGCGAGGGCGACGAGGTTTATCTCCTCGATCAAGTCAACGGCCGGGTATTGGGGTTCAACCCGAAAAGAGCCGACGGAGCGACGCGGTCGTTCCAGCTCCCCGCCGAATTGCAGCCGACCGATCTGATCGTCCGGCGCGGCCAGATCATGGTGTGGGACGGCGACATCCATGTGTTGCGCCCGACGGGACCGGACGACGCACCGACCCGCGGGCTCGAAATCGTCTCGACCCGCGCGGCGGATGACCCCTTCACGGTCTCGGAATTCGCTCAGATGGGCTCGCAACGGCCCGAGGGTGATGGCGATCTCGCGGCCACGCGCAGCGTGACTCCGCGGACGCCGTCGTCAGGACCAGCCCGGCAATACATAAACTCGCGCGTGCGTGGTCAGATCGTCGCCACCGTCAACCTCGAAAAGGGCGGCGCCGGCGCGCAGATCGAGTTGCAAGCACGCGAGCAGGCCGGCACGCTGCCGAAATTGCAGGTGAAGGTGCGCGATCGGCTCGGCGCACTCGAGGTGCTCGAGATTGACCGACAGGGACGCATCTTCGTACTCGGCGAGAACGTGCCGGTGTCGGGAGAACTGCCTTCCGCATTCGTCGCGCGCTTTTCCACGACGGGTGCGCTGGAGGGCGTCTACGACCTTCCTTTGTCGCAGAGCGTTGCGCTGACGCGGCGTTTCGTGACCGTCTCGGAGAACGGCGACGTCTATTTTATGCGCACCCTGACCGCGTCGGTCGATGTCATCGGCGTCGGCTTCCGGCCGCTGCGCAGCAAGATCATCGAGGTGCGCACTCAGCCCGCCTTCGATGGCGGGGTGAAGCCCAGGAAAGGAAAAGGTCCGATCGCCGCGGTGGTACCGCTGACGCGGCAGCGCGTGGTCGACACCGCCTTTGCCTTCGAGGGCATTCGATGGAACGTGACGCCGAGCGCCTATGGACGCGACCCCGACACCGCCTGCACTGGCTTCAACCGCGTGCGGCGCCCCGGCTATCTGAACGGTAAGCTCGGACAGGAGGTGCGCGGGATCCCGTATTGCTGGGGCTGTCACGGCTCGCTTCATCAGATCCGCGCGAAGATGCAGGGCGGTATGATGGCGGGCAATGTCTGCACCCGCAATGCGCCGCGCCGCGACGTCATCGGCGTCGACTGCTCGGCCTTTGTGAGCGCCACCTGGGGGCTCGCCACGCATTTCACCACCATGGCGATCCCCTCGATCAGCAAACGTCTCGACAACCCCTGGGACCTCCTGCCGGGCGATGCGTTTAACAAGCCGGGCTCGCACGTGATGTTGTTCGTGCGCTTCACGGCGGATCGCAAGGCCGAGGTGATCGAGGCTTCGCCCGGCGCCTGCAACGGTCGGGTCTGCCGCAACATCTATCCGCTCGCATCCGTGCTGGCGCGCGGCTACGCGCCGGTGCGCTTCCGCGGGCTCGCCAACGAGACCGTCGTCAACGTGTCAGTTCCGGACGTTGAGCAGAAGAAGGTGGCTGCCAAGGCCCAACCGAAAGCAAAGAAGCGCGCCCGATGACACAATTTGCCACCGAAGTGCTGCGATTGAGCGTCGGAGCCGACACGCTGGTGGTCGGCCAGCGCGCCGCTTTCGGACACGGCCGCGGCCTGTGCCGGCTGGAGAGTGAAGATGACGTCCGTCAGCGGCTGACGCGGGCGATGAGCAATCCGGGCGCGCTCGAGACGTTGCGATCATTCTGGGCGCGGCTGCATTTCGACACGCGGCAGATGACGCACATGACCAACCGCGAGCTGATCGATGCAATCGCGCTTGCGACGGTGCGCGGGCCGCTCGCCGCCTACCTGGTGCCCGATGCGTCGGTCAAGCACATGCTCGGGTCGGCCGCCGAGACGGTAGCGCCGCAGCGGCCGCTGCGCCGGGCCGGGGCGAGCGTCATCGGCGGTGCACGCGCCGCGGTGGCCGCCGCGGTCTCTTCTGCCACACAGGCAGCGCCGGCGGCGCCTGCCCCTGGAGCTGATGCATCCTTCGCCGTGACCGCGACCTCCGGCGTTGGAGCCGTGCATCCGGCTCAGGGCGGGGAGGTCAAGCCGGGTCCGCTGCAACTCGCGCTGATGCCGATCGAAGCGCGCGTCGTCGAGGTCCTGCGCCGTGCCCCGCGCCGCATGCCGCCTACCCTGCGCGAGGAGTCGGTCAAGCTGTTCGCACCGGGTCCGCTCGCCGCGGCCGCGCAGGTCCTCGCGATCTGGACGGCGGCGCATGTCATCGCGGCCGGCTTCATCATCGAGGCGATACTGCTGGCCGACGGGCTGACCACGTCCAGCTCCGCCGGCATGGAAGCCGCCGACAAGCTGGACCAGACGCTCGAGCTGGTACGCCGTGCACGCGACGAGCGCGAGCTAGACGAGGCCGCTGTGCTGCTTGCCGAGAGCATCGGGCTGATCGGAATTCCTGCATTCGCAGCAATGATCTGGCGCGGCGCCAATCGCTTCACCAGCGCGAACAAGAGCCGCGGCTTGCGCTGAGAGGCGCGGCGCGGAGGACAAGGCTTTTGCACAGTGGAGGCAGCAAATGGCGCGCAATCGTTTCGAGCAGGTTGACGAGAAGCAGGATGACGCGATCACGCTCTCGCTCTGGCGCGTGGACGACCACATGTACGGTACGGTGACGGTTCCGTCCGCGCTCAGCAGCGGCAAGCTGCCGACCAATCTCACGACCGACAAGATGCCGATCAAGGATGCTTTTCGCGGTGCGATCCAGCTCGCCAATGAGATCAAGGCTCCGGTCGTCGTGATTGACCCGGATTCAATATGGCAAGCCGAATGGGGCGACCTCTACCGGCCGGTCTGAACCGTGCGCGGACGCGGAGTGGCGCAAAGGTGCGAAGTGTGATGCTGATCACAGCGGTCGACTTGGCAAGGCGGCTAAGGTCGCCTGTCTCTCACGTCCAACCGTTTGTTCGCGCTTCATTTTTGTACTAGCATCGCGGTTGGGCGGATCGAGGGGTTGAATCTGCGTGCGCATAGGGCATTGCGATGACTCCGCTTCGATATCTGTGGCTGGCCATTCTCCTCAGCGCCGTGTTCGGCGGCGCTGGCGCGACGCGTGCGGCCGACTGCACCGATCTGGTCGAAGCCTTCAACCGCGCCGTTGATGCGGGGCGTGAACGCGAAGCACAACACCTGGTCGACCGGATCGCCCAGGAAGCGCTGTGCGGACGCTTTCAGGTCCCGGCGCAGCGGCGTCTCGCGGCGTTGCGTCTCGCGGCGGTCCAGTCGCTGCTGGCGCGCGGTCGCCCCTATGCGGAGATCGATCGGCTGCTGACCGAGGCTGAACGTCCGGAGGTGCTGTGGCAGGCTTCGGCGACCTTGGGCGAGGTCCGCTTCGGTGAGCGCCGTTTTGTCGAGGCCGCGATGGTATTCGATCGCGCGATCGAGATCATGAAGAACGAGGCACGCACGCCGACTGTGCCATCGAAATTCGAGATCGAAGGGCTAATCGATCGGGCGGCGCAAGCGCGCCTGCTCGCCGCGAATGTCGCCGCCAAGGAGTCGGGAGGTTTCGTGCGGACCGCGCGCGATCAACGCGACGGCAAGCTCGGTGGAATTTACTCGCCATCGGTTCGCGGCATCGTGCCGCGCGCGATTCCCGTGCCGATCACGTTCGAATACGCCAAGACCACCTTTACTGATGTCGGCGCGGAGGCCGCGCGCGAGTTGCTCAGCGCGATCAAGGAGCAGCAGCCGGACCGGATCACGCTGGTGGGACACACGGATGTGCGCGGCTCGGCGGAGACCAACGTAAAGCTGTCACACGCACGCGCCGAAGCGGTGGCGACGTTCCTGCGCGAGAACGGCATCAACGCGGTCGTCGGGACGGACGGCAAAGGCGCGAGCGAGCCGATCCGCCTCCCTGACACGTCCGGTCTCACGCAGGAGGATATCTATGCCCTCAACCGTCGGGTCGAGTGGCGACGTGACTAGAGCAAGCAGGTGCGTCATGAGGAGCAGGCCCGTCACCGCATGGTTCCAGGTCCTCGGTCTCTTGGCCGGGTTGGCCTGTGTCCCTGTACCCGCGTCGGCGCAGCCGGTCGCACTGCAGGCTCCTGAGGCAGGTCAGATCCGCGCGCTGCTGATCGGCATCGACGCCTATCGGCATGTACGACCGTTGAAAGGCGCCATCTCCGACGCGCGTGACATCGAAGACGTGCTGCGGCGCAGCGGTATTACCGACCTCACCGTGCTGCTCGATGAGCGCGCGAACCGCGATGGTGTGATCGGCGCGATCGAAGCGCTGATTCAGCGAAGCGGGCGGGGCGATCTGGTCATGATCTCGATCGCCGGCCATGGCGCACAGGAGCCTGAGCGCGTGAAGGGATCGCAGCCCGACGGGATGGACAGCGTCTTCCTACTGGCCGATTTCGCCACCACCACGGCCGGCTCGCGGCAGCGGATCATCGGAACGGAATTCAACCACTTCATCAAGCGGCTGGAGGAGCGCGGTGCGCGCGTGCTGTTCGTCGCCGATACCTGCCATGGCGGCGGGATGACGCGGGACGTCGATCCCCGCGCCGCCGAAATGACCTTCCGCCAGGTTCCGCTCTATCGCATTCCGAACGATGCGCATGTCCCGATCTCGACCGCGGCGGAAGCCTTTCTGACCGAACTCGATTTTGAGAAGACCGCGTTCCTGGCCGCAGTCGATCGCAAGACCAAAGCGCCGGAAGTCCGTATTCCAGGGGTGAACGGCTATCGCGGCGCGCTTAGCTATGCGCTTGCGCGGGCCTTGGAAGGATCGGCCGATTCAGACAACGACGGCAAAGTCACCCTCAAGGAGCTTTTCAGCTACGTGCGGCAGGTCGTGTACCAGCTTTCCGATCAGCGGCAGAACGCCGTCACGCTCAATTCGCCGCATCGCAGCATCGACCGCGAGGTCGCGTTCCAGATGACGCGCGCGGTGAAAATCGTCGACGCCGCGCCGGAGATGAAGCCGACGTCGGCTGCCGCCACACCGATCGCGGCATCGGTGTCCACGAAGCTTACTCCGGTGCGAATTGCGGCGCTTGATGGACAAGCCGAACGGTTCGAGGGCTTGCGGCCGCGCGATGCACCGTTCGAGATTGTGCCACCCTCTCACACGCCGGAGCTCGTGTGGGATGCGACGACCGGCGACCTCCTCGCAGGGGCCGACGTGGTCGCGTACCGGCTCGACCGCGCAGAGCTTCCGAGCGCGATCGATCGCGCGGCTGCGGCGCGTGCGCTCAAGGCCCTTTCGGCACGTTCGCCGCAAGCCATGCGGGTGTTGCCCGACGACAAGCTGCATCGCAATGATAGCAAGGTGACAGTGGAGATCGGCGGAGTCTCCAGACGCGCGCTCATTCTGCTGAACATCGCGGGCGACGGGACGGTGCAGCTTCTCTACCCCGTCGGAAGCGACCCGAAAGTTTTGCACCAGGTGGACTATCGGCTGCCAGTGCGGGTACGCGGTCCTTTTGGATCAGACTTGGTCGTCGCGATCACGTCGGAGCAGCCGATGAGTCAGCTCGAGCAGGCGCTGCAACCGCTCAACCAGCGCAAGAGCGCCTTGGAGGCGTTGAAGGTGGTGGAACGCTACCGGCCGGTGGATGGGAGAATCGGCTCCACCGGTATTTTCACAACTCCCTGAGGCGACGGACATGACGTACTGTCTGGTGGCTTTGAGAACACTGGTGGCCGGCGCTCTCGCCGCCGCCTGTGTTGCGCTACCGGCAAATGCTCAACTCGAGGACAACGACAATTCGCGCGCCGTTCGCATCATCGAAACTCCCCCGGGGCAGCCTGCCGCACCTGGCTCACCCGCTCTCGCCGCTCCGCCGATGGGTAGCGTCGACATCCGTCGCCCCATTAAGGTACAGAATCCGGCTGGGGTCGAGCTCGCGGTCCTGCCCGATGTGGAAGTTGTCCCCGGCACCCGAGTCAGCCTGCGCATCGCGACCAAGCAGCAGGGTTACCTGATCGTTGTCGACGTCGACCCAACGGGCAAATTGACGCAGATCTATCCGAACCGGCACAGCCTGCAGGTGCGGGACAGCCGGGAGACGCTGAATCTGATTAAGCCCGGCCAGCCGATCACCATCCCGAACCGGGACAATCCATTCGCCGGCTTCGAGTTTGTCGCCTCCCAGCCAGCCGGAGTGGGCATGCTGGTTGCGATCCTGAGCGATCGACCAGTGCATTTGGTCGATTTGCCGGATATCGCGCCCCCGCACAACGGCCAGACCGCTTTCGACCAGCTCATGGATGTTGCGCGCCGGCTGCGCATCGCGCGCGAGGATGGGGCGCTCGCCGAGGCAAAATGGTCCTTCGACGCCAAGCTCTATCTGGTGAAGTAGATGGAACCGGTGAACCGCGGGGTTCGCGGCGATGACAAATGTTCAGGTGACCCGCCTGCGTGCATACCGGATCGGGTCCGTTGGAGTAACCCGGCCCGCGGGCTACTGTCAGGAATGTCGATGGGTGTCCGGGCGCATGACCATCGCTTTTTAGAGGGGATACCTATGCTGGCCCGTCTTGCGATGGCAGTGGGAATTCTGGCGGCAGGGCTGCTGCCCCAGACGGCAAGCGCCGAGCGGCGCGTCGCGCTGGTCGTCGGCAACTCCGGCTACTCGCATGCCGCGGCTCTGCGCAATCCCGGCAATGATGCCACCGATGTGGCGGAAACGCTAAAGCGGCTGGGGTTCGAGGTTTTGCTCGGCCGCGATCTCGATCAACAGAATTTCGCCAAGACCATCGAGGAGTTCGCGCGCGCGCTGGACGACGCCGAGATCGGGCTGTTCTTCTATGCTGGCCACGGCCTGCAGATGAACGACAAGAACTACCTGGTTTCTACCAATGCGCGGCTCGAGAACGAATTCCTCCTGTCCTCCGAGACGATCGAGCTCGACACGATCGTCCGCCTGATGGAATCCAAGGCGCCGACCAATCTGGTATTCCTCGATGCCTGCCGCAACAATCCTCTCACCGAGAATCTCCGCCGCAGCCTGACGACGCTCAAGCGCAGCGCGCAGCTCGGGCGCGGACTCGCGCGCATGGAAGCGAGTGGCCGCGACACGCTGATCGCGTTCGCGGCAGCTCCAGGGCAGGAGGCCAACGACGGTGGGTCCGAACGCAACAGCCCGTTCACCGCCGCGCTGCTCAAGCACCTCCCAACGCCCGGACTTGAAGTTTCCGTGATGCTGAAAGAAGTGGCGGCGGATGTTCGCCGTGATACGCGCAACGGACAGCGGCCACAGCAGCTCAGCGACATGACTAAGACGTTCTACTTCGCCAAAGCTGAGCAGCTTGCGGCAACGCGGGTTGACGCGTTGACCGCTCCCGACTCGGCGAAACAGCCGGCGGCGTCCGGCGGGAACGACACCGCGCTCGACGTGGCGTTCTGGAATGCCGCCCAGTCCTCGAACGATTGCGACGCCGTGCGCGCCTATCTGCAGCGCTTCCCGCGCGGCATCTTTGTCGAGCTGGCGAAGCTTTCCGAGCGGCGCTTGTGCTCCGTCGGCCGCAAGGTTTCGGTGGTCGATCCGGCCGCGACGGAAGCGGCGTCCAGCAACATCGCAGCCGCAACGCTCACCCCAGCTGCACCGCCCGCGCCCGCTCCGGATGCGACGGTCACGATGGCTAAGCCGGCACCCATCGCAGTGGCTGCCGTGTTCGACTCCGCTCAGGTCTCCGTGCCTTCCGCCACAGCCCTCGGGCCGTCGACCACCGACCTGACGCGCGTGATCCAGCTCGAGCTCTATCGCCTCGGTTGCGGCACCAGCGAAGCCGATGGCAAATGGACCGTGGTGACGCGAGAAGGCCTACGCAAGTTCAATCTGCGCACCAAGTCCAAGCTCGACACCAATGAGCCCTCCAGCACTATCGTGGCGGCGCTGCAGAAGCAGGTCGGGCGCGTCTGTCCGATCGAGTGCGGACGCGGAACGGTCGCCCGTGGCGAGAGCTGCGTGGCGGTTGCAAAGCCCGAGCCCAAGAAACAGACGCGCCGCGCCGAACGCAATACGCGATCCGCCAGCACCACGCGCGTGCACCATCGAGAACCTGCGCCGGCGACCGCCGCCGCTGCAGCGCCTCAGCCGACTCCAGCGCCGATGCCCATGATGGGCCCGCCGATGGGTGGCATGATGTTCTTCGGATTCGGCGGTCGCCGCAGGTTCTAGGCTTCCGATCAAGAGAGGGTTACAGACCTAATCGTCGAGCAGCGCGGTTCCTAAGTGATCCTTGCCGCGGCTACGGACACGCTGACGGAGAATGCAATGTTGCGCAGCTTGGCGATTTTGATCGGAATTGGGTGGGCCGTAATCGCCACCCCGAATGCGGCGCACGCCGAGCGGCGTGTGGCGCTGGTCATCGGCAATTCGGACTATTCCAATACAAGTCCGCTGCGCAATCCCCGCAACGATGCGAACGATGTTGCTGCGACGCTGAAGCAGGTCGGCTTCGAGGTTCATCTGGGACTCGACCTCAATCAGCGCGGGTTTGGCATGATGGTCGAAAAGTTCGCGCGCGAACTCGAAGGTGCCGATGTCGGCTTGCTGTTCTACGCAGGTCATGCCTTGCAGATCAACGAGAAGAACTATCTGGTCTCCACCGATGCGCGGCTCGAGAACGAGTTCCTCATCGCCTCGGAGTCGATCGAACTCGAGCCGATCGTCCGTCTGATGGAGTCAAAGTCGCAGACGAATCTCGTCTTTCTGGACGCGTGCCGCAACAACCCCTTGGCAGAGAATTTGCGACGCAACCTCGCTGCTCTCAAGCGGAGCGCGAATCTCGGGCGGGGCCTTGCGCGCATGGAGCCCTCGGCCCGTGACACTTTGATCGCGTTCGCCGCTGCGCCCGGTCAGGAAGCCGCTGACGGCAGTGACAGGAACAGCCCGTTTACGGCATCTCTGCTGCGACACATTCCGAAGCCGGGCGTCGAAGTTTCCGTCATGTTGAAAGAAGTGGCCGCGGACGTCCGGCGCGAGACACGCAATGCGCAGCGTCCGCAACAGCTTAGCGATATGTCGAAGACCTTCTATTTTGCCAGTGCGCTGAGTACCGGCGCGGTCGCTCAGACGGTCGAAAAGGCGGCGCCGGCTCCAGACCGCACGCTTGACGTCGCCTATTGGAGTTCGGCGCAGGCTTCCAACGACTGCGACTCCATTCGCGCCTATATCCAGCGCTTCCCGGATGGTGCCTTCATCGACCTCGCAAAGCTTGCCGAGCGTCGATTGTGCCCATTGGCACGCCGCGTCACCGCGACGCCCGAGCCCGGCGCGCCGGGTGCCGTTGATGCCTCGGCACCGAGGCTCACGCCTGGTCCAGCGATGTCGTCGGCCAGCCCGCCCCCGGCTCCCGAGCCGAGCGCAATCCCACGCCCCGAGCCCAACCCACGGTCTGACCCGGCGCCGCCGAACATTGCGGCATTGCCGGAGATCGCAGCGTTGCCGCCGGTGGCTCCAGCGAGGGACGACGACCTTGCAAGGAATGCCCAACTCGAATTGATGCGGCTCGGGTGCGCGAAGGACGACGCCGAGGACAGCTGGAGCACCGCCGCGAGGCAAGCGGTGCGCAAATTCAATCGATACGCCAAGGCCAAGCTCGATATCGATAGACCTTCACCCGAAATGGTGGCTGCGTTGCGCAGCTATGACAAACGTGTGTGCCCGCTCGAATGCGGCCCCGGCACGCGCGCGCGTGGAGACGTGTGCGTCGCGGTCGAACGGGTCGACCCACCGGCGCGTCGCAGGGCTGAGCCGCCGCGCGAGCGCCGAGCTGCGGATCCGCCGCGCGAGCGCCGGGCTACGGATCCGCCGCGCGTGAAGGCATCGTCACGCGCCGATGCGGCCTCCAAACCGCCGGCGGCATTCCACAGCCCGATATGCCAATCGCGGATTCAAGTGGGCGCCAAATGGTGCTGCACCTATGATCCGCCTCGAGGGCCTTCGATTATAAGCTGCCCCTGAACGTAGAGCCTCGTATCGCCAGGTAAGCCGGCGGTGCGGCTGGCTGTGTAGAGACCACAAGGTCTATCTTCGGGCCGCCCGTCACGAGGCCGCGGGCGAGCGCATTTCCTGCAAAGGTTTGCTCCGCCTGCTGCCGGGTAGAGGTCGCCTTAGCACACGGAATCGCAAGTGGCCGCTGGATCACTAGACGGGGCAGGGCTCAAGCTGGATGCGAAGAAGACACCGCGCGGGCGATGCCACACCACCCCCATGAAACGCGATTGCTAGTCTAGTTGCTTCCGAGGGCTGTGATCGGCTCCCAACTCGGGCCAGGCGGGCAGCGCACGAACGCGGTAGCCCGTTTTAAGAACAGTGCTGCCGGCGGATCGGCAGCGGCGATCTGCGCGAAGCGCGCCGCGGCGCCGGCGAAGTCTCGCGCGCGCCAACAGGCGAGGCCCTCCGCAAAGACGGCGGCCAGCGCGTGCTGTTCCGTGGCCGCATCCCCGGTGGCCGCAAGCGGCTCGAAAACCTTGACCGGCATCGCGTGGCCCTTGACAAGGACCGCGTCGAGCTCGCGCCAGACGAACGCCGCACCGGTGAGCGACAAGGTCATTTCCGAGGCCATGATTGTCGTGGCGAAATATTTGTTGGCGCCTTCGAGCCTTGAGGCAAGGTTTACTGTGTCGCCCATCACCGTGTAGTTGAACCGCCGCTGCGAGCCGATATTGCCCACGAGCGCCTCACCCGTGTTCAAGCCGATGCGGCACCTGAGTTGTCGACCCTTGAGTGCGGCCGCGGTACAATTGAGCTCTTGCAGCCGCCTGCTGCAGGCGACCGCCGCCTGCACCGCGTGAACCGCATGATCGGGGTCGTCGAGTGGTGCGCCGAAAACCGCCACGATCGCGTCGCCGATATACTTGTCGACGACTCCGTCGTGCGCTTCGATGATCTCGGTCATCGCCGTGAAATACGTGTTCATCAGCGCTACGAGCTCGCTCGGCGTCATCTCCTCCGAAAATGATGAGAACCCGGCGAGGTCTGAGAAAAACACCGTGACACATCGCATCTCGCCGCCGAGCGCCGGTGGCTTGTTCGACGCCATCAGCTTGTCGATGACCTCGGGAGCGAGATAGAGCGCAAAGCTCCGGCGCAGCAGGCGCTTGTCCTTATCAGCCGTGACAAATCGGTAGCCGATCGTTGCGCCGAGCGCGAGAAGTCCAGCGATGAGCGGCTCTGCAAGCGGAATCACGAGAGCCTGCGTGAAGGACGCGGTGGCGCCGCTCGTCCATGCGGCGGCCAGACCGAGATATGCCAAGGTGGCGGAGATCGGAGTCAGCGCCAATGCCGCCGCTGCCGTCAGTATGGCAAATGCAATGGCTGCGAGAATGCGGCCGGTCTGCCCGAGCTCGAACGCCGCGTCGCGGCGGATTAGATTGTTCACTGCGGTCGCGTGCACATACACACCGGCGATTGAATCCCGAGCAAACCGGCCGGCCGGCGGCGGCGCAGCGAGCGCGCAACGCGCCGCTCGTGCGCCCTCCGGTGCAGTCGCGAAACGTTTCGAGGTGAGCTTGCGGTCTTCGGCGTCAAGCAGGGTGCCGATGAGCACTACCTTTCCGCCGAAATGTCGGCGAAAGAAGTCCGTGTCGCCCTTCTCGGCGCAGGCGCGCAGGTCGGCCAACGAGTAGGCAGGTATTTCGCCCGCGCCGCCTTCGAAATTGAGTGTCATGGCATTCGGGACGGCGGTGGGTATCCGGTAACCGGCCAGCGTCACCGCGCCGTGCCGCGTATACTCCGGCGGGACATCTTGTGCTCGTGCTGCCAGCTCTACGGACATCGAGGGAACCGTTGCGCCATCGACTTCGAACGTGAGCGGCACCCGACGCACCACATTGTCGGGGTCCGTGTATACATTCAGAGCTCGGATGTTGCGCATCTGACCAACCGCCGCGCGCTGACCGGGTGACGGCAAAATGGGGTGATCCTGGTGCTGGATTTGGCCGAGAACGATCTTGCCGGACTGGCTGGCGACTGCGAGCGCCCTCAGGAAGTCGCGGTCGAATCCGCGCAGCTTCGTGCCCAAGGTCTCGTCGCCGAACGAAATCTCGGATTGCTCGATCGAGGTCGGAAAAACGACGTCGAACCCGACGACCTTCGCGCCACCCTCGATGACGGCCATCAGGACTCGGCTGATCTCGCGCGTCCAGGTGACGCCCGGCGTGCCAACGAATGGTGGCGTGCGGTAGGTTTCCTCGTCGAGTGCAATGATCACGGCGGGAGACGAGGCAGGGTCGCGTGCCGGCGTGAACGCAAGCCAGCGCAGCGCCGTGAGCACATCGACGGACAGCCCGTGCAGCAGGCCGAAGGCGGGAGATGCTGCGATGATGCCGGCTGTCAGCCCAATGATCATGCCCACGAGTGCGTTGCGCTGACGAATGCGGCTCATGTGGCGCAGCAATGTCAACTCGCCGGCTGAAAGCGCAGCAAGCGGCTGATGATCGGCACGCCACGTGCCTTGGCGCTTGGATCGATCTTAAAGATGATCTGCCGTGAACCGATACTGGCCCGATAGGTACCGCCCTCCACGAGCGTTTTCGCGGTCACGGCAAAGTCGAGAAATGATCTCTGCGCGCCCGGCTTCGGCAGCTTCGCAACGTGATACTCGCCGTGGCGATCGGTGCGCACGATCAGTAGTGCCGCGCCGCCCGTTGCCTCGACGACCGGAGATAGGCCGTACAGCGTCAGCGGCGATTCCCGGTCCAGCGAACGAAAGCTGGTTCCGGCGCTCTGGTTCGCCTGGCCCGCAGTGAGCGCTACTCTGCCGCCGTCGCACTTGACCTTCCTACGTGCGACCTTGCCGCCTTGCACATCACTCTGCTCGCTGCCGACGGTCACAATGCCGCCCGTGATCGTCTCATGCCAGCATGACGTCAGGTAGCCGAGTACGATCGAATCCTGGGGTCTGAGCTTGATCACCTTGCCGGCCGAGACATAATCCATGAACTCCACGCCTACGGTATTCCCGCGCACGTCCTCCACCAGCGCGACGGGCGCTTGAGCGAGAGCCGGCGCCCCGCAGATCATAATACCCGCCGTTGCAAGCGCCGACGCCGCGGCCATCCTCATGCGGCCCTCCCAATTCAGTTCATTCCTGTCCCGAGCCATCTTAGTGACTATGCGTGATCCTAATTGGACTTTAGAGCAGGGTGACAGCGGAAGTCGACCTTCGTTGAGACACGCTGAC
>Ga0207683_10000683_pt1 | contig 31133 bp, 26 predicted proteins | sample KBSM73metaG_FD_184333 | JGI IMG/M metagenome (GOLD analysis project Ga0207683, IMG submission 184333) | Miscanthus rhizosphere microbial communities from Kellogg Biological Station, Michigan, USA - KBS M7-3 metaG (SPAdes) (version 2) | ecosystem: Host-associated > Plants > Roots > Rhizosphere >... | reverse complement strand
AGCTTCAGAAGCTCAAAGTTGCGCGACTCGCGTCCAGGGAGCGGAGCCGCAAAGGACGCATCCTTGTCAATGCGAGTGCCGGCTCCGGTGAGTCGTCCGACTGGTTTGCCGGACTTGAAGAGATACGCGCGACATCTCGCTTAAACGAGATGCTGTCGGTGCGGATCACTCTTGCCGAATCGACAATCGTCCGATTGCGAGAAGGCTTGATGGCAAAGAGAATCGAGCGTCGCCAGATCGAGACTCTATTGGAGGAGATCGACGCACAGGATGCAATCAGATCCGGACGGTGGAGTCAGGCTGCGCTCGACGATTGGCACCGTTTGCAGTCACAGCAAACGAAAGGCAACGGCAAAGCCGATCGAGATTGAAGTTGCTATGTCGACGCGGTGAGTGTCCGTTCGCCAGCCCCGGGCTTCCCGAAGACTTGAGCTGAAAAGAAACTGTTTTGTTCCCCTGATTTCCAAAATGGTTCCAAGTTCCAATTCCTGACAATGTTCTAACCTGCCGCTTCGAGCTTTGGCATGAAGGCTGCTTACTCAATGTCCATGGCAGTCGCAGCAGGAGTTGAAATCTCGGCAGGGGCGCCGGTCCAGAGGCACATCGTGGCTCTAGCAGGATCGAGCAAGGCCGACGAGGCCAACTGGCAGTTGGCGGCTACCTCTATCGGTTTCGAGACGGACCAGTCAGGAGAATTCGAAACGAGCCCGCGCACGGAAGTTGTCTCTTTGAATGAGAAGGGGACTGACGGCTCAAGTTCAGCGCAACTCGAAACCGGCGCAGGGCTCGACCTGATTCGAAAATTTTCCACCGCTCATCAACTGAATACCCGAGCACCAAGGATTGCAGGTTCAGTGGCATCAACTCCCCCAGGCGCGGGCACCATCGAAGAGGCGGCCAATGCGCTTCCCAAAACCTGCAAAACTCTGATCGAAAAGAAGTCGGCAACGCATTCCAGCAGCTTAAAGAACAAGCCGGATTCGAACAGAGGCGAAAGCTTCAGGGTCGGACCCGAGTCAATTATGAATCTCGTAAATCCGCTGCAAAATTCTGGACCTGTCGCGTTCTCATCGACGAGCCCCGAAGTCCCGAAAGGGGCCTCTATACAAGTTCCAGTCTCATCTTCCACGCTTACCGACTCGCCAGATGCCTGTGGCGGGCACGCGCCTGTAATGGCTCCTCACGTACCTTCCCTTGCGAGTGAAGCAGCCACTTCGCAATCGGCTGCGGGCGAGCGCACTGAACTGTCCGCTCGCAATGACTCGGCCCAAGGCATTCCCGCTTCCGTTCGGACCCAAACCGGCGACACGCAACTTCCGCAAGACAGCTCTCAGACGACTCCTGCTCCCGAAGATCTCCCCATGCATACTGTTACAACTACGTCGGGAATGACCGCACACGACGCAACAAGGGTTAAAGAGTCACATCAACTGCGGCGCGATAACGAGAACTGCAACCAGCCGGGCGGCTCCGTCTCATCCAGAGACTTACACGCGTCCGTTGAAAATGCGAAGAGCCAGTTCCACAAGGTAGGGAGCCATCGCGCAACCGAAGAAAGCGCACACGCTGGTCCGGGATCCCTCAATTCAGTTCCATCGCAACAGTTCGGGCTCGGGAATCTACATGAACCGCCGATACTGCGCTCCGAGATTGGCGTAAAGGCAGAAAACGCTCCGGGGCAACACTCTGTCAGCCCTCCATCCACATCCGCGGGATTGAAAGACCCTCTTGAAGCGATGGACGCAAATACGGAACGATCTGCTCCTGCTTGGTTACATACCGGCGCGCGGCAGGCCGAGGCGGGCTTTCGAGATCCCACACTCGGATGGGTTGGAGTACGCGCTCATGTCGACGCGAGCGGTGTTCATGCCGCTCTTGTACCGAGTTCAGTCGAGGCGGCGCAATTGCTGGGTGTTCACCTCGCGGGTCTGAATGCATACCTGGCGGATCATCATTCACAGCTGGATAACGTGACGCTGGCGAGGCCGGACACCGCGTGGACAGGCCCTCAAATGCAACAGGACATGAATGAGCGTCAGGGGCAGGGAGCAAACGACGGTGCACCACAAAGTGCAGAACGCGAAGGCGAAAAGGAAACACAAGCAGGAATCCGGTCCGGCCAGTCGTCCCTGTCTCGTGTCGCCGATGTTCTTCGCTCACAAGGACAGATGGTCCATCCAGGCGGCACACATATTTCGCTCATAGCGTAGCGAAGCCTCACAGCCGGCGGTTGTAGTGACGAATGCAAAAGTGCGAGTAAGGGAAAGGCAGGGAGTGAACATGGGAACAGCATTGGGTATTTGGAATCAAATTGTGACAGAAGGGCAATCGCAGAGGGGCGGCGTCGTTCCTGTAAGCAACGCGTCAAATGGACCTACTGACGGCACTAGCGACAGCACGAGCGGCGATTCCGCGGCAATCACGGCCAATGACTTTCTTCTCTTGCTCGTAACCGAAATGAAGAATCAGGACCCGACCGCAAGCACCGATCCAAATCAGTACATCAATCAACTAGTGCAGGTGAACAGCCTACAGCAACTTATCGCAATCAATCAGACGCTCACCGCAAATTCGGGGGTAGATTTGCCTGCTTCGCAAAATGTATCGGCGGGGCCCAAGGTCGCTGGTTCTTTGCCGCGTCAAACGCATCAGGCAGCCGATCAGCCGGGGGCAGCATTACATTCAAACATTGCTCATCCGGAAACCGTCGCCCGATTTGCGTCAGGCAACCTTACGGTTCCTGTCACGCAGCCCGCTGCGCAACGGGTAGCGGAGTCTCTCGCCGGCAAAGCCAGGGCCTTGTAGTCTCCTGGCTTCCCATTTCATCGACTCACAAACACGGCCGTGATGGCCTGTTCCAACTCAAGAGGAGAAACACCATGGCGAGTTTCTACATTCCACTTACAGGCCTCGACGCTGACTCGACGGCGCTCAATACTGTTGCGAACAATCTGGCGAATATGAATACGACCGGATATAAGTCTCAGTCGGTTCATTTCTCCGATCTTTTTTACCAGCAGATCGGCTCAACCGGATCGGGCAACCCCATCCAGTTAGGTGCCGGCGCCAAGGTCTCTTCGATCGCTACAGACTTCTCGAACGGATCTCCCAGCAGCACCGGCGTAGACACGAATGTTGCCCTGCAGGGAAACGGATTCTTCGTCGTCAACGACGGGGCCACAAGTCTGTTGACGCGTGCAGGAAATTTCTCTCTCGATGCAAGCGGAAATCTCATTACTGCGAACGGATTGAGCGTGATGGGCTTTCCGGCAACGAATGGTGTGGTTGACACGAATTCTCCCATAACGCCGATTCATATTCCGGTCGGCGAAGTTGAAGCACCAAGTGCAACGACCAGCTTCGGCATGAAAGCCACGCTGAACTCAGGCGCAGCCATAGGCAGCACTCTCTCAGGAAAAGTGCAGGTTTACGATTCGCTCGGCAGCAGCTACCAGGCCACCGTGACCTACACAAAGGCAGGCACCAACGCCTGGTCCTATAGCATCTCAATGCCTGACACGCTGCAGTCCAACTCGAGTACCACCGCCGGCACCACGACAGTCAACTACAATTTCGGCTCCAGCGGCGGCACGATGGCCACGGTGAACCCGGCAACGAACCTCACGATTACGGGACCGAACGCCAGTGGAGTCTCAACTACAATCACCCCTCCAGCAGTGACGGCAGGCGAATCGTTGACCCAGTACGCGAATGACCTAACCGCTGCCCTCAGTGCTTCAGGCATAACTGCGACCGTCACCACCTCGGCCGCGGGTCAGCTCTCCATCAGCGGTCCTGGTATCTCAACTCTTGGCAGTGTCATTCAAGATCCGATTGCATCGGTAAGCGCAAATGGCAATCTCACCTTCGACTCCAACGGCAATCTGGTCAGTCCATCGACCGATGTAGGCGGCATTACATTCTCGGGTCTCTCCGATGGAGCCTCTAATATGTCCATGAACTGGGCCTTGTTTGGCACAGATGGCGCTGCAAATCTCAGCCAGATCAATCAAACCTCCGCTGTCTCCTCCACCATCCAGAACGGGTTTGCGAGCGGAAACTATACAGGATTCTCTATTGGTTCAGATGGCACGGTCACAGCCACTTTCAACAATGGACAAAAACTGAATGTTGGGCAGCTCGCATTGGGAAACGTCGTCAATCTTCAGGGGCTGGAGCACCTGGGCGATGGTGACTACGCAACAACCTTGGCGAGCGGAACGGCAACCATTGGAATCTCCGGAACGTCAGGGTTGGGAACGATGGTCGGTGGAGCGCTTGAGGCATCGAATGTAAATATCGCTGCTGAATTCTCAGAGCTGATCATTGCGCAACGGGCATTCGAAGCCAATTCAAAAGCCGTTACAACGTTCGATACCATTGCCCAGGAAACAATCAACATGATCCACTAGCCAACTCGTCGCAACGCAAAATCTCTAGCTCCGCCGCGTATGCTCAGAATGCAGCCGGCGGCGCCTTCCCATGACATAAGAATGGCAGGCGAGAGCCGGAACAAACGTCCCGCACTCTAAAATTCATTTCACGATCTATCGAGCAGTCACTTCGATGAAGAGCCCTTTACTGTGCGCAAGAGCTTTTCCTTCGTTGTCAAGAATATGTGCTTCGACCCAATGCTTCCGTCCCTCACTGCGGACGACCCGGCCTTCCATCCGAATCGACGTCGCAGAGGGAACCGGACGCTTGTAGTCGATTTCGAGATGACGCGTCATCGCTGTCAGGCCCTTCGCACGAACAGCCTTGCTCATGGTTTCATCGAGCAGCGTCGCGATGATGCCGCCATGCAAATAGCCGGGGTGGCCTTCGAAGGTAATCGCAATATTTGCGGGACAGACGACGGTGCCGTCCGGTGCCAGTAAAAAGTCAAGCTGCAGACCCCCGGGATTGGCTTCACCGCAACCAAAGCAACGATTCTGCGCAGCATGGGCAAGAGGCGTCAGGTTGTCAAAGTGTGGCTTCATCATTCTCTATATTTCTCCGGCGAGCACCCTTTTATAGATCTGTGCATCGACATTACCGCCTGTCAGGACGACACCAATTCGCCTGCCGCGATTGAGATCCTTTTCTTTAAGAGCACCAGCCAGCGCTGCTGCTCCCGCGCCCTCGGCAACATTATGCGTGTCCTGATAGAGAGAGCGCATCGCGTCGGCAATTTCGGCGTCTGTAACCTCGACGACGTGAGACACGTTTTCCCAGATTGCCTCCATCGCTCTTGGATTGGGCGTACGACAGGCCAGCCCGTCCGCGATCAACGTTCGCGACGGAGCTTCGACCACCTTGCGCGGCCCGAAACTCAGCGAATAAGACGGGGACTCGCTCGATACCACTCCTGCAATCTTGGTCGACAGCCCCAAAGCGTTCCGCGCCGCCGCTACCCCGCATATCGACGAACCAAGACCGATCGGCACGTACACCTTGTCGAGTGGCGGAGCGGACTCGAACATCTCCAGCCCGTAGGTGGCCGTCCCCATCACAAGTCGCTCGTGGAACGAATCGACCATCTCAAATCCACGCTCTTCCGCCAACGTGCGCGCGAACTCCAACGATTCCTGAAAGTCATGCCCTCGCTCAACCAGCTCGACGCCCTGAGCCAACATGGCGCAGTTCTTCTCGACGCTGTTGCCTTGAGGGACGACAACCACAGCCTTCAATCCGAGCAATCGGGCTGCCATCCCAACGCCCTGACCGTGATTACCCCGCGTTGCCGCGACCACGCCCTCAAGACTGGTCCGGCTCTGCTTGAGCCATTCGATGTAGACCAGTGCTCCGCGCAGCTTAAACGCGCCAATCGGCGTGTGGTTCTCGTGCTTGATCCAGACCTCAGTTTCCAGACGCTTATTCGTAAGCGGCCAGCTGTATTGGGGAGTCGGCGGCATATAGCGATAGATCACCGCCTGGGCTTCGCGAATCTGGACGAGGGAGGGAAGCGTCATGGTTCCAGCATACCGAATCTCAACTGGACGAACTGTCCGGTTCATTCAGTGCAATTTGGCGACTCAAAGATCGCGGCCGTCTTTCAAGTGATTAACTGGAATCATGTCAATAGACGGCTTGCGAAGAACGACAAAGTCCGGATTGCTTCATGGATTGCCTTACGCAATGCGTTGTTTCGGGTTCTCCGTCGCCGTCAGCGCGGCGATGGCTTCTTCAGTCGGACTCCTGATTGGTTGCCATTCCGCGCCAGAACTGACGAGCCAGGAGATCGCCGGCAAGCACCTCTACATCGTGCGCTGCGCACATTGCCACGAAGAAAACGATCTTGCCCTCAAGAAGATTCCGCCGAATCTGCATAGCGTCTTCAAAGACGCGACGTTGCCCAGCGGTGTTCCAGCTACAGACTCGGAAGTCAGACGCGTAGTGTTGGCGGGCAGGGGACTGATGCCGGGCTTCAATGGGCGCTTCACCGACGAACAAATGTCCGCCCTCCTGGCCTATCTGCACACGGGATTGCGGTAGTGGTAATGCGGGTCTCTCCCGGAGGTCGCTCACGCCTCCGGGAGAGAGACCACCCCGCATCGGAGCGGAAGGTCACATGAGATTTGGGTTCCTTCGCTACGCTCCGATTCCGTGTTTCCACTGCCACAGAGCATCATTCGTACCGAATCGCAGTCATCGGATCGACCCCCGACGCCCTCCGCGCCGGAATCGCGCAGGCCAACGCGGCCACCAGTGACAGCACACAAGTCGCGCCGAATAGCAGCAGGGGATCGCGCGAACTCTCCGCTGCCCAGCTTGCCATCACCTTGTTGAGCGCCACCGTGAGCACAATTCCCGCAACGATACCGCTGCATACGCTCACCAGCGTCGAGCGGAACACAATCCGCAGCACGTGCGCGCGCTGTGCGCCAAGTGCTATGCGGATGCCAAATTCGTTTGTCCGCTGCACAACGGTGTACGACACGACACTGTAAAGCCCCACTGCCGCGAGCGCCAGCGCCAGCGCAGCAAAAGCCCCGAAGAGCCAGGAAACAAGCTGCCCGCGAGCATACTCCGGCAGGCGCGTAATCCAGTGCTCGAGATCGCGCACGTCCCCGTTCGTCTGTTGGTCATGATCGACAGAATTCACCTTGGTCCGCACCGCATGAAGCAATGAAAGGGGCGGGACCTCCGATCGAACCAGTATCTGGGTGTACATCCCCATCGCCACCGTGTAAGGGACGAATACCTCAGGCAAGATCGGTTTTGCGAGGCCGTCGTCGAGCTTGTCAGCAACGACTCCGACAATCAGCATCCCGCCCTGTACCCCCGGCGCTGTAAAGAAGAACGGAGGCTGCGACACCAGTTCCGGCACTTTGATCGTATGGCCGATTGCGTCGCCATTCGGGAAGAAACGCTTGACGAACATCTGGTTGACCACGATGACGGCCGCACCGCGATGGCTCTCATCTTTGTCCCAGATTCTCCCTTGCACCAGGGGAATCTTCAACGCCGGAAAATACTCCAGGCTCACCATGTTGAATCGGAACGACTGGTCTTGCCCAGCCGGCTTTCCAACAATCTCAAATTTCGTAGTAAACCCGTTCGAGGGCGGTGTAGCGTTGCTCGAAATGGCAGCGATCTTTACGCCGGGCGTCTCCGCGACCCTATCGTGCAACTGTTCAAAATAGGCGGCACGCTCCGGCCACGACTTGTAGGTCCCGTCGTGAATCGGAATTCCAACCGACATGATGTTATGCGGATCATAGCCGAGGTTCGTATTCGCAACGCGCAGAAAACCTTCGATCGCCGCGCCAGCACCGGCAAGCATCAGCAGCGTCAGTGCGATTTGGCCAGCGATCAGTGTGTTGTGCGTTCTGCGTCCGTTCACTCCGCGCGTCGTCTTGCGGGTGCTCGACTGCATCACCTGGCTCACTTCAGGGCGTGAGAGCTGCCATGCCGGCCACAGGCCAAAGAGAACTCCGGTGCCGACAGCAACAGCGATCGAGAAGATAAGGACCGGCAAATTGATTTGAATCGCCGCTTCATGCGGGAATGAAAACTCCGGCAGATTGGCGACGATCACACCCACCGTCTTGTAGGCGAGTAGAAGGCCAAGTACAGCCCCGGTGATCGACAGAAGCAGCGCCTCCGTCAGCAACTGGCGAATGATTCGCTTCCTGCTTGCCCCTATTGCTGAGCGCACGGCGAATTCGTGTTCCCGGGCCGTAGCTCGCGCCAGCAGCAGAATCGATACATTGCCGCAGCCGATCATTAACAGCAGTGCCACAGCGCCGAACAGCAGATAGAGCGTGCCGCCCAGTTGCTTGATAAAGTCTTCATTCAACCCAACCACGTGCAGCTTCAGGTGGTCTGGCGGAAAATGCTTCGGCGTCTCTTTTGCGAATTGCTCAATCAGCGGTTGAAGCGCGGCGTCAGCCTGGCTGTGGCTCACGCCGGGCTTGAGGCGAACGCCTGCGTAATATGCTCTGACCTGGTCCCCAGTCACCTTCAGCGGCAGATAAACGTCACCGTCGCCCCACGTGAATCGCGATCCCGCCACACCGACAACGGTGTAGTTCTTGCGAACAAGCTGGATGGTCTTTCCCACGATCGTCGGGTCTGAGTGGAAGTGTCGCTGCCAGAATTTGTAGCCCAGCACCGCAACGGGCTGTGGGTCCTGTCCATCAATCGCGTCGGATGGCTGCAACCCGCGTCCCAATGTCGTCGGAACACCCAGAAAGTTGAATCCATTCGAACTGAGGTATACGCCTTGCACGTCCTCCGGCAAATCGCTTCCGGTAACAGTCAGGCTCCAGTCATCTTCGAGAAACGAGTCTTCGACAACAGGCGACTTCCGAAGCAACTGCCACTGAGGCCCGTTCACTCCGAATCCGCGCAGATCATCCGTCGCAGTTGTCAGGCGCATGTGGATCATCCGATCCGGGTCCCGATACTGATACGGATCCATCAGGATCGCGTAGACAACGCTGAACACTGCCGTTGTCGCGCCAATTCCGAGGGCGAGCGAAAGTACTGCGGTTAGCGTGAACCCGGGCATCTTGATGAGTTGCCGAATGCCGTAGCGAATATCTTGAAGCACAGTTCCCATGGTGGGCGCTCCTTCGAGGGGAATCGTCAGGCGGTCCATTGAAAGCAAATGCAGTATTGATCCGGATCGGTAAGGTAAAGCTGCTTCATTCCGTATGGGGCAACTTTGGGTCCTGCGATGTTGAGCCCCTTCGAGCGAAGATATTGATACGCTCCCTCGACATCCGGGCAGCCGAGAAAAAGCGCGGCATCTGTGTGTCCGGCCACGCGCTCCGGCTCGGGAGTCGACGGACGTTCTTCCGGTTCATAAGCGGTATTCAGCATCACCGTAGTTGCGCAGAGGCGAAGCATCGCCCAGTTCACATCGTCGGGATTTTCAGAGAGTGCCGGCGAAGTCGTAATCACCTTGAAGCCGAGCACGTCGCGATAGAACGCTATCGAAGTGGGCATGTCGAAGACCTGGAGCAGGGGAGCCAGGCCCTGAATCTCAATGGACATGACGAGTTTCTTCCTCCGGGGATAGGTTCGGTCACCTACAAAGCACGTTGACCGCCAAGAATCCATATACGCAAGTTGTTGATAAAACGTTGCAGACCGACACGCCTGATCAGAAAAACTGTCCGATTCATCGCATTCATGTTCGCTAATGAACGATTCACGCCTCGTCGTCCACCTCATGCTCTGGGATTCCAAATGCGGGAATGCTCTATACTCAGGATTGCTATGGCACCCGAAAAAACCTTCTACCTTGAGACCTTCGGCTGCCAGATGAATGCCCATGACTCTGAAAAGGTTATTGGCACATTGCAGCATGAGGGCTACCGGCAGGTTGAATCCGAAGAAGAAGCCGGCCTGATCCTCTACAACACCTGTTCCATCCGCGACAAAGCCGAACAAAAAGTCTTCAATCGCCTCAACGACTACAAGAAACTGCACAAAGCCGGAAAGCGCTTCGGTGTCCTCGGGTGTGTCGCCCAGCAGGAGGGCGAGAAGATATTCGAGCGTGCGCCCTACGTCTCGCTGGTATCAGGCTCTGCTTCGTATCGCAAGCTGCCGCAAATGCTTTCCCGCCTTGAGGCAGGCGAGAACCGGATCACCGGTCTTGACGATCGCCAGACCGACGAAACCTTCGAAACGGAATTCACGGCCCGCCAGAATCCCTATCGCGGCTACATCACCATCATTGAGGGATGCGACAAGTTTTGCGCCTATTGCGTGGTTCCGTACACGCGTGGCAAAGAGCGCAGTTGTGGTTCGTCCTCAGTTCTCAACGAGGCGCGCCGCATCGCCGACCAGGGATATACAGAGATTCAACTCCTCGGCCAAAACGTCAATAGCTATCGCGATCCGGAAGGGAAGTTGAGCTTCGCCGAGTTGCTCGCCGCGATCGGACAGGTTGCGGGCATCCGGCGCGTTCGGTTCACCACCAGCCATCCTCGCGACTTCACTCGCGACATTGTTGAGGTCATCGACGCCGTTCCCACCTTGTGCGATCATGTGCACCTGCCGGTCCAGTCCGGCTCTTCGCGCGTTCTCAAGCTCATGGCAAGGGAATACACAACGGATTGGTACCTTGAGCGCATCAGTTGGATTAAGGCTGCGAAGCGGCCCATCTCGCTTTCGACAGACATCATCGTGGGCTTTCCCGGTGAAACTCCGGACGACTTTATTCAGACCATGAACCTGCTTCAGGAAGTCCAGTACGATTGCGTTTTCGGCTTCAAATACTCGGCGCGCCCCAACACGCCGGCTCTCACCATGATCGATTCCATTCCCGACGAGGAGAAGGCAAAGCGCCTCCAGTCGATGCTCGATCGGCAACGCGAGATCCAGCGCGTAAACTACGGCAAGCATCTAGGTCAGATAATGGAAGTAATGGTTGAAGGCGCGAATCCCTCACGCGGCCAGATTAGCGGTCGTAGCAGTCAGAACAAGCCCGTCAATTTCACGACGCCGCATCTAATTTCCCCCGCCCCCGGTAGCTATGTGCAGGTGAAGATAACCAACACGTATCCAAACAGTCTCGTTGGCGAGGCCGTCTAACTCGCCAGCATCGAGGAAGGGGAAGCCATGGATATCGAAGTGCGGATCAGGGGGCTCATGATGGACCCCGCCACCAATATGCCCATTGTCGTTCTCAAGGACGTGAGCTCCGATACCGTCATGCCCATCTGGGTCGGCATTTTTGAGGCGAATGCAATCGCCATCGAGATTGAAAAAATGGCAGCACCGCGGCCTATGACGCACGATTTGACGCGAAATCTAATCCGTCACATGAATGCTCACCTGGAAAGAGTAGTAATTACAGAACTTAGAGACGATACATTCTTCGCTTTGCTCTGGGTGCGCCAGGATGGAGATCTGATGACCATCGATGCGCGCCCATCGGATGCGATCGCTCTGGCTTTGCGCGCAGATTGCCCAATCTACGTTTCAGAACAGGTCATGCAATCCGCCAAGCTGAACATGTCCGGCCCGCCCGAGGGCCCGACTGCCGAAGAACTGCGCGGCTGGCTTGAAGGCCTGAACGACGAAGACCTCGGTCGTTACAAAATGTAGGGAAGCCATCTCCCAACAGGCAACCCTCTAAACCATTAATGCTGAATCTATTAGACTTACGTAGTTCTTTGTTTGGTTTAAGTATACAGAATATACGTTATCGGACATTGCCGATAATGGGGACAAAGTAGCCCCTAAATCTTTAACACTCCATCAAGTCATTGCTCCTGCTCGGAACCCAGGATGATTCTTCGAAGCTGGAGCGTCGATCCTCCAAAGCATCCATGTGTTTAATGAGGAGCACTTCATTTCCAACTTCGCTGTAGATCAATTCATCCACGATTCCGCTCGCCATGAGAATTCCGAATCCGCCGGGACGCATTCCTGATCTGTTGCGAACCTCGATATGGCTCATCAGGTCATCCGGCGCATATGAAATCGCGGCATGCGGAATGTCATCCGGACGAAATCCCTTCCCCGGATCCGAGATATAGAAAACGAAGGCGCGCGCCGTCCGCACAGCCGCCACTTCCAATATCTTTGAAGGGTCATTCTGAGCACCATGCTCAATGGCATTGTTCAGGATTTCCTCAAACGCAATCATCATCTCTTCAGGCGGGTGGTCTGGCAGTGTCATCTGGAATTGCTTGAAGAATGCGGTCAGCCGATCGGCATTCAATAGATCGCAGTGCATCCGAACCGATATCCAACTGCGATCGGCGGAAAGCACCTCAATGCCGGTGGCGCAATTGTCCGCCTCAATCGCACTCACCACATACCTTGCAATTTCTTTCTCGTTAAAAGGCGCGCATTGGCAGAGAAAGACTCGCTCGCGCAACGTCGCAATGAGATCCTCTGGTGTACCGCCTGGAGCGAGGAGAACCACGCGCACGCGGGGTCTAAGATGACGGATTTCGTCCACCAGTGCGAGATCCTCACGAATGCTGGTATCAGGGTCGGTGACCACGACAGCGTAGGGAGTGACGCGCAGTTGTCGAAGGGCGTCGGCACTTCCGGCGGCGCGAGTAAATGGGCAGTGAAGACTCGTCAATTGCTGTTCGAGACTTCCTCCGGGCCGATCGTTGTCGATTAACAGCACACGGGATTCAGAGGAACGAACTCGACTTTCACCCGGCTCGGATTTCCCTGAAGTTCCCATTCGTCTGCACTCCCAATGGAGTTCCGTTGACTAGAAGGCGCTCGCAGATAATCTACATCCAAAAGTTCCCTGCTCGCGAGAGGAAATGGCGTTCAGAGCATGAAGCTCCTAGTTTCGCGACCCGGCCAACAACGCTTCAATCTCTGACTTCTCTTGTGCAGTCAATGGCAGCAGAGGTTTGCGCGCGTAGCCGCCGTAGTAGCCATTGAAGTCGCAGGCATATTTCACTCCGCTAATTCCCAATTCGCCAACAATGCGCTTGCTGACATTGGCAATGCGCTGCTGCTTCTCTTCGGCCAGCTTCGTATCGTGATCCTTCCATGCCAGGTAGACCTCCTGGCACGCCTGCGGCGCACATGCGGCAAACCCGAGTATGGCGCCCGAGGCCCCGGCTTCGACCGATGCAAGAATCCCCGGCGCCGATCCGGTCAGCACCTGAAACCCAACCTCTCTCGTCCGGGTCTTAAGTGGCACCGCTGGTGGCGCAACTGCGAGCGCAGGTCCGCCGGCAAGTTCCCCTGCCGAAACGAAAGTAGCAGCTTGCGGCACAACTTGCCCCAGCATCCGTGCTGTTACTGCTTCAAAGATCGGTGTCACCGTCACCGTGCGGCGTGGCGCTGTCTTCGTCAACTCAACAGTCGACCGAATCCGCTCCATGCTCCCACTCGAATCCTTGATCGCGATGATGTTCGGATGCTGCGCAAGTTCAGCCACCATTTCGATGGGAATCTGGTATGGAACGCATCGCGGAATGTTGTAGAGAACCACCGGCAAAGGAGAACGATCAGCCACTGCCTTAAAGTACGTACTGACGGCCTCCTCGGTCATCTGCCCAGAGTAGTAAGTCGGCGTGCGAACCAGGACCGCGTCGTATTGCAGCCGCGCCGCTTGCTCTGCAAGATCGATTGTGGCCTTGAGGCTCTCCCGTCCCACTCCCGCGATCAGCACCTTCTCTGCTGCAGCCGCCTCGACAGCCGTTCGCAGCACATCCCGCGATTCGGAATCATCCAGCGCCGGAGCCTCGCCGGTAGAGCCCAAAACCACCATCCCTGAAAGCAGGCTTCGCGAATACCGGGCTATGTTGGCTTCCAGTTTGCGAAAGTAAACCCGTTCATCCGGATAGAAAGGCGTGGTGACGGCGGCAAAGACACCTTCAATCAGCATGAACTTATTGTAAAACCCGCGTCACGAGGCCAACTTCCCTGTTCCGCGCTCGCGGGCTCAGCCTCACACCCCGATCGCCCCCAGCTGGCCCAACGATCAAATGGAGTCGACAATAAACTTCAGAAAGTGCCGAACATTCCCGAATGTGGATGCAGCTTCAAACGTCCAGAGGAAGAGGACAGCATAAAACACACGGGGATGGATTCGGTGCCAGCGCGTGCCAAACTGCCCCACAACCTTCCGGATGAATGGAACCCTGGATAGCTGCGAGAATGAGACCCCAAGTAAAGCGCCAAAAACGATATCCGTTGGCCAATTGATTCCCATGTAGAGCAGCGGAAGGCAAATGGTCAGACTCACCCAGGCGATCGCAATGCAACCCACTCGCCGAGACACCATGAAGATGCCTGATGCCAACGCAAAGAATAGTGTCGCTTGATCGCTCGGAATTGAGCTCCATGTCATTACAGCCAGGTGGATGTGCCCAGGAACATGGAAGCCCATCGATGGATCCAGACTCGGGCTCTCTCTGAATGGAAGCAGGAACGTAAGAGCGCGCGCCATCAGGGTAGCAACGAGAGCAAAGAACGCTGATCCAATCAAAAGATCAAAGCCATCGCGCAGCTGGCCAGACCGCTTCCGATCAAAAAGCACCAGCCAAAGAAAGAAAACCACCACCACGCTGTTCACGAGTGTGAAAGCGTTGAGGTTCGTAATCGTAGTGTCGAGCCACGGATAGCGACCCACGAACTGATTGAGGAAGAGCTCGAACCGCACGTCCAGGCTGAGCAACCAATCGATTACTTTGAGGATTCCCATGTGCTTCTTGCCCTCCGATTCGGGGTGATTTATGCCCCACTCTTGCGATTGAGATCGATCGGACTTTCAGGCACACAGCAAGAGTCATGCCCATGACTGGGAGAAGCATGGCGCGATCGACATCATCAATAGGATGAGTGTGATAGCCAGTACAACATTGCACACGGAATGTTGCAATTCCCCGAAGGTCACCTCTATTTGCTTACTTAAGCTGTAGGGGCGATCTTCTCACTATGCAATTGCTGCAGCGCATAGACGGTAATGTTGCGTCGCTGCATCGCGGCAATACCCTCGACAGCGGCCTGCGCAGCGGCCACGGTCGTAATCGTGGGAATCCGAGCCAAAACGGCCGCACGGCGGATTGCCTTCTCATCGAAGAAGGTGTCCTGTCCGCGCGGCGTGTTGATAATGAGCTGAATGCGGTCGCCCTTGATCAAATCCACCACGTTCGGGCGGCCTTCTTTCACTTTGAAGACTCGTTCCGCGCTCAAGCCTGCGCGTTCCAGCACGTTGGCCGTCCCCTCTGTTGCCACAATGTGAAAACCAAGTTCGACGTAACGGCGGGCCAGTTCAACAGCAGCTTGCTTGTCATGATCGTTCACGCTGAAGAATATGGTGCCCGAAGTCGGCAACACCTGCCCCGCCGAGAGTTGTGCCTTCGCGAACGCCTCTCCGAAAGTCCCCGCAACGCCCATCACTTCGCCGGTTGATTTCATCTCCGGCCCGAGAACCGTATCGACTCCCGCGAACTTCGACCACGGAAACACCGGCGACTTTACATAGAAATATGTTCCAGTTTCGAGGTCTTTCTTTGACGCGAGCTCGTTAGGCAGCAGTTCCCTCAGCTTGCGGCCCGTCATCAGCCGCGCACCAATCTTGGCCAGCGGAATGCCCGTAGCCTTTGAAACATATGGAACCGTGCGGGACGCGCGTGGGTTTACTTCAATGACGTAAACGTGGTCCCGACCCTCCGCATCCCGCTGAATCGCGAATTGCAGATTAACCAGGCCAACCACCTTCAGCGCCAGCGCGAGCTTGCGAGTATGAGCGCGAATCGTTTCCAGCGTCTCTTCGCGAATGCTCACCGCAGGCAGTACGCATGAAGAGTCCCCGGAGTGGATTCCCGCCTCTTCGATGTGCTGCATGATTCCCGCGATGATGACATCCTCTGAATCGCACAGCGCATCAACATCGACCTCGACCGCATCCTCCAGAAAGTGATCCACCAATACCGGCCGCTCCTGAGAATACTCGACGGCCTGCTTCATGTATTGCGCAACTGCCTCAGCATCGTAGGCGATCACCATGGCGCGCCCGCCAAGCACATAGCTTGGCCGCACCAGCACCGGGTATCCGATCCGCTCGCCTACCGCAAGAGCCTCTTCGACACTGGTCGCGGTTCCCCCCGCGGGTTGCGGAATATCGAGTTCTTCGAGCAGCTTTCCGAACCGCTTGCGATCTTCCGCCAGATCAATGGACTCCGGAGACGTTCCGATAATCGGCACTCCGGCTTTGCGAAGGCGCTGTGCCAGGTTCAACGGAGTTTGCCCGCCAAACTGCACAATCATTCCAATCTCAGCGCCCGATTGCGCTTCATGGTTATAAACGGCAAGAACGTCTTCAAGCGTCAACGGCTCAAAATAAAGCCGATCGCTCGTGTCGTAATCCGTCGACACAGTCTCGGGATTGCAGTTCACCATGATGGTTTCGTAGCCATCATCTTTAAGCGCAAACGCTGCGTGACAGCAGCAGTAGTCAAACTCGATTCCCTGCCCGATGCGATTCGGCCCGGAACCCAGAATAATAATCTTCGGCGTCGAAGTCGGCGCTGCCTCATCTTCCTCGTCGTACGTCGAATAGAGATAGGGCGTCATCGACTCAAACTCAGCTGCGCAGGTGTCCACCAGTTTGAACACGGGACGGACGCCCTTCCCTTCACGCAGTTCCCTTACCTGCTGTACGCCTTCATGGCCTTCGAGCTTCCACTCGGTTGCGATCCGCTCGTCGCTGAGGCCAAACCGTTTCAGCCTGCGCAACTCCTCTGTGCTGATAGTCTCCGGCGTCGTATCAGCGAGCGAGCCCTGCGCCAATGTCACTTCGCGAATCTGATGCAGAAACCACGGGTCCATTCCAGTCATGCGCGCCATCTCACGCACGCTCATGCCCCGCTCAAACGCGAAACGAATGTAGCCCAGTCTCTCCGGCCGTGGCGTCACCAGCATCTGGGTCAGTCGGCGAGGCTCCAGCACCTCCGTACCGGTCTTCTTCCCGGTCTCGAGCGCGCGCCACGCCTTCATCAGCGCTTCTTTGAAAGTGCGACCCATCGCCATCACTTCGCCCACAGATTTCATCTGCGGACCAAGCGTGTCGTCGGCACCCGGAAATTTTTCGAATTGCCACTTGGGAATCTTGACGACTACATAGTCGATAGTCGGCTCGAAACATGCTGGCGTCTTGCGCGTAATATCGTTCGGAATCTCGTCGAGAGTGTACCCAACCGCGAGCTTCGCCGCGATCTTCGCAATCGGAAATCCTGTCGCCTTCGAAGCCAGTGCCGACGATCGCGACACACGCGGGTTCATCTCGATAACAGTCATGCGACCATTCGTCGGATTTACCGCAAACTGCACATTCGATCCGCCTGTCTCCACTCCGATCTCGCGCATCACTGCAATCGCTGCGTCGCGCATCTTCTGATACTCGCGATCCGTGAGCGTCTGTGCAGGAGCGACAGTGATGGAGTCGCCGGTGTGAACGCCCATCGGGTCAAAATTCTCAATGGAGCAGATGATGATGACGTTGTCCGCGAGATCGCGCATCACCTCAAGCTCGTATTCCTTCCAGCCCAGTACGCTTTCTTCAATCAGGCACTCATGTACCGGAGACAAATCAAGCCCGCGTGCCAAAATTTCCATCAGCTCTTCGCGGTTGTATCCGATGCCGCCGCCCGATCCACCGAGCGTAAAGCTGGGACGAATCAGGACCGGAAAACCAATCTTCGACGCAAAGTCCAAACCGTCGCGAAGATTGTTTACCAGCGCCGACTTCGAAACATCAAGACCAATGCGCAGCATCGCGTCTTTAAAGAGCAGCCTGTCTTCGGCCTTCTTGATCGCTTCGAGCTTCGCGCCAATAAGCTCCACGTTGTAGCGATCGAGAATACCTGCATCAGCCAGATCGACAGCAAGATTCAGCGCCGTCTGTCCGCCCACCGTTGGCAGCAGCGCGAACTTTCCCGCACCCGGACCAAGCATTGCAGTTTCGATGCGAATGATCTCTTCAACGTACTCGCGCGTCAGCGGCTCAATGTAAGTGCGGTCGGCCAAATCAGGATCGGTCATGATCGTGGCCGGGTTCGAATTCACCAGCACCACCTCGTAGCCCTCTTGTTTGAGAGCCTTGCAGGCCTGCGTACCGCTGTAGTCGAACTCCGCCGACTGTCCGATCACAATCGGCCCCGAGCCGATCACCAATATCTTCTGAATGTCATTTCGGCGTGGCATTGTTCTGAGTACTTTCCTTGAGCCGTTGTTTGTTCAATTCTGTTTCTCGTTTAAGCATTCGATCACTTGTTGTGACCAATGGACAAAATGATCCGGCGAGGCCAAGCATCACATACATTGAGTTTGGATGGAGAAGGCTGGTTGAATCTTTGCCAAGATCAAGCTCAATTTCAGGGCCAGCGAATTGCGCGACATCGACCCTAAATATGTATAGTCCGGCGGGCGCCTTCAACAAGAATCTCCCGTCAGATCCGGACCTAGTTTCCAAACTCGGTTTTCCTTCTGCGGTGAGAGAAATGCGAGCTCCCGGTACGGGGACTCCTGTAGGATCAACAATCATTCCCTGCGCACGGGAAGCAAGAACCCTTCCCTGACCGAAACAGTCAACGATTCCAAACTGGAGAAAAACTCGATTTCGGTGGACCAACTGACCTGGTGAAAAAGAACATCCCAGCCCCACGACAATTGACAGGGCTGTGAGTGTTTGCTTCATCCCTTCCACTCCTCCATCATCTGGCGGAAATCCCGAAAGAGATAATGCGAATCATGCGGCCCCGGTGCGGCCTCCGGATGGTACTGCACGCTGAAAAGCGGCAACGTCTTGTGCCGCAGCCCTTCGAGCGTCTGATCGTTCAAGTCCACATGCGTCAGCTCAACCTCATTGGCGTTGATCGAGTCCGGATCAACGGCAAAGTTGTGATTGTGGGCCGTAATCTCCACCTTGCCGGTCGCGTTGTTCTTCACAGGATGATTGCCGCCATGGTGACCAAACTTCAATTTGTAGGTCTTGCCGCCCAGCGCCAATCCGCAAAGTTGATGCCCCAGGCAAATTCCAAACACCGGCACGCGCCCCATCATCCCGCGAATCGCCTTCACGGCGTAATCCACCGGCTCCGGATCACCCGGTCCATTCGACAAGAAAATCCCATCCGGCTTCAACGCAAGCACGTCGTCAGCGCTCGTCTCCGCCGGAACCACTGTCACCCTGCAGTTCTCACGGGTCAGCATCCTCAGAATGTTCTGCTTGATCCCGAAGTCATATGCCACCACGTGATGCTTCCGCACCCCAGCGTCCTCGAGCAGAGCACTCGGCAACAGAGAGTCTCCGCTCTGATTCCGAATATCATCCGAATCGAAACTGTAAATCGACTTCGTGGAAACCACTCGCGCCAGATCCGTTCCATCCATCTTCCGAAGGCTTCTCGCCCTCGCCACCAGCACGTCCGTGTCTGTCTCCGAAGTCGAAATCACGCCTCGCATGACTCCATGCGTCCGCAAGTGGCGGACAAGTGCACGCGTATCGATCTCCGCGAGCACCGGCACTGCGTACCGTTCCATGTACTCGTCCGTGACCTGTTCCGACCGCCAATTCGAACTGATCGCCGAGAATTCGCGGACGATCAGACCCTCGATATAGGGGCGCGCTGACTCGTTATCTGCCTGGTTGGTGCCGTAATTTCCAATTTGGGGATTGGTGAGAACGACAATCTGCCCGGCATAGGAGGGATCGGTTGCAATTTCCTGGTAACCGGTAAGGGAAGTATTGAAAACAACCTCGCCCTGACTTTCGCCAGGTGCGCCATAGCCTTCGCCACGGAAGATGCGCCCGTCTTCGAGCGCTAAAATCGCCTGCATCGCCTCTCCGAGGAGTGGATTCAATAGATTTTAGCAGGTTTCTCGAGGCGGGGTATCGCGTGGAAAACCGGAGCCTATTTCACTTCACCGACATTCGATGACGAAGGTCTAGCCAGCCGAGGACTTGCCGTGTATATCAGTGACGAAGAAGCCGGAACCATTGCTCTCCGTGAAAATGCTGGAGCCCTTCGGGCGTCCCTCGCATGCCTTCCGAATGTCGCCCACTGTTGCAACGCCTTTGTGGATGCTCGTCACCCCGAACACCTCCGTTGCGTCGGCCGAATCCGGCAGATGGCTGTAGTTGCGTTCAAAGTAGTTGATGGTCATGGACGGAAGTCTAGGACAGGCGCTCCGCTTACTGCAATGCCTATAAATCACCTGGCTCTTTTCAGAGGCCCACTAGAGAAAGCAATTGGGCCATCTCTAACTATGCCGCGCCGGGCTCTCGTTTCTCTAGATCGTGAGAAGCGATCTCCTTCCATAAACCGCGCCAATACCGCACGAGTAGGATTTCGCCCTTGATCACCAGCTTGTACTCGCCTACAGGTAGTGGTTCTCCAACCCAGATATCGAGTTGTCGCGTGGACGGGTGACCCTCAGATGTCTTGGTCGAGATTTCGACCCTGCACCTGGATGCGAGACCGCGTCCAAGGAGCACACCCTGTTGGATATCTTTCTTAATTTGGACGCGAGGCATGCTTTCCCATGCCCCATTGAATATCTCTGACAAACCTTTACCTCCGGTGATAAATCGCGTAAAGCAGTCTTTTCCAGGGACACAACCGGGGGAAGCCCGCCAGGATAATGCAAGGAGAATGCTTGGGTGGGCTAAAGCAAATATACGTTGAAAATGTCTCTATGAATCAAGTGTTTGTGATCAATTATGTCGCGTACCCCAATTGGGGTCTCCGTACCGTCGCTTTTTGAGAATCCTGGCGGGGTATTGCGTGGAAAAAACCGGAGCCTATCTCACTTCTCCGACATCCTTGGCGGGCCAGTAGACAAACACCGCCTTCCCATAAATCAGATCGCGCTCAACAGGACCAAACTCCCGGCTGTCCGACGAGATCGACCGGTGGTCGCCCATCATAAAATAGCTATCGTCAGGAACCACCATCTCTGTGTAGGAACGCTCATCCCGGTACGCATCGGGAACATAGCTCTCAGGCAAAGGCTTGCCGTTGAGCCACACCTCGCCGTGGTCAATTCGCAGCTTGTCTCCCGGCAGAGCAATCACGCGCTTGATATAGCTTTTCTCCGGATCGCGCGGATAGTGGAAGACCACCACATCTCCACGCTCGATTGAAGTGATGTGGTAAACGAACTTGTTGATGAAGAGACGGTCGTGATCCTCGAGCCGCGGCAGCATGCTCGTGCCTTCCACGCGCACCGGCTGATACAGAAACAGGATGATCAGCACCGACACGGTCGCCGAAATCAGCAGGTCCCTAAGCCAAAGTCCGAGACCCGAGCTCTTCACGCGCGGTATTTGAACGACTTCTGTTACGGGGACCGCATCGATCGTGGTCGCCGCTTCGGGCTGTAATGGAATTTCAGGAGGAATCGACATCTTTATCTCAAATAATTATCCGATGCATGTGAGTTCACTGGCAACCCAGTCCGCCGGCCGGGCATAGAACCACGGGCTTTCCTGGCTTTTCAAGAGGCTTCGGCTGGTTTTCAGAAGGTACGAGCGATGCTCCTGCAGTGGCACTCAGGTTCGCCTCCACTAGGATCAGCGGCCGTTGCAGCACCATCTCCACCTGAGAACCGCTTTCGATATTCACATCCGCGCCTCGCGTGAAGAGCGTAACCAGCCCGACCGTCGCCAGTCCAGCTCCAATTCCCGCCAGGCCCCCGGCGAGTGGATGTCCGGAATCAATACCACTAATCGATCCGACTGTTCCGCCGGTCGGAATTGCAATCTCTGCCGTCTTCGCTGCGTTCCTTCCCTTGTCTGTCTCCTGCTCGATTGTTCCCTCGCCGTCACTCTTTACCTTCTGTTTGCTTGCGCCCGGCAGGCTGTTCACAATCCCCGGAATCTCCACCACCGTGCCGTTGGGGAAAATGATCGAAGTAAAGTGCATATCGAGCTGCGACCGGCCCGACACATGACCTGCGCGAACGACGCGATCCACAACGCCCTGCACGTACACTCCCGACGGAATCATCACCCGGTTTCCAACGACAACCGGGAACGTCGACGCAAGATATACGCCGTCTCCCGGCTTCGCGCTCTTGGTATTGAGCGCGCTCCGCAATTGCAACAGAACCTTGGTGCCGGCGGGAACAACGAAGGACTTCTGCACCCCTGGAGCTCCTCCCGTTGGCTGCGCATTCGACGCCACAGCCACTGACTCAGGCGTGGTTGCCACCGGCGGATTGGCCGTCGGGCTTTCCTGGGTCGCGGCTGTCTGGCCAATCGCTCCTTCAAATGCTGCAAGTTGAAAAGCGGCGAGCGTCAGGGCAGTTAGCACCGGTCTCTTCCCCGCGATCCTCATTGTTTCCCCCAAGCTACAACTAATAGACGAAATTACTTCGCCTAAGGATAGTTCCAATCCCCTCTTCATGGAAGTTGTCTCGAAGTATGCCGCGCCAGCTGTCTTTTGGCGTTACGATTCTTGCAAAGCCATGAAACCCGAATCCAGTTCGATTGCCGCCCCTGCTGAACAAGACAGCAAGTTCGCCTCTGTCTATCAGGTCCTCACTGAAGCAATTGCCGCCGGAGCCTTTCCGGGATGCGCCTTTGGAGTCTTCGCTGCGGGAAATGTGGTCTTTCAAGATGCACTGGGCCGCTTCACCTACGAAAATGACTCCCCCGAGGTAAGCCCCGAAACTGTCTTCGACGTGGCAAGCATCACCAAAGTGGTCTCCACCACCGCGGCGGCCATGCTGCTTCACCAGCGAGGCGTCCTCGATTTGGATCTCCCTCTAGGTGAATTGTTGCCCGGCTTTGTCGTGGGGCGGCCTGCCGGAAGCTCTGCGCGAGCAGTCACGATCAGGCATCTGCTGGCGCACAATTCCGGCCTTCCGGGTTATGTGGAGTTCTATCGCACCGCCACCACTCCTGCCGCACTTTATCGCGCCTGCCTTGAATTGCCGCTTGAGGCGGAACCGGGCGCCCGTGCCGAATACTCCGATCCGGGATTCATACTGCTCGGCAAGGCACTCGAAGTCCTGACGCGGGAATACCTCGCCAACTGGGTCAGGAAAGAAATCCTCGACCCCCTCGGTCTTGCCAATACGGGCTTTTGCCCCGCGGCAAACGAACGAAATCTGATTCCCCCAACGGAAGAGGACACCTCATTCCGCCACCGTCGAATCCAGGGTGAGGTGCAGGATGAGCACGCGTGGCTCTTGAAAGGAGCCGGTGGGCATGCCGGCTTGTTCTCAAATGTCCCGGACTTGCTCCGCTTTTCCAGCGAGATTCTCGCTGCTGTTAGCACCGAAACGCGGTCCAAACCGAGCCTTTTTCAGCAATCAACCCTTGAAGTATTCGCCCAAAGGCAAAGTCCCATTGGAAGTTCGCGAGCACTCGGCTGGGATACCCCCTCCCCCGACTCCTCCGCGGGCCGCCACTTCTCCCCCCACTCTATTGGGCACCTCGGATTCAGCGGATGCTCGCTCTGGATTGACCTCGATGCCCAGGTTGCCGTGGTCCTGCTCACAAATCGCACCTGGCCCGATCGCAAAAGCCAGCTGATTCGCGAGGTACGCTCCGCCTTCCATAATGCCGTCCGCGATGCACTGTAATCTGCTACGGAAACGGATTGAAGTTGCAGCATCTGGCCCGATCGCGAATGTCGGTGGTCCGCTAGACATTTGTCTCCTTTAGAAAGTCGTCAGCCAGAGGCTGGACGCCGCCGAATTGCGTAGACTGTCTGACAGCGGAAGACCCGCTGGAGGCACACTGCCATGGGACCCGCCGCAGACTGGAAGAGAGTCCTGGCCACGCTCGCCCCGGCCTTTACTGAGCGTGCAGCCACCTACGATAACACCGACGAATTTGTTGCTGAGAATTACGCTGACATGCGGGCCGCGAGACTATTCTCGGCCCTCGTGCCACGAGAACTTGGCGGCAGTGGACTTGCTTACAGCGAGGCTTGCGTCCTGATTCGCGGCCTCGCTTCCTGCTGCGGCTCGACGGCGCTCGCCTTCTCGATGCACCAGCATTCAGTTGCAACCGCTTTGTGGAATTACCGCCACGGCAAAGCCGGTGAGGCACTCTTGCGGGCCGTTGTCGACGGCGAAAAGGTTCTGGTGAGCACGGGGGCAAGCGACTGGTTAAGCTCCAATGGTGCCCTGACCCGGTGCGAGGGTGGCTACCGATTCACCGGAAACAAGGCATTCGCAAGCGGATGCGTTGCCGGAAATCTCGTGGTGACAAGCGGCCGGTTCGAAGATCCGGTGGCAGGACGGCAGGTCCTGCATTTTTCCGTCTCGATGCCTGCGGACGGAGTGCACATCGACCGTGTTTGGCATGCGATGGGAATGCGGGGAACGGGATCGCACACGATCGTCTTCGATAACGTCTTTGTTCCGGAACAGGCCATCATGCTGCGGCGCGCTTGCGGCGAATACCACCCTATCTGGAACGTCATCCTGACAGTAGCACTCCCGATGATTTGCTCCGTTTACGTTGGCATGGCAGAAGCCGCCGCCGTCAAGGCCCAGGCTGTGGCGACGGCCAAAGGCGACGACGGGGTGAATTCTCTGGCGATTGGCGAGATGCTGAACGATCTGACAACCGCACAGATCGCCCTACAAAGTTTGGTTGAAAATGCAAACGAGCTGGATCTCGAGCCGAGTATCGAACATGCGAACCACGCCCTGATCCACAAGACGATCGTTGCACGGGCCGTCGTGAATACGACTGGCAAGGCGCTTGAGGCAACAGGAGGCGAGGGTTATCTTTGCCGTTTAGGCTTGGAAAGAATTCTACGAGACGCCCAGGCGGTGCAGTTCCATCTGATGCCGGCCAAGAAGCAACATCGTTTCACGGGGCGCCTCGCAATGGGATTGGATCCAATTGTCCACGTACGCACCGCAAACGGATCTCAAGAAGCTAGTGCGGAAGCAAAATGAGCTGTACCGACCCAACTGGAAAAATCCTTGCAAACGCTTCTTGCACCGACAAGGGTCAGCCAACCTCGACTAACCGCATCGCGGAATCTCAAATGGCCTAGGCAAATATCGGCCAAGGCCCGGAGATCCGCGACGACCTCAAGGTCGATCCCGAATCCCGGATCAAAGAGGCACACGTCCACTTCGGGCTGGTTCAAGATCAGCCAGTAACGCCGTTTGGGTGCCTGACGAAATTGAAAGAAGACGACAACTCGGTGACTTGGTAGGTTTTCTCTTCTTACCAGCTTGTGCAGCACCCACATTAGGAAGTCGGGGTCAAGGTGCTCATCGCGAAGATCGCGGCTTGACCACTTGAACCCCCAGGCCCCCAACGACTCAATCACTGGCCCGAACTCCCGGCCGGCTTCGGTGAGGTGATACTCCGACCCTCGTCCATTCGAGAGTGGCTTTCGTTCAATAATCCCGAGATGTGCCAGGCTGTCGAGGCGCTGACAAAGCAGATTGCGCGAGATGCGCGGCACGCCTCGGTGAATGTCGGCGAAGCGCCGGGCGCCGGACAACAGTTCCCTCAGAATCAAGGGCGTCCAGCGCTCCGCGAAAACTTCCGAAGCCAGGGCGACGGGACAAAACTGGCCATACCCTTTCATGCGGTAGAGCATGATCTTTTTCCTGTTCTCCAGCAAGCCCATTTTTTGAACCAGCGTCAATCATCCTCGCTAGGCAGAAAGAAACGTTCGATCGCCTGGTGCGCGACCTTTTTGCCAAGTTCCGCGCCGACAATCGTCGAATTCCGATAATGCATGCCTCCGTATATTCGGGCGTTAAGGATATCGGTTAGCGCCTGGCTGAAACGGGTATAGGATCGGATGGGCTGACTTAGTCCGGGCGCTGCGCTGCTCATGGTGAAATTTAGTCGATCAGAGTGGAAATAAGCTCTGAGCACCTCGACAACCGAGCCACTGAAGCAGCCGTGCGCGGCCGGATATTCGGGATGGTTCGGGGTAATGACCAGTCCGATCCACGCGGGGTCGGCTGTCAGATCGGGGTTTCCGCCACCCGCACGGATGGCGGTCACAGGACGCCAGAAACCATACGTGAATTTTGAATCCCAGCAGCCTATAAGAGCGTCGGATGCTACCGTCGAGAGCATAGCGAACAGACGAGCCGCGCCAAGGACCGAAAGCTGCTGATCGCTTGCGATGCCGCGCCAGGTATTGTGCCACTGCAACATGGGATTGACCCCGGGGCCGCCAATGAACTCAGCTAGATCGGTCTCGTCCGCAGTACGTGCGTTGCTGATCGCCCCTCCATAGGCTTTGCTCTCGGCGTAATCCTGCAACCATGTATTGCTATCGAGCCGTGGTGGCGGCTCGACTCGGAACTGCGACGGACTCGTCATCGTCCAAGGAGCTGCGGCGCGAATCCAGGGTGTGGCAGGCGGGAGGAACCCAGGCGGCGTTGGCTGCCAAATGCCTGGACCTGCTGGCGGTGCACTCCAGGCTGGACCGGCATCCCGGCCATCGTTGGATCTCAGTTCGAGAATGCCGGTTGCCGTCTGTTGCCCTACGGCGATCCCATTGAGCTTTGCCTTCGTGGGTCCCGGAATAGCATCGAGATAATCAGAATACTGTTGATCGAGCATCGTTGCCTGCGCCGGATACAGAGCAACCAGCACGTCGTGAGTTGCCGCAGCCACCGCCGCTTCTTTCAGAACAGGGTCATGCACGTCTGGCTTGACTGCGTATGGGGTAAACGGATAACCGCAAATGGCGTTTACTGCGTCATACACTGCGGTCTGTACGATTGCGATCTCGATCGAACCTTGTTGTGGTGACTTGCCACCCCCCACCCCGATGCTGTTATCTGCCACTGAGTTCCAGAACACAACCGCATTGATAGTTGGCGCGGCATTTGCTGTTGACGGGTTGCGCTCCGATCTGTCCCTGTCGCACCGAGGTGTGATTTGACCGTGTCCGAACATCACGCTGGCGCTCAGAACTGCACAAAGATATGCGACTTTGATCAAGTCGGTTCTCATCGTCTTTTCCTCCTGGTCGACGATCGGAATTCGACCGACCCGGACTGGAATGGAGCGGCGACTTCCAACTGAGACGGTACGAAAATCACGGTGGCAAAAAAAGACCTAAAAATGAACCAACGGCATGCAAAAGTGCGGCCAGCCACGGAGGGCCTGAATATTCAAATCGGAAAATCGCCAACTGTGGCGCTCATTGCAAATTGTGGCCACTCCGTCAATGCCCCCGGGCCGACTCACGGTAGACCCACTGCATCCCGCCTTCCACAATGCTGGTTCGCAAAGCGCTGTAGTTTGCTACGCCAACAGACATTCCAGTGTCATTTCACGGCGTCAGAATTCTGACTGCGCTTGCCCAATTTACAGATACAATAGATTGTGGGGACAGACTCGATGCTTAGCAGTACGACGACGCATGGAGGGGCCGGCACCCAAGCGAAAGAGGACTCCAAAATAGACCCGGCTTCCTTATTGCAACAACTCACGACTGAGAGCCAAAACGAGGCATCTCAAGGGTTTGACACCAAATCCGCACTTGAGATCGCACGCATCATCAATCACGAAGATGCGAAAATCGCGGCCGCAGTCAAAAAGGCCATACCGGAGATCGCCATGGTCATTGACCAGGTAGCGCGAAGCCTTCGGGACGGAGGCCGTCTCATCTATATTGGCGCCGGCTCAAGCGGTCGAATTGCCGCCTTGGATTCCTCCGAATGCCCACCCACTTACTCCACCGCCCCAGGTCAGGTTCAGTACATTATGGCCGGCGGTCCTAAGGCCCTTGCATCTGCCGTTGAGGTCAACGAGGACTCCGAAGAGTTGGGCCAGCGCGACATCGCACGCCGCCGCCCCACCCGCAAAGATGTGGTCATCGGCTTGTCCGCGTCCGGCCGCACCCCTTACGTGGTTGCTGCCGTCGCCTATGCCCGGGCACGCGGCGCTCATACTGCCGCAGTCACCTGCAACCAGGGAAGCCCGATTGCCCAGGCCGCTGACATTGCCATCGTCGCCGAAGTCGGCCCCGAGGTCGTCTCTGGATCCACGCGCATGAAGGCTGGCAGCGCCCAGAAGATGATTCTGAACATGATCACGACCGGCGCCATGACGCGACTCGGCTATGTGTACGAGAACCTCATGGTCAACGTGCACATGCAGAATTCCAAGCTCGTCGAGCGCGGCATTCGAATCCTGATGAGCGCCTGCAAAATCGACCGCGAAACTGCCGTGCAGACCATCAAAAGCGCCGGACGCAGCGTTCCCGTTGCTCTCGTCATGCTCAAGGCCAAAGTAGACAAGCCCGAAGCAGTCCGTCGTCTTGCCAAGTCCGACGGCAACGTTCGCCTCGCAATTGAAGACAACGTCCTCGAACTCTAAATCAGGTCCTGCTCAAAACGTCGTTATCCTGACTTTCAGCAACTGTTCCTCGTCCGACTTCAGATTGAGGCCGTAGTCTGTCTGATCGCCGTTCCATACGCGCGTCATCTTCCAGTTCCCTGCCGCATCGTAACTTCCCTCCTCGACCTTCAGCCAGAGCCGCTTTTTGCCCAGAGCAAAAGTAGGCGCAAAGTCCACCCGCACGTGGTGACCGGCAATAAGAAACTCATCCGGCCCAAGCTCCAGAATCACCACTCCTCCGTCAGCCGGTGAGTTCCCCTTGGGTTGCATCCAGTTGCCAAACGATGGCATTCCGTACTGAATCACCGCATTCCAGCGCTCAAACTTCAGAGTCTGGCTATGATTGTCCGGATCCTCACTCGTCCCCCGTACCTTGCCATCGAGATTCCCTTGTGCAAGCTTGCCTGCAATGGGCGCGAGCAATTTGTACTGGAGAGCAAAAGGTTTGAGCGCATTCGACTCCATCGCTTCAGGGCCTTCCGTCTGGTTGCTGTAGCGACTCAGGTCCAGCCCAAACGGAGCCCAGCCGATTGCGCCCTGCCCAATCGCCGCATAAACAAACCGCGCATACCCCGCCGGATTTCCGGTCTCTGGAATCATCAGCGCATTATCCTTGCGCTTATACAGTTCCATCACCTTCATGTACTTCGCATATTCCGGCATGTAGATATCCGGAGCAATCACGCTGATCGACGGCGCCGCGATCTTCCAGAGATCGATATTGTTATCCGTCGGGGCGCCCGATTCGTAACTGGGAGCCTTTCCGGGATGGAAAGGATCGCGCAAAGCCGCATTTACATAGAGAGGTAGCGCATACTCCGCCTTCCCCGCCGCGGCCACCTGCTCAATATAAGTAGCGACATACCAGGCTTGAAACGTCTCGTCCGCATCGTCTCCAAAAACCTCACGCCATGTCCCCGGCTTCTTGCCCAAACCACTCACAAGATTCTCCGGAACCTGCCCGGCAAAGGCCTTCTGCGCATCCGCCCCGAAATCGCGCACACCGCCCCACTCGCCAGGCTCGTTCTCCACCTGCACCATCAGAACCGTGCGTTGAGGGTCAACCTGCTTCAGATGCCGCATCAGGGCCCGAAAAGCATTTCTGTCCGCATCTAGAAACGCCGCAGAAAGCGGCGAAGGAGAATCAACCGTCTCACCCTTTTCATTCACCACGAAGGGATACTTCGCCTGGTTCAATTTCACCCATTCCGGCGTGTAGTGAGAACTGCCATTCTTCCACGTCCCGAACCACAACAAAACCAACCTGAAACGATGCTCGCGCGCCTGCTTCAGAATCACGTCCACCGTGCTGAAATCAAACTTCCCTTCAGTCGCTTCCATCTGCTCCCAATACACCGGCAGCGCAACCGTATTTGCGTGAATCTCTTCAGCCGCCGGCCACACCTTGTCGAGATACGCAGGCCACGCACTGGAGTTGTTCGCCTGAACGCCCAGCATCAGAAACGGCGCACCCTCAACCATCAAGGCATACCGCCCGTCCTTCATCACCAGAGAAGGAATAGGTTTTGCTGAGGAAGGCGCTGCCGTCTTTGTCTGAGCCGTGAGAGGTGATGCAAACGTTTCCAAAAGTGCGAGCATAATGACTGCACAAAACATGATTCTCAATCCGGAACTTGCCTGTCGCATTCCCACATTTCTCCACATCGCCGTTGGCGTGAATCGGTGCTGCAAGTATACGGTTCGCTACGGAGGCCTGCGTGTGATCGATTTACACTGGTGATAAGGAGCACCCCAGCCTTTCATGGACAAGTACGTAATTCGAGGCGGTAATCCTCTGGTCGGAACCATCCACGTATCCGGTGCCAAAAACTCGGCCCTGCCTTGCATGGCCGCGGCCATCCTCACCGAAGACGAAGTCACCCTCGACAACATCCCCCAGGTCCGCGACATCGAAACCGAACGTCGGCTTCTCGCGTCCATGGGCGCCGAGGTCCATTTAGGCGACGGATCAGCCGACCACAGCACCACCATCAGTTGCCGCACACTCTCTGACCCCGAAGCGAAATACGAGATCGTGAAGACCATGCGTGCCAGTTCACTGGTTCTCGGTCCCCTGGTAGCGCGCGCAGGAATGGCCCGGGTTGCGATGCCCGGCGGATGCGCCATCGGCGGTCGCCCCATCGATCTGCATATCAAAGGCCTCGAGATGATGGGCGCAACCATCGTCCAGGAGCACGGCTATCTCGAAGCGCGCGCAGATCGCCTCAAGGGCGCTCATCTCGTCTTCGACAAGATCACCGTCACCGGTACCGAGGATCTCCTCATGGCCGCTGTGCTAGCCGAAGGCGAAACCCTGATGGAAAACTGCGCGCGCGAGCCTGAAGTGTGCGACCTCGCTGCGTTGCTGATCGCAATGGGTGCAAACATCGAAGGCGCCGGAACATCCACCATCCACGTTCGCGGTGTCAGTCGCTTGCACGGAGCACGCTACCGCATCAATCCCGACCGCATCGAGGCAGGAACCTTCCTGATTGCTGGAGCCATCACTGCGGGCGACCTCGTCGTTGCCGATTGCAATCCAGATCATCTCGGAGCCGTCATTGCCAAACTCCGGGAGGCCGGTGCAAGCATCGACATCCTTGGGTCCGATTCCATCCGCGTTCGATCCGCCGGACAACTCAAGGCAGCCGACATCTCAACCGAAGAGTACCCCGGCTTCCCGACCGACATGCAAGCTCAATACATGGCCCTTGCGTCACAGTCCGACGGGGTCAGCCTCGTGACCGAAAACATATTCGAAAACCGGTTCATGCATGTGCAGGAACTCGTTCGTATGGGCGCGAACATCAAGGTCGATGGTCGCACCGCTACAGTGCGCGGTCCTGCAAATCTC
>Ga0207683_10000680_pt1 | contig 31209 bp, 23 predicted proteins | sample KBSM73metaG_FD_184333 | JGI IMG/M metagenome (GOLD analysis project Ga0207683, IMG submission 184333) | Miscanthus rhizosphere microbial communities from Kellogg Biological Station, Michigan, USA - KBS M7-3 metaG (SPAdes) (version 2) | ecosystem: Host-associated > Plants > Roots > Rhizosphere >... | reverse complement strand
TTTACCGGTCATGCGCGCTGTGATAGTACCCCAAAACAATGGCAGGGCTGCGAATATTCCAATCCCGGAAACCGAGAAGCCTGTGACGACTGCTGGTAAGCCGTGGAGCAGCGCCGCCGCGATGAATCCCGAGGCACTCAGCAAATACATGGCTGGAAGTAACCCTCGTTTGTGCAGGCGGCTCACGAACACCATCGCCACGCCACCGGCGCCGAAGGGCAAGGCAGCCAACCAGCCGGTCGAGGTGGCCGATGTGCCGGTGGCTACTAGGATTTTGGGGAGCCAGAAACTTAGACCGTAAAGCCCGACACTGCAAAGGAAGTATGTCACAGAGGCTCGCGTGACATGAATCCAGGCCCCGGATTGAGTTGATGAAACAAGGTTCTGCTCGTCGCCGTGAAGTTCCTGGGCCAGTTGTTCTTTTTCACTGCCTGTCAGCCAGGGAGCGGACAGTGGATTATCGGCCAGCACGAACCATGTGGCGATTCCCAGAATCAATGCGGGCGACCCCTCGAGCACAAACAGCCATTGCCAACCCTTCAGTCCGCCCATGTTGTTCATGAGCAGGATGTGCGAGGAGATGGGCGATCCGATGAAGGTACACAAAGGGACCGCCAACATGAAGAGTGCCAAAACTCTGGCGCGCATTGGCCGTGGCAACCAGATAGTGAGGTAAAAGATGACTCCGGGAAAGAAGCCTGACTCGGCGACGCCGAGCAGGAATCGAGCCGCTACGTATTGAGGCCGGTTGGCTACAAACGCCGTGCCCACGGAAACAATGCCCCATGCAACCAGCAGAATTGCGATCCAGCGGCGAGCTCCCATGCGCGCCAGCATCATGTTTGCCGGGACTTCGAAGAGACAGTAGCCAAGAAAGAAGATGCCCGCTGCGAATCCATAGAGGCTTTCAGAGATGCCCATGTCGCGATTCATGGTGAGCGCGGCGAAGCTGATATTTACCCGATCAAGAAACGCGACCATGTAGAGCAGCACGAGAAATGGGACCAGCCGCCAGGCGATCTTGCGATAGAGCGGGCTCATCGGGGTTGCGATCACTTTGGACCTGACTCCTTAAGGCAGTCGCTCTCAAGAACTAATGTGGTTTTCCGGGCAAGATGAAATGCTCGGCGCAGCGCGGCTCGTAAGAATCGCCGGGGATCTTGATGGGGGTGTCATAGGAGGCTGGTTGGCCTTCAATGAGACGCTGGGAATAGAGGGCCCGGGCACCACAACTGCAGTAGGCCATGCATTCGGTGATGCTGCCGCCATAGGCATTCACGAGCCACGAGAGGTTTAGCATTTCTCCGAAGGGAATAGCGCGGAAATCGAGGTCCAGGCCAGCGACGAGAACGTCGTGATTCGCGTCGAGCAGGTGCCTGGTGAAAGTGAAAAGACCGTCGACAAATTGACCTTCATCGATCGCGATGCATTCAATTCTCTTGCCTATTTCCTGTTCGAGGCCATCGATGGTGTCGAGAACCGGCCATGGATCGTTGGATTTGAATTCGAGCGCTTCCATTGCGACGTGGCCGTTTGGATTCCGGCTCTCAATGATGCCGGGGCCGCCTTTTGTGTCGTCGCTGGGTTTGAGAACGAGGACATATTGCTTTGCGTATTGACGGCGCATCTCTGCGCGCCGCAAGAGCTCGGCGGTCTTGTTGCTTCTCATCGGCCCCAGCATTAGTTCAATCTTGCCAGCCACTTCAGAATCCCCCGCACGGGAACTAGGTATCGCTTCCCGGCATTCCATCATACTTTGGCGAGCGAGGGGCTGCTGAGTGCCGAGGAGGTGAATCGTCGCTATTCTCCACCGAGCGCTTTCGAGAAGGAATAAAAGAAGTCGAGAGATTTCCAATACGAATCGACAGGGAGGCGCTCGTCCTGTCCGTGGGCGCGAACATCGTCACGCTCGAGCGCTATAGCGGAGTAGCCGTAGCAGGGGATACCGGCCTGCGCAAAGTAGATGGAATCGCTGGCGCCGTTTTCCATGACCGGCGTGACCGGCACGCCGGGCCAGATGGCTTGCGTGAGACGGGTGAGTGGATCGAAAACTTCTTTAAGCGGAGCGGGCGGCACGATGGCCTTGCGCTCGGGAGCGGTGTCGGAGACTTTGCCCGCGTCGGAGACATATTTCACCGAGAGCTTGCTGTCGGCGAAGAGAGAGATAAGCTGCTGGCGGATCTCTTCAGGAGAGTGGCCGGGAAAGATTCGGCAGTTCACGTTGGCCTGGGCAGTCTGCGGGAGAGCGTTGTTGGCATGTCCTCCGGAAAGACGCGTAGCGACGCATGTGGTGCGGAAGTTGGAGTTGAAGCTGGGTTCTGCGCCAAGACGTGTAGCCGCGGCCATGTCAGGCGGAGTGGCGAGGATCGCGTTGATGTCTTGTGCGGTCTGACTTGTTTCCTGTGCGGCGAGATTCTTGAAGTAGGTCCGCGTGACTTCGTTCAACTCGAAGGGAAATGAGTAAGCGGCGAGTTTGTTGAGCGCGGCCATCAATTCATAGATGGCGTTATCGGGGCGGGGACGGGAGCTGTGTCCGCCAGGATTTATGGCCGTAATTTGATAGTCGGCATAAACCTTCTCTGTCGCTTCGACATCTGCTACGACCGCGCGTCCGTGGTTGAGTTCTACGCCGCCTGAATCGGGATTGATCACGAAAGCCGCATCAACGAGGTCGCGGTGCTGCTTGACCAGCCACGCGGCACCATTGAACTTGCCTCCTTCTTCGTCTGCAGTGAGCGCGAGGATAAGGTCGCGGCGCGGTTTGTAGCCTTCCCGGTGCAGACGCAGGAAGGTGGCGACCAGGGCCGCGTCGGACTCCTTCATGTCCTGCGTGCCGCGCCCGTAGAAGAACCCGTCCTTCTCGACGAACTCGAAGGGATTGGTGCTCCAGTCGGAGGGCAGAGCCTCGACCACATCGATGTGGCAGAGAAAGAGGACCGGTTTCTGGGTAGGTGAACCGGAAGCGCGCATGCGGACGACAAGATTCTGCTTGTTGGGGTCAGGGCCAAGCAGGTGAACATCTTCTGCCGGGAAACCTGCGTCGAGGAAACGCTTCTGCATCGCCACGGAAGCTGCAGTTACGCTGCCTTTGGGCGTGTCGGTGGTGTTGATCTCGATGAGTTGCTTGAAGATTTCGCGGGCCTCGTCGCGATCCGCAAGGGACGCGGTCGGAAGCGGATTCTCGGCGGGGATCGAAGGGCAAAGGAATGCGGAGAAGACGACGACAGCCAGGACGGCTGAGGAAGAAGTTAGGCGCATGAGCGAATTGTAAAGTAGCGGTCCGCAACTTGAGCGGTTTACAGAATGCGCCAAATCGATTTATCGTGATGCGGCCACTACTTTGAGGTGCTCAATGCAGTCCAAATATTTTGCTATTGCCGTCCTCGCTGGTTTTGCACTTTCCGCAACTGCCGAAACCACTCCTGCTCGTCCTAAAATCACGGGCATTTCGCATCTTTCCGTTTACACATCTGACCCTGCGGCGACGGAGCACTACTACCGCGAGATTATTGGAGCCGCAAAGATGGCTGACCCCGAAGATTCAAAGGGCGTGCGATATGGTATCAGCGCAACGCAATTTGTCGAGGTGCTGCCGCTGCCCCCTAACTCGGGCATCAATCGGATGGACCACGCTGCCTTCAACACTGAGAGTGCCGATGGAATGCGGAAGTACCTTGCCGCGAAGGGATGGAAGACCCCGGCAAAGGTGGAAAAGGGCTCCGATGGCAGCCGTTGGTTTGTGGTGCTCGATCCCGAGGGGAACAAGGTGCAGTTTATTCAGCCTCCGGCGAATGCCAAGGCGCCGGATGCGCCGAATGTCGTTGGGAATCATGTCATTCACGTCGGCATCCTTGTGCACAGCCGGGAAGCGGAAGACAAGTTTTACCGCGATCTACTTGGTTTCAAACCGTATTGGTTCGGTGGAATGCACGATGACAAGATCGACTGGGTGAGCCAGCAGGTGCCGGACGGGCACGATTGGCTTGAGTACATGCTGACGAGCGGACCCTCAGGATCGGGTATTCCGGCGAATATATCGCAGCATGATCTCGGCGTTCTCGATCACTTTTCCATTGGTGTGCCGTCAGTTCCAGAGAAGTACAAGATGCTGCAGGCTGAAAACCGTCTCGGCGGCGTTCACGACGAGAAGCCCAAGATCGGCAAAGACGGGAAGTACCAGTTCAACATGTATGACCCGGATGGGATTCGGACGGAGCTGATGAACTTCCACGCGACGGAGAAGCCCTGCTGCTCTGAGTTCACAGCCGAAGATCCGACGGAGTAGAGAAACAGGGGATTCAGTTCCGGTGGGGCGCAAGGGGACCAACCATGGGGCAATACAGGCCAGGCAGGAAACCTCCGAAAACTTGCAGAACACTCGCAGCAGGATCTTGCGCGGTGTTCATTCTGGGGACGATTGCCGGGTGTGGAGGGGTCAGCAGCAGGATGACTCCTCCGCCGACGCCGGTGCCAGAGGGGTCGGAGACGTTACGGGCGAAGGCGCAAGCTCGAAACTTGATTATCGGGGCCGCGGCGGCTTCGGATTCTCTTTCCGAGGTGCTCTACAGAACGACGCTCTCAAGGGAGTATTCCGAGCTTGAGGCAGAAAACGAAATGAAGTTTGAGCCGATCCATCCGGCTCCGACTATTTACAACTACAGCGGTCCGGATGCGCTGGTGGCATTCGCGCAAACAAATTCGATGAAGGTGCGCGGACACGCCCTGGTTTGGCATGAGCAAGTGCCGGACTGGGTCGATTCTCCGCTTACCCCGTGGACTGCCTCGAGTCTCAGTGCAGTTCTGTCAGCGCATATTGCGAACGTAGTCGGTCACTTCAAAGGCAAGGTGTACGCCTGGGACGTTGTGAACGAGCCGTTCAACTTCGACGGCACGATACGCAGCACAATTTGGTCTGATTCGCCGGGCATCGGCTTTGCAGGTCAGGGGACGAAGACCATTGAGCAAGCGCTGCTGTGGGCGCATGCCGCTGATCCGGCTGCCAAACTATTTGTCAATGAATATGGCGCAGAAACGATCAATCCGAAATCCGATGCGGTGTATGCAATGGCCCAGGATTTTGTAAAGCGAGGAGTGCCGCTCTCCGGCATTGGCCTGCAACTGCACATCGATACCGGGTTCGATTCTACTTACTCGCTGGACTCGCTAAGCCAGAACATCCAGAGGCTCGGCGCGCTGGGATTGGAAGTGCATTTCACAGAAGTGGATGTGCGGCTGCCGGACGGGAGCGCAGCCAGCCTTGCGGCGCAGGCCAAGACCTACCAGGATTTGCTGAAGGTGTGCCTCGCCCAGACTGCATGCACGGCTTTTCAGACCTGGGGATTCACAGACAAGCACTCGTGGATTCCGGCGTTTTACCCAGGCTTTGGATGGGCTCTCCCGTTTGACGAAACTTACGCAAAGAAGCCGGCGTATGATTCGATGCTGAAAACGCTGCAATAACGGGCATTTCACTGGCTCACGCCGCGTCCGCGCTAAAATTCAGGTATGCCAGCTCCAGCGCTTTCGCCTGAAGTGATGACTAAATACGAGCCGGTAATCGGACTCGAAGTTCACGTGCAACTGCTTACGGCAACCAAGGCGTTTTGCGGTTGCGCGAACAGGTTTGGGTCGGACCCGAATACAAATGTCTGCCCGGTCTGCCTGGGGCTGCCGGGGGCGTTGCCGGTGCTGAATGCAAAGGCCGTGGAGTTTGCCACGCTGGCGGCGCTGGCGATTAACTGCGAGATCCGTGAACGATCCATCTTTGCGCGCAAGAATTATTTCTATCCCGACCTGCCCAAGGGCTATCAGATTTCGCAGTTCGACAAGCCAATCGCGGAACATGGCTGGATCGATGTTCCGACGGCTGACAAATCAATCAAGCGCATCGGAATCACGCGCCTGCACATGGAAGAAGATGCGGGCAAAAGCCTGCACGATGGGTTTTCAGACTCCGCAACGCGCACGTATCTCGATTTGAACCGCTGCGGTACTCCGCTGATTGAGATTGTCTCCGAGCCCGATATTCGCACGCCTGACGAGGCTTTTGAATACTTGACGAGGCTCAAGGAAATTCTGCTGTACACGGGCGTCTCCGACTGCAATATGGAAGAAGGATCGCTTCGTTGTGATGCAAACGTGAGCGTGCGGCTCAAGGGCGCGCCCAAATTTGGAACCAAGGCAGAAGTCAAGAACGTGAACAGCTTCCGCTTTATTCGCTCGGCGCTGGAGTACGAGATTGAGCGGCAGATCGAGATCCTCGAGGAAGGCGGCCGCGTGATGCAGGAGACGCGGCTGTGGAACGCAAACGAAGGCCGCACCTACTCGATGCGTTCGAAAGAACAGGCGCATGATTACCGGTACTTTCCTGAGCCGGACCTGCCTCCCCTGGTTGTTACACCGAAGTTTCTCGCGGATGCGAAGGCAAAGCTACCTGAACTGCCTGAGGCGCGGCGGAAGCGGATGATTGCCGAGTACGAACTGGCGACGCAGGATGCCCACACGCTGACTGCCTCGCGTGAATTTGCCGATCGGTTCGAAGCTGCCGCGAAGACTGCGAAGAGCCCGCGGCGCGTGGCCAACGTGTTGTTGAGCGAGCTGGGCGGCCGTCTCAAGGCGCTGGGACTGGAACAGGAACAATCGCCCGTTTCCATGGCGGGCGTTGTGTTGGCTGCCGATTTGCTTGAAGAAGGAAAGATCAGTTCGAAACAGCTCAAGCAGCTCTTCGACGTGTCCTTCGAAAAGGGCGAGGACTTCCCTGCTGTCTACGAGCGCGAAAAGCCGCAGCAGATTACTGATGCTTCGGCAATTGAAGCGATGATTGACGAAGTGATCGCGGCCAATCCGAAGCAGGTGGAACAGTATCGCGCAGGAAAAAAGACCGTGGCGGGATTCTTTGTAGGTCAGGTCATGAGGGCTGCGAAGGGGCAAGCGAATCCGACGCTGCTAAATGAGCTTGTAGCGAAGAAACTGGATGGATGACGTCGAGCGCCGATAGCGAAGTGGATGCGGCGGAGCATGAAGTGTGTGCCGGATCTTTGAGTCTGTTACAACACCCTGATGGAGAAGTCAGTACTGCCTGCAGAACAGCAGCATAGGCCGGCTGTACTGCCCGAGACGCGTCAACGAACCAGCATTTGACGCCCGGAGCATCTAAAAAGGACACGGGAGATTTTGGATGGAGAAGCTTAACTTCGGGTGCGGGACGCGGTATGCGCCGGGCTGGACGAACATCGATTTTCATGGCGATGGAAATCATGTAAGGCGCGTAAATCTGCTCGCAGGTTTTCCGTTTCCGGACAACAGCTTTGACGTTGTGTACAGCAGTCACGTCCTGGAACATTTCACGCCGGAACAGGGCGCCTTTCTCATTGGGGAGTCGTGCCGGGTTTTGAAGGTGGGTGGAATTCTTCGAACAGTAGTGCCGGATCTGGAAGGTTCCTGTACCGAATATTTGCGGATCCTGGCGATGGACGATTCCGACGCTGCGAAGAGAAAGCTGTACTCATGGATCAAGATTGAGCTGCTCGACCAGCTCGTGCGCACTTCGAGCGGCGGCGACATGGGACCTCTGATGCGTTACGTGGCGACAAGCCCCGACCGGGCGATGCTCGAGTATGTTCAGGGAAGGATCGAGAGCCACCTTGAGCCCGCTTCCCTTCCCGCAAACGGAATGAGTCGACTCGCGAGAATCACTCCGGGGAAGGTCATGACCAAATTGACTTATCTGTATCTTGGATTGATCAAGCGCCTCGTGCCGAAAAACCTGCGACCGATGGTTTGGAGCGGGACATCGATCGGAGAGAAGCACCGCTGGATGTATGACAGATACGGCCTGACGTTGCTCATGAAAGAGAGTGGGTTTGGAGACGTCAAATTTCCGTCCTTCAACGAATCCGCTATCCCCGGGTTTGCACAGGATGGGCTGGATTCGAACCCGGACGGAACGTCATATAAGAATGGCTCAATCTACTGCGAGGCGACAAAGTTGTCGGCAGCAGACCGAGTGAGCCCGTAGTCTGCCTATTTCGAAAAACGAGGCGAATGATGCGCACGGCCCCAGCAGGAGCGGGGCTTGCGCATACCTACTTCATCTTGAGCTCGGTTTCGAACTCCTTGCGCGCATCCCAGGAGCTTACGGTTTTGGTGGCTGTCTTTTTGCCTTCTTTCTCAGCCCAAAGATCATAGTCATCTGTCATGTTCACCTGGGCAAAGCGGAACCTGCCATTCGCAGCGGAAGTGTAACTGCGGATCGCCTTGGTTTTATTGTTCTTGAGAAAGACGGTAGCGCCGGCTACGGGCGCGGAAGCATCGTCAACCACACTACCCGCCACGTTGCGCTGACCCATGTTCTGCGCCTGGGCCACTGGCGCGCCGATCGCGCCGAAATACTGTGTCGAGGGAACCATTCCTGCTGCCAAGGCGGCAAATACCGCCCATGCCGCAAAACTTGCTCGGTTCACTTTCACTCTTCCTCCTCTGTCTCTTCTACAAATTCGTCTTCGTCTTCCTCGATGCCGTCTTCAACTTTTGACAACTCCAACGGTTCGACGCCGACGATCTCGTACTCGGTTCCACATTCATCGCAGGCGACCACGTCGCCTTCCTCAACTTCGTCAAGTTCGATGTCTAATTCATTCTCGCATTCCGGGCAGCTGGTCATGGCAGCCTCCTCTCTCAAGGCATTTCGTGATGTAGGATGACGGGTCCTCAGGAAACGACTCCGCTAGTTTTAGGCAAACCGTGCCAAAGGTCAAGGGGCGACAACCGTGCTGAGGTTACGAACTGCCATAGGGAGAATATCCTACGAGGATCCATGCTCCTGCCCAACCGGCCGGCGGACGCCTCCGCGCCGCCTGGGTACATAGACTGACGGTTGAAACCCCTGTTGGTTTCAGTAGTTGCACAGCGGTCCATTTAAGTTGGTTCCGCCAAACAGACGGTCAGTTTCCATGACACAGCGGAGCAGTTAGATTTACCCTGTTGACTACGATGCCAAGGATTGGCGCCACCCCGTTTGCCTTCCCCGACTTCCACGGTGCGACCCGGCGCCTGGTAATTCTGAATCTCGCTGCCTATTTTGCCTTGGCGCTGGCTGGGCTGATGTTTCCTGCCGCCACCGGAAGTGTCGTCGGTTGGCTGCTTTTTCGGCCTGCCCTCTTTTTGCATGGCGCCTTGTGGCAGCCGATCACCTACAGCCTGATTCACCCGTCGCTGATAGGGACGCTTTTTGAACTGCTCTCCCTGTGGTTCCTGGCCGGCTTTCTTGAGGCATTTCATAGCGACACCTGGGTGACAGGTCTCTACGGAGCGTCTGTGATTGGGACCGCTGCCGCCGCACTCGTGATCTATGGAGGGAGCGGGATCTTTGGTTACCCGCTCGCCGCGATTCCGCTGTACGGCTGCTTTGGGGGCATCTTCGGCTTGCTCACTGTGATCGGCCTTCTGTATGGAGACGTGCAGTTCCTGCTGTTTTTCACGATCGGCATCAAGGCCCGTTACATGGTGATCATTTATGGTTTGATCGCCATTGCAATGATGTTTGGCGAACAGAGAATGTATGCCTTCTCGCAACTGGGAGGGGCACTCGCGGGATTTCTCTACGTCAGAATGGCGCCTCGACGCGGGGTTACATTTGCGCTTAGTGAGCAGTGGTATGGCATGCGGAATCGCTATTACCGTTGGAAGCGTCGTCGCGCAGCTCGGAAGTTCGAGGTCTACATGCGATCGCAAGGGCGCACCGTCAAGTTCGATGGCAATGGTCGGCAGATCGATGAGGACCAGGACGACAAAACGCGCTGGAACTAGGCCACAACGCCGCGATTCTCGTTTTCATGAGCCACGACAAAATCTAAATCCGTCGCGAAGCCTACTATCTTCGCGCGCAAGAATGGCTCGCCCTCACGGCGAGGTTGCGCAGGGGTAAATGCGATTTCCTGTTAAGTCGCTCACCGTTGATTCGAAGTTCGCTGGGGTACAATCCTCAGTGAAATGAACAAGAAAATTGCGTTCCTCTTTCCGGGTCAAGGGTCGCAGGCTGTGGGCATGGGGCGCGACCTCTCGGGGCGTTTTTCTGTTGCCGCAGACACCTTTGCTGAGGCCGACGAGGCTTGCGGATTCTCACTATCGAAGCTCTGTTTTGAGGGACCTGACGAAGACCTGAAGCTGACCGAAAACACTCAGCCGGCGATCTTGACGGTGAGCGTCGCGGTACTGCGGGTTCTGGCATTGCACGGGATCGAACCAACCCTTGCGGCAGGGCATTCGCTGGGCGAGTGGTCGGCCCATGTGGCCGCGGGAACGCTCAGATTTGCCGATGCGGTGCGCGCGGTAAAAGCTCGCGGACGGGCCATGCAATTGGCTGTCCCTGCGGGGCAAGGCGCAATGGCGGCGGTGCTGTCGCTCGACGCCGCACAAGTCGCAGAGGCTTGCGCCGAAGCCGCGAGAGAAACCGGGCTGCCGGTGGCTGCGGCAAACCTGAATTCGCCTGCGCAGACGGTGATTTCAGGAGCGAAAGCGGCCGTCGAGAAAGCCGCAGAGCTCGTGAAGGCAAAAGGCGCGCGGCGCGCTGTGATGCTTCCTGTGAGTGCGCCCTTCCACTGCGCGCTGATGCAGCCCGCACAGGAGGAAGTGGCACGTGTACTCGCGGGGCTCTCGATGGCAGAACCTAAATTTCCGGTGGCCGCGAACGTTACGGGCGGACTGGTAACGACGGCCGAATCAGCACGGGACGCGCTGATTCGCCAGGTAACGGGAGCGGTGCGCTGGGTGGATTGCATGCACGCGCTGATCGGGGCCGGTGCAGAAGTCTTTGTCGAAGCGGGACCGGGAAAGGTGCTATGCGGCTTGCTAAAGCAGATCGATCCGGCACAAAAGGCCTTGAACGTGGAAGATGCGGCCAGCCTTGAAAAGACTCTGGCAGATCTGGCGGGCTAGGCTGCCTTGTGGTCGCACCTACGGTCCAAGGTAGAGTTCCTCATCTGGCGGCGCGAAGCTCAGCGTGTGATCCTTTGGGTAATAGGTGAGGAACAGCGCTTTGCTCTTGCGCTCATTGATGAAGATGCCAAGCAACAGCACATTTTTGTATACGCGTGCCGCCACGATTTTGTGGGACTGAATGATCCCGTATTCATTGTCAGGGCTGGTCCGGCTCCAGTCTCGTTCAAACCGCGAGAATGGATAGGCGCCATTCTTGTCAGGATGCTTCTGCCAGTCGGGATCGTGGAGCCAGATGCCGTAGGCTTTTTGAAGATCATTCGCTTCCACGGCCTGCAGGAAATGGTTCGCAGCCGACCTGCCGGCCAGATGGGTGTACCAGTTCCAGGGCCAGTCGACGGGCCTGCCAGAGATGAGCCAGAAGACCACAATCAGCAGGAACACCAGGCCGGCGCCGCTGTAAAGAATCAGCTGGCGGCGGCGATCGCGGGCTTCATCAAAAACCGGAGCATCAAGCAGGGTCATCGAACAGGTTCCTCGTCGTTAGAATATGCCATCAAGCAGGGGTACGGATCAGTTCTCAGGGGTGGGCACACTTCCTCCGGATGACGGAAGTCCCATGCTAAGTTAGACACCGGCGGCCATTGGTGGGTTCCCCCACCCTGTTTCCGCCTTCTATTCCTCGCGGCTGTAGGTGTTCCTGTTCTTCTCCTGCTGACGCTCGACGGCCAGCTCGATCAGCCGCGTGATCAGGTCGCGATACTTCAGTCCGGTTGCCTCCCAAAGCTTGGGGTACATGCTGATCTGGGTGAAACCGGGCAGGGTATTCACTTCGTTCAGGTAGATACGGCGCTTTCCTTCCGGCTCCATCAGGAAATCAACGCGGGCCATGCCGGCAAGATCGCATGCCCGAAAGGCCTCCACCGCCATCTCGCGGATCTGTTTAGATTCGGCGCGAGTAATCTTTGCGGGAATCACCGGCACGGAGCCTTCGGAGAGATATTTGGCCTCGTAGTCGTAGAACTCCTTGCCGGGAATGATTTCGCCTACTACGCTAGCGCGCGGTGTGTCGTTGCCGAGGACGGCAACCTCCAGTTCGCGGGCGCGGGATTTTTTACCGCCCACCCCCTGCTCGACGACAAGTTTGCGATCGTATTTGGCGGCGAGATCGAGAGCCGGGCCGAGTTCCCTGCGGTCGTGCGCTTTACTGATGCCGACGGAGGAGCCGAGGTTCGCGGGTTTCACGAAGAGAGGATATTGAAGGGATGTTTCGATCTGCGAAATTGCCTTGCGCGGAGAGGCTTCCCAGTCGCTTCGCAGAATCGTGATGTGTTTGACGATTGGGAGTTTCGCCTGCGCGAAGAGACGTTTCATCACGTCCTTGTCCATGCCTGCCGAGGAGCCGAGAACACCGGAGCCGACATAGGCGATGCCTGCGAGTTCGAAGAGGCCTTGAATCGTGCCGTCTTCACCGAAGGTTCCGTGCAGAACAGGAAAGACTACGTCGAGGGACTTGCCGTCGAGGCGGGACTGAAGGTCGGTTTTCTCCGATGGAGTTCCCATCCGCGCTGGGTCGGCGGGTTCGGGAGCCATCAGGGTCGGGATCCCTTCATGGAGCAACCTCGCTCCCGGCGTGGCTTCGGGGTCACCTGCGCGCAGATGCCGTGCCAGCTCGGCGTGATCACCTGCGAGGAGTTTGTGGGCATCGGAGGAGGCCAGCCATCGGCCCTCCTTGGTGATACCGATGGGGACAACGTCGAATTTCTTGCTGTCGATCGCTTTCAGAATTGAAGCGGCAGAAAGCAGGGACACTTCATGTTCACCGCTACGTCCGCCAAACAACACACCAACACGAAGCTTTTTTGCCATTGCTTTGTTCATCACCGATTGAAGAAGAAATTAAGTCCTGAATCAGTGTAGAACTCTTTGGGCCAATGAGTAGTCCGTTCTCGCAACATGGATGAGCATGTAGATTCCCAGTGAGAGGACCAGCGAATACACAAACTTGCGAAATGTTCGCTCTTGAATTCGCTTTAGAAACCGAACCCCCCAAAACGTTCCCACCAATACGCCGATGATCGCGGTGACCAGCAGGGGCCAGGCACTGAGAATTCCTTTGGTTTCGACGGCAAGGTAAACCGGCATTCGAGCACCATCAACAATCAGGGCAATGGCAGTGGCAGTGGCGATCAACTCCTCCTTGCGAATATCAAAGCCCAGCAAAGCGGCGGAGCGGATGCCGCCTTGATTGCCCACGAGTCCGCCGAAGAAGCCCGACAGTGCGCCCGCCACCCACGCGGTTCGCCGGCCGAAATGCATGCGGTCGACAAATCCCGTGAGACCCGAAGCACCTGCGAATACGAGTAAACAGCCGAACACAATTGTCAGTGCCGGACTATTCGCATGAGCATTCAGCATTGCCCCCGCCAGGCCGCCGGCAGCGCTCAGGATTCCAAAATTCAGGAAGACTTTTTTGTCCACCTGCTTGCGCAGGCCGTAAAAGCGTGCGGCCGTTGCAACCAGGTGCGGGACAGATACAATGGCGATCGCCAGTTTTGTTCCATAGCGAACGGCGAGAATCGGCGTGAGCAGGCTGCCGATCCCAAAGCCGCTGATGGCGGCGACCGCTCCAGCAATCAAAGAGGCGCACAAAACCCAGAACGCCATCATTTGGGCGTGAACTGTGCCAGATCGTAGATGCCAAGCTGCTTTTCGAGAGCCGTGATCTTGTCGACGTAAATATCGAAGCCGTCGCCGCCAAATGTCTTGCGCTCAATTTTCTCGAATTGCTCGCCCATTGCGTCATACTCGTGCTCCGAGACGATCTTGTGCAACTCCGGAAAAAGCACTGTGTCTTCTCGCGCTTCGTGCGGCGCATACATGCGGTTGAATGCTTCGAGATCCCGGGCAAGACGATTGCGGTCGTCCTCGGTCTTCAATGATGCGGCACTCGCGAAAACGCGGTCGGTGACGCGACGGCCTGCCTGGTGCTGCGCGTAAAGGGTGTCTACCAGATCAACCAGTTTGCCGGCCTTCCTGAAGCGTGGAAACAGATGGGCCTCTTCGAGTTTCTCGTGATAATCCTCGATGAACTTGCGAATGATCGTCGCCCCATCTGTAACGGCTTGCGGCGGGAAATCCTGTTTGGCGCGAATGCGACGAATGATTTCGTCATATGCCAGAAGCACGCGCTTCAGAATACCGTGCTCTCGCATGAGATCTTCGTTGGTTGAAACATCCTCTTCGCCTTCCTCGGCTTTCTTTTGCTGCGATGCAAACGCACCGGCAACCGGCAGCAGAATAATGCCACTTGCCGGGATTGAAGAACGCAGGAACTGACGGCGGGATGGCTCAGAAATTGGCAATTTGTTTTCCAAAGGATGCACCTCCGACTGAGACGAAAGGGCTCTCTCGAAAGGGGAAGACCGGGTCATGCACATTGAGGAGCCAGAGCCCTTTTCATGTGGATCGTACTGAAGACAAGTGCAGATACCGATTAATTTTTGATGCAATGAGGATCAGCCGGGTAGCAAACCTGCTCGGAGATCACAGGATCTTTTTGCCAAATGCCGAGCAGGCCAGTTCCACCGCAAGGTCCGCGGTGCGGTTGTGTTCATCGATGACGGGGTTGACCTCAACGATTTCAAAGCTGACCATGCGACCGTGGTCGGCAAGAATCTCCATCGCGAGGTGAGCTTCGCGATAAGTTGCGCCGCCGCGCACGGGAGTTCCGACACCGGGCGCATCTTCGGGATCGATCCAGTCCATGTCGAGCGAGACGTGGTACCCGGCGGTTCCGCGACCGGCGGCTCGCAGTGCCTCTTCCATCACCGTTCTCATGCCGCGCTCGTCGATGTCGCGCATGGTGTAGACCTCACCGACGCCGGCGCGGCGGATGTTGGCTCGCTCTGCCGCGTCGACATCTCTCACGCCGATCAGGACCGTGTTCTCCGGCGCGATCTTGGGCGAATAGCCATAGATGTTGCTTAGCTGGTCTGGCCCAAGCCCGAGGAGCGCGGCCAGCGGCATGCCGTGCACGTTGCCGCTTGGCGATGTGTCAGGTGTATTGATGTCGGAATGCGCGTCGATCCAGATCACGCCAATGCGCTGGGACTGGCGGCGATAAAACTCCGCCACTCCGGAGACGGAGCCAACAGCGAGGGAATGGTCGCCGCCAAGAACCAACGGCGTCATCTTGTCTTCGAGTGTCTTCACAACTGCGTCGGCGGTTCGTGTGCAGGTCTCTGCTATCTGCTTAAGATAGCGGGCGTTGGGATTCCCAAATGCAAGCGTTTCAGCGACGTCGACCTGGATGTTGCCACCGTCTGTTACCTGGTGGCCAAGACCCTCGAGCCGCGCTTCGAGGCCCGCGACGCGCATGGCGGAGGGTCCCATATCAACCCCTCGGCGGCTGGCTCCCATGTCCAGCGGAACTCCGATGACACGTATGCGGCGAGTGGGTTGAGCCTGGGTGCCACTGGGGAGGGAGGGTATGGGAGAAGGTGTTTCAACGTCATTGGACATACAATTCGATCTCCGGACCGGCAGATCCCGGCCCAAGTCATGATAGCCTGCCGATCGAAAAACGGTCCGGAGAGGGGACGGTCTCCGGTCGCCGCCCGGTGTGACTCTAGTGCTCCGAGATGCCCCAAAAGCGTTATCAAGGCCGATTGGAATCAGCGTAATATGAGGGCAATCGATCCGACCATCGACGAAAAAGTACGGCATTAAGTTGCTGTTTCAAAAACAGTTGCTTGGTGAGGGGAGCTAGAGAACTACGATGCGCAATGTCGGGCGGGCCTGGCACAACGATGCATTCGCGAGGAAACCCTTCCTTTTTGGAAGATGGGCTCTCGTTGGGGCATTGGCTTTAAGCTTCCTAGAGCCGGCGCTCGCAATCGTTACAGGGGCAGCCTCCGTTGAGCCCAATACGGACCTCGGGATGTTGACTGTCGGCACCTTTGTTGGCGCGGTTGTCGCATTGTTATTTGCGTTATTGGCGATAGGCTTCTGGGGCCGGACCCTCAGCAGAAAACTGGGTGAGCAGACCGCAGAGATGAGATCCCTTGTGGAAGCGGAAGCCTCGCTGCAACAGCACCATGCTCAGATGGAACAGCAGCGCAGCCAGATTCTGGAAGACATCAACAGCTCGCGCCCACTGGCTGAACTCATTGAAGGGATAACGCAGCTTGTCTCTTTCACGCTGAACGACGCTTCCTGCTGGTGCGAGACGGTGGATGGCACGCACCTTGGGAAGGTTGCGCTCCAATCCGATGGCGCAGCCACGATCCGCCGCGAGATTCCGGCCCGCTCGGGGGGATCGCTGGGAACCTTATTTGCCGCCGTGGGATCGTCGGGGAATACCGCGGAAGAACAAACGGCGGCACTCGAAACCGGGGTACGGCTGGCGGCTCTCGCTATCGAAACGCGCAAGCTATACAAGGACCTGGTATATCGCTCTGAGTTCGATTTGCTTACGGACGTTTACAACCGCCCCTCTCTTGAGCGCTATCTTGAAGAGCAGATTCAAAAAGCGTGTGAGCAGGATTCGATTTTCGGACTGATTTACATCGACCTTGACGACTTCAAGCAGGTTAACGATACGTATGGCCACCGCATCGGAGACCTTTATCTGCAAGAGGTGTCTCTTCGCATGAAGCGTCAGCTTCGCTCCGGGGATATGCTCGCGCGGCTGGGTGGAGACGAATTCGCGGCGTTGGTGCCGGTCATTCGCAACCGCGACGCGGTGGAAGAGATTGCGCAACGGCTGGAACGCTGCTTTGACGCTCCATTTGCCGTGGAGGGTTATGTATTGCGCGGAGCGGCCAGCGTCGGACTGGCGATTTACCCCGAGGACGGCACGTCAGTCGACCACTTGCTCGGCGCCGCCGATGGTGCTGTGTACGTCTCCAAACACACCAAGCGCAATCGCGCGGAGAAAGCCGGACGCCCGCAAAAGACTATCTTCAGACCTTTGGATTAGCTTTAGAAAATTTCGGGCTGCTAAGACGCCAATCAGCGAACGTGCAACTGCGAAATAGCGACCTTGCCCTTGACCAGCTCAGCCTTGCGCCAGATGCTCTTTTCATTGAGAGCAACCCAGCGCCGCTCCTCGCTGCGGTAGTGCCAATCCTTATCGAGCTGGTAGTAAATCAACGTTCCACTCGCTTCCATCAGCTTAATGATGCTGTTGTCATGCGAGTTCTTTTCGTCGAAGTCAGTCGTCGCGCTCTGGCCCATCTCGGAATAGATCTCGTTCAATTCAAAAAGCAGGGCGTTGACATCGTCGTCCATCGGCTCAACGTTGAGACCGATCCGCTTGGCTTCGCGCAAGGTGATGGGATAGTTGTGCGAGGGATAGCCCGAGTTGAGGTTGTTACTGATCTCACGGGCGCGGTCTTTGTCGTCCATTTGGTAGGAAAGGATCTCTTCGCAGATGCGCGTCGAGAGAGCGCTGGAACGATCGACAGCTCCAATCACGAGGGGATGAACGTAGGGGAATAACGACTCATAGGGATTGGTGGTGGAGTCCTTTGCCTGCTCGGTCCAAAGCCGGATCACGCGCAACAACTCGTCGTTGCTGACGCTCACGCGATCATTGTCGCGGTCGATGGGCGAAAGGTCGTGGGTGAGCGACGTATCGACTGCGGAGAGATGCGCGAGAGGTCCCATGAGAATGCGATCTGCGCCAAGAGCGAGCATGGTGGCCGCAGACTGGCATTCGAGCGGTGTAAGTACCGTCAAGTGCTTTACATACCGGCGCAGCAGATTGACCATGCGTAACGACGCCTGGCCCGAACCGCCGTCGGACTTGACGAAGAGAGACAGGCGTTCGATCTTGCCGACGTTGCGCAGCAGGGCATACAGGCCGGCGACATCGCTCTGGCAAATGGAGCCTTTGGTGGAGTTCCAGTAGGTGATGACCGGTTCGCCAAGTGCGCGGGAAAGCTTATCGAGAACCGGCTGGGTCCGCTCCATCAGCATGGGTGGCTTGGCTGCTGTGGGGCGAAGCACCGGGAATTCGGATACGGATGCAGCTACAGATACAGATTGGTTAGGCAATTCTGGGTACCGCTCAAGTTGAATTGTCTTGATTGATTTTCATCGTAGCATGATGTTCATAATGCCGAAATAAAGAAGGTTGTGATTTGGCGCACAGCTCTATGGGCTTTTGGCTCGGCCAAAGGCGAGATGCACCGAAGCTCTCTCTCAGCAAAGACTTGCAACTCCGATGGAAACCGACGAGCTTCAAACTTTCGTAAGCAGAGCATCGGCAACTCTGAATCCGCGGACCCGCAAAGGTTGAAAACTACGTGGGTGCTCCAAAAGAAAGGACCTCGCATTCGCGAGGTCCTTTTGGTTGATGCAATTTGGTTTCTGACGTAAAGCCTATTCGGCTGCCATCTCTTCGGCTTCGCCTTCCTGGCGCATGAGTTCCAGTTCGCGCTCGGCGGCTTCGATCTCTGCCGAAACCTCCTGTTGCACACGAGCCGCCGCTTCTTCCAACTCCGGAGAGAGCTGAACGTTGCGGTAGTACTCGAGTCCCGTGCCGGCAGGAATGAGGCGCCCGACGATCACGTTCTCCTTGAGTCCACGGAGGTTGTCGATCGCACCATTGATGCTGGCTTCGGTAAGAACGCGCGTAGTCTCCTGGAAGCTTGCCGCGGAGATGAAGCTGTCGGTCGAGAGCGAGGCCTTGGTGATGCCGAGCAGGAGCGGACGACCAAGTGCCGGACGGCCTCCCTGCGACTGCACACGCTCGTTCTCTTCGTTGAAGCGGAAGCGATCAACCTGCTGCTCGAGCAGGAAGTTGGTATCGCCCACTTCATCGATCCTGACCCAACGGAGCATCTGACGCACGATCACTTCGATGTGCTTGTCGCTGATGGCTACGCCCTGCAGACGATAGACTTCCTGGATTTCGTTCACCAGGTAAGCCTGCAGAGCCTTTTCACCCAGCACGGCAAGAATGTCGTGTGGATTCAAAGGACCGTCCATCAGCGGGTCGCCTGCGCTCAGGCGCTCGCCTTCCTGCACGTTCACGTGGATGCCGCGAGGTACCGAGTATTCCTTCTCCTCACCGCTGTCAGCTGTGACGTAGATCTTGCGCTGACCCTTGGCAACTTCGCCGAACCGGACAACGCCATCGATCTCGCTGATGATGGCCGTCTCACGAGGCTTGCGGGCTTCGAACAGCTCGACCACGCGAGGCAGACCACCGGTGATGTCCTTGGTGCGAGTGCTCTCCTTCGGGATCTTGGCGAGCACGTCGCCGGGACCCACTTCGTCTCCGTCCTGAATCATCAAGTGAGCGCCGCGCGGCAGCAAATACCGCTTGTGCCCCTTGGAGTTCTTGACGACGAATGCCGGCTGACGCTTTTCGTCAGGCGCATCGGCAACCACCCAACGCGAGAGGCCGGTGACTTCATCGACTTCTTCGTTGAGCGTGATGCCTTCTTGCAGATCCTTGAACTGCACCGTACCGCCGATTTCGGTGAGAATGGCGTAGGTGTAAGGATCCCACTCGGCCAGCAACTGACCAAGCTTGACCTGCTCGCCGTCCTTGACGCGAAGGCGCGCGCCGTAAACGACCTGGTAGCGCTCCTTTTCACGACCGCGGTCGTCGAGAATTGCCAGCGAACCCGAGCGGTTCATCGCGACGAGAGTGCCGTCCTTGCTCTCGACGTAGTTCAAATTGATGAAGCGAACGTACCCGTTGTTTTTGGCATCGAGGCGCGACTTGTCTTGCACACGGCTGGCAGTTCCGCCGACGTGGAAGGTACGCATTGTGAGCTGCGTGCCCGGCTCGCCGATGGACTGCGCGGCAATGACGCCGCAGGTTTCGCCCAGTTCGACCATGCGGCCGGAGCCCAGGTTACGCCCGTAGCAGAGACCGCAAACGCCGCGGCGAGATTCGCAAGTGAGCACCGAGCGAATCTTCACCTTCTCAACGCCTGCACCCTGAATGGCCGATGCGATGTCTTCATCGATCTGCTGGTTCACATCGATTACCACGTTGCCGTCGTAATCCTTGATGCGCTCGAGCGACACGCGGCCGATGATGCGATCGCGCATGGGTTCGATGATCTCGCCAGATTCAACGATCGATCCGACATAGATGCCTTCGCTCGTTCCGCAGTCATACTCGGTGACGATGACGTCTTGCGCCACGTCTACCAGACGACGGGTCAGGTAGCCCGAGTCCGCGGTCTTGAGCGCGGTATCGGCCAGTCCCTTACGTGCGCCGTGCGTCGAGATGAAGTACTCGAGCACCGTGAGCCCTTCGCGGAAGTTCGCCGTGATGGGCGTCTCGATGACTTCGCCCGAGGGCTTTGCCATCAGTCCACGCATGCCCGAAAGCTGGCGAATCTGCTGCTTCGAACCACGGGCGCCGGAGTCGGCCATGATGTAGATCGGGTTCATGGCTCCTTCGTCGTCCGCCTTCTTCATGTTGCCGAACATTTCGTCAGCAACCTGATCGGTTACGGCAGACCACATCTGGATTACCTTGTTGGAGCGCTCGCCGTTGGTGATCGCGCCGTCCATGTACTGCTTCTGGACTTCGATGACTTTCTTGTCGGCTTCGTCAACCGTGGTGTACTTGCTGGCCGGGATCACCATGTCGTCGAGGCCGACGGAGAGACCGGACTTGGTGGCGTAGTTGAAGCCCAGCGACTTGATGCGATCAAGCATGCCAACCGTCACCTCGAGTCCGAGGTTCTGGTTGCAGTAGTTGACCAGTTGGCCGATGCCCTTCTTCTTGAGCAGGCCGTTGATGTACGGCATGCCGGAAGGAAGAGCGTCGTTGAGAATTACGCGACCAACGGTGGTGGAGATGTATTCATTGTTGAAGTCCACTGCTTCAGTGTGCGTCAGATCCTGATCGTCGTAGGCGGTGGTCATGTCGAGCACTTTGCCCGTGTAACGCAGACGAATCGGCGTCAGGGTTTCCACCTGGCGCGCTTCGAGCGCCATCAGGATTTCTTCAGTATTCGAGAAGACACGGCCTTCACCAATGCCGCCCTTCTTGGCCTTGGTCAGGTAGTAGAGGCCGAGCACCATGTCCTGCGTGGGCACGGTGATGGGCTGTCCTGAAGCAGGCGAAAGAATGTTGTGCGAAGCAAGCATCAGCACGCTGGCTTCGATCTGCGCTTCGGGCGAAAGCGGAATGTGCACAGCCATCTGGTCGCCATCGAAGTCGGCGTTGAAGGCGGTGCAGACCAGCGGGTGAATCTTAATTGCCTTGCCTTCGACGAGCACCGGCTCAAATGCCTGAATGCCCAGACGGTGAAGTGTTGGGGCGCGGTTCAGAAGCACCGGGTGGTCCTTGATCACCTCTTCAAGGATGTCCCATACCACCGGCTCCTGCATCTCCACCATTTCCTTGGCCTGCTTGATGGTGGTGCAATGACCCGTCTGCTCAAGGCGGTGATAGATGAAGGGCTTGAACAGCTCGAGCGCCATCTTCTTGGGCAGACCGCACTGGTGCAGCTTCAGTTCAGGACCGACCACGATGACCGAACGTCCTGAGTAGTCGACGCGCTTGCCGAGCAAGTTCTGACGGAAACGACCCTGCTTGCCCTTGAGTGTGTCGGACAAGGACTTGAGCGGACGGTTATTGGCGCCGCGAAGCACACGGCCGCGACGACCGTTGTCGAAGAGGGCGTCAACCGCTTCCTGCAACATGCGCTTTTCGTTGCGCACGATGACTTCAGGAGCGTGGAGGTCCATCAGCTTCTTCAACCGGTTGTTGCGGTTGATGACGCGGCGATAGAGGTCATTCAAATCCGAAGTGGCGAAGCGGCCGCCATCCAGCGGCACCAGGGGGCGCAGCTCCGGAGGAATCACGGGCAGCACATCGAGAATCATCCACTGCGGCTTGTTCGAGCTCTTGCGGAAAGCCTCGACCACTTTGAGACGCTTGGCGTACTTGATCTTCTTCTGCGCGGAGGTCTCGGTCTTCATGCGCTCGCGAAGCTCGATACCGAGCTCGTCAATCTGAACGCGCTTGAGCAATTCCTTGATGGCCTCGGCGCCCATCATGGCCTTGAAGCCGGAGGGGCGATACTGCTGGTCGAGCTCGCGGTAGCGAGCTTCGTCCTTGATGATCTCGCGCTCTTTTACAGGCGCGTCGCCGGGATCGACAACAACATACGACTCGAAGTAGAGAATGCTCTCAAGATCGCGAAGCGAGATGTCGAGCAAGTGGCCAATGCGCGAGGGCAGGCCCTTGAAGAACCATACGTGCGAGCACGGGGACGCGAGTTCGATATGGCCCATCCGCTCACGGCGAACCTTGCTGACGGTCACTTCGACGCCGCACTTGTCGCAGATGACGCCGCGATGCTTCATGCGCTTGTATTTGCCGCAGAGGCACTCCCAGTCGGTCACTGGTCCAAAGATGCGGGCGCAGAAAAGTCCGTCACGCTCCGGCTTGAAGGTGCGGTAGTTGATGGTCTCCGGCTTGGTGACCTCACCATGCGACCAGCTCCGGATTTTTTCCGGTGAGGCCAGCATGATGCGGATTGCGTCAAAGTCGGTAATCGGGCTGGTGAGTTCAAATGGGTTCGAACGGAACAAGGCGACCCTCCTTGGCGGGCCTTCTGGCACTCGCCGCGGTATCTCCCGGGATTCTTTAGCGGGTCCTTCCTTCCCGGGAAGCGGCGGTTACCGCTTTCAAGAAGAACCCGAAAAACTCTTCTGAGCTTCCAGCTTCTAGCCCCTAGCCTGGTTGTTGCCGTTTCCGGCTGCAACATTGAGCTGGAAGCTAGGAGCTAGCGGCTAAAAGCTAATCTGCTACTGCTGCAACTTCCGGTGCCGGAGCCTTGCGCAACAAATCGGCGCGCTTGATCAACTCCACATCGAGGCACAGCGACTGCAATTCGCGAATCAACACGTTGAACGACTCAGGCACGCCCGGCTCAATTGCCGCCTCGCCCTTGACGATGGCCTCGTAAATCTTCGTACGGCCGTATACGTCATCAGACTTGGCAGTGAGCAGTTCCTGCAAGATGTAGGCAGCGCCATATGCTTCAAGCGCCCATACTTCCATTTCGCCGAAGCGCTGTCCGCCGAACTGCGCCTTGCCACCCAGCGGCTGCTGCGTGATGAGGGAGTACGGTCCGATCGAACGAGCGTGGATCTTGTCGTCGACCAGGTGCGAGAGCTTGAGCATGTAAATGTAGCCCACGGTAACGGGCTGCTCAAATTGCTCGCCGGTCATGCCGTCGTAGAGCGCCGTCTTACCGGATGAAGGCAGACCCGCAGATGCCAGCAGGGACTTGATCTCGTCTTCCTTGGCGCCGTCGAACACCGCGGTCCCGAACCAGATGCCGCGCTTCATGCCTGCTCCGACGCGAAGCAACATCTCGTCATCGAGGTCAAGCAGTTGGCGAAGCGTCGCGGTCCCGGCGAACTCCTTCTTCATCAGCTCGCGAGTCGCTTCCACATCGCTGTTGGCCTTGATCAGTGCTGCGATCTTGGCGCCCAGCGCATGTGCGGCCCAGCCAAGGTGCGTCTCAAGAATCTGTCCGACGTTCATACGAGACGGAACGCCGAGCGGATTGAGGACGATCTCGACCGGGGTTCCATCGGGCAGATACGGCATATCCTCTTCAGGCAATATGCGCGCGATCACACCCTTGTTGCCGTGACGGCCGGCCATCTTGTCGCCGACGGAAAGCTTGCGCTTCATTGCAACGTAAACCTTGACCAGCTTGATGACGCCGGGAGGCAGTTCGTCGCCCTTCTGCAGCTTCGAGATCTTCTCGTTGGTGATCTTGCGCAGCACTTCGATCTGGCGCGAGGTCATCTCCTCGATCTCATCGATCTGCTCGTTGACGCGAGGATCCTTGTCAGCGTAGCGGATGCGCTTGAGGTTCTTGGTGGAGATGCGCTCGATCGTCTCGCGGTCAAGAAGCGCGCCCTTTACCAGCAGGCGCTTGTTGGTCCGTTCGTCGTGCAGATCGGCGAGCACTTCCTTGGCGCCAAGGATGCCTTCAAGGCGCTTGAGACGCTCGTCAGTCAAAATGCGGATTTCGTCGCCGAGGTTCTTTTCGAGCTTGGCCACGTAATCGGCTTCGATCAGCTTGGCGCGCTCGTCCTTCTCCTGGCCCTTGCGGCTGAAGATGCGAACATCCACCACCGTGCCCTCGATTCCTGGAGGGCATGTGAGCGACGCGTCGCGAACATCGCCGGCTTTTTCACCGAAGATGGCGCGCAGCAGTTTCTCTTCCGGCGTGAGCTGAGTTTCGCCCTTGGGCGTTACCTTGCCGACAAGAATGTCGCCGTGCCCGATCTGGGCGCCGATGCGGATAACTCCGCTCTCGTCCAAGTCGCGCAGCGCGTGTTCGCTGACGTTGGGAATGTCGCGCGTGATTTCTTCAGGACCCAGCTTGGTGTCGCGGGCTTCGATTTCAAACTCCTCGATGTGAACCGAGGTGTAGTAGTCCTCGCGTACCAGCTTTTCGCTGATGAGGATAGCGTCTTCGAAGTTGTAGCCGCGCCATGGCATGAAGGCCACAAGCACGTTACGGCCGAGGGCCAACTCGCCCTGCTCCGTGCAAGGACCGTCAGCGATGACCTGTCCCTTGACGACGCGCTCCCCCTCGCGAACAACCGGCTTCTGGTTGATGCAGGTGTTCTGGTTCGAGCGCTTGAACTTGATCAGCGTGTAGATATCGGAACCGACCTCACGCGACAACTGCGTGGGATGGTGCTCGCCTTCGACGCGCACGATAATGCGCTCGGAATCGACCGAATCCACAATGCCATTGCGCTTGGCGAGAATCACGGCGCCTGAATCGCGCGCAGTGACACCTTCCATACCCGTACCGACCAGAGGAGCCTCGGCAACGAGCAGAGGAACGGACTGCCGTTGCATGTTGGCGCCCATCAACGCGCGGTTTGCGTCGTCGTGCTCAAGGAACGGCACGAGTGATGCGGCAACCGAAACCAGCTGCTTGGGGCTTACGTCGATGTAATCCACGTCGCCGCGATTCACCAGCACAAAGTTGCCTTGCCGGCGCGCGTTGACGAGATCTTCGGTGATCTGGCCTTCTTCGTTGAACTCGATGTTGGCCTGGGCGATCGTGTGCTTGTCTTCTTCCCACGCCGAGAGATAGAAGCTGAACGGCACATGATCGATCTGCCGCTTGCCCGCCTTCTTAAGCGAGGCATTCAGCTTGGCCGCTTCTTCCTTCTCGATGTGGTCGCCAACGCGCAGGCCACTTTCGCCCGCATTGACGATCTCAACGTAGTCCAGGATGCGCGACTCCTTCACCTTGCGATAGGGCGACTCGATGAAGCCGTACTCGTTGATGCGCGCAAAACAGCTGAGCGAGCTGATCAGGCCGATGTTCGGACCTTCCGGCGTCTCAATCGGGCAGATACGGCCGTAGTGCGTCGGGTGCACGTCGCGAACTTCGAAGCCCGCGCGCTCACGCGAAAGACCGCCCGGCCCAAGCGCTGAGAGACGACGCTTGTGCGTGATCTCCGACAGCGGATTGGTCTGGTCCATGAACTGCGAAAGCTGCGACGATCCGAAGAACTCGCGGATCGCGGCCATCACCGGCTTCGCATTGATGAGGTCGTGCGGCATGGCCGTCGAAAGCTCCTGGTACACGCTCATCTTTTCCTTGATGGCGCGCTCCATGCGCACGAGGCCGATGCGGAACTGGTTCTCCATCAACTCGCCAACCGCGCGAACACGGCGGTTGCCAAGGTGATCGATGTCGTCGACCATACCGATGTTCTTGCGCAGCTTGAGCAGGTAGCGAATGGTTGCGTAGAAGTCCTCGGGCGTCAGCGTACGGTGGTCGAGCTGCGTGGCGTCCTGGTTCTCGTAGAGCTTGATGTTGAACTTGAGACGGCCCACACGCGAGAAGTCGTACTTGCGCGCGTCGAAGAACATGCCTTCAAAGAGTGCCGTTGCCGTGTCGAGCGTCGGCGGATCGCCCGGGCGCAGCTTGCGATAGATTTCGATCAGCGCTTCTTCCGGCTTGTGCACGGAGTCGCGCTTCAAGGTGTTGGTGATGATGTTGCCCACGTCATCGCGCTCGGGGAAGAAGACCTCGAAGCTGGTCGCGCCGCTCGACATCACCTTGTGCAGGCGGTCGGCGGTGAGTTCCACGTTGGCCTCGACGACCACTTCGCCAGTAGCCAGATCGACCACGTCGGCAGCGGTAAGAGCGCCATCCAATTCCGCGGTTTCGATCTCGATCTTGTCGATGCCAGCAGCGCGAATTGCCTTCAGGATGTTGCCGGTAACCTTGCGGCCGGAGTGGGCAATTTCTTCACCCTTGTGCAAGACAGCGTGCGCCGGCTTCGCGCCCAACAGATGCGTGGCAGTCTTCGGATCGGGAGCGACAGCCCACTGCAGCTTGCCGTCGGCGACATGAATGCGGTCCACGGTGTAGAAGGTTTTCAGAATCTCTTCGTCGGAACGCAGGCCAAGGGCACGAAGGAAGATCGTGCCGAGGAACTTGCGCTTGCGATCGATACGGACATAGAGGGTGTTCTTCTGGTCGTATTCGAACTCTACCCAGGAGCCGCGGTAGGGGATGATCTTGCCGAGAAAGTAGGTGCGATTGTTCGCCGTCTCAAAGAAGACGCCGGGCGAACGGTGCAACTGCGAAACGATCACGCGCTCCGTGCCGTTCACAATAAAGGTGCCGTTCGGAGTCATCAGCGGAATGTCGCCGAAAAAGACCTCCTGCTCCTTGATGTCGCGAATCGTCTTATTCCCGGTCTCGGCGTCCTTCTCATAGATAGTGAGGCGCACCGTAACCTTGAGGGGCGCGGAGAAGGTCATGCCGCGCTCTTCGCACTCCTGCTGGTCATACTTCAACTGCAAGCCGACAGGATCGCCGCACTTGTTGCAGAAATCGGGCATGTTCTTGTTGTATGTGCCGCACTTGTGACACAGAACATCGCCCGGAAGAAATGGGTCCGTGATGACCATCGCGCCGCAATGCACGCATGCGGTGCGGAGGTGATGCAGCCCTTTCAAGTGGCCGCATTTGCACTCCCAGTTGCCGATGGAGTAGTCAACGAAGTCCAACTGCGAGATGCCGCGGAAATCGGTGATCGGAAAAACGGAAACAAAAACGGACTGCAAGCCCGAATCGTCACGTTCGTTGGGCAGCTTGTCCATCTGCAGAAAACGCTCGTAGGAGCGGCGCTGCACTTCGATCAGGTTGGGAATCTGCGTTGCGGTTGGAATTTTGGAAAAATCGAGCCGGCTGCGAATCGCGCGCTTCTCGTTGGGCATGCTTCACTCCTGAGGCTCTTCACTCCGGTTTCTGGCTCCCAAGCAGAGGCCGAACCGGGCCAGCGCCTGAGTCTCGGGGCGCTGACGAATTACGGTAAGAAAAATCGAATATTCCGGACTGGCACACTTCGAAGCCAATCCAACCCGTGCGTTGCGGCAGGCCTCGAACCCACCGTGCGTCGGATTTCCCATGCCAAGTGTTCACTTGAAGATTGCGCTAATAGCGCGTAACAGGCATTGCCGCAGATCAGTGTGTTGCGCTAGACTGCGCACAATCGAAAGCGGACGCGCCGGCAATCGCCGATAAAACATGCCTGCGCGCACAAGGTAGATTCTGCTAAAAAGCCTGATCTGCCGTAGTTAGAGACACGAAAAGCCCGCGAGGACGCAATGCCTCACGAGCGCGGCCTATCGCCTGTGCCCCCATCCGATTTCTCTTGCAATTGCTGTCGCCGATCCCAAAGCTCGCTTCTGCCGCCCGCCGCCTGCCACTCGATATCCATCAACAGGAAAGCCACCTATCCTATTGACCCTAAGGCACTTATATTCGCCCCCAGAGTGCTTGGCCCAGCTCTGAGATATGAACTTTCTTGTGCCCTTTTACTCTCGTCTCAAGACGCGCCCTGAGAGTTCAGCCCCAATCCCTTGAAAGAATCGGAATGGGCCGAAAAGACGCGCAACGATTATCGTAGCGCGTCCCGGCTCGACTTGCAAGTTTCTGCTACTTGATTTCGATGGTGGCGATGCCTTCAAACTTCTTCTTGATGGCCTCTGCCTCATCCTTGGACGCGCTCTCCTTCAACGCCTTGGGGGCGCCGTCGACCAGGTCCTTGGCTTCCTTCAGGCCGAGCGAGGTAACCTCGCGAACAGCCTTAATGGTGTTGATCTTGTTTGCGCCGAAGTCCTTGAGGATGACCTGGAATTCAGTCTTCTCTTCGACAACAGGTGCCGCTGCACCGCCGCCGGCCGCAACCGCAACCGGGGCTGCTGCAGCAGCGGAAACGCCGAGACGCTCTTCTAGCTTCTTTACCAGGGCTGCCGCTTCGAGCAGGCTCAGGCTAACAATCTGTTCTTCCAACTGTGCGAGATCCGCCATGTTTTTTCTCCAATCAGAACCGTTTGAATTGATGTAACCGGCCGACGAACCAGACGGAAAGTTTCCGATGCGCCAGACCCGCGCACTTCCTGCCTGCTCTACTGCCAAAACCCTTAAGAACAGCTCTTAGCTACTAGCCTCTAGCTCCTAGCTAAAAACCTGGGTGCCCCAGGTCCCAATTCTGAGACCGGGATACCTCGAAACTATGCCGCTCCGGCAAATTTTTCTTTCTCGACGCCCTGGTTAATAACCACCGCCAGATCGCGTCCCGTGGCGTTCATGACCGTAACCAACCGCTGCGCGGGAGCATTGATGAGGAAAAGCAGCTTGGCAAAGATCTCTTCCTTGCCCGGCATGGTAGCCAGCGATTTGACCTCTTCCACGCTCAGCAGCTTGCCATCGACGATGCCCAGCTTGAACTGGAACTCCGCGTTCTCACCCGCCCACTTGGCGAAAACCTTGGCCAAGGCTACCGGGTCGCCTGCGGTGAACGCGACTGAATTCACACCCTTCAAGCCCTTGAGCGCGTCGCCAACCTTGGTGCCCTCGCCGGAAACTGCCGCGAGCTTGTTCTTCACCACGCGATACTTGCCGCCAGCCTCACGAATGACCTTGCGTAGCTCGAAGTCCTTGGCCACGGTGAGCTTGCTGAATGTACCGATGATTGCGGTCGTGGAAGTCTCCAGTTCTTTAGCCAGCAACTGGACCTTCTCTGCCTTCTTCGCTTTAGAAATTGCCATCTTCCTGCTCCCCTCAGCGGGTCGCGCCTCGATCGGCGCTCTAAAAACTTCGGATCCTGATCAGTCAGCGCGGCTGGTCGAGTCCACAAAGAATGTCCGACTCACCAGTTCGCTGACAAATTGCTTCTAGTGCTTGCCAGCCGCATCGGCGACAGCGGAATCCAGAGGCACGCCCGGGCCCATCGTAGAGCTCAACGTGAGGCTCTTGATGTATTTACCCTTGGCAGCCGAAGGCTTCGCGCGCACGATGGACGAAATCACGGTCGTGGCGTTATCCACCAGCTTTTGCGGGTCAAAACTCAGCTTGCCCACCGGCACGTGCACCAGGCTCGTCTTATCGGCGCGAAACTCAACCTTACCGGCCTTGATTTCCTTAACCGCCGCAGCCACATCCAGGGTGACAGTCCCGGTCTTGGGATTCGGCATCAGTCCCTTGGGACCGAGCACTTTGCCCAACCGGCCGACAACCTTCATCATGTCGGGGGTAGCGATCAGTGCGTCGAAGTCGGTCCAGTTTTCTTTCTGGATCTTCTCGACCATCTCTTCCCCGCCAACGAAGTCCGCACCAGCTTCGGTCGCTTCCTTCTGGCGGTCGCCCGAGGCGATCACGGCCACTGACTTGGTCTTTCCCAATCCGTGGGGCAAAACTACTGTTCCGCGAACCATCTGATCGGCATGGCGGGTATCAACACCCAGGCGCATGGTCAGATCGACGGTTTCATCAAATTTGGCATACTTGACCTGCTTGAGCAGGGTGACCGCTTCAGGCAATGGATATGCAGGCTTGGTGACAGCCGCACGTGCTTTCGCAATATTTTTGCTGATCTTTGCCATTCTTCCCTCGTCTCCCACCGCATTTGCCAGCCCCGCTTTGCAGGGAACCTGCGGTTCGCCGCCGAGGCAACGTTTTTCCGTGCCGGGCGAACACTCGAACAGGTTCAAATGCCGTGGTGCTTGTGACAGCGCGGGGATTTCCCCCGGGCACATCTATAAATATTACTCAAATGGTACGCGAAATGCAACTGCTAGTCTGCGCTCTGGCGGCGCCGGAATTGGGTTCACCAGCCAGGCTCCGATGGGTGTCGAAACTAATCGTGCTTCGACACATCTAAGTAATTGAAGATGCAAATGCTTCGGCCCGAAACATGGCCGAGGCGGCACCTCAAGGAGCAATCGTATGAAGATGCCGGGCATTCCAGCCTTGATCGTGTCAGTGGCGGTATCGGCCGCTGTACCGTGTTTCGCGCAAAAGGACGATCAGCAGGGTCACGCCCGAGCGGTCGTGACCATCCTGCCTGGCCACTCAGGGGAACAGATGGCCGAGGTCTCTCCGCAGGACGTGAAAGTAAAGGTCAGCGGCAAGGAATCCACGGTCACGAGCTGGACGCCCCTCCGAGGAACCGACAGCCGCCTGGAACTCATTCTGCTGATTGACGGCTCCGCCCGAACGAGCCTGGGGACGCAGTTCGGCGAGATCACAGACTTTGTGAAGGAAATGCCCGCGAACGGCAAGTTGGCAATCGGCTACATGACAAATGGGCGAGCTGCCATGGCTGGGCCGCTATCGTCGGATAGCGCAGAAGTGCTGAAGGGCCTCCGTGTTTCTCCGGGATCGCCTGGGTCCAATGGCAGCCCCTATTTCTGCTTGTCCGATCTGGCGCAGCATTGGCCATCGGACGATCGCACCGCGCGTCGCGTGGTGCTGATGATCACGGATGGAGTCGATAACTACGAGCGACAGTTGGATCTTAATGATCCATACGTTCATGCAGCCATCAACGACTCGGTTCGAGCGGGACTCGTCGTCTACTCGATCTACTGGCAAAGCATGGGACGAGCCAACAGCACGCCTAACGCAACCGACGCAGGCCAGAGTCTGCTAACGCAAGTGACCCACGCAACGGGTGGCAACAGTTACTGGCAAGGAGCGGGAAATCCGGTTTCGTTTCAGCCTTACTTCAGTGACCTGAGACGCAGGCTCAATCACCAGTATGCTGCCGGAATTGCGACTCAGCTTCGCGGGAAACCGGACGTGAAAGATCTGAAGCTGGACCTGCACGTGCCCTCTGCGAAGGTTGACGCGCCAGAGTGGGTTTTCGTAAATTGAGCGGCGCGCTGCTTTGTGAGATTGCAGACCCATCATTCCAGCCCACACAAAAGCATGTCGC
>Ga0207683_10000672_pt1 | contig 31425 bp, 44 predicted proteins | sample KBSM73metaG_FD_184333 | JGI IMG/M metagenome (GOLD analysis project Ga0207683, IMG submission 184333) | Miscanthus rhizosphere microbial communities from Kellogg Biological Station, Michigan, USA - KBS M7-3 metaG (SPAdes) (version 2) | ecosystem: Host-associated > Plants > Roots > Rhizosphere >... | reverse complement strand
CCACGGCGGCGGCGATCGGCCAGCGCCTGGCGAGCGCACCGCAGCGCGGCCTCGCCGCCAAGCTCGGCGCGAACGCGCCCGCGTGGTACGGCATGCTGGTCGCGCACCTCGGCATCGCCGTGTTCATCGTCGGCGTCACGCTCGTGAAGAGCTACCAGATCGAGCAGGACGTGCGGCTCGACGTCGGACAGAGCGTGCTCGTGGGCGGCTACACGTTCACGTTCCGCGGCATCGAGCCGAAGCCCGGCCCCAACTACCGCGCGCTCGTCGGCAACGTCGAGGTCACGCGCGACGGCGCGCCGCGCGGCACGCTGCGGCCGGAGAAGCGCCTGTACGAAGCGTCGGGCCAGACGATGACGGAGGCCGCGATCAGCGCAGGCGTCCTCGGCGACCGCTACGTCTCCCTGGGCGAACCCGTCACTGCCGACAACGTCGGCGGCGCGTGGGGCGTGCGCATCTACGTCAAGCCGTTCATCGACTGGATCTGGGGCGGCGCGTTCCTGATGGCGCTCGGCGGCTTCCTCGCGGTGTCCGATCGCCGCTACCGGCTGGCCGTTAAGCGCAAGTTCGCAGAGCTCGCGGGCGGCGCGGCGGCCGCGCAGTGAAGGCGCTCCGCTATCTCGTTCCGCTCGCGGTCTTCACGGTCCTGCTCGTCTTCCTGTGGGTGGGACTGTCGCTCGATCCGCGCGAGGTGCCCTCCCCGCTGATCGGCAAGCCCGCGCCGGCATTCGACCTGGAGCAATTGCACGCGCCCGGCAAGCGCTTCGCGACGGCCGATTTGAAGGGCCAGGTGTGGCTGCTGAACGTGTGGGCGTCGTGGTGCGTCTCGTGCCGCACCGAGCACCCGCTGCTGATGCAGCTCGCCAAGGCGAACGTCGTGCCGGTCGTGGGACTCGACTACAAGGACAAGCCCGCGGACGGCCGTGAATGGCTGACGCAGAACGGCAACCCGTACAGCCTCTCGGTGATCGACCAGGACGGCCGCGCCGGTATCGACTGGGGCGTCTACGGCGTGCCCGAGACGTTCGTCGTCGACAAGCAGGGCATCATCCGCTTCAAGCAGATCGGCCCCGTGTCGGTCGAATCGCTGGAGCAGAAGATCCTGCCGCTGGTCCGCGCGCTGCAGAAGTCATGATCGTGCGCCGGCTCCTGATGGCGGCCCTCGCGTGCGCGGCGTTCGCGGCAGAGGCCCAGCCGGCCGATCCCGCGCTCGACGCGCGCCTGCGCAAGCTCGAGTCCGAGCTGCGCTGCCTCGTATGCCAGAACCAGACGCTCGCCGACTCCGACGCCACGCTGGCCGGCGACCTGCGCCGCGAAGTGCGCGCGCTCGCCGTCGCGGGCAAGTCCGACGCCGAGATCAAGGACTATCTCGTCGCGCGCTATGGCGATTTCGTGCTTTACAACCCGCCGGTGAAATCGGTGACGTGGCTGCTCTGGTTCGGCCCGCTCCTGCTGCTGCTCGCAGGCGGCGGTATCTGGCTGCTGCTGATCCGCGGACGCAGGTCGCGGCAGGACACCGATGCCCCGACCGCCGCTGCAGGCGCGCCTGAGGATGACGTCATCGCCCGCGCGAAGGCGGCGCTCTACGAGGAACCTTGATACGGGGCGCGCAGGAGTAAACTGCGCGCGGGCACCGGCAACAGGGCCCGTTCGGGGGAGGATGTCCAAGTTGTCGATCTACGCGCTGAAGCCGCGTTTCCAGGCATTCCTGCGCCCCGCCGCGGCAGCGCTGGCCCGCGGCGGCGTCACCGCCAACCAAGTCACGCTCGCGGCGGCTGCCGTGTCGATCGCGCTCGGCGCCGCGCTCACATTGCGCGCGCCGGAAGGCCGCGGCGCGTTCCTGCTGGTTCCGCTGTGGATGATCGTGCGCATGGCGATGAATGCGCTCGACGGCATGCTTGCGCGTGAATTCGGCCAGCGCAGCCGCCTCGGCGCCTGCCTGAACGAGCTCGGCGACGTGCTCGCCGACGCCGCGCTCTACGCGCCCTTCGCGCTGATCGCGCCGTTCGCGCCCCCGTGGGTCGCCGCGGTGATCGTGCTCGCCGTGGCAAGCGAGCTCGCAGGCCTCCTCGGCCCGCTGATCGGCGCATCGCGCCGCTACGACGGACCGATGGGCAAGAGCGATCGCGCGTTCGTGTTCGGCGCGCTCGGATTGTGGATCGGCGTGTCGCCCGGGCTGCCGGACGCGCTGGCCTGGCTGATGCCGATCCTTGCGGCGCTGCTGGCGCTGACGATCGTCAACCGGGTGCGCGGCGCGCTCGCCGAAACCGCGGGGACTTCGGCATGAACGACGTCGCCGACGCGCGCGCGATGGCCAGGCGCGTGGTCGAAGCCACGTTCCGGAGCCACGACGGCACCGAGCTCTTCTACCGGCACTGGCCGGCGCCCGTGCAGCCGGCGCGGGGCGCCGTGCTGCTGTTCCATCGCGGTCACGAGCACTCGGGCCGCCTCGCGCACCTGCCGGACGAATTCGGCCTGCCGGACCTCGACTTCTTCGCGTGGGACGCGCGCGGCCTCGGCCGCTCGCCGGGGCCGCGCGGCGACGCGCCGAGCCTCGCGTTCATGGTGCGCGACATGCAGGCCTTCGCGGAGCACGTCGCCGCCGCGCACGGATTTGCGATCGAGGATGTCGCCGTCGTCGCGCAGAGCGTGGGCGCCGTGCTCGCCGCCGCGTGGGTGCACGACTACGCGCCGCGGATCCGCGCGATGGTGCTCGCCTCCCCCGCGTTCAAGGTCAAGCTGTACGTGCCCTTCGCGCGCGCAGGCCTCGCGCTGATGTACCGGCTGCGCGGCAACTTCCAGGTCAACAGCTACGTGAAGGCGAAGTTCCTGACGCACGATCCCGCGCGCATCGCGAGCTACGACGCCGATCCGCTGATCACGCGGCCCATCTCCGTGCGCCTGCTGCTCGGCCTGTACGAAACGGCTGAGCGCATCGTGGCGGACGCGCAGGCGATCGTCGTGCCCACGCAGGTGCTGGTGTCCGGCGCCGACTGGGTGGTGCACGAGGCGCCGCAGCGCGCCTTCTTCGAGCGTCTCGGCACGCCGGTGAAGGAGTGGCACGTGCTGGAAGGCTTCCATCACGACACGCTGGGCGAGCTCGACCGCGCCAGGGCCGTGGCGATGGCGCGCTCTTTCCTGCTCGGCCGCTTCGCCGCACCGGTCGCGCCGCCCGACCTGCGCCACGCGGACGTCGCGGGCGCCACTTATGACGAGGCGAAGGCGCTGGCCGCGCCGCTGCCAGTGCTGTCGCCGCGCGGCCTGTACTGGTCCGCGACGCGCGCCGGCCTGCGGTTCGGCGGCGCGCTGTCCGAGGGCGTGGCGCTCGGCCATCGCACGGGCTTCGATTCCGGCAGCACGCTCGACTACGTCTACCGCAACCAGGCGCGCGGCGTCACGGCGCTAGGGCGCGCGATCGATCGCAACTACCTCGACTCCATCGGGTGGCGCGGCATCCGCCAGCGCAAGCTTCACCTCGAGGAGTTGCTGGGACAGGCGATGGCGCGCGTGCGCGCCGCGGGGCTGCCGGTGCACATCGTCGACATCGCCGCCGGGCACGGTCGCTACGTCCTCGACTCTCTCGACCGCGCGCCGGCCCCGCCCGACTCCGTCCTGCTGCGCGACTACGGCAAGCTCAACGTCGAGCAGGGCAACGCGCTGATCCGCACCCGCCAGCTCGAGCGGATCGCGCGCTTCGTCGAAGGCGATGCCTTCGACCGCGCGAGCCTGGCGGCCCTCGTGCCGCGGCCCACGATCGGCATCGTCTCCGGCCTCTACGAGCTCTTTCCCGACAACACGCAGGTGGCCGTGTCGCTCGCGGGCATGGCCGACGCGCTTCCGCCCGGCGGCATCCTGCTCTACACCGGGCAGCCCTGGCACCCGCAGCTCGAGCTCATCGCCCGCGCGCTGACCAGCCACCGCGGCGGCGCGGCATGGGTGATGCGGCGGCGCACGCAGGCGGAGCTCGACCAGCTCGTCGCGCGTGCCGGATTCAGCAAGATCGACCAGCGGATCGACGAGTGGGGCATCTTCACGGTGTCGGTCGCACGCCGGATCTCATGATCCCCTGGCGCCGCGCGTCCGGCTGGCTCCTGCTGCTGGCCCCGTTCTTCTTCGGCACCTACGCGTTCGCCAACTGGACGGCGTCCGTGCGCGCCGACGTGTCGTCGATCGTGTTCGACTGGGAACGACGCCTCCCGTTCTGGCCGTGGACGATCGTGCCGTACTGGATCATCGACGCGCTGTACGGCCTGTCGCTGTTCCTGTGCGTGTCGCGCCGCGAGCTCGACACGCACGCGCTGCGGCTGCTCACCGCGCAGGTGATCGCCGTCGCGTGTTTCGTCGCGTTCCCGCACCGCTTCACATTTGTCCATCCGCCGGCGGACGGCATCTTCGGCACGCTGTTCGACGTGCTGCTCGGGTTCGACCGGCCGTTCAACCAGCTGCCGTCGCTGCACATCGCGCTCGCCGTGATCCTGTGGTCGCTCTACGTGCGCAAGGTGAGCGGCGCGCTGCGGGTCGTCGTCGACGCGGCGTTCGCGCTGATCGGCGCGTCCGTCCTGACCACCTACCAGCACCACTTCATCGACCTCCCCACCGGCTTCGCGCTCGGCTGGCTGTGCCTGTGGCTGTGGCCCGAGGACGCGGCGCAGCGTCCGTGGCGCCTCTGGCACGTCACGCGCGATCCGCGCCGCTGGCGGCTCGCCGGCTGGTACGCGGCGGGTGCGCTTGCGTGCGTGGCGATCGCAGCCATCGCGCGCGGCGCCGCGTTGTGGCTGCTGTGGCCGGCGTTGTCGCTGGCGTTCATCGCGCTGTTCTACGCGGCCGTCGGCGCGGGCGGCTTCCAGAAGGACGCCCGTGGCCGCGCGAGCCTCGCGGCGCGCTGGCTGCTGGCGCCGTATCTGGCAGGCGCCTGGATCAACGCGCGCGCCTGGACGCGCAAGCATCCGCAGCCTTCGCACGTCGGCGACGGCGTATGGATCGGACGCTCGCCGGGCGCCACCGAGCTCGAGCGCTCGCCGTTCGCCGCCGTCGTCGATCTCGCGGCGGAGATGCCGCTGCCCGTCACGTCGCGGCGGGTCGCGTCCTTCCCCGTGCTCGATCTCACGATGCCGCCGACGGACGCGCTGGCGGGCGCCTCCGCGGCGATCGAGGCGCTGCGCGCCGACGGGGCCGTGCTCGTCTGCTGCGCGCTGGGCTATTCGCGCAGTGCCTGCGCGGTGGCGGCGTGGCTCCTTGCCACAGGCCGCGCGCCGTCGGTGGACGCGGCGTTGCTGCGCGTTCGCGCCGCCCGCGCGGAGGTCGTCCTCGACGCGGGTCACGCGGCCCTGCTGGCACCCTTGGCTCGCGCACGATGAGCCATCGTCAGGAAATACTCGATCCCGCCGACGCGCTGCGCCAGCTTGCGCTCTGCAGCGACGCGCTGTGCGCCGCGCGGACCCTGCGCGCGCTCACGACGGGACTCTCCGTCATCGCGGCCGCGGGCATGGCGCTGGCAGGCTTCGTCGGCGGCGTCCCGGCCATGGCGTTATGGACCGTGACGCTCGGCCTCGGCGCTCTCGCGCAATGGCTCGCGTACCGCATCGCATTCGACGCCGCGCTGTTCAGCCGGCTCGCCGACGAAGGCCGGCGCGGCGAGCTCGACCTCGCCGCGTTCGATCGGGCGATGCTGGCGCTGGGACTGCTGCCCGCCGCCAAGGCCGGCCGCGACGTCGGCACGCGGTGCCGCGGCGCGCTCACGCTGCTGCGCGCGCTCGGCGTGGCCGTCGTGATGCAGATCGTGCTGATCATCATCGCCGCCGTCCAGCTCCACTACGGCTAGCGGGCGGCGATGTCGCTCGTGCTCGATCGCCTCGGCGCCGCCGCCATCTGCGGGTTCGCGCGCGTGCTGACAGGCGTCCGCGCGCTGTGGGCCGGCGGGGCGCCGAAGGCCGGTCCCCGCGTCTACTACGCGAATCATTCGAGCCACGGCGACTTCGCGCTGGTGTGGGCGTGCCTGCCGCAGGACCTGCGGGAGCGCACGCGGCCGGTGGCGGGTCTCGACTACTGGGAAAGGGACCGCCTGCGGCGCTATGTCGCCCACCGGCTGTTTCGCGCCGTGCTGATCGACCGCAACCGCGACGCGCGCCGGGAAGACCCGATCAGGAAGATGGCGGCGGCGCTGGAAGGCGGCGATGCGCTGATCGTCTTCCCCGAAGGCACGCGGAACGTCGGCGATGCGCGCCTGCAGCCGTTCAAGAGCGGCATCTACTGGCTGGCCGCCGCCTGCCCCGACGTCGAGTTCGTCCCGGTCTGGATCGAGAACCTGAGCCGTGTGATGCCGAAGGGACGCATCCTGCCCGTGCCGCTGCTCTGCACGCTCACGTTCGGAACGGCGCTGAAGCTGCAGGAAGGCGAAGACAAGGACGCGTTCGTCGCGCGGACACGCAACGCGCTGCTGGCGCTGTCGCCGGCGGAGATGTGATGGGCCGGAGCCCGCAGCAGCAGACGCTCGACCTCTTCATCGGCATCGGCCTCGTGCTGGTCGTGGCGACGATCGCGGCGGCGCTGCTGAAGCGCTACGTCGCGCGCGGTGCCGCGCATGGCGTGATCGACAACCTCCGCGCGCGCATCAACGCCTGGTGGGTGATGGTGGCGGTGATCGGCGTGGCGTTCCTGTTCGGGCGCGCGGGTGTGATGCTGCTGTTCTTCTTCGCGTCGTTCGCGGCGCTGCGCGAGTTCATCACGCTGACGTACACGCGGCGCGCCGACCACGACGCGCTGGCCACGAGCTTCTACGTGATCCTGCCGCTGCAGTACGTGCTGATATGGACCGACTGGTACGGGCTGTATTCGATCTTCATCCCCGTCTACGCGTTCCTTTTGCTGCCGATCGCCGGCGTGCTTGCCGGCGACACGACGCGCTTCCTCGAGCGGACGGCGAAGGTGCAGTGGGGGCTGATGATCTGCGTCTACTGCCTGTCGCACGTGCCGGCGCTGCTCAACCTGCGCATTCCGGGCTACGAGGGACGCAACGCGCTGCTGATCGTCTTCCTGGTGCTGGTCGTGCAGTCGAGCGACGTCTTCCAGTTCATCTGGGGCAAGCTCTTCGGGCGGCGCAAGATCGCGCCGGCGATCTCGCCGTCGAAGACGGTGGAGGGGCTGGCGGGCGGCGTGTTGTCGGCGACGATCCTCGGCGCGGCGCTGTGGTGGATCACGCCGTTCAACCCGTGGCAGGCGGCACTGATGGCGCTCGCCATCAACGTGATGGGCTTCTTCGGCGGACTGGTGATGTCGGCGATCAAGCGCGACCGCGGCGTGAAGGACTGGGGCGACCTGATCGAGGGCCACGGCGGCATGCTGGACCGCCTCGATTCGGTGGTCTTCGCGGCGCCCGTGTTCTTCCACCTCACGCGCTACTGGTGGACGTAGGTTCGGTTGTGGCTTGTGTCGTCGCGGGCAGGGGTACCCTCCCGCGGGCTTCCGTGTTCAGGCGCCCGCGTGAGGGTACCCCTGCCCACGACGCGTAAGCCTTCGCCGAAGGATCGCGTGTGTCGACTACTCGCAGATGCCGACAGAATCGGTGACGGTGGTACCCCTCTCGCGGGCGCCTGAACACTGAAGCCCGCGAGAGGGGTACCGCCGGCGCCGATCCACACGCCGACGCTCGCAAGCAGACTCGCCGCAGACTAAATCGTCACGCGTTTCGTCACGTGGCCGACGCGGCACGAGCCTGCGGTGAGGTCCACCGTGCCCTTGCCGCGCACGATCCAGGTCAGCGTGCGCGCGCCCGTCGTGCCGCGTCCGAACGCGTAGTAGATCGCGCCCGCGCCGCTGAAGAGTCCCCGCCCCCAGCCGTCGAGGTGGCCGACCGAGACGTGGGCGAGCGCCGGGTCGGCGAGCTCGCAGCCGTCGCAGCGCACGTCCATCCACAGCGGCTCGTTGTGCGTCAGCTCCTTCGCCGAGGCCAGGATCATCGTCGGGAGATAGCCGTGGTTCGCCACCGTCGCCGTCACGCGCGTGAGACCGTCCGCGAGCGGCGTCACCTCCAGCGATTCGATCGCGATCGCCGGCGCGAGGGACGCCGTGCGCAGGTAGTGCGCCGACTGCGCGCGGCAGACGTCCGGCATCTTCTCGGGCGGCGGATTCCACATGCCGACCCGCGGATCGATGCCGCCGACCTCCACTTCGCCGAGCTGCGGATGCGTCGCCTTGCGCCACGGCCGGAGCGTGCGTCCCGCGTTGTGGTCGCGGTCCCATTGGCCGATCTTCACCATGTCGTCGCGCGTGACGTGCGTGTAGTTGTCGACGAAGCGCTTCTTGCGCTCGAGCCCCACCTGCTTGAACAGGTCCCACAGCTCGACGACGTACGCCACCGCGCCGCGCTGGTGATAGGCGTAGTCGGTGAGGTCGCCGTGCAGCGGCGTATCCGGCGCGTACAGGAACTCCTCGGCGCCGGACACCATGGGATAGTCCGTGAGCTCCTCGGCCCACGCGCCGAGCTGGCGGTAGAGCGCGAGATCCTCCGGATTCATCTTGGTGTCGGGCTTGTCGCCGAGCGGGCGGATGAACACGCCGCCGAACGTATGCAGGTTGAGCCAGAGGAAGATGTCGGGATGGCGCGTGGTGAACTCCACGACCGCGCGCGATTCGACTTCGGAGAGCGGATACGCGCCCGCGCCTTCCTGCTTCGAGTCCGGTGCCCAGTAGTACGGAAAATTGCGGTTGAGGTCGGTCTGGTTGTCCGACAGGAAATACGGCGACGGGACCGTGTGCCCGTCGAAGTTCTCGATTACGCCTTCCGGATAGATCTTGTAGTACGGCGGGGGATCGTCGATCGTCCGCGGCAGCATGAGACCGGGGATGTCGGCGGACTCGACCATCTCGCCGCCGGCGTCCTGCACGCGCATCGACAGCGCGAGGCCGTCACCGTCCACGTCCTCGCCGCGCCAGCGCGCGTGGCCCTGCGCCGGGCGCTCGTCGCGCGGCACGGAGCGCACGTAGCGACCCTTGGTCATCACCGTCTCGGCGCCGTCGGGCGACATCCGCGGCAGCACGAAGAACCGCACGTCGCGAACGCGTGCGGCGGCGGGCGCGGACAGGCCGCCCGGCAGCGGTGATGCGTCGCCGCCGACGTGAAGGCGCAGCACGTCCTCGGCGATGGCGAGCGCGACGCTCGAGCCGCACAGCTCGCTCGCGTGCATGTTGCCGTCGACCCAGGCGGTGGGTCGCGCGCGATCGGGGTCGGGCCCGAGCGTCAGCAGCCACAACTCGCGTCCCTCGGGGGTGCGTCCGATCGACGTGAGGCGGCACAGGTCCGGAAATGCGTCGGCCCACGCGCGCACCTGGCGCGTCAGCTCGTCGTAGGAAAGGGGACGCTGGCGAAAACCGAGCGACAGCGTGTCGAGCGAAGCGGGGGCGGGAGGGCTCATGGTGGCCGCGATGGTAGCAAACCCGCCCAAAGAAAACGGCGCCGCAGTTACGCGGCGCCGCCCACGGTCTCGCGCGCCCTACGCAGCCTGCATCTCGCCGAAGCGGCCGCTGTTGAAGTCCTCGATCGCCTGCCGGATCTCGGCTTCGGTGTTCATCACGAACGGCCCGTATCCGGCGATGGGCTCGTCGAGCGGCTGGCCGCCCAGCACGAGCACCGTGGCGTCGGTGTTGGCCTCGATCGTGACGCCGCTGCCGGCGCGGTCGAGCAGCACCATCTGAGCGTCGCGCGCCACCTGCGCGTCGTTCACCAACACCGTGCCGTGGAGCACGATCACCGCCAGCGTGTGGCCGTCCTTCGCCGCGAGCGCCACCGTCTTGCCCTGGTTCAGCCGCATGTCCCAGACGTCGATCGGCGTGAACGTCCGCGCGGGGCCGCGCTTGCCGTCGAACTCGCCGGCGATGACGCGCACCTTGCCGGCATCGTCCGGCAGCGCGACGACGGGAATGTCGGCGTCGACGATCGTCTGGTAACCGGGCGGCGACATCTTGTCCTTCGCGGGCAGGTTCACCCAGAGCTGCACCATTTCCATCGTGCCGCCCTTCGTCGTGAAGTCCTGCGAGTGGAACTCCTCGTGCAGGATCCCCGACGCCGCCGTCATCCACTGGACGTCGCCCGGCCCGATGCGGCCGCCGCTGCCGGTGGAATCGCGGTGCTCGACTTCGCCCTGATAGACGATCGTCACGGTCTCGAAGCCGCGGTGCGGATGCACGCCCACTCCGCGCGGACGCGGCGCCGGCGAGAACTGCGCGGGCGCGGCGTAATCGAGCATCAGGAACGGGCTGAGATGGCGGCCGTGCGTGTCGTAGGTGAAGAGCGAGCGCACGGGGAAGCCATCGCCCACCCAGTGGGGGCGCGGGGCGCTGTAAAGGCCGAGGATCTTTTTCATGGTCGTCTCCTGGAGCGGGATCCCGTCGGGTTCCCCTGCATGCCATTCAATATAGATGCGCAACGCTGGCCTCGGTAGACGGCAAGATTTATACTCAGCGTTCCATTTTCAGGACAATGGGGGCGGGAATGCAGGATCTCAACGACCTCTACCTGTACGCCCAGGTCGTCGACCACGGCGGGTTCGCCGCGGCGGGACGGGCGCTCGGCATCCCCAAGTCGCGGCTGAGCCGGCGGGTGGCGGTGCTCGAGAAGGGGCTCGGCGTGCGGCTCCTCCAGCGGTCGACGCGCCGCTTCGCCGTCACCGACATCGGGCGCACGTACTACGCCCACTGCAAGGCGATGCTCGTCGAGGCGGAAGCCGCGCAGGACGCGATCGAGGTCACGCGGGCCGAGCCCTGCGGCACGGTCCGGCTCACCTGTCCGGTCGCACTCCTCGACGTGCAGGTGGGCGACATGCTGGCGACCTTCATGGCGCAGCACCCGCGGGTGGACGTGGTCGCCGAAGCGACCAATCGCCGCGTCGACGTCATCGCCGAAGCCGTGGACATCGCGATCCGCGTGCGCCCCCCGCCGCTCTCGGACAGCGACCTCGCGATGCGCGTGCTGGCCGATCGCGGGCAGTGCCTGGTCGCGAGTCCGGCGCTCCTCGCCGCGCACGGCACGCCGAAGGCGCCGGCGGACCTGGCGCCGCTGCCGAGCCTGGCCCTCGGCGCACCCCAGCAGGCGTACGTGTGGCAGCTCTACGGCCCGGACGACGCGCAGGCGTCGCTGCACCATCGCCCCCGCCTCGTCACGGGCAGCATGCCGGCGCTGTGCGCCGCGGCGAAAGCGGCCGTGGGCGTCGTCCAGCTGCCGACGATGATGGTGAGCGGCGACCTCGCGCGCGGATCCTTGATCCGGCTCCTGCCGGACTGGGCGCCACGCAAGGAGATCGTGCATGCGGTGTTCGCGTCGCGCCGCGGCCTGCTGCCGTCGGTACGTGCGCTGCTCGATTTTCTCGCGGCGCGATTCGCGGCGATCCCCGAGGCCTGAGACCGGTCAGCCCGCGTCGTGCAGCGCGTGGCCGCACTTCCAGCACACTTCGAAGTTGCCGGGCGACTGCTCGCCGCACTCGGGACAGCGCAGCGTGCCGCCGCGCGCGGCGTCGGCTTCCATGGAGCGCAGCAACGCCGTGGCGCGGCCGAGGTCATCGTCGCGCGCGAGCCATACCTGCGGCTGCGCGACGTCCGGCGGGACGTCGCCGACGATGCTCGACGCGTGCTCGTTGAAGACGTGCGCGCGAATGCCGGCCTGGTTCAGGCGATCCGCCAGCAGGTAGGCGTCGAAGCGGTGGCGCGCGACGTAGAAGCGGATCATGCGCGCCGTCCCGCCGGGCGCCACTCGGAAAGCCGCACGACCAGCCGCTCGAGCACGCCGGCGAGCGCGTTCGCCCGCCCGGCGTCCCAGCGGAACGGCGGCGCCTCGTCCATGTACGCGCATTGCGCCATCTCGAGCTGGAGCGCGTGGACGCCGTGCTCGGGCCGGCCATAGTGGCGCGTGACGTACCCGCCCTTGAAGCGGCCGTTCACGACCTGCGAGAACGCGGCATCGTCCGCCAGCGCACCGGCCGCGACGGCCGCCAGTGCCGCGTCGCAGCTGGCGCCGTCCGCGGTGCCGAGATTGAGATCGGGGAGCCGGCCGGCGAAAAAGCGCGGCACCTCGGCGCGTATCGAGTGACCGTCGAGCAGCACCGCGTAGCCGTGCAGCGCACGAACGCGGTCGAGCTCCGCCTGCAGCGCCGCGTGGTACGGCGCGAAGAACGCGCGCCCCCGCGCCTCGATCTCGCCGGCGCCGGGCATCTCGCCGTCCGCGTAGATGGGCTCGTTGGCGAACGTGCGCGTCGGGCAGAGCTCCGTGTTGTCGGCGCCGGGATACAGCGCTGCGCCGGACGGGTCGCGGTTCAGGTCGACGACGTAGCGCGAGTGCGTCGCGGCCAGCAGCGTGACGCCGGCGTCGCGCGCGAACGCGTACAGCTTCTCGACGTGCCAGTCGGTGTCGGCGACCGTGCGTGCCGCGGCGGTCATCCGCAGCGCGAGAGCATCGGGGATGAACGTGCCGGCATGCGGCACGTCGACGACGAGCGGCGCGTTGCCCCGATGGAGGTCCCACAGCCGCATCACGCGGTCCACCGCGCGAGGTCGCCGTTGCGCACGACGCCCGCGCACGCCGCGCCGCCGATCCAGTACGCGAGCTCCGCGGGCTCGCCGATGTCCCAGAGCGCGAGGTCGGCACGCTGGCCCACGGCAAGCGTGCCGCGCTCGGCGAGGCCGAGCGCCAGCGCGGCGTTGCGCGTGGCGCCGGCCAGCGCTTCCGCGGGCGTGAGGCGGAACAGCACGCACGCCATGTTGAGCATCAGCGGCAGCGACGTCGACGGCGACGTGCCCGGATTGCAGTCGGTGGCAATGGCCATCGCCACGCCGTGGCGGCGCAACGCCTCGACGGGCGGAGGTCGAGTGTCGCGCAGCGCGTAATAGGCGCCGGGCAGCAGCACCGCCACGGTGCCCGCGCGCGCCATCGCCGCCACGCCGGCTTCGCTCGCGTGCTCCAGGTGATCGGCGGACAGCGCGTCGAACTCGGCGGCGAGCGCGGCACCGTCGACGTCCGAGAGCTGGTCGGCATGCAGCTTGACGGGCAGTCCCTGCGCGCGCGCCGCCGCGAACACGCGGCGCGTCTCGTCCACCGTGAAGCCGATCGACTCGCAATAGGCGTCGACGGCATCGGCGAGGCCCGCCTTGGCGATGGCGGGAATCATCTCGTCGCACACGTAGTCGACGTAGGCGCCGCGCTTGTCGGCAAAAGCGGTCGGCAGCGCGTGCGCGGCGAGCAGCGTGGTGCTGACGTCCACGCCGCATTCGAGCCCGAGCTGCCGCGCCACCGCGAGCTGCTTCGCCTCGTTCGCCGTGTCCTGGCCGTAGCCCGACTTGATCTCGACCGTGGTGACGCCGTGCGCGATCATTTGCAGCAGGCGTACGCGGCTTTGCGCAGCCAGCTCGTCTTCGGTCGCGGCGCGCGTCGCGCGCACGGTGGCGTTGATGCCGCCGCCTTCGCGCGCGATGTCGGCGTAGGTCGCGCCGTGCAGCCGGCGCTCGAACTCGTTGGCGCGATTGCCGGCGTAGACGAGATGCGTGTGGCAGTCGACGAGGCCGGGCGTGGCCCAGCGGCCGTCGCAGGACTTGCGGGAGGTGGCGCGGACGTCGCGCGGGACGTCGCGGCCTGGACCGATCCAGGCGATCCTGCCGGCGGTGATGCCCACCGCGCCGTCGCGCACGACGCCGAAGCCGCTCGCGTCGCGCATCGTCGCCAGGTGGACGTCGGTGAGCAGCAGGTCGAAGGTCGCGGGCGTCATTGCTCGGTGGCCACTCGCTGGCCGCTCAGCTCGCCAGCCGCTTCATCGCGGCGCGGTAGCGCGACAGCACCGCGGCTTCCTCGCGATGATGGCCGTCCTCGACGATCCACTCGCCGCCGCTCATCACGTCCCGCACCGGCCGGCGGCAGGGGCCGAACACGGCGGCGTCGAGCATGTCTTCGGTGCGCTGCTCGGCCAGCGCGGGGTCGTCGCCGTCGAGCACGACGAGATCGGCGCGCGTCCCCGCCACGAGCATGCCGCTTTTGCGGCCGAGCGCATGGGCGCCGTCGCGCGCGGCGCGCGCCCACAGCCCGGTGCCGACGGGCGTTTCCGCGCGCGGCGCGAGCACGTTGCGGCGCCGGAAACGCATGCGCTGCGACCATTCGAGCTGGCGCAGCTCGGCGAACGGATCGATGACGGTGTTCGAATCGCTGCCCACGCCGAAACGGCCCGCGGCGGCGGCGTAGGCCTCGGCCGGGAACGTGCCGTCGCCGAGATCGGCTTCGGTGGTGGGCGCGAGCCCCGCCACGGCCCCGCTTTGCGCCAGCCCGGCGACTTCGCGCTCGGTCATGTGCGTCGCGTGGATGACGCACCAGCGCTCGTCGATGTTCGCCTGCGTCAGCAGCCATTCGATCGGCCGCATGCGGCTCCACGCGTAGCACTCGTCCACTTCGCGCGTCTGCTCGGCGGCATGGATGTGCAGCGGCGCGCCCGGCGGCGCCATCCGCACGATCTGTCCGAGCTCCTCCGCCGTCACGGCGCGCAGACTGTGCGGCGCCACGCCCACGACGTAGCCGTGTGCGGGCGCGTCCGCGACGAGCGCGTCCACGAGCCGCGAGAACGACAGCGGCGAGTGCACGAAGCGGCGCTGGCTGGCGGCGACCGGGCTGCCGCCGAAGCCGCCGTGCGCGTAGAAGACCGGCAGGAGCGTGAGGCCGATGCCCGCGGTCCGCGCCGCCGCGCACACGCGCCATGCGAGCTCCGCCGGATCCTCGTAGGGCTTGCCGGTCGTGTCGTTGTGGACATAGTGGAATTCGCCGACGGTGGCGTAGCCGGCCTTCGCCATCTCGACATACGCCTGCGCGGCGATGGCCTCGAACGCGTCGGCGTCGACTTCGTCGAGAAACGCGTACATCGCCTGGCGCCAGGTCCAGAACGTGTCGTCGCGGCCGGGCGCCGCGCGTCCCGTGCGGCCCGCGAGCGCGCGCTGGAACGCGTGCGAGTGGACGTTCGCCATCGCCGGCACCACCGGCCCCGCCAGGCGCTCGGCGTTCCCGCGCGACGTGCCGGCGTCGACCGCCGTGACCACACCGGCGGCGTCGATCGTCACCGTCACGTCGCGGGCCCACCCCTCCGGCAGGAGCGCATGCGCGGCGAACAGCGTGCGCGCCGTCACGTCGATCCGCCGATCAGGTCGATGACGACGACGAGGGCGACGGCGGCCGCGGACGAAGGGTTGACGTGGAGCGTGGGCGCGGCGCCGTCGCCGGCGTCGACGAAGAGCGTCTCGTGCTCGTTGAGTCGCAACGGGCGCAGTCCCGGCAGGAGGCATTCGCAGGCGCCCGACGCCGCGTAGCACAGCCGGAACCGCGCCGGCCGCGCAACGATGCCCTGGTCGCGCACGACGTCGACGTCCGCACGCGCCTCCGAGCGCCGGACCATCAGGTTGAAGTCCTGCACCGGGCCGTCGAGGAGAACGCAGGAGCAGGCGACGTCGCCGGCGAACGCGACGGGCTCGTAGGGCGCGCGGACGTCGAGCGCGACCGCGCCGCCGGTGAGCCGCATGCCTGCGCCGCGCAGCAGCACGAGCGTGCGATCGACGCCTGCGAACTCGGAGAACGGCCCGTCGGTGGCGACGTCGGCCACGCTCGCGCGCCAGGCGAAACGCGCGAAGTCGGCGGCCGGCGGATGGAGCGCGAGCAAGGTCGTGCGGCCGCCGCCGTTCTTCCACGGCGTCTGGCGATAATCGGCGGTGGTGAGGACGCGATGCATGGCGCTGCAGCGACCGCTCTTGGACCTCCCGGAACGGGCGCGCTGGCCGATTGTAATCGGAACGCGCGGCGGCCGTTGACAGCGAACGCGCGCTCCGCCTAGATTGCGGCTTGTTTCGCCCTTTCCGGAGATCCCCATGCGGCACGTCCTCGCGTTCACCCTCGGCGCCTGCGCCGCCTCCCTCGCCCTCACCGCGGCCGGGCAAACCAAGGTCGCCGTCGGCTACTCCGGCTGGACGGGCTTCGCGCCGCTGACGCTCGCACGCGACGCCGGCATCTTCAAGAAGAACGGCCTCGACGTGGACCTGAAGAAGGTGCCGCAGAAGGATCGCCACCTCGCCATCGCGTCCGGTGACCTGCAGTGCGCCGCCACGACGGTGGAGACGTGGGTGATCTGGAACGCCAACGGCGTCGCCACGAAGCAGATCTTCCAGATGGACAAGAGCTACGGCGCCGACGGCATGGCCGTGCGCAACGGCGTGCAGAAGATCGCCGATCTCAAGGGCAAGACGGTGGCGGCCTCCGCGCCGGGCACGGCGCCCTACTTCACCCTCGCATGGTTCCTGAAGAAGAACGGGCTAACGGTGAAGGACGTCACCGTCGTCAATCTCGAGCCCGCCGCCGCGGCGCAGGCCTTCGTCGCCGGGCAGAACGACGCCGCGATGACGTACGAGCCCTACCTGTCCACCGTGCGCACGAACCCGGCGGCCGGAAAGATCATCGCCACCACGCTCGACTACCCGATGGTGATGGACACGTTCGGCTGCACGCCGAAATTCCTCCAGGAAAATCCGAAGGCCGCGCAGGCGCTCGCCAACAGCTACTTCGAGGCGCTGGAGATGATCAAGAGCGATCCGAAGAGGAGCTACGAGATCATGGGTGCCGACGTGAAGCAGACCGGCGCTGAATTCGAGGCGTCGGCGAAGTACCTGCGCTGGCAGGACAAGGCCGCGAACCAGAAATTCTTCGCGGGCGAGCTGCAGCAGTTCAGCACGGAGGCCGCGGCGCTCCTGACCGAGCTTGGCATCATCAAGTCCACGCCGGACCTCGCGACGATCGTCGACACGTCGTACATCAAGTGACGTAGCACACGGCCGATGAGGCCGCTCACGCCCGTCCCCCCGGGACGCAAGGCCGCGCTCGGCCTCGCGTTCTTCGTGCTGTTCGTGATCGCCTGGGGCATCGCGACGTTCGGCGGCTTCGTCTCCCGGACCTTCCTGGCCGATCCGCTGACGATGGCGCGCGAAGGCTACGCGCTGTTCGCGCAGCACGGCTTCGCGCGCGACGTCGCGATCACCATCTGGCGGGTGCTCGGCGGGTTCGTGCTCGCGGCCGCGCTCGCCGTCCCGCTCGGCATCGCGATGGGTGCATACAAGCCGGTCGAGGCGTTCTTCGAGCCGTTCGTCTCGTTCGCGCGCTACCTGCCCGCGTCTGCCTTCATCCCGCTGCTGATCCTGTGGGCAGGCATCGGCGAGATGCAGAAGCTGCTGGTGATCTTCATCGGCTCGTTCTTCCAGATCGTGCTGATGGTGGCCGTGCAGGTCGGCGCGACGCGTCGCGACCTCGTCGAGGCCGCGTACACGCTGGGCGCGACGTCGCGAAGCGTCGTGCGGCGCGTGCTGCTGCCGAGCGCCGCGCCGGCGATCGCCGAGACGCTGCGCCTCGTGCTCGGCTGGGCGTGGACCTACGTGATCGTCGCCGAGCTGATCGGCGCGTCGAGCGGCATCGGCCACATGATCACCGACAGCCAGGCGCTGCTCAACACCGGCCAGATCATCTTCGGCATCATCGTCATCGGCGTGATCGGCCTCGTCAGCGATTTCCTGTTCAAGTGGGCCAACCAGCGGCTCTTTCCGTGGTCGCTGTCGTGAGCGGATGACATGAGCAAGCTCGTCATCGACGGCGTCTCGCGCACGTTTCCGGGCGTGGGCGGCGGCAAGCCCACGGAGGCGCTGCAGCCCGTGTCGCTCACCGTGGCCGACAACGATTTCATCACCGTGCTCGGCCCCTCAGGCTGCGGCAAGTCGACACTGCTGCGGATCGTCGCGGGCCTCGACGCGCCCACGTCGGGACGCGTGCTGCTCGACGGCGCGCCGGTGACGGGACCCGGCGCCGACCGCGGCATGGTGTTCCAGAGCTACACGCTGTTTCCGTGGCTCACCGTGCAGGAGAACATCCGCTTCGGCCTGCGCGAGCGCGGCCTCGACGCCGCCGCGCAGGCGGACGTCGCCGCGCGCTACATCGCCAAGGTGGGACTCGAAGGCTTCGAGCACCACCATCCGAAGATGCTGTCGGGCGGCATGCAGCAGCGCACGGCCATCGCGCGCGCGCTCGCCAACGATCCCAAGATCCTGCTGCTCGACGAGCCGTTCGGCGCGCTCGACCACCAGACGCGGGGATTGATGCAGGAGCTGCTGCTCTCGATCTGGGAAGTCGAGCGCAAGACGGTGCTCTTCGTCACGCATGACATCGAGGAGGCCGTGTTCATGGCCAATCGCGTCGTGGTGATGACCGCACGCCCCGGGCGCATCAAGGCGGACGTGCCGGTGCCGCTGCCGCACCCGCGGCACTACACGCTGAAGACCACGCCGGCGTTTTCCGCGCTGAAGGCCCGGCTGACCGAGGACATCCGTGGCGAGGCGCTGAAGGTCGCCGCGCTGCCCGGATGAAACCTCGACCCCGAATCGCAATCCAAGAGCTACCCGCCCAACCATAACAGGGACTTCGAGCCGCCATGGCCACGCCCGTCAGCATCGTCGCAGGACTCCCGGGCCGCGTTCGCGCGGCGTTCGCCGCCGTCGTTGTAGGAATTGCGCTGACTGCGCCAGTGCAGGCCGACCCCAACGCGGCGCAGCAGGCGGAGATCGATCACCTGCTGGCGTTCGTCGGGACGTCGCAATGCGCGTTCATCCGCAACGGCACGAGCTACCCCCCCGCGGAGGCGCGCGAGCACCTCTCGGGCAAGCTCAAGTACGCCAAGGCACGGATCTCCACCGCGGAGGAATTCATCCGCCATCTCGCCACGGAGAGCAGCATGTCGGGCGAGCCGTACCGCGTGAAGTGCGACGGCAAGGTCATTCCGGCGGGCGTGTGGCTCGCCGACGAGCTGCAGCGGTTCCGCAAGGTCGCGGCGGCCGGCGCGCCGGCCAAGGCTCAGTAGCGGCCGCCGTTCTTCTGCCAGCGCCAGGCGTCGGCGCAGATGGCGTCGAGATCCCGCATCGCGCGACGATCGAGCGCCTGCAGCGCCCGAGTCGTGTCCGCGGCGAGCGCCGGGACGTCGCCGGCACGCCGCGGCAGCTCGCGCGTCGCGAGACGCCGCCCGCACGCGCGCTCGAAGGCGCCGATCACTTCCCGTACCGACCATCCCCGGCCCGACCCGCCATTCAGCGTCATCGCGCCGTGCCGCGTGCCGATCCGCTCCAGCGCGGCGACGTGCAGTTCCGCCAGGTCCTGCACGTGGATGTAATCGCGCACGCCGGTGCCGTCCGCCGTGCCCCAGTCGTCGCCGTAGACGGGAACCTCGCCGATCTCGCCGGCGCCCACGCGCGCGAGCACGGTGACGAGGTCGGTGGGGCGGCTGCGTGGCGCCTCGCCGAGCATGCCCGACGCGTGCGCGCCCGCGGCGTTGAACGAGCGCAGCACGGCGATCCTCCAGTTCGCGTTGGCGCGGGCGAGGTCGCGGAGGAAATCCTCGACGATGCGCTTGGTGCGCCCGTACACGCTGGCGGGGGCCAGCGGCGCGTCCTCGCCGATCGGCAGCGCCGCCGCCGCGCCGTAGACGGCCGCCGACGAGCTGTAGACGATCGTCGCGACGCCGGCTTCGCCCATGACCTCGATCAGCGCGAGCGTGCCGCCGACGTTCACGTCGTAGAACGCGAGCGGCCGCTCCTCCGACTCGCCGATCGCCTTCAGCCCGGCGCAGTGCACGACACCTGCGATCGGATGGTCGTGGAAGGCGGCGCGGAGCGCCGCGACGTCGCGGATGTCGGCGTTGATGCACGGCACGGGGCGCCCGGCGAGTGCCTCGAGCCGAGTCCGCACCGCGGGCGTGCTGTTCGAATAGTCGTCGAGCACCACCGGCGCGTAGCCCGCCTCGGCGAGCGCGACCACCACGTGAGAGCCCACGTAGCCGGCGCCCCCGGTGACCAGGATGGATTCGCGCATCGCGCGATCATGCCATACGAGGAGCAAAAAAAAAGCCGGGCCAGGGCCCGGCTTCTTGTCGCCGCGGGAAGGACGCCCCGCCGGCGTTACGCCGCTTCGGTGCCCTCGGGCGCCGCCACAGCGTCAGGACGGTCGACCAGCTCGACGAGCGCCATCGGCGCGGCGTCGCCCTGACGGAACCCGAACTTCAGGATCCGCAGGTAGCCGCCCGGACGCGCCTTGTAGCGCGGGCCGAGCTCGTTGAAGAGCTTGCCGACGACGTCGCGGTCGCGCAGGCGGTTGAACGCCAGCCGGCGATTCGCCAGCGTGGGGTCCTTGGAGAGCGTGATCAGCGGCTCGGCGACGCGGCGAAGCTCCTTCGCCTTCGGCAGCGTGGTCTTGATGACCTCGTGCGTGAAGAGCGAGTTCGTCATGTTGCGCAGCATCGCCAGGCGATGGCTGCTGGTGCGGTTGAGTTTCCGCAGTCCGTGGCGGTGACGCATCGTAGTTTCCTTGTCTTTGCCGGGTCTTGCCCGTTACGGCCTGTCGAGTCCGGCGGGCGGCCAGTTCTCGAGCTTCATGCCGAGCGAGAGCCCGCGCGACGCGAGCACTTCCTTGATCTCGTTCAGCGACTTCCGGCCGAGGTTCGGCGTCTTCAGCAGCTCGGTCTCCGTGCGCTGGATGAGGTCGCCGATGTAATAGATGTTCTCGGCCTTGAGGCAGTTGGCCGAGCGCACGGTGAGCTCGAGGTCGTCGACCGGACGCAGCAGGATCGGGTCGACCTGCGGCGTGGCGCGGTCCTGCGCCGGCGTGTCGGTGTCCTTCAGGTCCGCGAACACTGAGAGCTGCTCGACGAGCACGCTCGCGGCGTAACGTACGGCCTGCTCCGGCTCGACGACGCCGTTGGTCTCGATGTCGAGCACCAGCTTGTCGAGGTCGGTGCGCTGCTCGACCCGGGCCGACTCGACCGCGTAGCTCACGCGGCGTACCGGCGAGAACGAGGCGTCGAGCAGGATGCTGCCGATCGTGCGGCCGCCTTCGGGCTTGAGCCGCGCGGTGGCGGGCTGGTAGCCGCGGCCCTTCTCGACCTTGATCTCCATCTCCAGCTTGCCGCCGGCGGTGAGGTGGGCGATCACGTGGTCGGGATTGATGATCTCGACGTCGTGATTGGGCTCGATGTCCGCCGCCGTGACGGCGCCTTCGCCGCTCTTGGCGAGCTTCAGCACCACGTGGTCGCGGTTGTGCAGCTTCAGCACCACGCCCTTCATGTTGAGCAGGATGTCGACGACGTCTTCCTGCACGCCGTCGAGCGCCGAATACTCGTGCAGCACGCCGGTGATCTTGACCTCCGTCGGCGCGTAGCCGGGCATGGACGAGAGCAGCACGCGACGCAGCGCGTTGCCCAGCGTATGCCCGTACCCGCGCTCGAACGGCTCCATCACCACCTTGGCATGGAACGGCGACATGCTCTGCACGTCGATGATGCGCGGCTTCAACAGAACATTGGTCTGCATGCGGTACCTTTATGCGCCGGTGGGCGCGGATACGAAATTTCAGTCCGTCGGACGGTGGCGACGGTGGTCGACGAAACGTCCGGCCGCCACCGCATGTCACGGCCGGCGGTTACTTCGAGTAGAGCTCGACCACCAGGCTTTCGTTGATGTCCTGCGCGAACTCCGAGCGGTCGGGCGCACCCTTGAACGTGCCCGTCACCTTCTTCGGGTCGACTTCGACCCAGCGCGGGAAGCCCACCTTCTCGGCGAGCTGCAGCGCGTCGACGACGCGAAGCTGCGTCTTCGCCTTCTCGGTCGTAGAGATGACGTCGCCGGCCTTCATCATCGCCGACGGCACGTTGAGGATCTTGCCGTTGACCATGATCGTCCGGTGCGAGACGAGCTGCCGCGCTTCTGCGCGCGTCGAGCCCAGGCCCATCCGGTAGACGACGTTGTCGAGGCGCGACTCCAGCAGCTGCAGGAGGTTCGTGCCCGTCGAGCCCTTGCGGCGCGCGGCCTCGACGAAGTAGCGGTGGAATTGCCGCTCGAGCAAGCCGTACATGCGGCGCAGCTTCTGCTTTTCGCGAAGCTGCACGCCGTAATCCGATGTCCGCGCGCCGGACTTCACGCCATGCTGGCCGGGCTTGGTATCGAGCTTGCACTTGGAGTCGAGCGAACGACGCGCGCTTTTCAGGAAAAGGTCGGTGCCTTCCCGTCGCGCCAGCTTGCATTTGGGTCCGGTGTATCTGGCCACTTTGCTTGTCCGAGTGTTTGTTGGTGAAAAAGGTGAAGGCTAGATGCGGCGGCGCTTCGGAGGACGGCAGCCGTTGTGCGGGACCGGCGTCACATCCGAAATGCTGGAGATCTTGATGCCGAGCGCATTCAGCGCGCGCACGGCCGATTCGCGGCCGGGGCCGGGGCCCTTGATCCGCACTTCGAGGTTCTTGACGCCGCATTCCTGCGCCGCGCGGCCGGCGGATTCGGCAGCCACCTGCGCCGCGAAAGGCGTGGACTTGCGCGAGCCCTTGAACCCGGCGCCGCCGGACGTGGCCCACGAGAGCGCGTTGCCCTGGCGGTCGGTGATCGTGATGATCGTGTTGTTGAAGGACGCGTGGATGTGCGCGATCCCTTCGGTCACGTTCTTCTTGACCTTCTTGCGGGCGCGTGCGACCCCGGCTTTTTGCGACGGTTGCTGTGCCATCTTCGAATATCCTCGTCTTTCGTCCGACGCCTTACTTCGTCACGCCCTTGGAGAGCGCGACGGTGCGGCCCTTCTTCGGACCCTTGCGCGTGCGCGCGTTGGTGCGCGTGCGCTGACCGCGGACCGGCAGGCCCTTGCGGTGCCGCACGCCGCGGTAGCAGCCGAGATCCATCAGCCGCTTGATGCTCATCGTCACCTCGCGGCGCAGATCGCCCTCGACGGTGAACTTGCCGACGTGCTCGCGGAGCTTGTCCATCTGCGCGTCGGAGAGGTCCTTGATCTTGGTCGTCGGGGCGATGCCCGCGGCGGCGCAGATCGCCTTCGCGCGGGGGCGGCCGATGCCGTAGATCGCCGTCAGCGCGACGTCCGAGTGCTGATGGTTGGGGATGTTGACGCCTGCAATCCGTGCCATGGTTCTACCTGTCTGTCGTTGGGCGGGGCTTCTCAGCCCTGGCGTTGCTTGTGCCGCGGGTCCGTGCAGATGACCCGCACGACGCCGTTGCGCCGGATGATCTTGCAGTTGCGGCAGATCTTCTTCACCGATGCGAGAACTTTCATTTCCGTTCCTATCCCGTTACTTCGCTCTGAAAATGATGCGTGCGCGCGAAAGGTCGTACGGCGTGAGCTCCACCGTCACCTTGTCGCCCGGCAGGATCTTGATGTAGTGCATCCGCATCTTTCCCGAAATGTGCCCGAGGACCACGTGATCGTTCTCGAGCTTCACGCGAAACGTGGCGTTCGGCAGCATCTCCACCACCTCGCCCTGCATCTGGATCGTTTCTTCTTTCGACATCAGCGCGTCGGCAGTCCGCCCTTGAAGTTGGCCTTGCGCAGCAGGCTTTCGTATTGCTGGGACATCATGTAGGCCTGCACCTGCGTCATGAAGTCCATCGTCACCACCACGATGATCAGGAGCGACGTGCCCCCGAAGTAGAACGGCACGTTCTTCCAGGCGATCAGGAAGTTCGGGATGAAGCAGACGATCACCAGATACAGCGAGCCGATGAGCGTCAGGCGCATCGTGATCTTTTCCAGGTACTTCGCCGTCTGGTCGCCGGGACGGTAGCCGGGGATGAACGCGCCGCTCTTCTTGAGGTTCTCGGCCGTCTCCTTCGGGTTGTACTGGAGCGCCGTGTAGAAGAAGCAGAAGAAGATGATCGCGGCCGCGTACAGGATCTCGTGCACCGGCTGCCCCGGTCCCAGCGCCGCGGCGACGTCACGCAGCCAGATCGTCGACTCGCCCGTGCCGAACCACTGCGCGATCGTGGCGGGGAACAGGATGATCGACGACGCGAAGATCGGCGGGATCACGCCGGCCATGTTTAGCTTCAGCGGCAGGTGCGAGCTCTGCCCCTGGTACACCTTGTTGCCGACCTGGCGCTTGGCATAGTTCACCAGGATCTTGCGTTGCGCGCGCTCGACGAACACCACGAACGCCGTGACCGCGACCACCAGCGCCGCGATGCCGAGGATCAGCACCCACGAGTAGGCGCCCGTGCGGCCCTGCTCCAACGTCTGCCCGATCGCCCGCGGCAGCCCCGCCGCGATGCCGGCGAAGATGATGAGCGAGATGCCGTTGCCGAGACCGCGCTCGGTGATCTGCTCGCCGAGCCACATCAGGAACATCGTTCCGGTGACCAGCGTGATCGACGACAGCACGCGGAACATCAGGCCCGGATCGACGACGAGGCCCGGCTGCTGCTCGAGCGCCAGCGAGATGCTGATGCCCTGGAAGAACGCGAGGCCCAGCGTCGCATAGCGCGTGTACTGCGTGATCTTGCGGCGGCCCGCCTCACCTTCCTTCTTCAGCGCCTCCAGCGACGGCATCACCACCGTGCAGAGCTGCATGATGATCGACGCCGAGATGTACGGCATGATCCCCAGCGCGAAGATCGAGAAGCGCGACAGCGCGCCGCCCGAGAAGACGTTCAGCAGGCCGAGGATGCCGCCCTGCTGGCCGCGGAACAGCTCGTCCAGCACGTTGGCGTTGATGCCCGGCACCGGGATGTGGGTGCCGATCCGATAGACGATGAGGGCCCCCAGCAGGAACCACAAGCGTCGCTTGAGGTCGCCGTACTTGTCGCCGCTCTTCTGTGCCGGATTGACGGGAGCCACTTGATCGGTCCTAGTTGGCGTCTTTGCGTGCGTAATTCAAGTCGCGGGGCCGCGCGTCAGGCCGCGGCCGGCGCCGAGGCTTCGGCCTCGATGCCCGTGACGCTGCCGCCGGCGGCCTCGATCGCCGCCTTGGCGCCCTTGGTGGCCAGCACGCCCGTGAGCTTCACCGCCTTGTCGAGCTTGCCGGTCTTGATGACCTTGACCGTCTTGGCGATCGCCGGCACGAGACCCGCCGCCTTCAGCGCCAGGATGTCGATGTCCGTGACCGGCAGCCGCGCGAGGTCCGACAGCCGCACTTCGGCGTTGTCGTTCTTGGCGCGCGATACGAAGCCCCGCTTGGGCAGCCGGCGCTGGAGCGGCATCTGGCCGCCTTCGAACCCGACCTTGTGAAAGCCGCCCGAGCGCGATTTCTGGCCCTTGTGGCCGCGTCCGGCCGTCTTGCCGAGGCCCGAGCCGATGCCGCGGCCGACACGGCGCCGCGCCTTGTTGGCGCCCGCGGCCGGCTTGATCGTATTGAGTCGCATGACGTGCTCCGAATCCTGTTATCCGACGATCTTCACGAGGTAGCTGACCTTGTTGATCATCCCGCGCGTTTCCGGGGTGTCGATCACGTCCACCGTGTGGTTCGTCCACTTGAGGCCGAGGCCGCGCACCGTCGCGCGATGGTCCTCGCGCGTGGCCGCCGTGCCCTTGGCCAGCTTGATCCTGATCATCTTCTTCGCGTCGGCCACGGTCACGCCCCCAGGATTTCTTCGACGGTCTTGCCGCGCTTGGCGGCGATGTCGGAGGGCGCGCTGCCCTGCTCCAGCGCGTTGATCGTCGCGCGGACCACGTTGTACGGGTTGGTCGGGCCGTGGCACTTGGCGAGGATGTTCGTCACGCCGACGACGTCGAACACCGCGCGCATCGCGCCGCCGGCGATCACGCCGGTGCCGTCCGCGGCGGGCTGCATGAACACCACGGTGGAGCCGTGCTTGCCGATGACCGCGTGGTGCAGCGTGCCCTTCTTCAGGCGCACCTTCACCATCTTGCGGCGGGCCTGCTCCATGGCCTTCTGCACGGCGACCGGGACTTCCTTCGCCTTGCCCTTGCCCATGCCGATGCGGCCGTCGCCGTCGCCCACGACCGTGAGGGCGGCGAAGCCGAGGATCCGACCGCCCTTCACGACCTTCGTGACGCGGTTGATCGAGATCATCTTCTCGCGCAGGCCGTCGCCGCGATCGTCCTGCTGCTGCGGCTGCCGGGAATTGGAACGTTGCTGTGCCATTGGTTCAGACCCTTAAAACTTGAGGCCGCCCTCGCGGGCTGCGTCGGCCAGCGCCTTCACGCGGCCATGGAACCGGTATCCCGCGCGATCGAACGCGACGGCTTCGATGCCGAGCGCCTTCGCCTTCTCGGCGATGCGCTTGCCCACCAGCGCGGCGGCCGACTTGTTGCCGCCGTTCTTCAGGTCCTTGCGCACGTCGGCCTCGAGCGTCGACGCGCTGGCGAGCACCTTGTCGCCGGTCGGCGCGATGATCTGCGCGTAGATGTGGCTGTTCGAGCGGCTCACCGTCAGGCGAGTCGCGCGCTGCAGCGCGATGCGGACCCGCGTCTGGCGCGCGCGGCGGACCCGGGCGTTCGTCTTGTTCATCGTCAGGCCCCTTACTTCTTCTTCGTTTCCTTGATCACCACGCGCTCGTCGAAGTAGCGCACGCCCTTGCCCTTGTAGGGCTCCGGCGGGCGGTAGGCGCGGATTTCCGCCGCGACCTGTCCGACCTGCTGCTTGTCGATGCCCTTGACGAGGATTTCCGTCTGCACCGGCGTGGTGACCGTGATGCCCTTCGGCATCGAATGGACCACCGGGTGCGAGAACCCGAGCGACAGGTTGACCTTGTCGCCCGCGGCCTGCGCGCGGTAGCCGACGCCCACCAGCGTGAGCTTCTTCTCGAAGCCCTGGGTGACGCCCTTGACCATGTTGGCGACCAGCGCCCGCAGCGTGCCCTGCAGCGCGCGCGAGTCGTCGTTGGCCGCCTTGAACAGGAGCTCTTCGCCGGACTTCTCGATCGTGACGGCGTCGCCGAATTTGCGCGACAGCGTGCCGAGCGGGCCCTTGACGGAGATCTCGCCGGCGTTGATCGAGACCTCGACCTTCGGCGGGAGCTTGACCGGGTTGTTACCGATGCGCGACATGGCTCTTGGCTCCCGGTCAGGCGACGATGCAGAGGACTTCGCCGCCGACGCCGGTGGCCCGCGCCTTGCGGTCCGTCATCACGCCGTGCGACGTCGAGACGATGGCGATGCCGAGGCCGTTCATCACCTTCGGGATGTCGTCCTTCTGCTTGTAGATACGAAGGCCCGGCTTCGACACGCGCTCGATCTTCTCGATCACGGGGCGCCCGGCGTAGTACTTGAGCGCGATCTCGAGCTGAGGCTTGGCTTCCTCGCTCGTGACCTTGAAGCCGTCGATGTAGCCCTCGTCCTTCAGGACCTTGGCGATCGCGATCTTGACCTTCGACGAAGGCATCGCGACCACGGCACGCTCGACCATCTGCGCGTTGCGGATACGCGTCAGCATGTCGGCGATGGGATCAGTCATGCTCATCTATCTACCCTCATTCTTCCGGTGCCGGCTACCAGCTGGCCTTGACGATGCCGGGGATCTCGCCGCGCATCGCGTACTCGCGCAGCTTGTTGCGGCCGAGGCCGAACTTGGAGAACACGCCGCGCGGACGGCCCGTCAGCGCGCAGCGGTTGCGAAGGCGCGTCTTGTTGGCGTTGCGCGGCAGGGCCTGGATCTTCAAGCGCGCGGCGAAGCGGTCCTCGTCGGACATCTTGGAGTTCGAGACGATCGCCTCGAGCGCCTCGCGGCGCTTCGCGAACTTGGCGACCAGCTTCTCGCGCTTGTACTGCCGGTTGATCAGTGCCAGCTTGGACATGTGGTCCTCTTTAGCCCCGGAACGGGAACTTGAACGCGGCGAGCAGCGCGCGGGCTTCGGCGTCGGTCTTCGCGGTCGTCGTGATCGAAATGTTCATGCCCCGCACCGTGTCGATCTTGTCGTACTCGATCTCGGGGAAGATGATCTGTTCCTTGACGCCCATGTTGTAGTTGCCACGGCCGTCGAAGCCCTTGCCCGACACGCCGCGGAAGTCGCGGACGCGCGGCAGCGCGATCGAGATCAGGCGGTCCAGGAACTCGTACATCCGCGCCTGGCGCAGCGTGACCGTGCAGCCGATCGGATAGCCTTCGCGGATCTTGAAGCCCGCGATCGCCTTGCGCGCCTTGGTGATCACCGGCTTCTGCCCGGCGATCTTGGTCATGTCGCCGACGGCGTTCTCGAGGATCTTCTTGTCCGCGGTCGCCTCGCCCACGCCCATGTTCAGCGTGATCTTGGTGATGCGCGGGACTTCCATCGGCGACTTGTAGCCGAACTGCTGCGTCAGCGCCCCGGCGATCTCGCTCTTGTAGATCTCCTTCAGGCGCGCAGGGCCGCGCGGCGTGTCTTCCGACTGCGTCTCGGCCTTCTTTTCCTGGCGGCCGGCATTGGCGGCCTTGGCGGCCTTCGCCGCCTTCGCGGCCTGCTTCTCCGCGAGCTTGGGGTTCTTGTCGTCAGCCATTGATCTGCTCGCCGTTGGACTTGAAGAAGCGGACCTTGCGGCCGTCGTCGAGAACGCGGAAGCCGATGCGGTCGGCCTTCTGCGTCACCGGGTTCCAGATCGCGACGTTCGAGACGTCGATCGGAAGCTCCATGGTGACGATGCCGCCCGGCTGGTTCTTCATCGGGTTCGGCTTCGCGTGCTTCTTCACCGTGTTGATGCCATTGATGATCACGTGCGATGCGTCGACGATCTGCGTCACGTCGCCGCGCTTGCCCTTGTCACGTCCCGCGATGACGACGACGTTGTCGCCTTTTCTCAATTTGCGCATGTCGGGCTCCTACAGCACTTCCGGCGCGAGCGACACGATCTTCATGAACCGCTCGGTGCGGAGCTCCCGCGTGACCGGTCCGAAAATGCGCGTGCCGATCGGCTCGAGCTTCTGGTTCAGAAGGACCGCCGCGTTCGTGTCGAAGCGGACGAGCGCGCCGTCGTCGCGGCGGACACCATGGCGGGTGCGCACGACCACTGCGTTGTAGATCTCGCCCTTCTTGACGCGGCCCCGGGGCGCGGCATCCTTGACGGACACCTTGATCACGTCCCCGATGTGCGCGTAGCGGCGCTTGCTGCCGCCGAGCACCTTGATGCACATCACCGAACGGGCGCCCGTGTTGTCGGCGACGTCCAGCACCGTCTGCATTTGAATCATGGCGAACTTCTCTCCAACTTAACCCGCCCGCCGGCTCCCGCACCAGGTGGCGGCGGGAATCGGAACTGCGAGGCCGGGCGGCCAGTTTTGGACCCCGCGTCGGACCCTCGAACTGGACGGGCCCCGGGGAATTGGCCGTGGCGTGTTTCTTGCCGCGGCAGGGGAAACGAAAATTATGGCAGGTATCTCGCCGTTAGGCAAGCCCCCTGCCACTCAGACGATCTTGGCCTTCTCCAGCACCTGCACGACGCGCCACGCCTTGGTCTTCGACAGCTTGCGCGTGGCGGCGATCTCGACCAGGTCGCCTTCCTTGCACTCGTTCGCTTCGTCGTGCGCGTGGTACTTGGCCGACTTGGTCACGACCTTGCCGTAGAGCGGGTGCTTGACGCGCCGCTCGACGAGCACGGTGACCGTCTTGTCCATCTTGTCGCTGACCACGCGGCCGGTCTCGATGGCGATCAGCGGCTTGCGCGCCGGCGCCGACGTCGTCGCGCCGGGGATGTTGTCCGTAGTTTCGCTCATACAATTCCTTCGCGCTTCGCGCTTCGGTGCAATTCGCTCTTGGGGCGGCCCTTCGAGCTCATGCTGCTTTTCCTTCTGCCGTCTTCTGGTGAATCAGCGTGCGGACGCGGGCGATCCCGCGGCGCACCTGCTTCAGCTTCGAGGTGTTCTGGAGCTGCTGGGTCGCAACCTGCATGCGCAGGCCGAACTGCTCCTTCAAGAGCGCCTCGAGCTCCGTCTTGAGCTCGGCCGGCGTCTTGCCGGCGAGCGTCTTCTTCGCGTCGGTGGATTTCATCTCGCGTCTCCGTCAGCCGACCAGGCGGTGGACGAACGTCGTCCGGATCGGCAGCTTGGCGGCGGCGAGCGCGAACGCCTCCCGTGCCAGCGGCTCCTCGACACCGTCCATCTCGTAGAGCACCTTGCCGGGCTGGATCTCAGCCACGTAGTACTCGGGGTTGCCCTTGCCGTTGCCCATGCGGACCTCGGCGGGCTTCTTGCTGATGGGCTTGTCCGGGAAGATGCGGATCCAGATGCGCCCGCCGCGCTTGATGTGGCGCGTCATCGCCCGCCGTGCGGCCTCGATCTGCCGCGCCGTCAGGCGGCCGCGACCGGTCGCCTTCAGGCCGTACTCGCCGAAGCTCACCTTGTTGCCGACGGTCGCAACGCCCTTGTTGCGGCCCTTCTGTTCCTTCCGGTACTTCCTTCTAGCTGGCTGCAGCATTCTTCGCTCCCGCTCCTGCTCCCGGCGGCGCCGTGCGACGCGGCCGCTTAGGCGCTTCCGGCGCCGGTGCCGGCGCTGCCGCCGGCTCGGCGTTGTGCGCCAGGACTTCGCCCTTGAACACCCAGACCTTGATCCCGATCACGCCGTACGTCGTGCGCGCCTCGGAGAAGCCGTAATCGATGTCCGCCCGCAGCGTGTGCAGCGGCACGCGGCCTTCGCGGTACCACTCGCGCCGCGCGATCTCGACGCCGTTCAGGCGGCCCGAGCTCATGATCTTGATGCCCTGCGCGCCGAGGCGCATGGCGTTCTGCATCGCGCGCTTCATCGCGCGGCGGAACATGATCCGCTTCTCGAGCTGCTGAGCGATCGAGTCGGCGATGAGCTGCGCGTCGATCTCGGGCTTGCGGATCTCCTCGATGTTGAGGCCGACGTCGCCGCCCATCATCTTGCGGAGGTCGGCGCGGAGCGTCTCGATGTCCTCGCCCTTCTTGCCGATGACGACCCCCGGCCGCGCGCTGTGGATCGTGATGCGCGCGTTCTTCGCCGGCCGCTCGATCGTCACCTTGGCGACCGACGCGTGCGCGAGCTTCTTCTTCAGGTACTCGCGGATCTTGATGTCCTCGGCCAGCGTCGGGCCGTAGTGCTTGCTGTTGGCGAACCACTTCGACGTCCAGTTGCGTGCGACGGCGAGGCGGAACCCTGTCGGATGAATCTTCTGACCCATGTAAGTTCCTTTAGCTCGACTTGCCGTCGCCGACGACGACGCGGATGTGGCACGTTTGCTTGCCGATCACGTTGCCGCGGCCCTTCGCGCGCGCGGTGAAGCGCTTCAGCGTGGCGGCCTTGTCGACGTAGATCGTCTGCACCTTGAGCTCGTCGATGTCGGCACCCTCGTTGTGCTCCGCGTTGGCGATCGCCGACTCGAGCACTTTCTTCAGGATGCGCGCGCCCTTCTTCGGGGAGAACGCGAGCAGGTTGAGCGCCTGGTCGACCGGCAGCCCGCGGATCTGGTCGGCGACGAGCCGGCCCTTCTGGGCCGACAGGCGCACGCCGCGCAGCGTTGCAGTGGTTTCCATCGCCATCTCCTTACTTCCTCGGACCGGACGAAGGCGCCGAGACCTTCTTGTCGGACGAGTGGCCCTTGAAGGTGCGCGTCAGCGCGAACTCGCCGAGCTTGTGGCCGACCATGTTTTCCGACACGTAGACCGGGATGTGCTGCTTGCCGTTGTG
>Ga0207683_10000671_pt1 | contig 31464 bp, 52 predicted proteins | sample KBSM73metaG_FD_184333 | JGI IMG/M metagenome (GOLD analysis project Ga0207683, IMG submission 184333) | Miscanthus rhizosphere microbial communities from Kellogg Biological Station, Michigan, USA - KBS M7-3 metaG (SPAdes) (version 2) | ecosystem: Host-associated > Plants > Roots > Rhizosphere >... | reverse complement strand
CGGGGATTCTGCCTATTTGAACGAAGTCGAACGCTACGCAAACGCCGTCGCCGGCCTTGAGGCGGAGTTTCTGTCTTTGATTGACGCCGCTTCCGGCGAAGAACGCTTTTATCTCTACTGGACATATAATCATTTGACTGACTCCAGCGTCCAGGTTGAGTACTTGCAAAAACAGGTGGAACTCGCGATGGCGGCTCAGTCGCTCTCGGAGGAAGAGTTGATCAGAACAACTCTTCGAGACCAAGCCCAGTTCGTGCGTTGGGAACTCGACGATGCCATCGATGATCTCCAGCAGAACATCCCCGAGGTGAGGCGACTGAGCCAACTGTGGATCAATGAGGCTCTCCGTTCCTTGCTATCGGAAGCTCGAACGACCGTCGATCGCTTGTGGGCCGATCAATGTGCGCGCATGGATTGCGCAATCGGACCCTGACCCGCCGCTGGACATTGACCATTGCCAGAGCGTTCCTTCGCTCGTCTCATAACTGAGGGTCAGCGAGTCGTCGCGCACTACTGGCATTTGAGCTGCGCCTAACCATCCGAGGGATACGCGGTTGAACGTTGCGGAGACTGAACGGTTGCGCGTTCGCTGGCTCGATGCCGACGATTCCGCGTTCATTCTCGAGCTGGTGAATGAACCGTCGTGGATCCGATTCATCGGTGACAAAGGCGTTAAGACGCCTCAAGATGCACTTCGCTATATCGAAAACGGGCCGGTCGCGATGTACAAGCGAACGGGGTTTGGGCTCTATATGGTCGAGCTAAGGGATATTGGTGAACCCATTGGCATATGCGGTCTCATCAAACGCGAGGGGTTGAAAGACGTGGATCTCGGGTTTGCATTTCTCCCAAGGTTTTGGCACAACGGGTACGCCTTCGAGTCGGCCTCAGCTGTAATGAGCTACGGAAGAAACGTGCTGGGTCTACGTCGAATCGTTGCTATCCTTTCGCAAGACAATCATCGGTCGAGCAAGCTGCTGGAAAAACTGGGGTTTTGTTTCGAGAGCACGGTCAAGCTGCAGCCGGACGACGAAGAGCTCAAGCTCTATGCGATCGCGCGCTAAGCTTGCGGTCATCGTCCGAGCGGTTCCTGTGCTATCGATCGTCGGCATGGTAGGCTGCACGAGTCCCGGCACTCCCAGTGCTCCAATGGCGGCGGCCTCCGGAGTCGCGCGAGCCGATGCCGGGAAAGGTCTCCGCGAGTCCCGCATCATTCCGCTGAAATCGATGGCCGGCGACGTCGAAATTCTCTACGGGGATCCCGAGGTCGCCGGTGAACCGTTTGTCATGCGCATTCGTGAGCTGCCCGGAACGATCGTTCCGCCGCACTCTCATCCCGTCGATGAAAATATCACCGTCGTCGAGGGCACTTGGTATTTCGGGTTCGGCGAGGATTACAAGGCAGAGACGCTTCAGGAGCTCAAAGCAGGCAGCTATGCGTTCGCTCCCAAGGGCAGTACGATGTTTGGCTATTCGGCGACCGGCGCCATCGTGCAGGTGCACGGTGTCGGGCCGTTCCGGATTCACTGGCACGGTGGTCTGCATACGCTGGACGACCCGGATGCGAAGGTGGTATTCCGGTTCGCCCGAGGCGCGCGAGTCATGTTCAAGAGCCAGATCGGTAGAGTCGCCGAAGGCTACGCTTCGGGGAAGATCGTTCAATATGAAATCGAGGCATCCGACGGTCAGCGATTCATGGCAAGCGAGCATGAGTTGCAGCCTCAATGAGACCTTGCGCCCACGAAATGCAACGCGTCGTCGAGATCCGGTCGTACAAGCTCAAGCCGGGCAACGGTGCCAGTTTTCACGACCTCGCATCGTGACGCGATCGTGATGCCATTCGCCTACCGCTATGCCTTTCCCGTCATGTGGGCGAGCTGGGTGGTCTACTGGTGGGTCGCATCGCGCGACGTCAAGAGCACCATCCAGCGCGAGTCCTTGCGATCCCGGCTCTCGCACATTGTTCCTCTCTCGTTTGCAGTGCTTCTCTACTCCTGGCAAAGAGTGCGGATTCCATTGCTCGCCGAGCGCTTTCTGCCGTTGACGCAATGGTGGTTCTGGATTGGGGTTTTCCTGACCGCCGGCGGGTTGCTCTTTGCCGTCTGGGCACGCTTGCATCTCGGCAGGAACTGGAGCGGCAGCGTCACGATCAAGGAAGGACACGAACTCGTCATGAGCGGGCCGTACTCCCTTGTCCGTCATCCGATTTATACGGGTCTGCTGGTCGCACTTCTCGGCTCGACTCTGGCGCTCGGGGACTGGCGCGGTGTCCTGGCCTTTGCGCTGGCGGCGGGCGCTCTCTGGCGCAAGCTGCGGGTTGAAGAGCGCTGGATGCGCCAGCAGTTCGGAGATGCCTACCAGTTCTACTCCCGGCGTGTCGCAGCACTGATACCGTTCGTTCTCTGAACATCCGCGATCGTTCTGTTGAAATTTGCAACCTGTCAGCACAACCGGTAAGCGAAAATGAAAGCAGGCCTCGCAACGGTTACGTGCGCAATGTTGCTTTTTTGCTGCTTTGCAACCGCTCAGGAAGTGAACGGCTCTCTTGTGGCGAATGGCAAATCGGCGATGCTCAAGTACGCCGTCGCACAGGAGGTCGACAGCGCGCTCGAGAAGGGCTACATGGACGTTATCGTCGTTCTTTCAGACCGTAAACTGGGAGCCGCCGATGCTCGAGACACCGAGCGACTCGAAGCGATGACGCGTAATGATGGTCTGGTCGCCCTGGTCGTACGACTCAATCCTGACGCAAGAATCATGAGCGCCGAGCCGCTTCACCCGGCGTTCACGACCTTTGTATCGTCCGCCGCCTTCGTTCGGTGGCAACCAACCGCATATGACGAGAAGCGGGTGGCCGGGCGTTTCTGGACCGATGGCACGCAGAACGAGTTTCGCCAGCATTGGAGCTACGACGTTACGTTTTCCACGGCGATTACGCTCGATCCAGCGGCAAAGACGGTACCGAAGAAGTAAGTGCAGCATGCATGGGTCCCGTCGAGCGTAGGTCCTGGTTCCTCGCCGCGGCAGTGCTGGCGATCGCTAGCGCTGCAGTCCTGACAGCGCTCGATTCTGCGGAGACCATTCCATCCGTCATCCGTGACCCCTTGTCCGACTTCGTAGAGCCTGGCGTGAGCGTTTGGTGGTTTGTACTCGGTGGACCGTTTCGTTCCGCGCCGTCTTCACCCGCAGGCATCGCACTCGCTGCGGCTGCAAATTCGGCGTTGTGGTTGCTGATGGTATTGTTCGTAGTAGCGGTCGTACGCGTAATCCGAAAGCGAATTCGCATGCCAAGTCCAACAAATCCCGTTGCAATCGTCGCCGCTGAAGCGCCCCTGCGGTCAAAGCCGTCCAACTATCCTGAGCCCTTTGCGTCGCAGATGGCGGGCAGGCGCAAGCGGCCTTTGGGTGACTTGTTCGGCCTCGCCAACTTCGGGGTCAATTTGACTCAGCTTGCTCCGGGGGCAGTGTCGGCGTTGCGCCACGCCCACACGAAGCAGGACGAGTTCGTGTATATCTTGCAGGGATATCCAACTCTGCGCACCGACGAAGGGCGAACGAGGCTGTCGCCAGGAATGTGTGCCGGATTCAAAGCGGGATCCGGAAATGGCCACCATCTGATCAACGAGACCGAGGAATCCGTGCTGTACCTCGAGGTGGGAGACAGAACTCCTGGGGATGAAGGAAGCTATCCGGATGACGACCTCAAGGCACGGATCGTGGACGGAAAATGGAAGTTCGTGCACAAGGACGACTCGCCGTATTGATCGATCGCTCATGGAACACAACGAAAGTTGAACCGAGCTCACTTCCGTGGGCTGAACATGATGAAAGAGGCATTAAAACCGCAGGAACGGGACTTTCGAATCCCGATCGCGGGAGCCACGCCTCCGGACGATCGTTTCGCCGCCGCCCTGCGCGGGTTCGGGCCGCTCGGAATCCTCGCGATTGCGGCGATTACCGCGGGCAATCTGGTGATCGCTCCCCTCAGCGCGGTGCTTGTGCTCTTGTGGGCTTGGCGGTCGCACACGCCGTGGCGGGAAATCGGCTACGTGCGTCCCAAGAGCTGGATCCGAAGCCTGATTCTCGGGGTTGCTTTCGGCATCGCGTTCAAGCTTCTGATGAAAGCGGTCGTGATGCCGGCTCTCGGTGCCGATCCGATCAATCAGGCCTACCATTACCTGGCAGGGAATTCGGCTGCGCTCCCGGGAATGCTGTTCGCCGTGACTGTCGGCGCGGGATTCGGAGAAGAGACCTTGTTCCGGGGATATATGTTCGAACGCTTCGGCAAGCTCTTTGGAACCGGGACCGGTGCGAAAATATTGATCGTGACCCTTACCGCCGGATTGTTCGGACTGGCGCATTTCCATGACCAGGGCCTGGCCGGCGTGGAACAGGCCACGATCGTGGGTCTTGTGTTCGGGACGATCTTCACAGTCACGGGACGCATCTGGATGCTGATGTGTGCGCACGCTGCGTTTGATTTGACCGCGCTGGCGATTATTTATTGGGACATTGAATCTCAAGTGGCTCACGTCGTGTTCGAATAAATGGTGAGCTTTCGTCACTAGATATTTCGCAGAGGAACCTGAACATGCCGCCCAATCCCGAGGGCCCTGGACCAATCGTGATTCAAGGACGCGACCTTCGCTGCACCGTATGCAGTCACGCTATATTTTGGGAACAGGAAGTTCAATTCGCCACACCTCTCACGGAGCTTCTCGACCCCGGGGCATGGAATCGCAGCGCCCAATGTGCCGTGTGCGAGCGGTGTGGCCATGTACATATGTTCATTTCGCCGGCCACATTCAAGCAAACGGAGGAGTCGCCAGACGGCCAGGTGCAACCGCGGACTGCCTGACCTCTGACGCGAGGATCGGCCCGAAACGCCAAATGCGCGGTCCGCTCGCTTTCCAGCGATCATGAAGCGCTCTATCCTGCGGCTCACGCCCGAACGTTGTCCCGACCTCGAGCGATCTTCGATGTCAGGGGACTGCTCGGTAGCCCGCGGCTGCTGGTGAAAAACTGATGATCTCGTTCATTGTCCCGGCCTACAACGAGGAGCGCTTGCTCGCAGCTACGCTTGACGCCCTGCACGCGGCAGCTCGGGCTGTCGGCGAACCGTACGAACTGGTAGTCGTCGATGACGCGTCGACGGATCGGACCCAGGTCATCGCTCTTCGCCACGGCGCCGTACTTGTCAGCGTCGCTCACCGCCAGATCGCGGCCACCCGCAATTCCGGCGCTCGCACGGCGAAGGGCGATTCGTTCATCTTTGTCGACGCGGACACCATCGTGAACGAGGCGGTAGTTCGCTCTGCCGTCGAGGCTTTGCGCGGCGGCGCCGCCGGTGGTGGCTCCGCCGTCGAATTCGACGGGACAGTCCCGTTGTATGCGAGGCTGCTCATGCCGGTCCTGGTCTGGTCGTTCCGGGCAGCTGGCCTGGCGGCCGGTTGTTTCCTGTTCTGTACTCGCAGCGCTTTTGCGGCGGTGGGCGGGTTCGACGAAGCGTTCTATGGCGCCGAGGAACTGGTAATGAGCCAGGCATTGAAGCGCCATGGCAAATTCGTCGTCTTGCGGCAGGCGGTGACGACGTCCGGGAGGAAGCTGCGCACGCATTCTGTCCGCGAGATGCTGGCGATCCTCGCGCGACTGGCGCTGCGCGGACCCGGGGCCGTCAAGCAGCGGCAGGGCATGGAGCTTTGGTATGCAGAACGGCGTGAGGACCCGCAGGATGCGCTGACAAGCCGGCTGCGGTCATGAAAATCGAGATCGATGATCTTTCGCGACCGGAAATACATGCGCTGCTCAATGAGCATCTGCAGAGCATGTACGCGCTGTCTCCGCCCGAAAGCGTTCACGCACTCGATCTCGAGAAACTCCGGAAGCCGGAGATCACTTTCTGGTCCGCCTGGGATGGCGCGCTTCTGCTCGGATGCGGCGCACTCAAGGAGCTCGATCGAAAGCACGGCGAGGTCAAATCGATGCGCACACCCGATGCGCTTCGTCGCCGCGGAGCCGGCCGCGCAATCCTGACGCATATCATCAAGGTGGCGAGATCTCGCGCCTATGAGCGCCTGAGCCTCGAAACCGGCTCGATGGAGGCCTTTAAACCCGCCCAGCAGCTGTACGAAAGTTTCGGTTTCACGTACTGCGGACCATTCGGCGAGTATGTCGAAGATCCGAATAGCCTCTTTATGTCATTGCGCTTGTGACCGAGCAAGGAGGAATGTAGTGTCGAAACTCCGTGTCCAAAGCTTCGCCGTATCGCTCGATGGTTACGGTGCCGGCCCCAACCAGGATCTCAAGAATCCGCTCGGCGTCCGAGGGCCCGAGTTGATGGAGTGGTTTTTCCCCACACGCCTGTGGCAGAAGATGCAAGGCAACGCCGATGGTGAAACGGGAGTCGACAACGGCATTGCGGAGCAAGGCTTTGCCGGAATCGGCGCCTGGATTCTTGGACGCAACATGTTCGGTCCCGTGCGGGGCCCGTGGCCGGACGACAGCTGGAAGGGCTGGTGGGGCGACGAGCCGCCGTATCACACCCCCGTCTTTGTGTTGACGCACCACCCACGACCGCCGCTCGCGATGGCGGGAGGCACCGAGTTTCGCTTCGTCACCGAAGGCATCCACGCAGCTTTGGAGCAGGCGACTGCCGCAGCGGGCGGCCGTGACGTCCGCCTCGGTGGCGGCGTCTCCACTGTTCGGCAGTATCTGCGCGCCCGCCTGATCGACGAATTGCATCTCGCTATCCGGCCCGTGTTGCTCGGGTCGGGCGAGCATCTGTGGAATGGCATCGATATGAGCGCCTTGGGATACGAATGCGCGAAATACGTGGCTGGCGAACGCGCCACCCACGTCTTTCTGCGCAAACGTGATGCGGCCTGACAGCGCTTTGTCAGTCGACTTAATGGCGCACCTTGATCAAGCGTCGGAGTAAAGGAGAAAACCGTGTTCGATCACATTGGAATCGGCGCCAGTAATCTCGAAGCGAGCAAGACATTCTTCGTCAAAGCGCTCGCCCCGCTCGGCGTCACTGTCGTAATGGAGGTTCCTGACGCCGTCGGGTTGGGACGAGACCACAAACCTTCTTTCTGGCTCGGCGCCAGCTCGGTGCAATGCGGACCTCTGCACCTCGCGTTTACCGCAGAGACCCGGCGTCAAGTCGACGACTTCTATCGACACGCCATTGCCTCGGGCGGCAGCGACAACGGTCCTCCTGGTCTGCGGCCTCAGTACCACCCTGACTACTACGGCGCCTTTGTCATTGGTCCGGATGGTCACAATGTCGAAGCCGTGTGCCACAGGCCAGAGGCCTGAGCCGCGGCGAGCACCGCCGCGCGCGGGCGGGACTTGTCGCGCAATTGGACCCATCGCCGCCGGCGCAAGGCCTCATGAAAATCATCCCTCCGGCAACGGCCACCGATCCGGACTGGCTATCGCTGCGCTCGAGGCTGTGGCCCGATGGAACCGATGCCGAGCATCTTCGCTATATGGCTGACGCGTTGGCGCGGGGACATTGCGTGCGTCTTGCTTATACGCCCGACGGTTTTGCGGTAGGTTTCGCCGAAGCGTCGCAGCGAGTCGATTATGTCAATGGCACGAGTACTTCGCCGGTCGCCTTTCTGGAGGGGTTGTACGTCGAGCCGTCCGAACGCCGTAAAGGTGTGGCGCGCTCGCTCGTCACCGAAGTCGAGCGCTGGGCGGCGGCGCAGGGTTGCAGCGAGCTCGCTTCCGATTCGCCAATCGACAACGTCACGGCTCATGCGGCGCACCTGGCGCTCGGGTTCGAGGAAACGGAGCGGGTCGTCTATTTCCGCCGGGCCGTGCGTGGCGCCTCTATCGGGCAAGACAACAGACAGGAGTAAGAGAGCTTCTTCGAGGAGATCGAGAAGAAATATCTCTGCGCGTACAGAAAGGTAGCTCTACATCAGAGGGGGCCGAACAGTGGCGAGAGCAATCATAGGCGTGGTCGCGGGAGGTGTTGTGTGGATACTCATTGCAACGATAGGCAACCTCGCGGTGCGCGCCGCGTGGCCGGGCTACGCCGAGGTCGAAGCAGCGATGAAGTTCACACCGGAGATGATGATGTGCCGCCTGCTTGTGGGGGCCTTGTCGTCACTCGGTGCCGGTTGGTTAGCGGCGCGGATCACTAACCAGAATTCCGGCGCAATCTATGCTCTCGCTGGAATATTGCTTCTTGTCTTCGCCCCCGTGCACTACGCGCTGTGGGAAAAGTTTCCACTTTGGTACCACGTCGTATTTTTCGCATCGCTCGCAGTAATGACCTTGCTCGGCGCGAGACTCAATGGTCGCAAGGTGCAAGGCAGGATTGTCTCTGGTTAGCCTGGTTCGTTGGCCGTCGCAGCAGAAGCGGCCATAATGGCGCCCTGATCTGCCTGTGAGGGAGCGCGCCATGATCCTGGTCGTGGGTGCCATTCGTCAGGCGTGGACTAACGTGCTCATGACTGTGCGCTCATGAATGTCCGTCAACTGAAACAGTTTTGCCGAGGATTTGGCGGCGCTACCGAAACGCTGTATGAGGAGCCATACAATTTTCTTGTCTACGCTGTCGGTGGCAGGAAATTCGCCTATTTCAAAACCAGTCATCCGGAACGGTGGCGCTTCAGTACCCGAGTAGCGCCTGACCGTTTTATTGAGCTGACCGATGTTCCGGGAGTGAAGCCCGCCAGATACCGGGGACGTTTTCATTGGATCACGATCGTCAATGTGTCCAGTTTTCCTGCCTCTTACCTTACGGAGCTGGTTGAATGGTCGTACCGCAGGGCGTTAGCGTCTTTGAGCAAGGCCAGACAACGGCATTTCTCGCATATAGGCAGGCTGCCGGAGGCGCGTTAATGCATCCTCTGTTAATTCTCGAGTCTGTGCTCACCTGTCCCCTTTGCGCCTTCGCAGCGAGGGAAACGATGCCGACGGACACATGTCTCTACTTCTACGAATGCCCGGGCTGCCACGCGTTGGTCCGGCCGAAGGCAGGCGATTGCTGCGTATTCTGTTCTTACGGCTCGGTGACGTGCCCGCCGATCCAACAGGCGCATGACTGCTGCGGCTTCGGTCGGTAACCAGGAAATTCCTCCAGACGGACACCGCTACTTCGCGAAAGACGCTGCATGATCACAGTTGAGTTCCTGATCACTTCGCTGATCGTCATCCTCATACCGGGAACAGGTGTCGTGTTCACCGTTTCCACGGGGCTGGCCCGGGGCCGCAGGGCAAGCGTCTTTGCCGCAGTAGGTTGCACGGCAGGCATCGTGCCGCACCTGCTGGCAACAGTACTCGGTTTGGCGGCGCTGATGCACACTAGCGCCGTCGCGTTCCAGATGCTCAAATACGCTGGCGTGGCTTACTTGCTCTACCTCGCCTATGCCACGTGGAATGACAGATCAACCTTCGCCATTGAAGAAACGCCTTCAAAGAGCAGCGCGAAAAGACTCATCGTCAAGGGATTCCTCCTGAACATACTGAATCCGAAGCTGACTATATTCTTCCTGGCCTTCCTGCCGCAGTTCATCGAACACCGGACATCGTCACCGCTCGTCCAGTTGCTTTTGCTGAGCGCTGTGTTCATGGCAATGACTTTTGCAGTCTTCGTTGTATATGGGGTATTGGCCGACGCATTCCGCCGAGCTGTTATCGAATCACCGCGTGTTCAGGCCTGGCTGCGTCGTGGCTTCGCGGCGACCTTTGCCGGTCTGGGAACCCAACTCGCACTCTCAGAGAGATGACGAGGGGAAAGCCCTGCTTGGGTGGGTCGTCAGCAAGCTGTGGCTGCGGCGCAGCCTGTAATTCCCACTACCACTAGTTACATCAAGGAGACTTTATGCGTAATGCTCACGTTCCAGTTCTGGTAGTGCTCTTACTCCAGCTATATCCTGTGGATGCGGCGAACGCCGAAACTCGGGTTATTTTATCGAGCGACATAAGGCCGGGAGTATATGGTCGGGTTGAAATCGGAAGCGCCCCGGCTCCGCTTGTGGTTTATCCGGAGCCCGTGATCATCGAACGGCAGCCGCGGCCTGTCGCAGTTCAGCCGATTTACCTTCACGTTCCGCCTGGACACGCGAAACATTGGAGCAAGCATTGTCACGAGTACGGCGCTTGCGGCGTGCCCGTCTATTTTGTGAAATCCGCAGAATACGAATCGAAAAAACCGAAGAAAGAGAAGAAAGAGAAAAAGAAAGATTATTGAATGCGAGCTAGTAACGTTTTCGAGTAACTGTGAGTCGTAGTTGGAGATCCCTATGAGCGCGACCCAAGACTATCCATATGCAACATTTCTCAATGTCCTTTTTCCTCCGCTACAGCTGGTTGACGTCCCCTCGCTGGTAGATGCGTGTTCCGACCGCTGGTACAACCAAACGCTGTGCCATGTGAACGATTCGGTCGTCCGTCTCGGCGTCATGCAGGGCGAGTACCATTGGCACAAGCACGACAACGACGACGAGTTCTTCTTTGTTCTTGAAGGCCGTTTCATTATCGATCTCGAGGAGAGAAGCGTCGAGCTTGCCCAACGACAGGGCTTTGTGGTGCCGAAGGGCGTCGTCCATCGCACACGCGCTCCGGAGCGCGCGATAATTCTGATGGTTGAAACAGCTGCAATCATTCCAACTGGCGATGCCTGAGCTTTCGCTCGGCCCGGTTTGCCGGCAGCGGGACAAGCCAAGCGTTACCCGAAAAACGAGGTCGTGACCATGCGCATTACGTTAATCGTCCTTGGCGTCCTGTTGATGTTTTTCGGCACAGTCTGGTTCTTTCAAGGCATCAACGTCTTGCCTGGAAGCTTCATGACGGGCCAAACGCAATGGGCAGTCTACGGGGGCATTGCGTTCGCGGTTGGGTTCTTTGTTCTGTATCGGTCCTGGCGCAAGCGCCCTCCTTCACACCCTTCGTAACCTACCGGGCCTGACGAATGCGCACGCTCGACGAAGAAATTGCCCGTCACCTCAAAGAAGCCGCCGAATCGGGCGAGCTTGGCAAGGCGAAGGGATATGGCAAGCCTTTGCCTGAGGATCCGGGCTGGGAATCAACGCCTGAGGCCCTTCGCATGCCTATGAAGATACTCAAGGATGCGGGAGTCACTCCGCCTGAAATCGAGTGGTTTCACGAAAGAGCGCGCCTGAAGGTCTCGATCGAGGCTGCCGTGGACCCCACCGAGCGTCGCGCTTTGCAGGTCCAGCTGATTGAACTCGAGCAAAAGATAGCGCTCCGTCTCGAGGCACTTCGCATCAATCCAACGTTATGACCTAGCAGTTCGAGTTTCCATTTGCGAAGGGCCGGACAATGGTCAAATGCCCCTACTGCAATCGTCCCGCGATGAGCCTCGCGCGAAAGGCTGGCCTGGGTCCCGGGCGCACGATCAATTGCCAGTCGTGCGGCAAGCCCGTGACTACCCATTCGATGGCGGTCTTCGCAGCAATCCCCGCGTTTCTCGGCGGCCTGGCCGCGTTGAAGTCCGGGTCGGTGCTGATCGGGGGAACGGCGATCGCCGGAGGTGTCCTGGCGATGGCCTTGATCCAGACCTTCATGGTCCCGCTCGTGCGAAGCGATGCGTGATCTGCGCTGGAGAAGAGGCCCCGGTGGCGCTCGAGCTGATCAAGGACATTGCAAAGCTGGCGCTTATCGTCGCCTTTTTCCATTTTTCACTGACTGTCTATCTAGGCTGGAAGCAACCCGCGTGGTCCGCGTTCGCCGAGAAACGTCGATTTGCGATTCTGCTCGCGCTGGTCCTGGCCGTTGTCGGCATCAAGACAGGCGAGGATGCGGTCAATCAGGAGTCGGGCCCCGTTGACCTTCTTGTACTGCAGTTCATCCACGCAAGCGTTCCGCCAGCGCTTAACGGAATTTTCGAGACGGCCACGATCACGGGCTCGGCGAAGATTCTGCTGCCCCTTCTGCTGATCATCGGAGTAGCGTTTCTTTGGGCGAAGCGGCGCTTCGAGGCGCTCTTGCTGACTGTTTCGGTCGTCAGCGGCGCCCTGGCCGTATATCTCCTCAAAGCCGCGGTCGGCCGCGCTCGCCCGGACCTATGGGACACCGATTGGTATTGGGGGTCCAGCTTTCCCAGCGGACATACGCTGGTCGTTGCAGCGTTCGCTACCGCGATGGTTATCTGCCTGAACCGAATCTGGCCCGGGTCCCGCAAATTCTCGGTTTTGCCTGCGTTCATTTGGATCTTTGCCGTCGCCGCTTCTCGCCTGGTGCTCGGGGTCCATTGGCCGACCGATGTGCTTGTGTCCATCTGCATCGGAATGTTTCTACCGCTGGCGACAGGTATTGCACTCGAGTCCTGGCACGCCTAACCTAGTCGATGAATGCGATGAAAATCAGGGCCATCATTACCGGAGCAACGGGCATGGTCGGGGAAGGCGTCCTGATGGAGTGCCTGACGCATCCCGACGTCGAACGGGTGTTGGTCGTCAATCGAAAACCTGGAGGGGTGGCGCACGAGAAGCTGCGTGAAATTATTCATGCCGATTTCTTCAACCTGTCGCCGATTGAGCCGAAATTGATCGGCTACAACGCCTGCTTCTTTTGTCTCGGCGTATCCTCCGTCGGCATGAGCGAAGAGGAATACAAGCACATTACCTACGACCTTACGCTGAATGTAGCGGAGCTCTTAGCAAAATTGAATGCGCAGATGACGTTCTGCTATGTCACAGGTGCAGGTACCGACAGTAGCGAACAGGGACGAATTGCATGGGCACGCGTAAAAGGCGCTACTGAAAATTCCTTGATGCGGTTGTTCAAGAACTCGTACATGTTCCGCCCCGCTTTCATGAAAGCTACTCCCGGTCAGAAAAATGTAAAGGGCTATTACAAGTTTTTCACCTGGCTCTATCCGATCGGTCGCGCCATCTACCCGGCGGGTTTTTGTACGTTGCAGGAAGTGGGCCGCGCAATGATCAACGCTGTCCGCAATGGCTATCCCAAGCGAATCCTCGAAGTGAAAGACATCGTTGAACTGGCAAAAGCGTGATGCCAAATGTCTCGTTGACGCCTGGAGCGACCTGCGCCACCGCTGAGGAAGCATTGGCATTTGTCCGACGGCATGGCGTCGTCCTCGTTTCGGCCAAAGGGACCGCGCCGCGCCTTACCGAAGCTATCGCCGGCGAATCCATCACGGGAAGCTGGTGGGCCCATCCGAAGAGCCACCACATCTTTTCGATCCTTGGCGCGGTGACCGATTCGGACCAGGTTCTCGTGTGCCGGCTGGTCGGCGGAAAAATCACGTTGGTTCATCGGCGGCTTTGGCCATCCCTGGTTCGGCTCGCCAGATGCTTCGCACCCGAGCAGCTTGCACAGGTTCGAGAGGAGCACACGCCATCGGGTCGTCACGTAAGTCGCGTCGTGCCGTTTCCGGATTGGGTTCCTGCTGACGTTTCCGCCCAGGCCGGTGCAGTCGAGGAGCACCAGGCGCTTGCCGCATTGGGTGCCTGGATACCGTCTCCGACGCGATAGTCACCGGGCCCCATGCCATCCAACATATCGACTGGCATCGCATCGTCGCGTGAAAGATAAGTCTGTCCTGGCATTGATCGTGATCCTTGTGCTTCTGGCGGGAGCGGCTATTGGGTTTGCCTTGGGCAACAGATACTGGGCACAGAAGCTTCTCGGTGTCGGCCATCCGCGCAGCGATACGACGCACGAGAGCTCACTCCGAGACTATCTGGCGCTTCTGGATACGCTGCAGGCCGGCGACGCATCCGAGGTCGCGCGGAAGGTTTACGGCGAAGGCAGAGCCCTGTTGCTGATGCGCCTGGCAGATTCGGCGGAGCAAAGCGGCTCGTCGGCCGAGTCAACTCGGCTGACTGCCGACGCGTTGGGCGTTTGCTCGACGGCTGGGCTTCCCTACTGTTCCTCTGTCGAATTGCGTCAACGAGCGCACAAACTGGACGGGGTTCTTGAACGCGTCAAACAGTCCAACCGAAGACAAGAAGAGAGCGTGCGATGAGAGTTTGGCGTCTACTGGAATGAGCCCGACGGGTCTCAGTGGAGAGATGCTCGCGGTAAGCTATGCGCAGCCGACGCCTTGATGGTTCGCTCGGCAGATGACGCCCGATCCGTTGCTCGGTCCCGGCGCCGCTGCCGGGGCACTTTCGTAACCAAGAGGGGGAGTTATGAACAAGACGTTCTTCATCGCCTGGATTGTGATCTTCGTCGCATGGTTCGCTGGCAGCTTTGTCGTTCATGGCACGCTGTTGCACGACGACTATATGAAGTTGTCCGGGCTGTTCCGACCGGCGGCCGAAGCGCAGCCGTATTTTCCGCTGATGGTGCTTGCTCACATCATCCTGGCTGGTGCATTTGTCTGGATTTACTCGCGAGGCGTCGAGGCCGCGCCGTGGCTGCCACAGGGGTTACGTTTTGGCGTGGCCGTCGCCTTGCTTACCGTCGTACCGACCTACATGATCTACTATGTCGTGCAGCCGATGCCCGGGCCCGTCGTCGTCAAGCAGATTCTGTTCGACGGAATTCTGATCCTGATCCTTGGCGTGATCGCCGCATTTATCTATCGGCGGCCGGCGCGCACGTAAACGGTTTATCCCTGCCCTCATCTGGAAAATTGACGTGGCCGTTATCCGCTACCTGGTCAACGATGTAGATGTCGCGCTAGAGTTCTACATGAACATTCTAGGTTTCGAGCTCGTCGAAAAGTGGGGCCCGCCATTCGCGATGGCAAAGCGCGGCGATCTTACGCTATGGCTTAGCGGTCCGGGCAGCTCCGCCTCGCGTCCGCTTACCGACGGGTCCAAGCCCGCGCCGGGCGGCTGGAACCGGCTGGTGCTCGAAACTGGCGATCTTGCATCGTTGGTGGACAAGCTGAAACGATCGGGCGCACGGCTTCGCAGCGACATCGTTTCGGGCCCGGGGGGCAAGCAAGTTCTGGTCGATGACCCCTCGGGCAATCCAGTCGAATTGTTCGAATCGAGCGGCCAGTGAATACCTGAAAAAAACATCGAGAGCGACGATATGTGTCGAAACATAAAGATCCTGTTCAATTTCTCTCCTCCAGTAACGGAAGAAGAGATTCGCGCGGCTTCATTGCAGTTCGTGCGAAAGGTCAGCGGCTTCAACAAGCCGTCGAAGGCAAATGAGGCTGCATTCCTCGCCGCTGTGGAGGGGATCACGGCAATCTCCAGCAATCTTCTTGCCTCCCTCGAGACAAGTGCACCACCGAGATATCGACAGGTGGAGGCTGCCAAGGCGCGCGAACGTTTTGCGCAGCGCTTCGCGAGGTAGCGACCACCGCCCGATGTTTCGCCGACTGCTTCTTGCCGTTTCCTTCGCCGCGACCGCATGGACTGCGATGGCCATCGACCTCAATCCTCTCTGGAACTTCGACGATCCGGGCCAAAGCGAGCAGCGTTTTCGGGCTGCGCTGGCCACGGCAACCGGTGACGATGCGATCATTCTGCAGACGCAGATTGCCCGGTCGTATGGTCTTCGAGGCGATTTCGCAAAAGCTCGAGAAATACTGAAGGGTCTCGAGCCGCAGCTTCCCGCAGCCGGCGCGGAGGCTCGCACCCGACACTCGCTCGAACTCGGCCGAACCTACGCGTCCGCTGCTCATCCGCCGGAGACACAGACCTCCGCCGCGAAGGAACAGGCGCGCGAGGCATACCAGCGAGCCTATGAAGTCGCCAAGCGCGGGGAGCTGGACGGTTTGGCGGTAGATGCCCTGCATATGCTTGCGTTTGTCGACACCGAGCCCGCCGATCAGCTCAAGTGGGGCCAGCAGGCCTTGGCCATCGCGCAGGCTTCGTCGCAGCCCGCCGCGAAAAAGTGGGAAGCCTCGCTTCGCAACAACATCGGCTATGCGCTATACCAGCTTGGCCGGTACGAGGAAGCCCTGGACCAGTTCAAGCAGGCGGTCGTGTTGCGCGAGAAGGGCGAAGACGTGCAGGCCACACGCATCGCGCACTGGATGGTGGGTTGGACGCTGCGCGCGCTGAATCGCACCGATGAGGCACTGGAAATACAATTGCGGCTGGAGCGTGAGCGCGAAGCAGCCGGAGCGCCGAGCCCGTACGTGTTCGAGGAGCTGGAGCTGCTCTATCGCACCAAGGGCGATCGAGAGCGAGCCGATCACTACGCCGGGCTAAAGAAGGCCACTGCCCAATAGCAGCATTCGCCCCCCCACCGATGAACAAACCCGAAACTGACAAGACCTTCGCCGGGTCGATACCGAAGTTCTACGAAGAGCACCTCGTCCCGCTGATCTTCGAGCCTTACGCCGGAGAGCTCGCGAGCCGCCTGGCATCGCGAAAGGGGACTCGCAAGCTGACTCGTGTCCTCGAAGTCGCCGCCGGGACCGGCGTCGTAACCCGCCACCTGGCGTCCGCGCTGCCGAACGATGTCTGGATCGTCGCCACCGACCTGAATCAGCCGATGCTGGACATGGCTGCCGAAATGGGCATCAGCCGGCCCGTCGAATGGCGTGCGGCAGACGCCATGCAACTGCCTTTCGAAGACGGAGAGTTTGACGCCGTCGTCTGCCAGTTCGGGGTGATGTTTTTTCCCGACAAAGGCAAAGCGTTCGCCGAGGCGCGCCGCGTTCTGAAGCCGACAGGCGTACTGCTGTTCAACGTGTGGGATCGAATCGAGGAAAACGAATTCGCCGATACGGTGACCACCGCGATGGAATCGCTGTTTCCGAAGGATCCCCCTCGCTTTCTGGCTCGTACGCCCCATGGCTATCATGACGTCGCCGTCGTCGCGCGAGACCTTCAGGATGGTGGCTTCGTTGCGCGACCGCAGGTCGATACCGTCGCAGCTCGAAGCAAGGCAGCCTCGCCGCGGATTCCCGCGCTCGCGTACTGCCAGGGGACGCCCCTACGCAGCGAGATCGAGGCGCGCGACAGGACACGGCTCGCCGAAGCGACCGACTTTGCGGCGGCAGCGGTCGCGCGGCGCTTCGGGCACGGCTCCGTCGACAGCAAGATTCAGGCACACATTGTCGCGATCGAACGCTGAGCACCGCCGGTCGCGGATGCGCACCAATCGCACCGTAAAACGGACTTTGGTCGGGCGAGGCGGATCACGCCAGTCGCCTCGGGTCTAGTGAGCTTGCGCGTTGGAGACATACGTCAATGATTTGCTAGCGAGCGAGCTGCCCTTCGAGCCATGGGCTGCCGCGCTGATATGGGTCGCTCTGTTTATCGCGAGCCGCTGGGTTGCGCAATCGCTGCGCGCGGCCAACGATGCGCAACACGCGGTCGCCGTCGAGGATTGGAGCGCTCTTCGTCGCAGCCTTGAACCCAAGTACGTTATCCCCCAAGTTCTTGTCGCGGGCATCGTATTCGTGCTCGCGTTGAAGCTTGGCAGAGCAGCGTTCGTGTTTCTTGCGGGCGGAATGATCGTAGCGTCAGCCTGCGGACTCGGACTGAGTGTGCAGGGGCTTTTTACCGCGCGCGCACTGGCGCGCCCGAACGCGGTAGACGGATCGGTGACTTTCTCCACGACATCCGCGTTTCGACACATGGCGCACCGCGCGGCTGGAGCAGCTGTTGCATGTCTGCTGATCGGAGTGGTGCTGGCGCATCTCGCCGTGCTGGGCGGTGCTTTGTTTCTCGCCTCGACCGGGAACGCTTATCTGCGGAAAGCGCGCGCACATTCACAGAAGTCGGGTTGAATACGTCTGGGCGCGACTCGACGCTCGTTGCTTCGTCTCACGGGATTATCGGTTGACACCATGGACTACCTGCATCAAATTCAATGGCCGGCGATGATTGTCACGATCGCGGCCGCATGGCTGATCGCCTCCCAATCCAAGCACAAGCGTGAAATCGGCTTTTGGTGTTTCCTGCTAAGCAATGCGCTCTGGATAGTCTGGGGCTGGCATGACGGTGCTTATGCGCTGATCGTCCTGCAGATCGCGCTGGCAGCCCTGAATATTCGCGGCGCTTACAAGAATGAGCCGGAATCGAACGCCAAGTCCGAGCGTTGAGTTGTCTGTTGTCAACCTTGACCAACCCGGGGAACGCAATCGTGAACGACACCAAGAGCGACACTCCGACGGGCAGTCGGCCGATGCGCAGATATGAAGGCAGTTGCCACTGCGGCGCCATTCGTTTCGAAATCGAATCCGATTTCCCTGAGCTCACCCGATGCGACTGTTCGATCTGTCGACGCAAGAATGCGCTGATGGTCAAGGTCCACGAGTCGCGGTTCAAGCTTCTGGCCGGCGAGGACTCTCTGACCGAGTATCGTTTCCATACGATGACAGCTCGTCACTTTTTCTGCAAAACGTGTGGCATCTATCCATTTCATCGCAAGCGCGTCACACCCGACCATTTCGGAATCAACGTCTTCTGCCTGCACGACTTCGAGCCGGACGGCATCCCGACGCGTCAAACCGTCGGCGCTGCGATGGCATGAATGCGGGTCCCTGGACGCTGGTCGTAGGCATCATCACGGGCGTCCTTGGCGTTGCCTACATCGCCTATGGCCGGCGCCAGACGAAATTTGCACCGCTTATCGCTGGCGTTTTTCTTTGCGCGTATCCATACTTCATCGACAGCCTGGTTTGGCTTTGTGTCGTCGGCGCACTATTGCTGGCCGTGCCTTTCGTCATAGACATCTGATGATTACATCGGGAGAGCAAACATGCCCAAGGGGTACTGGATCGTACGGGTGGATATCACCGACATGGAGCAGTACAAGTCCTACGTCGCGGCCAACGCCGAGCCCTTTAAGAAATATGGCGCCCGTTTCCTGGTGCGAGCGGGTCGCTTCGAGAATCCGGAAGGAACGAGCCGAACCCGAAACGCGGTGATCGAATTTCCAAGCTACCAGGCGGCAGCCGACTGCTGGAAGTCGCCCGAATACCAGCAGGCAATGAAATTACGGCAGCCGGTGTCCACGGCCGACCTGATCATTATCGAGGGATACGACGGGCCGCAGCCGGCTTGACCGCTACCGATCGTGCTCAGTCTCGAAGAGCCTTCCGAGATGCCGTACTACGACCGCAACTTGCCACGCATTCGGGATAACGAGCCCCGCGCCGAGCGGAGAAGACGACACAACGGGAGTCCTGATGCCCAAAGCCGAGACCCTGGAGAGATTCATCGCGCGAGTCGAACAAAATGCCCATGCGGAGGCACTCGAAGAGTTCTATACGGCGGATTCCACGATGCAGGAAAACCAATCGCCACCCCGTGTCGGCCGTGACGTCAACATAGCGAATGAGCGGCGGGTTCTGGCGAAGGCCAAGACGGTCTGGTCGAAGTGTGTCCGCCCGGTATTCGTTAGTGGCGACCGGGTGGTGATTCGCTGGATCTTCCGGTTTGAATGGCCTGATCAGACGGTGACACGGATGGACGAGCTCGCTTACCAGCGCTGGGAGGGCGAACGAATCGCCGAGGAAACATTTTTTTATGATCCCGCGCAGCTCGTCCCCAAGCCGAACGTCTAGCTCGACAATCGCGCCGCCCCCATTCGAGCGTAAACTGTCTTCGGCTATCGCATGGATACGACTGTTCATACCGGCGGCTGTCACTGCGGCCGCGTACGATTCGAGGTGGACGCCCCAGCCGAGCTGACCGCGTCGGAATGCAATTGCTCGATATGCGCCAAGTCCGGTTACCTGCATCTGGTGATGGCTACAGCGTCAACGTACGCTGTCTGGATCCCTCGACGATCGAACGCATCGAGATCAAGCCGTTCAACGGGCTGGAATGGGAAAAGCAAGATCCGGAAGCCCGCGGCAAGCTGCCCGATGACTGAAAGCCCTACACACGATCAGGCGGTGTCGCGATGAACGCGCAAGCGAGCCGGGGCGAACGGTTTCGAATGCTGCACGCCCGTCCGGGCATATTTGCCATTCCTAATCCCTGGGATGCCGGCTCGGCGAAGATCCTCGCGCTGCTTGGTTTCGAAGCATTGGCGACGACCAGCGCCGGATTCGCTTTTTCGGTCGGTAAGCCCGACGCCGAGGGCGCGCTCAACCGGGCGGACACTTTGGTCAACGCACAGGCGATCGTCGACGCGACGAGTCTCCCGGTTTCCGCCGATCTCGAGAACGGCTTTGGCGACGATGCCGAAACATGCGCCGAGACGATTCGATTGGCGGCCGCGACGGGACTCGTCGGCGGGTCGATCGAGGACGCCACCGGGCGCGCGGACGATCCGATTTATCCGTTCGCGTTGTCGGTCGAGCGCGTCGCGGCTGCCGTGGAAGCGGCGCGCGCCCTGCCCTTTCCGTTCGTGCTGACCGCGCGGGCCGAGAACCTGATCAACCGGCGGCCCGATTTGAAGGACACGATCCGCAGACTCGAGGCCTTTGCCGCTGCCGGGGCCGACGTGCTCTACGCTCCGGGCTTGACCAGCCGCGACGATATCGCTGCCGTGGTCAAAGCCGTGGCCCCCAAGCCGGTGAATGTCGTCATGGGTTTGTCGGGGCCGCGATTTTCGCTCGATGAGCTCGCATCGCTCGGCGTCAAGCGCGTGAGCCTCGGCTCCTCGCTGGCCCGGGCTGCTTATGGCGCCTTTCTCGAGGCTGCGGGCGAGATCCGCGACAAGGGAACATTCACGTTCGCGGCGCGCGCGGCGCCCTATGCGGCGCTGAACGACATGTTCAAGCGCGCCTCGCCCGAAACGCCGTCCATCGACCCGGCGCAATGAGCCTCATCGAGTCCGCGACACTGCGGCTCGAGCCGCTTGTCGCGGCGCACGCCGACGAGATGTTCGCACCGATGTCCGCAGCTGCGATATACGCGTACATCCCAGAGCAACCGCCCGTATCGGTCACTGCCTTGCGTCAACGCTATCAGCAACTCGAGCGAGGGCATTCGGCAAGCGGCCGTGAACGTTGGCTGAACTGGATCGTCCGGCTCGGATCCGGCCAGTGCGCCGGATACGTTCAGGCAACCATTCATCCAGCATCCACCGCGGACTTTGCCTTTGTCTTCGCACCCGAGCACTGGGGGCGCGGGGTCGCGTTCGAAGCCTGCCGGGCCGCGATTCCGAGTCTCGAACGCGATTTCGGGGTTCGCGCGCTTTTCGCAACCGTCGACCCGAGAAATCTGCGCTCGATCAGCCTGGTGCAGCGACTTGGATTCGAGGAGGCGCTCGCGGAAGACTATCCCCACGGCGAAGTCGAGCCCGGCGACCGCGTGTTTTCCCAAGTGATCGCGAGGCCGGCCGGGGCACGTTGACGCATGCCCGGGACCATTCCAGAATCGCGGCGCAGGTCAACCACAGGGAGGTGTCATGACAGGCCTGTCCGCACTGGTAGTGCCGATCCTGCTGTCGTCGGTGATCGTTTTCGTCGCGAGCTCGATCATCCACATGTTGTTGCCGTGGCACCACAGCGACTATCCGAAGCTGCCGAACGAAGACGGTGTACGGGACGCACTGCGGCCGCTTGCGATACCGCCGGGCGACTACATGGTGCCGCGTCCTTCGAGCACCGAGGACATGCGTTCGCCCGAGTTCGCCGAAAAGATGAAACAGGGTCCGGTCCTGATATTCACGGTGAGACCCAATGGGCCTTTTTCGATGCGCAGGAATCTGATCCTCTGGTTCCTCTATTGCGTCGTCGTCGGGATCTTCGCCGCCTACATCGCCGGACGCGCATTACCTCCGGGCGCGCCCTATCCGCGCGTATTTCAACTGGTCGGCGCCGCAGCTTTCGTCGGCTACGCGCTCGCGCTCTGGCAAATGTCGATCTGGTATCACCGCGCGTGGAGCACGACGATCAAGAGCTCGGTCGACGGATTGATCTACGCGCTGCTGACTGCCGGCACATTCGGCTGGCTGTGGCCAAAATGAATCTTTCGACCGCGACCGTCGGCCAGCTTCTGGTCCCGGTCGACGATTTTGAGCGCGGCGTCGCCTTCTATCGTGACGTTCTGGGTCTTCCTTTCCTGTTTTCGGCGCCACCGCAAATGGCCTTTTTCATGTGCGGCGCGGTCCGGCTGCTGATCGGGGTTCCACCGCCGGGTCAGACGGCGCAGCGGAGCGCCACGATCTATTTCCGCGTAAGCGACATCAAGAAAGTGCATGCCACGCTGACGGGACAAGGCGTGCGCTTCCAGGCAGACCCTCACGTCGTCCATCGAACGCCGACGGCGGAATTGTGGCTGGCGGAATTCACCGACCCAGACGACAACCAGCTCGCGCTGATGAGCGAGGTGACGGTCAGCGGTGCCGACTGAGATCTCTCGGTCATCCGTCAACTACAGCGTCATGGAATGTGAAACGCCTCGCCTTCAAACCCTGTGGATGGTGTCGCTGGGGGCTGCTGGCTTCGTCGATTGTTCGCTGGCGCTGTATCACTCGATCCTTCCCTATCACATGAGTTGGAGGCAGGCGGCTGTCGGAGTGCCGGACAGCCTCAGCTGGGCGCTTTTCGCGCTCAACTTTTCCTGGAGCGTCATCGTCTTTCTTGCCGGCTGCCTGGTCATCTACGCAGCGACACTGACGCCGGCGGCGGGAAAATTCGCCAGGCTCACCGTCTTCACCGTCGGGTTGTTCTGGGTGATACACGGTGCCTATACCTGGATCAATCCGTTTCCGTTGCCGGCCACGCTGCGATGGTTGAGCGTGGTGTTTCTCGCTTTTCCGATTATTGCAGTCCTTCTTCACTGGATGCCCCTGCTCGTGTACCGTCAAAGGTCCGCGTGATTACGGCGTTGGTGCGTTGCGGTATTGCGCTCGAGGTCGGCGTTGAGGACAATGGGTTGAAATGTTGCATCACTTATCCTTTGCCACTGCCGACCTTGCCCGTTCGACCGCGTTTTACGACGCCGTGCTCGCCGCTCTCGGCTACGCCCGCGTCTGGGCGGACGACACTGCCGTCGGCTACGGTCATCCTGGCGCGGGCGACAAGCTGGCGATCAAGCTACGCTCGGGCCGCATCGCGGTGCCCGGCCCCGGATTTCACGTCGCCTTTGCCGCGCCGGATCGCGATGCGGTCGCACGGTTTTACAAAGCGGCACTCGAACATGGCGGCAAGGACAACGGTCCGCCCGGCCTTCGTCCGCAGTACGGCGAGAGCTACTACGCCGCCTTTGTGTTCGACCCCGATGGCTACGCGATCGAGGCCGTTACCGATCCCGGGTCGCAGTAGAAAGAACGACCATAGCCAGGTGACCTTCGCATGAACGACGAAAAAATCACGGTACGCGTCACGTCGACCGGACAAACGCTGGATGTCGTCGTGCTGAGCAAGCGCGCCGAAGTCATCGAGATCGTTCTCGGCGAGGGCGTCCACAATGTAAGGTGCCAACTCCATCCGACGCGCAATGGCCTGGCCTATGCCGGCAGCGCGATGGGACGCGAAATCGTCTACGAGCGCGGACGGGCGCAAGTCAAGGCCGATCTCGACCGGGCGAATGTCGGGCGCGTCGATTACAAGCGCTGACTAGCGTTCGAGCTGGGGCCTCGCCAGCGGCGTTCCGTTCCGACGCAGCTATACTGCAGATCTTTTCGATGGCACACGACAGACGATGGCCGAGCGCTGCGAGCATTTCAGCGAGGTCCGCGAAATCAGGGCGGGCAGCAATGGGTGCGTCGATTGCATGGCGATCGGCGCGACGTGGAATGAGCTACGGATTTGCCTCACCTGCGGTCACGTAGGCTGCTGCGAGGATTCGGAGCACATGCACGCGCTCAAGCATTTCAACGCAACCGGGCACCCGATGATCGCCTCGTTCGAGCGGGGCGAAACGTGGGGCTGGTGCTACATCGATCGCCGCTATTTCGATCCGATGCCGGGGCGCTTGCCCAAAAGGCGCTCGCCGCTTGCCGCCTTTCTCGGCCGGCTGATCGGCCGATGACCTGACACCTTCGCAAGACGCCGCTTTGCCGCGGGCGTCTTCAATCTTTGCCCGAATCCGTGCATCATGTCGCCTTGCGCCGGCAGCGCTGTTTTTTTCGACGCGACTGCGTCCAGCCGAATATGGCCACGCCGCATCAGACATCGTCCAGCACGATCGAGACCGACCGCCTCGAAGGATTGTCGCGCGAGCTTCAGCGCTGGCTCACCGGCGTCCGGGCGTCGCTTGCCGACGAGATTCGCAGCTATCCGACGCCAATTCCGCGCTGCGACGCCCAGTTCAATCACCTAGTCGAGCAGCGTGGCCGCCTGTCGAGGCTGCTGACCGACCTCGAGGCCGCGCTCGATTGCCCCGATGGCGACGCTGCATTGCGTGCCGCGCTGGCGCAGCTGCCGGATCTGCCACCGCAGGGCGACTCGATCGAGGAGCGCAGCTTGCGCGGTCGCATCGGGGCCGAACTGACTCGACAGCGATGACCGGCACCGAAGCATTTCCGCTCGAAGGAGGCTGCACCTGCCGCGCGATCCGCTACCGGATGACCAGCGCGCCGCTGTTCGTGCATTGTTGCCATTGCCGCTGGTGCCAGCGCGAAACGGGCGCGTCATTCGCGCTCAATGCGATGATCGAAGCCGACCGCGTGGTCGTGCTCAAGGGCGAACCGGAAGTCGTGGCAACGCCCTCGAACAGCGGCAAGGGCCAGAAAATCATCCGCTGCCCCAGCTGCCGGATAGCGCTGTGGAGCAATTACGCCGGAGCGGGCGACGCGGTGCGCTTCGTGCGGGTCGGAACGCTCGACGAACCCGATCGCCTGCCCCCCGATATCCACATCTTCACCGCTTCGAAGCAGCCATGGGTGGTGTTGCCGCCGGGCACGCCCGCGGTCGCCGAGTATTACGATCGCGAGAAATATTGGCCGGCCGAGAGCCTCGAACGCCGTCGCACACTGCTGGCCGGCAAGCACCCTTAGCGCGTCGATGAACATCGATCGCATCGATCACATCGTGCTGACGGTGCGCGACATCGAAGCTACCTGCGCGTTCTATTCGCGCGTGCTCGGCATGGACGTGACGACCTTCGGTGCCGGACGAAAGGCGCTGGTATTCGGTGGCCAGAAAATCAACCTGCACCAGGCCGGGCGGGAATTCGAGCCCAAGGCCGACGCGCCAACGCCGGGCTCGGCCGATTTCTGCCTGATATCGGCGATTCCTCTGCCCCAGGCCATTGCCCATCTCGAAAGCTGCGGCGTCGCTATCGTCGAAGGACCGGTGCAGAAAACCGGGGCGCGGGGGCCGATCAGGTCGGTGTATTTTCGTGACCCCGACTTCAATCTTGTCGAGATTTCCACCTATGAGCCGCGTTGACCCGCAGACCAGCGCCGGCGGCGGCATCGCCACCACTGCGCCGCCGATCGACCTTCGCTCTGACACCGTGACCCGGCCGACGCCGGAGATGCGTGCCGCCATCGCCGCCGCGCCCGTCGGCGACGACCAGTACGGCGAGGACCCGACGATCAATGCGCTGCAGCAGCGCGTTTCGGCCCTGCTCGGCAAAGAGGCGGCGCTCTGGCTGCCCAGCGGCACGATGGCCAACCAGGTCGCGCTGCGCGTGCTGACCCGGCCGGGCGACGACGTCGTCGTCAGCCGCGAGAGCCACGCCGTTTGGCACGAAACCGGCGCGTCGGCCGCCAACGCCGGCGTACAGTTCACCGAAATCGGCGCCCGCGGGGTCTTCAGCGTCGACGAATTCGTCGCGGCGGTGAAACCGCGCGGTCATCCGATCTATCCGCCGACGACGCTGATGGAAATCGAGAATACGCACAATCGCGCCGGCGGCATCGTCTTCGACCAGGGCGAAATCGAGCGCCTGTGCGCAGCCGCGCGCGAACGCGACATGGCAAGTTTTCTCGACGGGGCACGGCTTTGGAACGCTGCGGTGGCGAGTGGACGCTCCTGCGCAACGCTCGCCGCGCCGTTCGATCTCACCGCGGTCGCGCTGTCCAAGGGACTGGGCGCACCCGGCGGCTCGCTGCTCGCCGGTTCGCGCGCGCTGATCGACCGGGCGGTACGCTACCGGCGCATGGCAGGCGGTGCGATGCGCCAGGCGGGCATTCTCGGCGCGGCCGGCATCTACGCACTCGACCATCATCTCGACCGCCTGGCGGATGACCACGCCAACGCGCGGCGGATTGCCGAGCGGCTGGCGCAAAGCCCACGTGTGATCCTCGACCTCGCCACCGTACAGACGAATATCATCGTCTTCGGTCTCGCGCCCGACGCTCCGGACGCGCCGACGATCGTCGCGCAGGCCCGAGACCGCGGCGTGCTGGTTTTCGCTTTCACGCCGCGAACGGTCCGCGCGGTCACGCATCTGGACGTTTCGCGCGAGCAATGCGAGCGCGCCGCAGCGATACTCGCCGATCTGATCGACGGACGCACCGGCTGATCGGAGGTTCGCATGCCCACCGACGAAGACGCAATCAGACAGCTGGTTGCCACCTGGCTCGACGCGTCGCGCGCCGGCGATACCGACAAGGTATTGAGCCTGATGACCGACGACGTCGTATTCCTGACGCCCGGACACCCGCCGATGCGTGGCAAGTCGGCGTTCGCGGCGAGTCAGGCCTCGCTCAAGTCGTTCGACATCCAGGCCAGCAGCGAAATCGAGGAGATCGAGATCCTCGGGGACTGGGCCTGGATGTGGACGCGCCTCACCGTCACCATGACGCCGAAAAAAGGCGGTGCGCCGGTCAAGCGTGCCGGCAATACTCTATCGATCCTGAACAGAAGGTCGGGCGGGTGGAAGATCGCCCGCGACGCCAACATGCTGGCGCCAGTCGGGCAGTGACAATCGAACGGAGGGTACTCGATGAACACGGAACTGATGTACCTGGCCTGGATCACGGCCTTTACCGCAATCATGTGGATACCGTACATCCTCGATCGCGCGGCTGTGTGGGGAATCACCGATACCGTCGGCTACCCGGACAATCCGAAACCGCAGTCGGCATGGGCCCGCCGCATGAAGGCGGCGCACGCCAACGCGATCGAAAACCTGGTGATCTTTGCCGCGCTGGTGCTGGCAGCACATGCCGCCAACGTCAGCAATGCCGCGACCGTGTTCGCCTGCGCGCTGTATTTCTGGTCGCGTATCGTTCACTGGTTCGCCTACACCGCCGCAGTGCCGTGGGCGCGGACCTTAGCCTTCACCGGCGGCTTCATCGCCCAGATGATCCTGGCCTGGCAGCTGGTCATTCACTGAAGCAGCCGCACGCGGTCGCAAGCTTGTAGGAGACGGCGTAGGCGCGCTGTCGGCAGTTGTCTGAAAATGCGCGCCCACGGCCGCTATCGACCGCGCCGCGTTTAACATCGATGGCGGGAGGGCTTTGGCCGGGGAGCCCGCATGGATCGACCGCAGCCTGTCCCATCGCGCCGACCATGGTGCGCAGCGTGGGCATTCGCCGCCGCGTGGTGGCTCATCGGCGCGGCCGCCGCTTCCGGGGCGACTGCCGAAACGGCGGGCGACGACCTGCCGACCATCTGGGCGGCGGCCGCGACAGCGCTGCCGCAGGCGGCCGACCCGGCGGCGGCGCAGCTCCCCACCGAGCCGGCGCCACCCGCCACGCCGACGAAGAACTATGTGCTGCCCGCGGTCGAGATCGTCGGTTTCAGTTTTTTGCTCAACCTGTACAACAGGCATCTTGCCGACGACGCCGACGACTACAAAAGCACCATTTCGACGATTCGCCACAATCTGCACAGCAGCTGGGTCGTCGACAGCGACCCCTTTCGTACCAACCAGCTCGGACACCCGTACCTGGGATCGATGTACCACGGCTTTGCGCGGTCGGCGGGCCTCAACTACTGGGAGGCCTTGGCCTATACGTTCGCCGGCAGCGCCCTGTGGGAGATCGCCGGCGAAAGGACGCCGCCGTCCCGCAACGACCAGATCAATACCGGCGTCGGCGGCACGTTTCTCGGCGAGTCGCTGTTCCGCATGGCTCACGTGGTGCTTGGGCATGACGAGATTCCGCCGTTCTGGCGCGAGCTCGGCGCGGCGCTGATCTCGCCAGCGACGGGATTCAATCGGCTGGCCTTCGGGAATCGCTTCGATGGCCTGTTCGACGGCCACGACCCGGTCCATTACAGCAAACTGCAGGTCGGTTTTTCCGGCACGGCTGAGAACAACGCCGGCCAGTCGGCAACCGATCTGAAGCGCAATGAACTGCTGGTCGACTTCGCGATGGACTACGGCATCCCGGGCAAGCCCGGTTATCGCTACGACAGGCCGTTCGACTACTTCAACTTCCAGGTGACCGCCTCCAGCGCCAATGGTGCCGAAAATTTGATGACGCGGGGGCTCTTGCTCGGGAAGGATTACGAGCTCGGTCCCGACTATCGAGGTATCTACGGCCTGTATGGCAGCTACGACTACATCGCACCGCAAACGTTTCGCGTCTCGAGCACGGCGTTGTCGCTCGGCACGACCGGCCAATGGTGGACGTCGAAAGACATAGCGCTGCAAGGCACGGCGCTGCTCGGAGTGGGCTATGCCGCGGTCGGCACGACGCACAGCATCGCCGACAACGACTATCACTACGGCGTCGCGCCCCAGGCGTTGCTGGCGCTGCGCGTGATCTTCTCCGACCGCGTGTCGCTCGATCTGACCGGGCGCGAATATTTCGTCAGCAACGTTGCCGCAGCGAACCGCGGCGGCCACGACAATATTGTCCGTACCGACGCGTCGCTGACGTTTCGCGTCTACCGGCAGCATGCAATTTCGCTCAAGTATCTGCTGAACCGCCGGGATGCCTTCTATCCGGATTTTGGCGACAGCAGTCAAAGCCGGTCGACGCTGGGCGTCTTCTACACCTGGCTCGGCCAGGACCGTTTCGGCGCCGTCGAGTGGCGCTGACCCGGCAGTAGGGCGCGGCCGGCGCCGATTTCGCGACCGGCGGCGGGCCGTGGTAACGTTGCGTTGGGAACGACGCGCGCACGCGCCGCTCCAATCGCAATGAACAAAGTCACGCTCTACAGCAAATCGCGCCGGCTGCCCGTCGCCGAACCGGCTGAGGCCGCGGCCCCGTCGCCGGTCCGGGCCCCGCCGGCGGCTCGCCTGCGAGGATTCCTGTCGCGTCACGAACGCATTCTGCTGGTGGCGGTCGCCGTATTGCTGAGCGTCGGCGCCTTCCTGGCGTATACCTCGATGAAGCCGCCACCCCGGCAGCTGACCCAGAAAGACATCGATGCCGCCGTGCTGCATACGCTCGACACCAACGTCCTGCCATCACGAGCGGCCAAGGCCTACGAGATCGTGCAGCGCTCGGTCGTACGCGTGCGCCAGATCCAGCACAGCGAGGAGGCCGAGGGCGACCATGTGCGCGGCGTCGGCACCGGGGTCGTCATCGTCGACCGGGGGATCATCCTCACCAACCTTCACGTCGTCGCCGGCGCCGACCGGGTGCAGGTCGTGTTTTTCGACGGCACCGAATCGGATGCCGACGTGATCGGCCTGCAACCCGAGAACGATCTCGCGGTCCTGCAGGCCAAGAAGATACCCGACGATCTCGCGCCGGCGACGTTGCGCTCGACGCGCGATCTGGCCGTTGGCGACGACGTACTCGTCGTCGGCTTCCCCTTCGGCATCGGTCCGTCGGCCTCGGCCGGCGTCGTTTCCGGACTCAAGCGCGAGCATCGATCGCGCGAGGGCAAGCGCTTGTTGACCAACCTGATCCAGTTCGACGCGGCGGCCAACCCCGGGAATTCGGGTGGACCGCTGGCGACGATGGACGGCGAGGTCGTCGGCATTGTCACCGCGATCCTGAATCCGGGCGAACAAGGCGTATTCATCGGCATCGGGTTCGCCGTGCCGATCGAGAACGCCGCTGCGGCGGCTGGCATATCGCCCTTCTGAAGCCGTTCCGAGCCAGTCTGCCCTGCCATCCTACGAGGCGCCAACGATGAACGACCGCGATCAAGGACGGAGCGATGCCATGCCCGGCATGGAGCGCATTCTTTATGAAGTCAAAAAGGTCGTCGTCGGCCAGGACCACTTTCTCGAGCGCGTGCTGGTGGCGATGCTGGCGCAGGGCCACCTGCTGGTCGAGGGTGTGCCGGGGCTGGCCAAGACACTGACGGTCAAGACGCTGGCCCGAACCATCCGGGGCACGTTCCGCCGCATCCAGTTCACGCCCGACTTGGTTCCCGCCGATCTGGTGGGCACCCGTGTCTACAATCAGAAGACGAGCGAGTTCGCGACCTCGTTCGGCCCGGTGTTCACCAACCTGCTGCTGGCCGACGAAATCAACCGCGCGCCGGCGAAGGTGCAAAGCGCGCTGCTCGAAGTGATGCAGGAATACCAGGTGACGATCGCCGGCGAAAGCCATCCGGTGCCGCAGCCATTCCTGGTCATGGCCACCCAGAACCCGATCGAGACCGAAGGCACCTACCCGCTGCCCGAGGCCCAGGTCGACCGGTTCATGATGAAGGTCCTGGTCGGCTACCCGAGCGAGGCGGAGGAAACCGTCATCGTGAACCGCGTCACCGGCGCGCCGGCCACGGTGACCGCGGTGGCGACGACCGAGCAGCTGTCGGAGCTTCAGCGCGAATGCCGCAAAGGCTACGTCGACCCGGCGCTGGTGCAGTACGCGGTGCGCCTGGTGTCGGCGACGCGCAATCCGGACCGCTACGGGATCGCCAATACGTCGAAATACATCACTTATGGCGCGAGCCCCCGCGCGACCATACACCTGGTCGAAGGCGCGCGGGCGCTCGCTTACCTGCGCAACCGAAATTACGTGCTGCCGCAGGACGTGATCGATATCGCGCCCGACGTTCTGCGGCACCGGCTGTCGCTGTCGTACGAGGCGCTTTCCGATGCGCTGACGCCCGACCAGATCATTTTGCGGATCATGAAGCACATCCCCGCCCCCGAGAAGCCGCTCGAGACTCATGTCAGAGTGGACGCGAACGCCTGACGCGATCCTGCGCCGCCTCGAGTGGACGGTGATCCGCCGGCTCGACGGCCTGCTGCACGGCGACTATCGCACGCTGTTCCGCGGCTTCGGTGTCGACCTGGCCGATCTGCGGGAGTACGAATATCACGACGATGTGCGCCATATCGACTGGAACGTGACCGCTCGCCTGCAGACGCCTTACGTCCGCGTCTACAACGAGGAACGCGACATCACCGCCTGGTTCGTGCTGGACCTGAGCCCGTCGATCGATTTCGGCTCGCAATCGGTCAACAAGCGCGCCGTGGCGACAGAGCTGGTCACCGTTCTGGCGCGCATGCTGACCCGGCACGGCAATCGGGTCGGCGCGCTGTTCTACGGCGACAGCGTCGACACCGTGATCCCGGCGCGATCGGGCCGGCGCCAGGTGCTGCACATCCTGCACAAGATGCTCGGCCGCCCCGAGGTCGCGCAATCGGACGCGACCCGGCTCGACGAACTGTTCCGGACCGCCTACCAGGTGATTGCCCGGCGCTCGCTGGTCTTTGTCGTGTCGGACTTCATCAGCAAGCCCGGATGGGCCAAACCGCTGGCGCAACTCGCGCAGCGGCACGAGGTCATTGCCGTGCGCCTGTACGACAATCTGGAGATGGACCTGCCCGACTTCGGCCTGGTCGTCATCCAGGACGCCGAGACCGGCGAGCAGCTGCACGTCGA
>Ga0207683_10000670_pt1 | contig 31478 bp, 25 predicted proteins | sample KBSM73metaG_FD_184333 | JGI IMG/M metagenome (GOLD analysis project Ga0207683, IMG submission 184333) | Miscanthus rhizosphere microbial communities from Kellogg Biological Station, Michigan, USA - KBS M7-3 metaG (SPAdes) (version 2) | ecosystem: Host-associated > Plants > Roots > Rhizosphere >... | reverse complement strand
CCACCAGCGCGCCCCGACCTTGTGCAGCAGCAGGTTGCTGGGAACCTCGAAGATGGCGTAGCCAACGAAGAAGAGGCCGGCGCCGAACGCGTACGCGGCGGCGCTGATGCCGAAGTCGACCTCGAATTCCTTCTGCGCGAACGACACGTTGCTGCGGTCCAGGAACGCGATCACGTACATCAGCAGGAGAAAAGGAATCAGCCGGCGGAATACCTTCTTCGTCGCGAGCTCGCTCAGATCGTGGCGACGCTGGGCGGCGGTCGCGGTGCTGTCCGACATGTCGACTCCTTGTTTGTGTGGCCGGATCGTGGATGGATTCTTGGATCGGCCGCTCATGGCGGCCGATCAGTGCATGTATTTGCCGCCGTCGATCTGGATGGTCGCTCCGCTGATGTAGGCGGCGCCGTCGGAGAGCAAAAACACGATGGTGGCGGCGATCTCGTCGGGCTTGCCGACGCGGCCCAGCGGGATCCCGGTCGACATCGAGGCCTTGCGGTCGTCGGTGAGCCGGCCGCCCATGATCTCGGTATCGATCGGTCCGGGGGCCAGCACGTTGACGGTGATCCCGTGCGGGCCGAGCTCCCGGGCGCCGCCGTGGGCCATCCCGATCACGGCGGCCTTCGCGGTGGCGTAGACGCCTTTCGAGAAGGTGCCGCCGCCGTCGAACGCGGTGATCGAGGAGGTGTTGACGATCCGCCCGACGCCCTGCGGGATCATTCGCGCGGCGGCCGCCTTGAGCATCAGGTACGAGCCGGTGACATTCACCGCCATCACCCGGTTGAACTCCTCGAGCTCGCACTCGTGCAAGGTGGCCTGCGAGGCGACCCCGGCCAGGTTGACCAGGGCGGCCACCGGCGGCAGCTCGGCGTCGATCCGCGCGAAGAGCTCGTTGACGGACTCCTCGGAGGCGATGTTCGTCGGCACGGCCAGGACGCCGTGATGACCGGTCTCGCGCAGCTCGGTTTGCACCGCGGCAAGCCCGTCGGCGTTGATGTCGGCAAGGGCGACGTGCCAGCCGTTCTCCGCCAACATCCTGGCGGTGACCCGGCCGATCCCGGCCGGGCCGCCTGCGCCGGTGATGACGGCGGTGCGCCGCTCGGGAAGGCGACCGGTTGAGGGTGTCATGAGTTGTGCTCCTTGGCGTCCGGTTGGTCAGTCGAGGACCGTGGCGAGGATGTCGCGGATGTACGCGCGGTTCTTGGCGATGACGGTGATCGCGTCGCTGCCGTAGTGCTCGCACAGGAAGGCGCCGCGAAACCCGAGCCCAACGGCCTGACTGATCGCCGCTCGGTAGTTGATCAGGCCGAAGTCCATCGGCACGGGGAACGTCATCACCTGGCCCGTGGCCGGATCCTCGTCGCGCAGGTAGTTCTTCACATGCCAGTAGTTGGTGTGCGGGAGCAGCTTGTCGAGCATCTCCTGCACCGGCTCCAGCGGGCGGTGCAGCCGCACGAAGTTGCCGATGTCGGGGTTCAGGCCGCACGCCTCGTGCCCGACGTCCTCGAGGAACCGCACGGCACCGTCGGCGGTGCCGACGTAGGTGTCCTCATACATCTCCAGCGTGATCTGCTGACCGTTGCTCTGCGCGTGCTCGGCCAGCTCGCGGATCAACGAAGCCGCGCGACTGCGCGCCTCGGGGCTCTCGTCGTCGTGCCAGCCGTCCTCCAGCCAGAACCACAGCGCCTTCTGCTGCGCCGGGGTAAAGGCTTGGAAGAAGCCGAAACTCACCATCGGGACGCCGATCTCGGCCGCAGCGTCGAGCAGCCGGTGGCTGTACTCGAGGTACTCCTCACCGTGCTCGGGGTCCATCACGCTGCGCCGCGAGGTGGAAATGGCGGGAATGGTCAGGCCGGCCTCCTTGAGCACGCCCTGGAAGTCGGCCAGCCGCTTCGGGCCGAGATCGGCCACCCGGACCCAGGTGTCGGTCGGGTCGACCTCGGTGAAGCCAAGCCGGGCAACCAGATTCAGATGCTTGGCCCACTCTTCGGGCTCGGCGTCGTGGATCGGCCCGCCGTGGGAGTCGACGCTCCCGAACGGCAGCATCGCGGCCGCGATCGGCCAGTTCTCGGCGGTGTAGTCAGCGGTCACGGGCGTTTCGCTCTCTTCTCTGGGTGAGTGGACGGTCGCGCTCAGTGGGGGACTGGCCCGAGCTCGCGCAGGAGCTGGCCGAGCTTGGCGTACGCGGTATTGCGGTAGGCGATCAGCGCGGCCTGGTCGCCCGCAGGGATGACGAACCCGCCGCCCTGCTTCACCCCGTAGCGGCCCGCGTCGACCAACTCGGTGAGCATCGCGGGTGCGGCCAGCCGCTCGCCGTAGTGCTCCTCGAACGTACGGAAGCAGGCTTGGTAGACATCAAGGCCTGCCATGTCGGCAATGGCGAACGGGCCGAAGAACGGAAGCCGGTAGCCGAACGTTGTGCGCACCACGATGTCGACGTCCTCGGCGGTGGCCACCCCTTCCTCGACCAGGTTGATGGCCTCCTTGAGCAGCACATACTGCAGCCGGTTCAGCACGAATCCGGCCTTGTCGTTGACCCGCGCGGTGAGCTTGCCGGTCCGCGCCACCAGCGCCTCGGCCGCCTGTACGACGGCCTCGTCGGTGCCCGCGTGCGCGATCAGCTCGACCCCCGGGATGAACGGGGCGGGGTTGGAGAAGTGAATGCCGAGGAAGCGCTCGGCGTGCGTGAGGTTCGCGGCGAGGTCGCCGATCGGCAGGGTGGAGGTGTTGCTGCCGATGATCGCGTCCGGACGAGCGGCTGCCTCGATGTCCTTCAGTACCGGGCCCTTGATCTCCGGCAGCTCCAGCACGGCTTCCTCGATCAGATCCGCCTCGGCGACCGCCTCGGGCAGGCTGTCGGCTGCGCGCAGGTTGGCCCGCACCAGATCGGCCGACCCGGCGTCGAAAAGCCCTTGGCCCTCGAAGTCCTCGGCTTCGCGACAGAGCCGGTCGAGGTGACGGCGGGTCAGGGCGGGGTCGGCGTCGACGATGACCACGTCGAGCCCCGCCATCGCCAACGTCTGCGCGATACCGCCACCCATGTAGCCGGCGCCGACGACGGCCACGCGCTGGATGCTTTGCGTCACAGCAGATACGCCCTTTCCTGGCAGACGCGGATGCGTCGAGGCGAAACGCGGGACGGGCCTGACCGGACCGCCTGTGGGCCGCGAATCAATGACTGTGATCCAAGTAACCGGGACTCATTGAATGTGATCCAAGATACTATAGGATCTAGGATATGGGCAAGCGCCAACGCGTCGACGGGTTTCCGGCACGTGTGACGTGCAGCGGCTGCGGGGGTTGGATGCGGCGATTAGTAGTCGGCAAGGGCGCGCGAGCGCACGGCAGAAATGTGGACGGTCATTGCCGCCGCGGCGACTTCGGGGTCTCCGGTCCGGACGGCGTCGAGGATGGTGGCGTGCTCGGCCACGGCCTGTTCGACGTCGATCGCGCCGTGGTGCATGGACTGGCGAAGTCGGTGAACGTGCGGAGCGAGGCCCTCGGCCATCTCCAGCAGGTAGGGGTTGTTGCAGTTGCGCAGGAAGATGAGGTGGAACTCCCAGTCGATCGTGTAGTACTTGCGCATCGTCGCCCAGTCGAGCCGGTCCGGATGACGCTCCGCCATCTTGCGCACGCGAACCGCGGCCGCGCGATGCCGGTTGCTCACCGTCTCGAGCTCGGCCAATACCTGCGCAGACACCGGGGTTGCGCGCCGGATGGCCGCGACCTCGACGACGGCACGAGCGTCGATCAGGTCAGCCGTCCGGGCAGGGGTCAGCGGGGGCGAGACCCGATAGCCCTTGAGCGCGGCCCGGCTGACCAGGCCGGTGTGCTCGAGCTGGCCGAGGGCTTCCCGGACCGGAGTCGGCGACACGCCGAGCTGTCGCGCCAGGCCCTCGATGGCAAGGGATTGGCCGGGGTCAACCTGACCGTCCAACAACATCTCCAGGACCGCGTCGTAGACGCCGTCTCGGAGCGCCCGGCGCTGGACGACCGCGCGGCCGTCGGTATCTGCGCCAGTTGCACCCCTGCGGCCGGCAGCGCGGCGAACGTCATGATCGGTCGGTTCCATCCCCGCCACCGGGCCTGTCGCCATACCAAAAGATCCTATAGCGTGTACGAAGTTCAGCTGGGGAAGCGGCTTCGTGACCGACTCTGAAGCCGCCGTTGAGAGTCGTGCCCGCGATGCGATGGAGACCCACATGGAACAGGTAAGAACCCCCGAGCCGCACTTCACCGGCCCAGTGTCACTACAGGCATTGCTGGCTGGTCAACCTCCGGTCCGTGACGTAGGTGCCAACCTCGACGAGGTCCGTGCCGGCCGTCGCCTGGTAGTGCTCGACGACGACCCCACCGGCACCCAGACCATCGCTGACCTGCCGGTACTCACCCAATGGTCGGTGGATGACTTGCGATGGGCTCTTCAGCAGCCCACCACGGGCTTCTTCGTGCTCACCAACACCCGCAGTCTCTCCGAAGCCGATGCGGCGGAACGCAATTCGCAGATCGTGCGGGCGCTTGCCGAGGCGGCTCGCCTGGAAGGCGACGTGCCGTATGTGCTCTTGAGCCGCAGCGACTCCACCCTGAGGGGCTACTTCCCGCTCGAGACCGACGTGCTGTCCGCCGAACTCGCCAGGCTCGGCACCCCCGTCGACGGAATCGTCATCTGCCCGGCTTATTTCGAGCCGGGCCGAGTCACGGTGGACTCGGTGCACTGGATGCGCACCGATGACGGGATGATCCCTGTCGCCCACAGCGAGTTCGCCAAGGACGCGAGCTTCGGCTATCACAACTCCGATCTGCGGGCGTGGGTGGAGGAGAAGACCGGCGGCCGGATCTCCCGATCTGACGTCGCGACGGTCACGCTCACGGACATCCGCCAGGGCGGCCCGGATCGCGTCCAGGAGATTCTCAGCGGTCTGCACGACGGCCAACCGGTCGTGGTCGACGCGGCCGACGACGCGGATTTTCAGGTGGTGGTGCTCGCATTGATCCGCGCCGAAGCGTCGGGAAAGACGTTCGTCTATCGCACCGGACCGTCCTTTGTGCGAGCTCGCACCGGCCAGCTGCCCACTCCGGCTGTCGATGCTGCCCGGCTCGCCGAGATTGTGGCCCAGTCGAATTCGGGACTGCCCGACGAAGGCCGGCCTTCGGTGCCACACGGGCTCATCGCGGTCGGTTCGCACGTCGGCCTGACGACCCGTCAGCTCGACCAGCTCCGCGCCGCGGGCAACATTGTGGAGCTGGAGCTGGACGTGCCCACCCTGCTGGAGCCGAGCACGCGAGATCGGCACGTCACCGACGTAGCAACCGAGGCGGCGAACCTGTTGCGGGACAACCCTTCCGACAGTGACGTCGTGATCCGCACCAGCCGAACGTTGGTCACCGGCGCCGACGCGACAGACAGCCTGGTGATCGCCCGCACGGTCAGCGCAGCCCTGGTCGGCACGGTACGAGAAGTCGTCAAACTGGTCAGGCCGTCGTTCGTGGTCGCGAAGGGGGGCATCACGTCGTCCGATACTGCGACCGAGGGATTGGGAATCCGGCGGGCCTGGTGCCGCGGCAACATGCTGCCGGGGATCGTATCGCTGTGGGAGCCGGTCGCGGGACCTGCGCAGGGGATTCCCTACATCGTCTTCGCCGGCAACGTCGGTGACGACCATGCACTGGCCGCGGTGGTCGGCACGCTGCGGGGGGCGTGATGGCGCCCCGCATCAGCGCCCAGCGAGAAAGAAGCGTGACCGCATGAATCAACAAAACGGCGCACACGTCGCGGTGATCGGCTTGGGAGCCATGGGTTTACCCATGGCCAGTCACCTCGCCACGACGTTCGCGGTTACCGGCTTCGAACCGTACGAGCCGCGCCGCGGGCAGGCCGAACAAGCTGGCATCACCGCCGAATCGACGCCGGCCGCGGCGTGTGCCCAAGCCGACATCGCCCTGCTCGCGGTGCGCGACCACGCGCAGGCCGAAGCTGCGCTGTTCGGGCCGCACGGGGTGATCGAGTCGCTGCGCCCAGGCGCCCCGGTGATCCTGACCAGCACAATCGGCCCGGACGCCGCGCGCAGCCTGGCCGAAAGACTTGCCGCGGAACAACATCCGCTTGTCGACGCGCCGATCAGCGGCGGCCCGGTGCGCGCGGGGAACGGGGATCTGCTCATCGTCGTCGGGGCCGACGACGCGACCCTGGACACCGTCCGCCCGGTGCTGGACCACCTTGCGTCCACGCTCACGGTCGTCGGGCCCCGGCCAGGCGACGGTCAGGCGCTCAAGGCCATCAACCAGCTTCTGGCAGGCGTTCACATCGCTGCAGCGGCGGAAGCGGTCGCGCTGGCCCGCGGACTGGGTTTGGATCCGGCGCTGGTCATTGACGCGTTGTCCCAAGGCGCGGCAAGCTCTTTCATGTTCGCCGATCGGGGCCCCCGCATGCTGCAGGCGTACACCGGTGGGGCCGAGGTGAAATCGAGAATCGACATCTTCGTGAAAGACATGGGGATCGTGACCGGTGTCGGCCGCGCTGCCCATGTGCCACTGCCCCTGGCCTCGGCCGCACAACAGCTGTTCTTGATCGCCGAGGCCGCGGGGCTGGGCGCCCATGACGACTCCAGCGTCGTCACCGTCTTGTCCCCCCACAGCACGGAGGGAACCGTTACCTGAAGACGGCGCGGCGGCTTACGCCGGTGTGCGCTCGATGGCCTCGATGTGCAGCATCCGGGCCAGCACCTTATCGAGCTCGCTGTCGTCGAAGATCTTCTTCCAATCGTCCTTGACGATGGTCTCCCGGCCGTAGTCCATGGCGATCAGACATGCATCGGAGAAGGGATTCGAGCCGCGCAGGGTGTTGGCCAGCGCGACCTGCACATGTCCGAGCAGCATGGCGCGCGCCGCCGGTTCGGGCACTCCCACTGTGTGAACGGTCTCTTCCAGGGCTTCCTTGAGCAGCGCACCGATCATGCAGGCAACGGTCTCGACCAGGGTCGGCTCGAGGACGGCGAGCTGCTTGACGGTCACCCAGTGCACGTCGATGACCGGTCCGTAGGCGAAGCGCACCACGCTCTCCGTCAACTCCCGCGCCTGGAGGTCGCCGTGCTCGAAGGCCGCGACAACATCCTGGGGCGCGGCGATCCCTCCGAAGGTGTCGGCGTACTCCTCCTTGGTCTTTCGCTCGAGGAACACCGAGGGATGGCACGGGTGCGCGACGGCGTACGCGATGCCGTCCCGCTGGTACAGCAGGTTGGCGTAGGCCGCGGCGGGGTCGAGGGTGAGCAGTACTGCGCCCTGCTTCATCGTCGGAACGATGTCGGCGGAGATCCTGCCCAGCAAGACGTCGGGAACGGCGAGGATGACGACGTCGCTTTGCGCGGCCGCCTCGTGCGTGTCGGTCACCTCGTGACCCAACCCGCGGATGTACTCTTGGCCCTTGGGCGAGTTCTCCGCGTAGAGAATGCGGTAGTCGCTCTTGTCGAGATTATTCGAGATCCGTTGGCCCATCTTGCCTCCGGCACCGACGACGGTGACTGTGGCTTGGCTACCGGTCATGATTTGCTCCTTAGAAAATCGATACTGTGTTGCGTCCATTGGGCTTCCATCGCGCAGGTCGTCTCGGCGTCCTGTTGCCAGGGCAGCCAGTGCTCCACGATCTGGTTGATGTCGTTGGATAGCGGATCCACGGCCTTGCGGAAACGGTCGTAGTCCAGTAATCCCTCGCCAAGCGGGCAACCGGCGAGGTTGAATCCGACCCAGCCGGCTTGTCGGGTGAAGGCGAAGTCTTTGACGTGCCAGTTCTTTACGTACGGCGCGGTCGCTGCGACGACGTCGCGGGGCCGCTCCAGCGCAGCCACACAATTGGCCGGATCCAGGCACACACCGAGGGACTCTGAGTCGACCGCCTCGATGATGCGGACCAGTTGGGCCGACGGGACCTGTTCGTACGTTTCCAGCGCAAGGGTGACCCCGCGCTCGGCATAGAGTGGCACCGCCCGCTGCAGCGACTCGATGGCCTCCGCTTCCGACGGGCGTTCGGTGGCGGTGTTCAGCATCGAGCGGATCAGTGTCGCGTCCAGGTGGACGGCCATTTCCAGATAGCGGCGCAGATGGTCGAGACCGATGCCGCGGGTGCCGAGCTCGAGTCGGATCCCGAGGTCGCCGGCGGCTCGCCCCAATGCGGAGAGCCCGTCGATCGAGAGTTCGTCCAGCGGGGGGTAGTCGCAGATCTGCAACACCGTGCACCCGCTGGAGTGGGTGTCTTCGAGGATGTCGCGCAGGGTGAACGGGTCCTCGACGCGATCGGAGCTGCGCCACAGGAAGGCGTAGGTGCTAAGTCCAATACTCACCGCTGCCAACCTTTGTCGGATCCGGGCGCCGCGGCCAGGGGCGACCGGGGATCGGCCAGCATCTCGGTGAGGATCAATTCCACCGCAGCGGGATCGTGGGCGAATCGGCCGAGGAACAATCCGTCGACGCCGTCGCTGAGTTCGGTGAACAGGCCGGGCCCTGCGCTGCCGCCGTAGATCACCCGGCTGCCTGCGAGCCGGGGCATCGAGTCCAGATGGCTGCGCAGCGCCCTCGACACGTCGGTGATGTGATCGGCAGAGGCAGGCTCGGCGGCCCCGATCGCCCACTGCGGCTCGTAAGCGACGACGACCGGCCCCGAGGCCATTTCGCCGGACGACGCGGACAACGCCGAATCCAGTTGTGCGCGGCACTCTTCGGCTGCAGACGCGGCGGTGTCGCGGAGGGTCTCACCTACGCAGAGGATCGGCGTCAGGTCATTGCGAAAGGCGGCGGCGGTCTTGGCGGCGATGACGTCGCCGTCCTCGCGGAAGATTCGCCGTCGTTCAGCGTGGCCGATCTCGACGTACCGGCAGCCGATCTCGGCCAGCTGCGCGCCGCTGACCTCACCGGTAAAGGCGCCCTTGTCGGTCAAGAAGAGGTCCTGGCCGCCGACGTCGACCGGCGTCTGGGCGAAGATGTCCAGCGCGTCGATGACATACAGAAATGACGGCAGCACAACGAGTTTCACATGCCCGTCGAGAACGGCCGGATGTGTGTCGGCGATGTCGGCAACGGCTTGGCACCACTGCGCGGTCTGCCGTCGACCGAAGTACATCTTGAGGCTGATGCCGACCAGGAGTGCAGACACGTCAGCAGGTTCCGGTTTGTTCGTAGCCGGATAGCGTGCGGACCTTCTCTGCCGACGCCGACGTTTCGTCGAACCGGTACACCACCCATTCCCGGGCCAGCCTGCGGGCGAGTTCCAGGCCGATGACGCGCTGGCCGAACGTGAGTACCTGGGCGTTGTTGCTCAGGACCGAGCGCTCTACGGAGAAGCTGTCGTGTGCGGTGACCGCCCGGATGCCGGGGACCTTGTTCGCCGAGATCGCCACTCCCAGACCGGTTCCGCAGACCAGCAGCGCCCGGTCGGCGTCACCGGCGGCCACGAGCTCGGCGGCCCGGATCGCCACGTGCGGGTAGGCGGTGTGATCGTCGGCTCTGACGCCGACATCGACGACCGATTCCACCATCGGGTTCTCGGCGAGGTCGCGTTTCAGCGCCTCCTTGTATTCGAAGCCGGCGTCGTCTGCACCGACCACGATCCGCAGTTTGTCGTCCATTTCGATTGTCTCCGTTTCAGATTCGTGAGTCTTTGGTGCCTTCGAGCACACGGCTGACGGCGCTGAACGCCAGGGCCATCGACACCGCTCCGGCATCGGGTGTCCCGAGGCTTTTCTCGGCCAGTGGTCGGGCCCGCCCGACTTTGGGCAGCAGGTCCGCGGTCGCCTGCGCGGCCTTGTCGGCCACTTCGGCTGCCGACCTGAAGGCGGCGGCCAGACCCTGACCGCCGGCGACGGTCGCGGTCAGTGTGTCGCTGGCCGGCGCCAGCACGTCGACGAGGGTCTTGTCGCCGATGCCGGCCTTGCCAACCTTCTGGATGTTGCGCAGCGCCGCGGCGATGCCGTCGCTGACGGTCTGGGCGTCGGGTTTGTCGCGGTCACCGATCACGCTGCCGAGGACGTGCAGGCCCAATCCCCAGAGCGCCCCGGACGTTCCGCCTGCGCGGTCGGCCCAGGCGTCGGCGCCTGCCACCAGCACCGACCCGGCCCCCGCGCCACGGCCCAGTGCGGCCGCGGCCGCGTCGACGGCGGCGTGTGCGCCGCGCTGCATGCCGATCCCGTGGTCGCCGTCGCCGGCCACCGCGTCGATGTCGCCGAGGGCCTCGACGTTGTCGTCGATGGTGTCGCGGATCGCGGTCAGCGCGTTGAGGACAGTGCGCGCCGCATCGCGGGAGGCCTCGCCGGCCGGCGGCTCGTGCTGCTCGGCCTGCGCCGGGGTCGATGTCGTGACCGGCTCGGCGTGGGCTGCGGCGGTGCTGCCGGCAGCGGCCAGGTCGCCTTTGCGGTAGGCCGGCGAGTGGGCCGGCGCCTTCCAGTAGGCCTCGAGTTCGTCGTCGAGCCAGAACAGGGTCAGCGACACCCCGGCCATGTCGTAGCTGGTGACGAATTCGCCCACCTCGGGCTCGACCGTGACGATGCCCTCGCCCTGCAACAGTTGGGCGATTCGGCGGTAGACGACGTAGAGCTCTTCGTACTTCACGGTGCCCAGCCCGTTGAGGATGAGCCCGACGCGCGCGCCGCGGACGTCGGCGACATCGGCCGGAACGTCGCGCAGGAGGGTTGTCACCAGCAGTTCGGCGAGGCCGTCGGCGCTGGGCACGGCGGTTTCGCTGGTGCCGGGTTCACCGTGGACTCCCATGCCGACGGCCATCCGGCCTGCTGGCACAGTGAAAAGCGCCTTGTCGGCGCCGGGCAGTGTGCATCCGGAGAAGGCCACGCCCAGCGAGCGGGTGCGGTCGTTGGCGTGGGAGGCGACGCGGTACACCTCGTCGAGCGTGAGTCCCGTGTCGGCAGCGGCGGCGGCCACTTTGAAGACCGCCAGATCGCCTGCGACGCCTCGTCGCTTCTCGATCTCGTCGGTGCCCGCGCTGGAGATGTCGTCGGTGACCGCAAGCGTGACAGCGGGAATGCCGTTGTCGTTCAACAGGTTCGCCGCTTGACCGAAGTGCAGCACATCACCGGCGTAGTTGCCGAAGCACAGCAGCACCCCGGCCCCGCGGGATGCGGCGCTGGCCACCGAGCACACCTGCCGTGCCGACGGGGAGGCAAAGATGTTGCCCAGCGCCGCGCCGTCGGCCATGCCCGGGCCGACGAGGCCTGCGAAGGCCGGGTAGTGCCCCGAGCCGCCTCCGACGACGACAGCCACCTTGCCCGCGGGAGCGGGGTTGCTGCGCACGACCCCGCCGGGCACTCGACGCACCAGGTTCGCGTGGGCGGCGACGAAGCCCTCGAGCATCTCGTCGGCGAACGCGGCCGGCTCGTTGAACAGGCGAGTCATCGGACCGACCCGGTCGCCGCGACGGGGGAATCACCGTCGTCGTGGAGATGGGGGGCATCGGCGCTTTCATCGATCTGGCCCCTGCGGTCCAGCCACACCATCAACCCGCCGGAGAGCACCATCAGTCCACCGACGACGAACATGGGCAGGACGTAGGAGCCGCTGAGGTCCTTGAGGAATCCGGTGACGTAGCCCGCGGCGAAGCCGCCGATGTTGCCGAAGGTGTTGATCAGGGCGATGCCCACGGCAGCGGCGGCACCGGTCAGGAACTTGGACGGCACGGTCCAGAAGTTGGGCAGCGCCGCGAAGATGGCGCATGCGGTCACCGTGATCACCGCGATGGTCGCCGCCGGGCCTGGCATGAACAGCGCCACCGGCACACTGACCCCGCCGATGAAGGCGGGCACCGCGATGTGCCAGGTCTTGACGCCCCGCTTGCTGGCGTCGCGAGACCAGAGGTAGAGCACGATGGCGGCAGGCAGGTAGGGGATCGCGGTGATGAGGCCCTTTTCGAAGACGTCGAACTTGGTGCCGAACTGTTCCTGGAACCCCGAGATGATGGTGGGCAGGAAGAACGCGAGCGCGTACAGGCCGTAGATGAAGCCGAAGTAGATGACGGCGAGCACCCACACGCGTCCGCTGCGCAGCGCGGCCATCAGGCTGCCGCGTTCCGAGCGGCCGGCTTTCGCCGTGGCCTTGGCTTCGCCCTCGATCTCGCGCGCCAGCCACTCCTGCTCGTCGTGGGTCAGCCATTTGGCCTTGCGCGGACTGTCGGCCAGATAGAACCAGGCGATGATGCCGATGAGGATCGCGGGGATCGACACGCACAGGAACATGAACCGCCATCCGGCCAGCCCGAAGATGCCGTGATGGCCGATGAGCCAGCCGGCGAGCGGGGCGCCGATCACCGTGGTCAGCGGCTGGGCCAGGTAGAACAGGGCCAGGATCTTGCTGCGGTAGCGGGCGGGCACCCACAGGCTCAGGAAGAGAATCGCGCCGGGGAAGAAGCCGGCCTCGGCGATGCCGAGCAGGACCCGCAGCGTGTAGAGGCCGCCGACGGAGTTGACGAACGTGAACAGCAACGACACGATGCCCCACGACACCATGATTCGGGCCAGCCAGCGGCGGGCACCGAACTTGTGCAGGGCGACGTTGCTGGGGATCTCTAACAGGATGTAGCCGACGAAGAAGACGCCGGAGGCGAAGCCGAACTGGGCGGCCTTGAGTCCGAGGTCGTCGTTCATGCCGTTGGGGCCCGCGAACGAGATCGCGGTGCGGTCCAGGTAATTGATGAAGAACATCAGGGCGACGAACGGGACAAGACGCGTCGCGACTTTGCGTATCGCCGAACGCTCGACGGCCGAGGGGGCCTTCGAGAGGGCCTGAGTGGCCATGGTGACTCCTACGTGCTCCGGAATAAGGGGTGCCGCTACGAGCGCTTGTGAGCTGAAGCCGCGAACGTGCGCGACGTGATGTTAGGCACAGCGCCTCCGGCACCGACAGTGACCGTGAACGAAGTTGCACAAAGCATAAAGTGCACTACAGCGCGTAGGAGATGATATCGCGCCAGGTCAGGATTGCCGTGATGGAAATGGCAGCGTCACAGCGACGAGGCTAGATCAAAAACTTTCCCGCATATGGCGAGCGACTGTGAAAATCCGTTCAATCGACCAGTAGCTCTGCGGCGGCGTCGTCGATCACCAGGTCGGTGACTGCGCCTGCCAGCAGCGCCGCCCTGGTGACCGGTGCTTTGGCCGCACCGACCGCCACGCAGAGGCGCCGACGGATGCCCTTGAGCGTCTGTACGGACCGTCCGCTGGATCGGGCGTTCAACAGGATGGAATCGCTGGAGCCATCGGCGCGCAGGAACACCGTGGCGAGTTCGCCGACGACGCCGCGGTCGAGAAGTTGTCGGAGGTCGTCGCGCTGGAGGTAGCCCGCCCGGTACAGGTGGCCGGGGATGCGGGCATCCAGCGCGCTGACCGAGAACACCGCAAGGTTCGCGCGCTCTTGCAGCCGCAGCACGCGCTGCACGCTGCTCTCGGCCCAGAGCGCCTCTCGCGCCGCCGCTGTGTCGAAGAAGGCAGGCACCGGGAAGTGGTGAACGCGCGCGCCGAACGCTGCCCCGAATCGGCCCAGCGTGCCCGCTGCATACTCAGCCCCGGAGAAGAAGGTGTTTCCCGCCCCGCTCATCTGGATGATCTGTACTCCCGGGATCACGCCCGGCGACAGGCTACGGGCCAAAGTTGAGATGGTGGCTCCCCAGGCGACCGCGATCGTCAGGTCCGGAGCGAGGCTGGCGCGCAGCACGGTTGCGGCCTGGGCGGCGGCGTGCCGGAGCCTGTCAGTGTCGTTGGCGTTCTCGGGCGGCGCAACGACGGTGACGTCGACGTTGTAGCGCTCGGCGATGAGCCGCTCGAGGGTGGCGGCGGCGCGCCGGTGGCGGTGCACCGTGATCTCGACGAGGCCCGACGTGCGGGCTTCGCTGATCATCCGCGACACCGTCGCCCGCGAGCAGCCGATGGTCTCGGCAATGGCGTCCATGGTCATCTGCTCGAGGTAATACATCTCGGCGGCCCGCATGACGCTGGCGGCGCGCGTGGTCACGCGAAGTGTTCCGAGACGGCGGCCATCGCGATGGCGAACGACACCGCGCCAGGATCGGCATGTCCGAGGCTGCGGGCGGCCAGCGGCCGGGCCCGGCCGAGTCTAGGGGTCAGCGATGCGGTCGCGTCGGCGGATCGGGCGGCGGCGTCGGCAGCGTTGACCCATGCGGCGCCGAGTGGCAGGCCGGCCTGCATGTCGTCGTCGAAGCTGTCGACGAACGGGAGGAACGCGTCGACGAGTGTCTTGTCGCCGAGGCGCGCGTTGCCGTATGCGGTCACTGCATCGAGCGCGGCACGAAGCGCGATGGTCGCCGTGTCGGGTGAGATGGTCTCGTCGGACATCACCCGAGCGCCGGCGCGTAAGCCTGCGCCCCATAGTGCACCCGAAGTGCCGCCAGCGCGGTCACTCCACGCGTCGGCGGCGAGGAGCAGCGTGGTGGCGGCGCCGGCGTCGTCGGCGACGGCTCGTTGCGCGGCGGCAGCCGCTGCGCGGGCGCCTCGGAGCATCACCCGGCCGTGATCGCCGTTGCCGGCGACCGCGTCGAGTTGGTTGAGCTCTGCCTCGTGTTCGGCAAGCGACTCGGCCGTCGACTCCATTGCTGCCACAATGCTTTTCGCGATGAGGCGGGAGGCCTCCGAGGCGGCGGGGATGGCGCGGGCGACCGGCGGCTGAATCGGGCGGGCCGCGGGTACCGGCTCCATGGCGATCTTCCGGTAGGCCGGGCTGTTGGCGGGAGCGCACCACAGCGCGCAGGTTTCGTCGTCGAGCCAGCCGATGGTCAGCGACACTCCGGCCATGTCGAGGCTGGTGACGAGCTCACCGACTTCCGGGTCGACGACCTCGACGCCGGCGGCTTCGAGCCGGGGAGCGACTTCGTGCCAGAGCAGGAAAAGTTCCTCGTAGCGGGTGGCGCCAAGGCCGTTGACGAGAACGGCGGCCTGCGTTGCGCTTTCGGGGCGCTCGACGAGGACACGCGAGACGAGGAGCTCGGCGAGGTCTGCGGCGCTGAGCAAGGGCCCTTCGGATATGCCGGGCTCACCGTGCAGGCCGAGGCCGACCGCCATTTGGCCCGGTGCCAGGGTGAACAGCGGCGCGGCGGATCCGGGTGGCGTGCATCCGGAGAACGCGACGCTGAGCGAGGAGGTGCGCCTGTTGACGCGGTCGGCGACGGCTGCGACACCGTCGAGGTCGTAGCCGGCGCCGGCAGCGGCGGCTGCGACTTTGACGACGATGAGGTCGCCGGCGGTGCCGCGCCTCAAGGGGCGGTCCTCGGGCGGGGCGGAGGCCAGATCGTCGGTCACGACGACTGAGCGGGTTGGCACGCCGGCTGCGATGAGTTGGTCACGCGCGGCGTTGAAGTTGAGGACGTCGCCGGCGTAGTTGCCGTAGCTCAGGAAGATACCGCCGCCGGCATCGGCGGCGAGGGCGACGGAGACGATCTGTTGGGCGGAGGGGGAGGCGAAGACGTCGCCTACCACGGCGCCGTCGGCCATGCCAGGGCCGACCCAGCCGGCGAAGGCGGGATAGTGTCCGGTTCCGCCGCCGACGACGACGGCAACCCTGCCGGGGCTGAGCGGGCCGGCGCGCACCAAACCGCCGGGGACCTGCTGGACGTACCTCGGGAACGCGCTGGCGAATCCCGACAGCGCCTCGCCGGAGAAGTCGGCCGGATCGTTATAGATCTTGGTCATCGATACCTACTGCTCAAAGGTTGTCTGCGATTGTATGGTCAGGCTTGATGGGCCGGAATGATGGGCTGCTTCAGGTGAGCAGCCCACCGCTGGTGGCGATCCTGCCGGGTTTGGCGTTGACGGTCGGCCGATGAAATTGGCCAGCGCACAGATAATCAGTGGCGCCAGCAGGCTGATTTACGGTGTGGCACGGCACAACTGGGCTTGCTGGTGTTCGGAGTCGGGTCGGCCAACTCGCGCCGAATCGCCCGGGGCAGGAGGTGTCGCAGCATGCCCGCCTCCGAGTGACATCAGCGCCAGGCGCGGCAAAGAGCATCACGACCGCATCATGGGCCCGGTGATGGGGCCGCACGCTGGAAGAGGAAGGCGCCGAACATCATTCGGGCTGGGTGGCTCCGGGTTCGTACGCCGATGCAGCTGCCGGGCCAGCGGTATCGTGATCGCGAGGGTCGCCGTGAACAGCCAGCGGAATCACTGTCCACGCATGACAGCGCACCCCAATTACCTGAGCTACCGCCAATATCATCCCGCCGACGATGTACGCCAGATGGGCGGGCAGCCACGCGCTATGTCGACGATCATCGCTCAAAGTGCTGATAGTCGATGGGGGATCGCCAATCACCGCCCCAGCGCCAACCACGATCGGTGAAGACGCGCACGGCGGCATCCCCCGCGTGCAGGATTCCGGGGTCGGTGCGGCGGCGGTCGAGATAGGGCCCGGCGGTCTTGGGTTGGATCGCACCCGTCCGATCGATCTCGGGATTGAGCAGCGGGTTGAGGTCGATGGCCCTGCCGAATGCGTGTTGAGACCAGCTGCCGGTGCCGGGGATGTCGCGGCAGTTGAACGCCGAGGTGTTGTTGTCTTCCATGGACAACTCGTCGTCGGCGCCCGGATAGTTGTCCACCGTGCGGACCTTCTCGACCGGATACCGCAACTGGACGAGTTGGTCGAAGATCGCGATGACCTCCGCTGCCAGATCTTCGTGAACGATCAGGTCGCCGCGGTGGGTCTGTCCGTCGAAGCCGATGTAGTTGACGTCGACCCGGCGCAGCTGCTGCGGGTCGATCGGGCAGCCGGGGTGCCAGCTCGGGCCGAGGTCGGCGGCGGTGACCGGCCGAATCGCGGCAGCGGCGGGTGTCTGCGGGGGCGTGGCGGACGGTGGTGAGGTGTCGACGACAGACGGGGGCGACGTCGCTGCGGGAGGGGGCGGAGGGGGCGGCGCGGGGCTGCATTGCACAAGAACGGCGCCAGCTACTGTCAGCGTGGCGATCCGCCAGACGCCGACGAGCGATGAGCCCTCACCGTTTGGTCTCATCTGAGAAACCCGCTGCAAGAGGCGGTTTCGCACGACTTGTCCTGATTTCGCCAGCCTAGCCGCCGGTGCGCTCGAACCTGTCGTCGAATTCGCCGCCGCCGGTGCACGCGCCGCCCTCCGCAACGACTACATTGCCGTGCCCGGTGAGGACTGCGATCGGATCTTCCATCTCTTTGGGCAACGGATACTCCGCGGTGGTCGTGATCTGAGCGGTGCCGCTGATGCTGCAATTCGTGGTGCCCTGTTCGTTGCGGGTCCACTTGTCGTTGGCGAATATCAGCGTGACGGCGCCGTCGGGTCCGTGAAACAAGCTCATGCACCGATCACCAGTGCGGAGACAGTATGTGTTGGCGGTCAGAAGTCTCGGGGCGACGATGGTCCCGTTCGTGAAGCTTGTCGTCTCGCGATAGCGACCGCGCAGCGCGTCGGCCGCGGATGTCGCCCGCGGTGGGAGGACGGCTGGATCCGCGACCTTGTTCGGGTCGGCGTCTCCGGTACGAGTGAATTTCACGGTGCGCTTGGCGGCGCAGGCGCTGTTGGTGGAGGCCCGGACGGACTCGCCGCTGAGTGTGCCGTCGGGGTGTGGCTGCAGGGTGTAGATGACCCAGATCTCGTCGGGCGTGGGGCCGCCGCTGCATTGCGCGGAGGCGAGCCCGACGGCCACCCAGGTGCCACCCAACTGATCGAACGTCAGAGTCGACACGAGGGCGATGCCGCCTTCACTGATGTTCGCCGCCGTCGCCACGCACCCGCCAGCGCCGCATGTCGAGCGGACGGCCCAACTGGCAGTTGAAGCAGGCGCGTTCGGCGCCGGCTTGTCTTCGAGATCGGTGCCGGGCCCAAGGTCGGCGCGGTAAGTGCCGTCGAAGTTCTGAGCGGCGGCCGCCGCGGTGGTGGGTGCGGCGCCGGTGGCGGGCTTGTCATGCCCGGTGAGCTGGACGGTCGCGAAGATACCGGCGGCGACCAGCAACACGACGGCCGCGATCGCCCCGATGAGGATGAGGGGCTTGTGCGACGAGCGCTTCGGCGGTGGTGGCGGGGGTGACCACGGCGGCGCGGGGGACCACGGCGGTGGTGTGGGAGGCGCGCCAGGAGGCTGCGGAGGGGGATAGTGCAGCACTGGCCCTGGCGGGACGAACAAGCCACCGTGGGGCACCGGCGCCTGTTGTGTGGGTGCGGTGGGATGGGCGTGGCCGGTCGGTTCGGTGATGGCTTCTCGCGCGGCGGCGGCCATTTCGACGGCAGTGGGATACCGGTCGGTCGTCTGCTTCGCCAGGCCGGTTTCGATCACACGATCCAGTCCCGACGGCACGGCGCCGCTGAGTTCGGACGGTCTCGGAGGCGGGGCGACCATATGGCCGACGGCGACCTGTTCGAGGGTGGAGCCGGGGAAAGGTGGTTCGCCGGTGAGGCATTCGAAGAGCACGCAGGCAAGGGCGTAGATGTCGGAGCTGGGTTGGACGTCACCGGTCCGGAACCGCTCGGGGGCCATGTAGGCCCAGGTGCCGATGGTCGAGCCTTCGGAGGTCAACTTCGTATCGTCCGCGGCGCGGGCGATGCCGAAGTCGATGAGGTAGGCAAAATCGTTGTGCGCCAACAGAATGTTGGAGGGTTTGACGTCGCGGTGCACGAGGCCGGCTTGGTGGGCGGTGTGGAGTGCTGAGGCAATCTGGTCGATGATGTGGACTGCTCGTTCGGGAGCGAGGGGTCCGGATTTCAGTAGGGTTTGCAGGTCGACACCGTTGATCAGGCGCATGGTGACGTAGAGGCGGCCGTCGATCTCGCCGACGTCGTGGATGGGGACGATGTGGGGGTCGTCGAGGCGTGCTGCGGTGCGCGCCTCGCGGCGGAACCGCTTGTCGAAGTCGGGGTCTTTAGCGAAGCGGGGGAGCAGCATCTTCAGCGCCACCACCCGATCGATGGTGGTGTCATAAGCGCGCCACACCTCGCCCATTCCACCTTGACCCAGCAACTCGATCAACTGGTAGCGGCCAAATGGCGTGCCCTCCACCGGCTAACGATAACGGCCAATCATTACGTCTGTGGGCGTGATTAATGCACCCGCTGTCGTTGGCTGCCAGGGAATTTGCGGCAAATTCACAGACTGCGGTTCAATCGGGGTTGAGCTGCGCCGCAAGGGTCCTCCAAGGCGTTAGTCGCAACCTTTGCGTGTCCGGCCACGGGCCGGCTGCGCGAAAGGAAGAACGATGAAGCGACTATTTGTGGGCATTGCAACGGCTGCCCTGATGTCTGGCGGTGTGGTCGCGGCTGCCCTGGGTGCAGGTGCGGCCCAGGCGGATGATTGCGCGCCGTCCGCGATGGTCAACGGTATCTGCTACGGCCCAAATCAGTGGTGCCCAGGGGATTCCTTGTTGAACTTGACCCAGAATCACGTTTACAACCCGGTGACGTGGGACATGAATGTCTGCCACACCTACTGGCATGTGGCCCCCGACCAGGCCAACCAAGGCCAAGGCATTTATGAGGGACCCAACCCTCCACCCCCTCAGGCTCCTCCGATCGGGTGGCCAGGTGGGCCTCCTATGCCTCCCGCGATCATTGGGCCTAACGAGTGCCTACCCTGGTGCGCTTAGGCGTCGATGGCTACAGACCGTGGCCGGCACCCGTTGCGCCGTCGCGCGCATCTCGTGGCGCAGTATGTGAAGTGCCCAGCTCCGGGCGACATTGTCGTGAATACATAGGCAGGCAGGGCAATTGGCGACTCTGTCGCTCAGAGCTGGGCACGACGGCAATAACTGCCCAGAGCTTGTCACTGCTCTTGCGCTGCCTGCGCTCAGCCCAGCGGCGCGAGCGGGTAGATGGGCTCGGGCTCCGATCGCCCTTCAACAACACCCTACTCGCTTCGCTGCAGTCCCATGTGTGATGCGCAGAGCACGACCGATGCGCGCAGACACGGAAACATGTTGCAGTTCCGCTCAATTGGGCTCGGCGTGAGGTCAACGCGCCTAGCCTCAACACATGGAACGGCTCAGTGGACTGGATGCCAGTTTCCTCTACATCGAAAGTGTTAGCCAACCCCAGCATGTATGCTCCGTCCTCGAGGTGGACACCTCATCGGTGCCGGGCGGCTACAGCTTTGAGGGGCTTCGCGACGAACTTGCCGTCAGGATCGCGGCCATCCCCGAATTCCGCGTCAAGCTGGCCGACAGCCAGTTGAATCTGGACTATCCGGTGTGGGTCGACGACGACGCGTTCGATGTCGATCGTCATCTTTTCCGCATCAGCTTGCCGTCGCCAGGAGGGCGGCGGGAACTGGCCGAGATTTGCGGACACATCGCGACCGAGCAGCTGGATCGCGGCAAGCCGCTGTGGGAGATGTGGGTAATCGAGGGGATTGCCGACACCGACCCGCACGCGGGCGGCGTGTTGGCCGTCATGACGAAGGTCCACCACGCCGCGGTGGACGGGGTGACCGGCGCCAACCTGCTGTCGCAGCTGTGCAGCCTCGAGCCCGACGTGCCGCCGCCGGAACCGGTGGAGGGCCCCGGAAACGCCGGCGCGCTCGAGATCGCGGCTGGCGGTCTGGTGCGGTTCGTCTTTCGCCCGTTACAGCTGGTCAATGTGATCCCGGCGACCGCCGCAACGGTAGTGAAGACGCTGCGCCGTGCGCGCAGCGGCATGACCATGGCGGCGCCGTTCGCCGCGCCGGCCACCCGCTTCAACACAACGCTCACCGCCCATCGCAACGTCGCGTTCGCGCAGCTGGACATCGACGACATCAAGAAGGTCAAGGACCGCTTCAACGTTACGGTCAACGACGTGGTGATGGCCTTGTGTGCAGCGGTGCTGCGCTGGTTTTTGAGCGATCACGCCGAGCTGCCTGACAAGTCGCTGGTGGCGATGGTGCCGGTGTCAGTGCATGACAAGTGCGACCGGCCCGGCCACAACCAGCTGTCGGGAATGTTCTGCAAACTCGAGACGCACATCGGTGACCCTGCGCAACGACTACGAGCGATCGCCCGGGCCGACGCCCTTGCCAAGGATCACAGCGCGGTCATCAATCCCACGCTGTTGCAGGATTGGACGCAACTCGCCGCGCGTGCGGTGTTCGGTGCCGTGTTCCGGATTGTCGCCAATATGCCGCTCATCGGGAACCCGGTGCATAACCTGATCATTTCGAATGTGCCTGGCCCGCAAGCGACGCTGTATTTCTTGGGCTGCGAAGTGAAGGCGATGTACCCGCTCGGCCCGCTGTTTCACGGCTGCGGCCTGAACGTCACGGTGATGTCGCTGAACGGCAAGCTCAACGTGGGCATCATCTCGTGCCCGGACCTGGTGGCCGATCTGTGGCGAATAGCCGACGGCTTCGAGGTCGCGCTCGAGGAGTTGCTGGAATGCGCGTCTCCGGCGCCCGTATGAGGTGCGCACGACGACGCGAGGGAGCACACGCTTCTCGAGACTTGTTGTGCGCCAAATACTGTCGGTCAGGCTGCGCTACCAGTCCCCAGTGCTCATCTCACGTTGCAACCGCTGCCCATATTGTGGCAGTGCCCGCCGCCGCTGCAGGTGGGGCAGTGACAGCCGCACGCTACACGCGCCTGGGGCGCTGGCCGTGGGGCTGGCGGGACATACTCAATATCGGTGTCTCGATCTCGATGGGGACGGTCGCGTCGTGGCATTTCGCCTCCTAAACAGTCGGACGACCGACGGTAGCCCCCCCAATGGCGTCCGGAATGGCGAATCGACGTCGAGATAGCGGGATCTGCCAAGATGCGGATGACGAGCGTCCCAGATCCACCAGGGAGTGTCATGAGCACCATTCACCACGACATCACCACCCCCGGCCGGCCGCAGGTGCAGGAGGTGGACGACGGTGTCTTCGCCTACCTCCAGCCCGACGGCACGTGGTGGATCAACAACACCGGCTTTCTTGTCGGAAGGCGCGGAGTGATCAGCATCGACACCTGCTCGACCGTTCGCCGCACCCGTGCGTACCTGGATGCGATCCGAACGGTCACGACGCAGCCGGTTCGGACGGTCGTCAACACTCATCACCACGGCGACCACACGTTCGGGAACTTCTTGTTCGCCGGTGCCACGATCGTCGGGCACGAGGCCACCCGCGCAGGCGTCTTCGATTGGGGCCCACCGAAATCGGCGCCGTTCTTCACCGAGATCGAGTGGGGCGAGATCGTCCTGGAGCCACCATTTCTCACGTACAGCGACTCGGTGACCGTGTGGGTCGACGACTTGCGCGCCGAGGTCCGCTTCGTCGGCACAGCTGCGCACACGACGAACGACTCGGTCGTCTGGCTGCCGGACCGCAAGCTGCTCTATTGCGGCGACCTGCTGTTCAACGGCGGCACGCCGTTCCTCCTGCAGGGATCGGTGGCCGGGGCCATCGAGGTGCTGGAGGGCGTGATCAAACCGCTGGGCGCGACGACGATCGTGCCGGGACATGGAGCCGTGGGCGGACCGGAACTCATCGATCCTGTGGTGGGCTATCTCCGCTTCGTTCTGGCCGGTGCGCGCGCCGGCCGCGATGCAGGCCTGACGCCGCTGGAGACCGCACGCGAACTCGACCTCGGCGAGTACTCCGACCTCCTCGACCGCGAGCGCATCGTCGGCAACCTGCACCGGGCATACGCCGAACTCGACGGTGCGCCGCTGGGTGCACCGATCGACACCGCCGCGGCGCTGACCGACATGGTCACCTACAACGGCGGGCGTCCGCTGAGCTGTCTCGCATGACGGCCCCGTTCTCCTGGCGGCTCCCGTACGCGTGGCCTCGCAAGCCCCTGCTGGCGCGCAACGTCGTCGCCACCTCGCAGCCGCTGGCCGCGCAAGCGGGACTGCAGATGATCGCCGACGGCGGCAATGCGGTCGACGCGATCGTGGCGACGGCGATCACGCTGACACTGGTGGAGCCGGTGTCCAACGGCATCGGCTCGGATGCGTTCGCAATTGTGTGGGACGGGAAGCAACTGCATGGGCTGAACGCGTCGGGCCGCTCGCCTGCGGCGTGGACACCGGAATACTTCGATGGCGGCCCTGTCCCGGCTGTGGGTTGGAATTCCGTGACGGTGCCGGGCGCGGTGTCGGCGTGGGTCGTGCTGCACGCCAAGTTCGGACGGTTGCCCTTCCCTCGGCTGTTCGAGCCGGCGATTGCCTACGGCCGCAGAGGGTTTCTGGTGTCGCCGACTGTCGCGACGCAATGGGCCCGGCAAGTGCCGATGTTCGCGTCACAGCCCGGTTTCGCGCAAGCGTTCCTGCGCGACGGGCGGGCGCCGAGGCCCGGCGAATTGTTCACCTTCCCCGAGCACGCCGCGACGCTGGAGAAGATCGCAGCCACCAACGGCGACGCGTTCTACCGAGGAGAATTCGCCGAGACAATGGAGGCGCATGCGCGAGCCAACGGTGGGGCGATGCTCACCAGCGATCTTGCCGAGCATCGGGCCGATTGGGTGGATACGGTCGGTGGCGACTATCGCGGCTACACCGTGCACGAGATCCCGCCCAACGGCCAGGGCATCGTCGCGCTGATCACCCTGGGCATTCTGCAGAACTTCGATATGGCGGCGCTGCCGGTCGATTCGCCCGACAGCGTGCATCTGCAGATCGAGGCGGTGAAACTGGCCTTTGCCGATGCGCGGGCGTACGTCGCGGACGCGGATTCGATGCAGGTGAGCACGGATCAACTACTCGACAAGGAGTACCTGAGACAGCGCGCGAAGCTGATCGACGTCAAGCGTGCGCTGCCGGCGAGCGCGGGCACGCCCGGCGGCGGCACGGTGTACCTCACCGCTGCGGACGCCGACGGGATGATGGTGTCGATGATTCAGTCGAACTACATCGGATTCGGCTCAGGGGTGGTGGTGCCCGGTACGGGGATCTCTCTGCAGAATCGCGGCGTGGGCTTCGCGCCGACGGCTGGGCATCCAAATCAGGTTGGGCCGCGAAAGCGTCCGTATCACACAATCATTCCCGGCTTCGTGTCCAAGAACGGCGCGCCGGTGATGAGCTTCGGCGTGATGGGCGGCACGCTGCAACCGCAAGGCCATGTGCAGGTGCTGGTGCGGATCGCCGACTACGGCCAGAACCCTCAAACAGCCTGTGACGGTCCACGATTCCGGTGGATTGACGGGCTACAGGTCAGCGTCGAGGATGGGTTCCCGCCGGACACACTGGACGGGTTGCGGGAGCGCGGCCATGAGCTGGTCATCGTCGACGACTACAACCAGTTCGGGAGCTGCCAGGCGATCTGGCGGCTCGACGACGGCTACGTCGCGGCGAGCGATCCGAGACGCGACGGGCAGGCGGCCGGGTTCTGACCCTCGGCGTTTCAGGTAGTGGATTCAGCAGAATCGAGTACCCGACTACTCTCGTGCGCGGCCACTCTGGTGCCGAACATAGCCTCATGGCCCAGCTCGTCTCGCACGCATTCTCCCGGCCACTGGCCGCGGCGGACATTGTGCGATCAAGCGTGTTGGGCCGCAGCGTGTCTCGACTCGTTTTCGGTGGGGCCATGCCCTCAGCGACCAGGGCGTCAGGCTTCCCCGATCCGTACCGGGTGATCGACGCGTTTCTTGGTCCACTGCGGCTGACGTCCCCGTCCTTCACGCTGCCCGAAGTCGCTCCCGTCGGCCGCCTCCCGCGCGGCCGCATGGTGGAGCTTGCCGGTCGTGGCAGCACCTACGTTGTGGACTCCGGGCCGGCGGCCAGCGGTCCGACGTTCGTATTGCTCCACTCGCTGGCGTGCACCGGGCTGTTGTCGTGGTATCCGTCACTGGCGATGATGCGTCGCTTCGGGCGTGTGGTGGTGTTCGACCAGCGCTGCCACGGCTCGGGTATCGCCTCGCCGCGTTTCCTGCTGGAGGACTGCGCCGACGACGTCGCCGCGTTGGCCGACGAGCTTCGCATCGAAAGTTTCATCCCGGTGGGTTTCTCGATGGGATCATTGGTGGCGCAGCAGGTGTGGCGGCGACACCGAGACCGGGTCGACGCATTGGTGCTCTGCGCCGCGGCGGCGACATTCGGCCGTGCCACCCATGAGCGGCTCGCGACCGGTGCCTTCGCCACGCTGCTAGAGGCTTTCGGCCCGCAGCCCGCGCGGTCCGATCCGGCGCGGCCGTCCGTCGTCGACGACTTCGTGATGAATGACCGGCTTTGGGCGATAGGGCAATTCCGGGCGACCAGCTCTGGGGCGATGATGCGGGCGCTGGCCGAAATCACCCGGTTCGATTCCACGGGCTGGATCGCTGACATCGATGTACCGACCTCGGTGCTGATACCGCTGCGCGACCGGGTCATCCCGCCGCGGCACCAGCGTTGGCTGGCCGAACAGATTCCCGATGCGGCTACCGTGACCGTCGATGCGGGACATGCCTGCTGCACGCTGCAGTCGGAGGCGTTCGTGCCCGGTCTGCGATCCGCTGTGGACTCGGTGCTCAGGCGAATCACTCACTCGCGCAACGTAACTACTGAAGTACCCGCGTAGTCGTAGCTCAGACTCGGTCACGAAGTCCGTCGACGAGGCGAACCAAGCGTTCATGGTGTGAGCCGGGCCAATAGATCTGCGCGCATCCCGTGCAACGGCTGAAATCGTCGTAATACCTGCGGGTCAACGGTTGAAGGCGATCGATCACCTCGTCCCTGGTGACGGCGGCCAGTGTACCGTTGCACCGCACGCAGCGGGTGAACGGCGCAAGCCGTTGGCGAAGGTGCAGTCGCCGCAAGACCTCGCGCGTCTGCTCCTCGGGGTCTTCGGAGCGGACGAAGAGGCCGTGGGTGAGAGCGCGGCGCTTCAGCAGGGGACGATCTCGGGTCAGCAGGATCCGCTGCTCGGCCAGGCTGATGTCAACCAACGTCTGGTCCTCGGCGTCACTGGACCACCAGACGTCCAAGCCAAGGAGACGAAGCAGACGCGCCAGCCGACCGAGGTTCACGTCGACGACGAAGCGCGGATTACGCAGCGGCACCGGGCGCAGCCGGGCCGTCGACCCGATGTCGAACGCCTCGAACACCGGGTATGCGGCGATGCGGTCGCCGGACGTCGGGCGGTGGCCGAAATCCTTGGCATCGCCGTTGACGAGGATGAGGTCGATTTCGGTATGCGGAATGCCCATCGCTTCCAGAACGTCCTTGACGGTCTGGTGGGCGCGGAACGCTCGACGCAGGGTTAGACCGCGCGACTCCGGTGCCAAGAAGTCGTTGAGTTCGGCGTATGGCCGGACTGTCACGTATCCGGCGACACCGCGCCGCGCTTGTCCTGCGGTCAGACCATCTCGGGCACACGCAGGTGTGCGACCGCCAACTCGAAGTCGCACTGGTCGAGTACCTCTGCGTTTGCTTCCTGGCTGCCCGTGGCTTTGATCGTGTCCAACGCGCCTTTGTTGCGCTCGAGCGCTTCTGCGTTGTCGAAATTCGCCACGGCCACGCCGCGACCGGACGCGCGGTCGACGAGCAGGCTGGCGCTGCAGAATCCCTCCAGGTCCTCGAGGGCGGGCAGGATAGTCATCTTGTAGAAATCGATGCCTCGGTCGAGCTGGTCCGGGTCGACCTTGACCCAGGTGACTCGGACACAGGCGGCCTCACCGGCGCGGTGTTCGCGGTGCATGGCAGCGATCTCCCATTCCTCGACCTCCCTGCTACCACCCAAAAGCTCGACGGCCCGGTCACGAATCGGCCGAACGGCGTCCTCGCTCGCGCGCATCGCCTCCTCGGACTCCCAGGAGCTGGTAACAATGCAGCGGCCGGACGTTCGGTCGACCAACAGGGACAAGCCAACGCACCCGTCAATGCCCTCGAGCGCGGGCATCACGTTGTCCCGCGTATGCGCGATGCCGGCGTCAATGGACGAGGGTTGCCCCTGGATTGTGGTGCTTCGTGCGTACATATTCTGCCTCCGTTGTATGTGGGGCAGCGTCTCGACGGCGCCGCCGGACCACTTCATCGTCCTCCCACCGGCAAGGCATGGCAATGGGTGGCGGGGCCAGTCTGATGGCAATTCGGATTCGCTGAAACCCGCTGCGCGCCCGAACAATACGCGTTTCACAATCAAGCGCAGCTAATGAGTGTCGACAAAGACCTTTGGCACTAACCGTTGGCTCGAGGGAGGAGGCATGCTTGCCGAGGTCGTCATCATTTGATGACGGCTGGGGGCCGTGCTCACAGGTGGGATCGGAGGAAGACAAGGACCTCGTCCGCGGTGGCGAAGCCGCCGAGGTGGCTCTCCTCGGACCGCAAGACGAGTTCCGCGTCGGGCAGGAGGTCGACCGCCGCTTGAGCGTCCCGCAGCGGGACGATGTGGTCGGCGTCGCCGTGCCACCACCGCACCGGTGCGGCCACGTCGGCAAGCCGGAAGCCCCAGTCGCGCCCGAAGAGTCGGGCGTCGTCGACGAAGGCCTGGAAGTGGCCCTTGCCGAGCAGGACGAGGTCGTCGATGAACATCCCTTCCATTTCGGGATCTTGAAGGACCCGCCGATCGCCCTCGGGAGTCGTACTGGCGTAGGCCTGGCAGGCATAGTGCGCCAACGGGATGACGGGCTGCAGCACCGCATACACCGCTTCGGCCAGGGGCCGGCGGAGAACACTGAGGACCGGGGCGAACCGGCGGGCCAACTCGATCGCCCCGGTGGCGATGGCGTCCGGGCCGACCGATGGAACGACACCTCCGAGCACCGCCACGGCCGCGACTTGGCCTGAAAGAGGGGGCACCGCGGCGCATGCCAGCGCATACGGCCCACCGCCGGAGAGGCCGACCACACCAAGGCGCTCAGCGCCGAGGGCGTCGGCCACGTGCGCGACATCCGCGGCCCAGTCGGCCATCGCCTCGTAGCGGTGCGGGTCGGACAAGCCGGTACCTGGGCGGCCCACCACGACGACGCGCAGGCCGAGCTTCTCGGCGGCGCGACGGCCGAGCAGCGGAAATTGTCGCCGTCCCCCGGGCGTGCCGTGAAACCACAGGACTAGCGCACCCGACGGGTCGCCGAACTCGGCGAAACCGAGGCGGCGGCCGGTGGGCAGATAGAAGCGGCCCTCGGCGCGCGGCTTTTCGACCCGAGGCACGCGAAAGGGGTGGCGCATCCGGTTGGTCATTGACAACATCCTGCTGGATCGTCAGCAGGCGGGTGCCGTGACGAGGCGTCTGGTCGCAGCAAGGCGAGCGCCATCGGCGCCGCAGTAGGGAAGAAAGCGGCGGCCGGCGCCCAGGCGGAGATGCGTGGCCCGGTTACTGAGCTTTTGCTCGTCGCCTCACGTCTGCGTCGACGGCGGTCGCGATGTCATGGACGAGCCTCGAGTGCCAATGCTTGTGCGCCTCCAGGTCTGCAGCCAGTGCATGACAGTCTGGGCACTCCTGAGGGACGGAGGTCGCGTGCTGGGTTTGCTCCACGTTTCTGCACCTCCTCGTGGAAAAGGGTTCTGCCTCTCCACGGTGGCACGAACCTGATCGTCAGTCCACCATCGGGTGTCCGATCCGGGTTAGGCCGCGGCGCGGCGCGATCAACGGCGTGCCCGGTCCACTCACGGGCGGCGTTGCTGGCGGAGTTCGCACCGGTGTGCTCGCGCCGGTCCTAGGGTTTGGCGCGTTTGCCGATGGGGTAATTGCAGTGATATGGAGTGGCTAACTGGACTGGACATTGAGTTGCTTTATTCAGAATCTCTGGGCACGCCGCTGGATGTGGTTTCGGTCATCGAACGGGACACGTCAACAATCCCTGGCGGCGATAGCTTGGATCGATTCCAGAATCACCCCGCCGCGAGGAATTAGGCGCTCGCGTAGCTTCGAGCAAAACTCTCCGATAACCTGGCCCGCTCGGTGTCAAAGAACGTCTCGTCGAGCATCAGCTGCGCGAAAACCTTTGTGCTGTAGGCACTTTCGTTGGTCAGGTGCCATTGGGCGGAACGGGACCCCGAACCGTCGTGTCGGACGTCGGTTCGCGGCGCTGGATCCGGAGCGCGGTGGTGGTCGCGGAGAATTCCTCCGTAGCAGGAGCCGCGAGCACCGTCGTCGAATCCTCCTTGAGCCGAACAATTCTCGGCATTTCCGAAAGTTGCGGACGCCGCACGATAGTCGGTGCCGCGGAGGTCGTCGGCTCAGGAGGGGTTGGTTTCGGCGGCTCGGAAGTGGTGGCGACCCGGGCGTCCCGGCGGCGCACCAGATAGCCGGCGAGCGGGCCGGTGAACAGCATGGCAACCAGGACAGCGAGGCTCAGCGCGCACATCACCACGTCGAACGTACTGGTGATCTGCTGGGCCAGGTTGTTGCCGTAGATCGCATCGGGCGGCGGTCCCGCATAACGCGGGGCGAGCGCGAGGCCGATGGCCAGGTTCGCGAGCGTGAAGACGAACAGCACCCCACTGAAGGCTGCGATGACGGTCGGCGAAGCCGCGCCCTTGCCGAGTTGGCGTTGTAGCCACCACGCAATCAAGCCGGTGATCACGTTGAACGCCGTCATCGCAGCGCTGTCGAACAGGGCGCGAGGCAGATCCAGCGATAAAGCGATCAGGTAGTCGACGACGCGCAGTGCGGCCGCGGCGAACGCCCAGAACGCGATAAGTGTCAGACATTTCTGCGCAGCCGAGCGGTATGCGCCCAGCGTCGGCGGTTTGATCAGGAAGACGGCATAGAGAGTCGTCGGGGCGACGATCGCGGCGGCGGCCGCCCAGAACAGATAACCCTCGTAACCGACGGCGGCGGTCGAGGTGTTCTGGGCGATGCCGTGGAACGCGTCGATGTCGCGACCGACGGGGAAAACCCACATCAGGGATGCGGCCAGCGCGCCCGAGGCGCCCAGTGCGGTGGTGGCCAGTCGCGCGGCGGCGGACTTCTCGATGAGCCACCGCGACGCGATGACCAACGCGATCATCGCCTCCGCACCGTAGAGCAGCGTGGTGATGATGACGGCGACATCCTGACCGCCGATGTCGACGTTCGTGACGAACAAGTAGCGCAGCCGCCAATACAGGTTGAAGGCTACCGAGAGAGTCGCGAGCGCAATCGACACCGCGCCCAGCAACCGCGCGACTGCGTACCAGCGCCGAAAGCCGTTGTCCTCGATGGTGATACTGGTGATCGGCGGCTGCGCGGCGAGCATCGCGCCGCCGATACCCACGATCAGGCCGGGGCCGACGCCCGGCGGCACCAGGCCCGTTCCGCCGTCTCGAACGGTCTGCACGAGGTGATACCCGACGAAGCCGAGGGCGACGATCGGGTAGGAGACGCTGAGCAGCAACCGGATCCGGCTGGTGCGGCGGACGTCGGGCTGCGGGGCGGTAAGCCGGAACGGGCCGACGTGTGGCGCGAGCGCTGCGGCGAGCGCGAGCAGCGTCACGACGGCGACGAGGCCGAAGAGCAGACCGTTGCTGCCGGGGACGCCGAGACCGAAGTCGAGGTTCCACGGCAGGAGCAGCGCGACGATGAGCAGGGCGATCGCGACGCCGTCGCGCACCGTGTTCGTCCGGGCGGGCACGTAGCCGACGCTGGGCGACCGGGCGACGGCGGGCGCGACGTAACGCTGGTCGCTCACGTGACGATTTCCTCTCTGAGTGACGCGAGGGGTCGCCACTCAGGGTGCTCACTTTTGCTCCCGTACACAAGCAACGCGGGTGGGCCGGCGAGGCTGTGAAAGGGTGGATCGGTGGACGTAGTCGTCGGGGTGGCTGTCACCGGATCGGTGGCGCGCCTGGCGATGGTTGGCTCGGGTGGTCAGGTATTCGACCAGTACGCACTGGACCTGCCCGATGGTGCGCTCACCGATCTGGCCGACACCATCGTCGGCACCTACCGTGCGGTGGCCGACTCGGGCAACCGCGTGGCCGCGACGCGACTCTGCCTGCCCGACGCATCTGGGGCCGAGACCCTGCGGCAGACGGTGTTGAGCGCGGGAGTGCAGAACGTCGAAGTGGTGGCGGAAGCCGAAGCGGCCGCGGCGCTGGCCCGCAGTGTCGGCGCGGACGCTGCGTTGCTGCTGGCCGACGACGACACCGTGTCGCTGACGGCGGTCGGCGAAGACGCGGAGTCGACCTCCGTGCTGGCGTCGGTGCCGATCGGTGCGGCCGGCGCGGCCGTCGCGTGCGCCGCGGTGCTGCAGCAGGTGCCCGGCCCCGAGGTCACCCGGATCATGCTGGTCGGGCAGCGCTTGGATCTTGATTCGATTGCGGCCGAGCTGCGTTCGACGGCACAGGTCGAGGTGCCACCGGATGCGGGCTACGCGATCGCGCGGGGTGCGGCGCAGACGGTCGAGGACTCCGGGTTCCCTGCAGGGGCGGCGACGCAGATGGCGCCAGCAGTTGCGGACGCGACGATGATGGCGCAGGCGGCTAGCGATGCAACGCAGATGGCGGCGGCGGCGAGCGACGCAACGCAGATGGCGCAGGCGGCGGACCCCGCGGCGGTCGGGCCACAGCTCGCGTACTCGCAGGAGGAGCCGGACTACTACGAGATGCCGGCGGACTCGATCGAGGAGTTCATTCCCGAGCAGGAGGATGAGGCGCCGTACACCGCGGTGATCGC
>Ga0207683_10000669_pt1 | contig 31502 bp, 30 predicted proteins | sample KBSM73metaG_FD_184333 | JGI IMG/M metagenome (GOLD analysis project Ga0207683, IMG submission 184333) | Miscanthus rhizosphere microbial communities from Kellogg Biological Station, Michigan, USA - KBS M7-3 metaG (SPAdes) (version 2) | ecosystem: Host-associated > Plants > Roots > Rhizosphere >... | reverse complement strand
GCGGAACGGCGCAAGAAGGTCGAGGAGGCCGCCAAGGTCCTCGACCTGACGGAGCACCTGGATCGCAAGCCCGCCAAGCTGTCCGGCGGTCAGCGTCAGCGCGTGGCGATGGGCCGTGCCATCGTCCGCGAGCCGCAGGTCTTCTGCATGGACGAGCCACTGTCGAATCTGGACGCGAAACTGCGCGTGCAGACCCGCACCCAGATCGCCGCCCTGCAGCGCCGGCTCGGCACCACCACCGTCTACGTCACCCACGACCAGGTCGAGGCCATGACGATGGGCGACCGGGTGGCCGTGCTGCGCTTCGGGAAGCTGCAGCAGTTCGCCTCGCCCAACGAGTTGTACGACCGCCCGGCCAACGCGTTCGTCGCCGGCTTCATCGGATCGCCTGCGATGAACCTGGTGACCCTGCCGGTCACCGCCGACGGCGTCAAGGTCGGTGACTCGACCCTGGAACTCGAACGCGACAATCTGACCAAGCTCAACGAAGCAGGCCTGTCAGAGGTCACCTTCGGCATCCGGCCCGAGCAACTCGAACTCACCGATTCCGGTGGCGTCGAAGTCGTCGTCGACCTGGTCGAGGACCTCGGCAGCGAGGCGTACGTGTACACGCACGCGGGCTCCGGCGTCGAGTTGGTGGCGCGGTGCAACCCGCGCAAGGCGCCCAAGTTGGCCGAGACGGTGCGGTTGCACCGGCATGCCGAGGGCTCGGTGCACTTGTTCCACCCCGAGACGGGCGAGCGCCTCAACTGAGGCTGCGGACGCGAGAGCAATCTGGCATGCGTGCACCGGAGTTCCGACTCCGGACACCATCTGCGGGACTGCTCGCACTCCCGTGGGACCGACCGTTGTCGCAGTGGAATGTTCCCGACGTTCCACTGCGCGACATCGCCGTCGGACCCAGCAGGCACCTGGTGAAGTTCGTCGAGGCCGACGACGCGCTGTGGGCCGTCAAAGACATGCCGCAGCGGATCGCGGCCAAGGAGTACGACGTCCTGCGCAGGCTCGAGGAAATGGGCCTTCCCGCAGTGCGTCCCGCGGGGCTGGTGGCGCAGCCCGAGTTCGACACCGCGATCCTGGTCACGCGTTACCTCGAGGGGTCCTGGCAGTACCGGCGACTGTTCATGCGGCTGCCGCCCGACCAACCGAAGCACCGCACCCGACTGCTGGACGGAATGGCAGGCCTGCTCGTGGAGCTACACCGCCACGGCGTGTTCTGGGGTGACTGCTCGCTGGCGAACACGCTGTTCTCCCGCGACGGCCAGACGCTGCAGGCGTGGCTCGTCGACGCCGAAACCTCCGAAGTGCACCCCACTTTGAGCCGGGGACAACGCGAGTACGACCTCGACATCATGGTCGAAAACGTTGCGATGGGCATGACTGATCTCGCCGAACGCCTCGGCCGGTCGGCGTTGGAGGACGTGTTGATCGCCGAGGTGGACCAGACCAGGGCCCGCTACGACACGCTGTGGGACGCGCTGCACGCCGAGCCGGTGTTCGGCTTCACCGACCGTTACCGCGTCGAGGGCACGGTGCGAAAACTCAACGAGCTCGGCTTCGCCGTCGACGAGGTGTCGCTGCAGCCCGTCGGTGACGATCCGGGTCAGCTCAAACTCCATGTCGCAGTGGGCGATCGGCGCTATCACGCCCAGCGGCTCCAGGCACTCACCGGGCTGGATGTCGGCGAGGGGCAGGCGCGGATTCTGCTCGGCGATCTGATGGCGTATCAGGCGCAGCTGTGCCGGGAGGCGGGCCAACACGTCGACGAACACACCGCCGCCCGGCTGTGGGTGATGGAGGTGGTGACGCCCACTGAGCACGTCGCTCACGCGGCAGTCAACAACTCCGGCACCGCAATTCAGGCCTACTGCGACCTGTTGGAGGTGCGCTGGCTGCTCAGCGAGGAGGCCGGCCACGACGTCGGGACCCAGAGGGCCTTGGCCGCGCTGCGCGGTGACGTCATCCCCACCGACTCCGCGGCGAAGTTGGCCATCGCCGAGGTGCCGACCGAACCGTTCGCCGTGTTGCAGGACGACGACTAGTTGGTCTGCTCACCGGGGAGCAGGCTCACCTTCACGGATTCGGCACCGCGCCCTACCAATTCGAGTCCGGCTCGAAAGTCGTGCAGCGGAAGCTGATGACTGCAGATCCGATCCAGCGGCAAGGTCTTGGCTTCGATCATCGCGATGGCGGTCGGCCAGCAATAGGGTCCGAGGTGTGCTCCGAGGACGTCCAGTTCCTTGACGTCGCTGATGACCGTCCAGTCGACCGTCACAGGCGCAGCGAACACGCCGTATTCGACGTACCGCCCCAGCTTTCGCAGCAGACCGAGGCCCTGCGGCACTGCCGCTGGGTGGCCGCTGGCGTCGAGGTAGACGTCGGCCCCGTAGCCCTCGGTGAGGTCGCGGACCACGGACTCGGCGTCGTCGGTCCCGATGTTGATCGTGATGTCGGCGCCGCATTCGGTCGCGAGGTCGAGTTTCGCAGGGACGTGGTCGAGTGCGATCACGTGGGCCGGGCTCTTGGCTCGCGCACCGGCGATCATGCCCAGTCCAATCGGGCCGCAACCGGCGACGACCACGACGTCGCCGAACTCGATTCGTGCCCGCTCGACGGCGTGCAGCGCGCAGGACAGAGGTTCGGCGAACGCGGCATGCGCGCCGGGAACGTCGGGGGACACCTTGTGCACGATGGCGTCGGCGGGAAATATCATGTATTCCGCCATTGCTCCGTTGACTACGCGTCGAAACCCGAAGATGTTGTGCGGGGCGCACATCCAGTACTGGCCACGCCGGCAGAACCGACACTTCCAACACGGCACGATCTGTTCGGCGACCACGCGGTCACCGGTGTTCACCCCCCACCGCTCGCGGCCCAGGTCGTCGATGGCGACGATCTCGCCGACGAACTCGTGCCCGGGTGTGGCGAGTAAGTCGACGTTGGGCGGGACGGGTCCGTCGCCCCAGTACATGGGCGCCCCGTGGAAGCACTTGAGGTCGCTGGCGCAGATTCCGACGGCCTGCACCTTGACCAACGCTTCGCCGGGACCGGGAACCGGCACCTCGACGTGTTCCAGCCGGTAATCCTCGCGACCGTGGATCACCACGGCCTGCATCGTCGGGTTCACCTGAAGCTCCGTATCTCGTTCGCGGGTGTGTCGTGCAGTGGACGTTCCGGGTCGATCGCGTCGGTCACCGTCACCGAAACCCGGGATGCGCTCGGCGAGAACAGGGTTCCTTCGTGCTGAACGGCGGCAGCGCCCCATTGCAGCGCGGTCGCCAATGCATCGGCCCGACTCCCGCGACAGCTGAGATACCCGGCCAACATTGCGTCACCCGCGCCGACGGTACTCACGATCCTGTCCACGGGCGCGTGGCCCCACAAGGCGCCGTCGTCGTCGACGAGGACAGCACCGTCACCTCCGAGACTGGCCAGGACGGTGCCGGCACCACGGTTCCTGACCTCCTGGGCGGCATCGATGACGTCGCGGAGTGTCCGCGGGACCCGCCCGGTCAATTCAGCCAGTTCGTGCACATTGGGCTTCACCAGATCCGGCATCGCGGGCAGGCAGTCCGCAAGGGGTGCACCGGAGGTGTCGACGGCGACGAATTTGCCTTGGCGGCGGGCTAATTCGACCACCTCGCCGTACCAGCCCGTGGGCAGGCCGGCAGGCAGGCTTCCTGCGCACACCAGCCTAGTGGCGCCGGGCAGGTGGGCCGAGAGAGCGATGAGTAGGCACTCGCGTTCCTGGGTGCTCAACACCGGGCCCGCCTCGTTGATCTTGGTGACGGTGCCGTCGGGTTGAGTCAAACTGATGTTGCTACGGATTTCGCCGTCGATGGGCACGACAACTGTGTCCAGGCCTGCGGTGTCGAGCATCTGTCGCAACTGCGCGCCGACGGGCCCGCCCGCTGTCACGATCGCGCGCACCGGCATGCCGTGCGCACGCAATGCGAGCGCGACATTGACACCCTTGCCGCTCGGTTCGCTTCGGCTTCGTTGACTGCGGTTGACCGACCCCAGCACGATGTCGGTGAGGAAGACGGTGCGGTCCACACTCGGGTTGGGTGTGAGGGTGAGGATCATGTTCGCTCCACATCGATTCCGGCGGTGCGCAATTGGGTGTACTGGTCGTCGGTGAGGCCGGCGTCGCTGATCAGTACGTCGATGTCGTCGAGGTCGCCGTGCTTCGTGCCCTTGACGACTCCGAACTTGCTGTGGTCGGCCAAGAGCACCCGCTTGGCCGCGCAGCCGAGCATCAGGCGTTTGACGGCCGCCTCGGCGGGATCCGGTGTGGTGAGCCCGCGCGCCATCGAGATGCCGTTGGTGCCGAGGAACGCGACGTCGACGTTGATCTCCGCCAGCGCACGCACGGTCCAGTCGCCCACCTCCGCGAAGGTCTTGTTGCGCAGTCGCCCGCCAAGAGTGAATACCGTCAGCCGAGGCCGGGTCAGTAGCGATATCGCCAGCGGGATGGTGTTCGTGTAGACGGTGAGTTCGCGGTCGCCGGGGAACATTTCGACCAACTTTGCCGTGGTGGATCCCGCGTCGATGAGCACCGACCCCTCGTTAGGCAGATGCGCCAGGGCTGCCTGGGCGATACGGGTCTTCTCCGTCGAGTATTCGGTTCGAGTCTCCACTCCCGGTTCGAATGCCAACGATTGGACCGGCACCGCACCGCCGTGCACCCGGCGCAATATCCCTTGGCGTTCGAGTGCGATGAGATCCTTGCGGATCGTCTCTCCGGTGACACCGAGACTCTCCGCGACCTCGGTCGCGTCGACGCGGCCATTGCTCAGCAGCCGATCGAGGATGTGATTCTTGCGCTGGTCGGCGTACGGGGTACGGGCAGTGGCCTCTTCGGTCACTGTGCGACCACCGGGGTGTCAGCCGGCGCCGACGCGCTCGCGGCCTGCGCAGCCAGCAGTGCGGCACCGCGTGCTCCGGCTTCGTTGACGTCGGCTCTTGTCAGCTCGCCGAAGCGACGGCGCTTGACTGCGATGAGACCCTCACTGCGAGACCAGCCCCCGGTGACGACCAATGTCCGGTGTGCTCCGCTGACTGCACTCATCGCGTCGTGAATCTGCGCCGCTTGATCGGTCACCGCTTCGAGCGCCGCTCGCCAGAGATGGGCCGGTCCGTTGCCATCGGCGATGCCGAGAATGTCCAAAGTGCCGAATGCCGGTGCCACGACTCGCATCTCGGGCACCGGCAGCGCGATAGCCTCAGCGTCCAGGGAGGGCAGGTCGGCTCTGGTCTTGCCCAACAGCGCGAGGATGCGCTGCAACGCCAATCCACCCTGAGTGGCACCGAGCAGACACCAGTTGTCGGCGACCGCATGCCATCCGGTGGTGATGCCGCACTCTGCGAGTTTGGCGACCACTCGCGGGGACAACCCCGGCGCGACAGTGCGCACCAACGCCTCGGCGGTACCGCAGGAGTCCAACTCATCACCCGGTCCGTCGGCGCCCGCGCCGATGACCGCGGCCTGGTGGTCGTGGCCGGCGACGGTGAGCACCGCTCCGGTGAGTCTCGGCAGCCCGGCGTCGGCGCTGACCCGGCCTAGCGGGGTGCCTGCGGTGACGAGTGCTGGCATCAGGCTTTCGCTGGCGCCTGACCACGCCAGGGTCTCGCCCCACCACGACCGCTCGGCCAAGCGCAGCCATCCGGTCCGTGATGCCAGGGACTGCTCCGTGGCCTCCTCGCCGCCGAGCCCGCGCACGATCCACTCGGCGACGTTGAGCCGCCGCACCGCATCGCGCGCGGACGGCACGTTGTCCCGAAGCCACCGATGTTTGGTGAGCGACCATTGCTGCCGGAACGGCAACCCCGTGGTCGCCGAGAAGTCGGACGCCCTGACGACGTTGCGCAGGTCATCGAGTTCCGCTTCGTCGCGGGTGTCATGCCAGGCGATCACGGGTGCGACGGGCTCACCGCGCTGATCCAGCAGGACACCCGACTCGGCCAGACTCGCCACTCCCAGGCCACCGATCGGTCCGGGCGGGCATTCCGACAATGCCTCGGCCACAGCGGACTTCGCTGCCGCGAGCAACGCCCTGGCGTCCAGTTCGGCACCTGAGGTCGTGATCGTCCACGGTGTGTTCGCACGCCCGGAAGCCACGGGCTCGGCGTCCTCGGTGAAGACGACCGCCTTGCTGGTGGTGGTGCCGACGTCGAGGCCGATGAACAGCGTGCCGCGCATCATGATCCTTTGAGAGTGCTTGTCCAATTGGGTTCTGATGGATATAGTTGCGTTTTGTTGGAGCGCTGTCAACATCGAGAGGGAAACAGATGCCGCTTGCCCGAACCGCCGACCTCGTTGCCGCGGCATACCGCGCGGGAACGGGAGTGGTGGCCTTCAACGTCATCACCCTCGAGCACGCCGAGGCCATCGTCGCAGGGGCGGAACGGGCCGGCAGTCCCGTCATCCTGCAAATCAGCGAGAACGCCGTGAAGTTTCACCACGGCCGACTGCGCCCCATCGCAGCCGCGACCGCGGCGGTCGCCGCGCAGTCGACGATCGCTGCATCGGTGCACCTGGACCACGTCGAAGACCTGGCGTTGCTGCGGGCGATCTCCGAAACCTGTTCCAGCTCAGCGATGTTCGATGCCTCCAAGCTCGACTACGCCGAAAACGTCGCCGCGACAAAGGCAGCCGCGGATTGGATGCACGACCGCGGACTTTTCATGGAGGCAGAACTCGGTGAGGTCGGCGGAAAAGACGGAGCGCACGCCCCAGGGGTACGCACCGACCCCGCCAAAGCGGTGGCCTTCGTCGCGGCCACGGGGGTCGACGCATTGGCAGTAGCCGTCGGAAGCTCGCATGCGATGTCGGCGCGCACGGCTGCGTTGGACTTCGAACTGATCGCACGATTGCGGTCGGTGGTGCCCGTACCGTTGGTGCTACACGGGTCATCTGGTGTCGCCGACGAGGATCTGCGGAAGGCGGTTGCCGCAGGCATTACCAAGGTCAATGTCGGCACCCTGCTCAACGTCCACTTCACCCGCGCGGTGCGCAGCTACCTCGCCTCCGATGACGCCGTGACGGATCCGCGCCGCTACCTCGCGCCGGCACGGGAGGCGGTCGCCGAAGCGGTGGCGGCGATGATCGCGGCCGTCAACTGACGTCGGCTAGGTCAGAGGCTCGTAACCCGGATTGGTGCCGACAGGCACATTCGGGTTGGCGCCGGGTGCGTCGTCTGTGAAGACCTGGTGGGGCATTGGCCTGCAGCTGGCGTCCATCGGGGTCTGATCCCCGGAGCAGTAGGGCACCCGGTCTTCCGGGTCGGCAGCCGCGTGTGGGGCCCCGACGAGGACGGCCGCCGCTATCAGCAGGCACGCCGCAAAGATCCTCGTCATAGTCCAACGGTACGCCGGGTAATACGGTGAAATGGTGGATCGCTACGGCCGGGTGAAGCTGACCAACCCGGACAAGGTGCTATATCCGGCGACGGGCACCACCAAGGCGGAGGTGTTCGACTACTACACCGACATCGCCGAGGCGATGCTGCCGCACATCGCCGGACGACCTGCCACCCGCAAGCGCTGGCCGAATGGTGTCGACGAACCGTCGTTCTTCGAGAAGCAACTCGCGAGCTCGGCGCCGGACTGGCTCGACCGCGCGTCGATCACCCATAAATCGGGGACGACGACGTATCCGATCATCGACAGCGTCGAAGGATTGGCGTGGATTGCGCAGCAGGCCGCACTCGAGGTGCACGTGCCGCAGTGGCGTTTCGTGGGCACGGGCGGGCACGGAGGGGCGGGAGAAACAGAGCCGGGTCCTGCTACCCGGATCGTCTTCGACCTCGATCCCGGCGAAGGCGTCAAGATGAAGCAGCTCTGCCAGGTCGCCCATGAGGTGCGCGACCTGATCGCTGACATCGGGCTCACCACATATCCGTTGACGAGCGGTAGCAAGGGGCTGCATCTCTATGTGCCGCTGGAAGAGCCGATCAGCTCGCGGGGCGCGTCCGTGCTCGCCCGTCGGGTGGCGCAGCAGCTCGAGAAGACGATGCCCAAATTGGTCACCGCGACGATGACCAGAAGTCTGCGCGAGGGCAAGGTGTTCCTGGACTGGAGCCAGAACAACGGAGCCAAGACCACGATCGCGCCGTATTCACTTCGCGGCCGGGAGTTTCCGACCGTCGCGGCACCTCGTACCTGGGACGAGATCGACGACCCCAAATTGCGGCATCTGCGGTTTGACGAGGTGTTGGAGCGGGTCGAGAAGGACGGCGACCTTCTCGCGGAGCTCGACGAGAGTTTGCCGACCGACGACCGGCTGACGAAGTACCGCAGCATGCGCGACGCGTCGAAGACACCGGAGCCCGTGCCGAAGAAGACCCCGAAGACCGGTGATGACAACCTGTTCGTCATCCAGGAGCACCACGCCCGCAGGCTGCACTACGACCTGCGGCTGGAGCGCAACGGCGTGCTGGTCAGCTGGGCCGTGCCCAAGAACCTGCCTGACACCCCGGCCGTGAATCACCTTGCCGTGCATACGGAGGACCATCCGCTGGAGTACCTGGCTTTTCACGGCAGCATCCCAAAGGGGGAGTACGGGGCGGGCGAGATGATCGTCTGGGACACCGGAACGTATGAGACCGAGAAGTTCAACGACGTACCCCCGGACGGCACTGCGAAGGGCGGAGAAGTAATCGTCACATTGCACGGCAACAAGATCGAGGGCCGCTACGCGCTGATCCAGACCGACGGCAAGAACTGGCTGGCGCACCGGATGAAGGAGCAACAGCGGCCGCAGGCAGGCGATCTCGCGCCGATGCTGGCCACCGAAGGCTCGGTGCAGAACCTCAAGGCATCGCAGTGGGCGTTCGAGGGAAAGTGGGATGGCTATCGCGTCATCGTCGAAGCGAACCATGGTCGGCTGAGCCTGCGCTCGCGGCGTGGCCGCGACGTCACCCATGAGTATCCGCAATTCGAGGCGCTGGCAGCCGATCTCGCCGAGCATCATGTGATCCTCGATGGCGAAGCCGTCGCGCTCGATGCATCCGGCGTGCCCAGTTTCGGCGAGATGCAGAACCGGGCACGCTCCACCCGCGTCGAGTACTGGGCGTTCGACATCCTGCATCTCGACGGCCGATCGTTGTTGCGCGCCAAGTACTCTGACCGCCGCCGGCTGCTTGAGGCGTTGGCCGAGGGCGGCGGGCTCATCGTCCCCGACGCCCTGCCCGGTGACGGCCCCGAGGCGATGGAGCACGCGCGCGCGCACCGCTGGGAAGGCGTGATCGCGAAGAGACGCGACTCCACCTACCAGCCGGGCCGTCGGTCGCACTCGTGGATCAAAGACAAGATCTGGAACACCCAGGAAGTCGTGATCGGCGGTTGGCGGCAAGGCGAGGGCGGCCGCTCCAGCGGCATCGGCGCGCTGATGCTCGGCATACCGGAAGACGGCGGTCTGCATTTCGCCGGGCGCGTCGGAACGGGATTCACGGAGAAGGAGCTGACCAAGCTCAAGGGCATCCTCAAGCCGCTGCACACCGACGAATCACCATTCAACACACGGCTTCCCACACAGGACGCGAGGGGCGTGACGTTCGTCAGGCCCGAACTGGTCGGCGAAGTGCGCTACAGCGAACGCACGACCGACGGCCGCCTGCGCCAGCCGAGTTGGCGCGGGCTGCGCCCGGACAAGGCGCCCGACGAGGTGGTGTGGGAATAGTTGCGCGGTCACCACGAAGATCGGTCGGGTGCTGCCGTCGCGCGACGATATGCGCCGCAGCTCGGGCGCCATCGGGCGGGGGTCGATGCTGACACGCTGATCGGCCTCGTGCAGGGCGCTGGCGGACTGTCCCCTCCTTGGTCAGTTGTGGGGTTGAACGTCGGGTGTTCAAGCATCCCGAGGAATTCGGGCGAGGCGCGATCGCCGGCGTCGCCGGGCCGGAGAGCGCCAACAACGCATCGTCGACGTCCGCGTGCCCCGCTATTGAGTTTGGGAGTTCCGTTTGTCCTCGTTCGGCAAGCGTGGTCATCGATGGAAGGGCGCCCGCCCGTGCGATCCAGGCCCGGTCGGAGGACGTGGTTGAGAGCCTCGGGATGTCTAGCTGCGCCGAGCCACGTAGACGAAGGCCTCTACCGGCCCACGTGCCGTGTCGACGCTAGTCACCACGCGTTCGTAACCCGGCCCCTCGAATTCGTCTAGCCGACTCCAATGCGCGGGCAGATCCGCGGATTCGAAAACCTGAACGTCGATTGGCGGACCGGCGGCGTTGAGTATCAGCGCTGGATAACCGAGTTCAGCTCCCCAACCCTGGTTGACCAACTCGCCGCGGGCGATGCCGTCGAACCACCGGCCCGCGATGTCTGCGAGTTGGTGGTGGTTGGGACCGCCGGGCGCCAGCGTGCCGTAGGCGACTAGACGTTGGTCGGCGTTCATCGAGTGTGCTCGCATACCCTGCCGATCGAACGCAGTCGCGCGGCCTCGCTGCCCTTCCGGGCGTTGGGCGTCCACAGCAGCGTCGTCATCGCAAGATTGTAGGTGGGCAGGCGGTCGAGAATTCTAGATATCAGTGCTCAGACCGTAGGCGTGCGTTTGGGACCATCGCACACGTCGAATACTGCATCTCCGCCAGTTCGCTAAGCTAAGAAGGCTAGATCCGCAGCAGCGTCTCGACATTGCCGTGGGCGATGGCGTTCTTGTCTGCCTCGGATAGCGAAGACTCCTCGAGGAACTCGGACACATTGTCGCGAATCACGTAGGGGAAGTCCTCGGAGTAGATGATGCGCTGCGCGCCGAGTTCGGCGACGACGTGATTGAGCTGATTGTGGTTGAACAACCCCGATGGGGTGACCCAGACCTGTTCGCGATAGTAGCTGCTCACGGGCCGGGGCAGAGTCGCGGCGCGGCCCAGAACCTCGTCGGCACGATCCAGCCAGGTGGCGACGAGTTCACCCCAGTGTCCGCTGATCAGTTTGAGATTGGGGTGCCGTTCGAGTGCCCCGGACAAGATGAGCCGCAGAATGTGGATCCCCGCCTCCGAGTGCCAGCCGAAGGCAGGGCCTGCGAACAGGAAATGCACGGCGGCAGGCCAGTTTCCCGCATAGTACGCAGCGGAAACCGGGGTGTCCGGCTGCCCGGGGTGAACGTAGATCGGGAGGTCGAGTTCGGCTGCGGCGGCGAGGATCGGGTCGAATCTCGGGTCGTCGAGGAACACACCGCCATAGGTTCCGGCGATCAATGCCCCGACGAACCCCAGGTCACCGACACAGCGTCGCAGTTCCTCGACCGCCGCAGCAGGGTCGTACAGCGGCAGCGTCGCGAACCCGCGAAATCGATTGGGGTGCTCCGCAATCTGCTTTGCCAGTCCATCGTTCACGCGCCGGCACAACTCAACTGCCTGCGCGTGGACGAGAGTTCCCGGGCTGCCCGCGCCGTGGGAAACCACCTGCATGTCGATGCCGACGCGATCCATGTGCGCCAGTCGCTCGCCCGCCAGCCGCTCCGCGCTTTCGCGGTCGGGCATCCACCCTTGCAGGAACTGCCCGAATCCCCCGTCGGGGACGACGGGCCCTGGGCCCGCCAGCTCCATCACCCGCGCGGTCACCTCAGGGTGGTGAAAGTGCTCTTCGATCGTGATGATTCGCATCGGTCCTCCTGCACTCAACGTACGAGCGCTGTCTGAGAGCCCGGTGTCAATCTGTCAGCGTTGCCCGCGGGGTTCGAGGGCGGATTTGATGTCGACGATCGGAGTGCCGTCGACGGCCTCGAGTCCTTGCACGTGAATACGCAGGTCGTCGACGCCAACGATGGTGACGGGGTGGATGCCGAGCGGGTTGGGCCGGTGTTGCGAACGGGTAGCGAACACGCCGCGCATCGGGCGGTTCGGGTCGCCGCGGGGGTGGACTCGCAGCACGGTCCGGTCGGCGAGGTGCAGCCAGGTGACCACGACGATGTCGCCGCCGGGGCGCAGGCCCTCGAGCGCGGGCCGGACGTCCGGGTGGAGCACCAGCCAGCAGTCTGGCGCGCCCTCGTCGGGCTGGCGCGACGCCAGGGACGGGTCCGTCACGGGTGACTCGACCCATCCGATCGGTCGCAGCAGGAGGTCAGATGCCACATTTGAAATATCTATGAGGTTGGTGACGGCACGCTGCGGAATCGCAAGAATGGGTGAGTGACGTCTGTGCCGGTGAGCGCCGAGGGACCGCGTCGCGCCATCCTCGGCCAGTTGCCGCGGATGTACCGTGCCGACGGATCGCCGATCCGGGTTCTGCTCGTCGACGACGAGCGGGCTCTGACGAATCTGGTTCGGATGGCCCTGCAGTACGAGGGCTGGGAAATCGACGTTGCCCATGACGCCCGTGAGGCAGTCGACAAGTACCGCGCCAACACCCCGGACCTCATCGTTCTCGACATCATGCTGCCGGACATGGACGGGCTTGGCGTGCTGGCGCAGATCCGCGAATCCGAGACCTACACGCCGACGCTGTTCCTGACCGCGCGCGACTCGGTGGTCGATCGCGTCACCGGGCTGACCGCGGGTGGCGACGACTACATGACGAAACCGTTCTCGCTCGAGGAACTGGTCGCCCGGTTGCGCGGTCTGCTGCGCCGGTCGGCGTACCTGACCCCCGCTACCGACGAGACCTTGACGGTCGGCGACCTCGAACTCGACGCCGCCAGCCGAGAGGTCACCCGCGCCGGCGATCCGATCTCGCTCACGTCGACCGAATTCGAGTTGCTGCGGTTCCTGATGCGCAATCCGCGAAGGGCGCTGAGCCGCGGCGAGATCCTGCATCGAGTGTGGGACTACGACTTCGGTGGCCGGTCGAGCATCGTCGACCTCTACGTGTCCTACTTGCGCAAGAAGATCGACGCGCGCCGACGGCCGATGATCCACACGGTGCGCGGCGTCGGCTATATGCTGCGGCCAGCCGAATGACCCCGTTGATCGATACCTGGCGCAGCTGGACATTGTTGCGGCAGTTGGTTATTGGCGTCTCGGCAGTGGTGATGGTGGTGCTCGTGACCATCGGGACGACGTCGGTGCTGAGCCTGCGTGGGTCGGTCCTGGGCATCATCGACGCTCAACTGTCCGGGTCGGCCGACGGTTTCAGCCAAGCCGTGACGAAATACCGCATCACGCCCGACGGGTCGGGAACGCTGCCGCCGAATCGCGCGATGAAACCGCTCACTCACCTCATCGGTCAGGCGCCGGGAAATGTGATCGCATTGATCCAGGACGGCAAGGTGGTGGATTCCGCCTACTTCGTCGACGGTGAGGCGCGGCCCGCGCCCGACGGCGCCGTCGCGAAGATCGCCGAATTGTCCTGGGCCGGAACCGAACCACGCACCGTCGACTTGCCAGACCTGGGGTACTACCGGATGGTGGCCCGGCCCGGCGACGGTAACGAGCTGCTTGTCACAGGGGCCTCGCGCAAGCCGGCATGGCAGGCGATGACTCGTGAGACCGTGATCGTGGCGAGCGTGACGGCGCTGGCATTGCTGGTTACCGCCCTGTGCACGATCGCGATTGTCCGCTTCGCGCTTCGTCCGCTTGATCGCGTCGCGGCGACAGCCGCCGAAGTGGCGACGCTACCGCTGGATCGTGACCATCACACGATCAGACCGCGCGTGCCCGTCGGCGACACCGATCCGCGCACTGAGGTGGGGCTCGTCGGTGACACGCTCAACCGGTTGCTCGACCACGTGGAACGCGCGCTCGCGGACGTCGCGGCGTCGGATAGGCGGATGCGCCAGTTCATCACCGACGCCAGCCACGAACTGCGCACGCCGCTGGCGGCCATCCACGGATACGCGGAGCTCACGCGCCAGGACAGTGCCATCCTCCCGGAGACCACCGAGTATTCGCTGGCCCGCATCGAGGCGGAAGCGCGCCGGATGCATTCCTTGGTTTCCGACCTGCTGCTGTTGTCTCGCCTGGACGAGGGTCAGGACCTCGACACTGTCGACGTGGATCTCACCGACCTGGTCGTCGATGCGGTCAATGACGCAGGGGTGTCGGCACCGGACCACCGCTGGTTGACGAACCTTCCCGACGCTGCGGTGTGGGTGCGCGGCGACCATGCGCGGCTTCACCAGACGATCGCCAATCTGCTGTCCAATGCGCGGGTTCACACGCCAGCGGGTACGACGGTGACAACGGAAATCGCCACCGCCAGGGCCGACAACGGCTCCGACTATGTGGAATTGACCGTCAGCGATGACGGCCCGGGAATCGATCCCGAACTGTTGCCGCATCTATTCGAGCGGTTCGTCCGCGCTGACAAGTCACGGTCTCGGGAGGCCGGCAGCTTCGGCCTCGGGCTGTCCATCGCCTCGTCGATCATCGAGGCGCACAACGGCAACATCGAGGCCGAATCCGCCAACGGAAAAACAACTTTCAGGGTATGGCTGCCGATCGTCGGGGTGGGTGCTCAGCACGCCACGTCGACATAGACCGTCTTCGAGGTGATCGTCGTATTGATCGAGCTGCCACCACGCGAATCGTCTGTGGAATGCGTCTGCCCCGGTCGCACGGCGCTGACAGTGCATTGTGACAGTGGCGCGGCGCCGGTCCGGTTGACGATGACGTTGTAGCCGCTGGCTTCCAGTGTCTGCACCGCCTGGTCGACGGACGACGGTCCCGTTGGGGCGGCGTTGGCGATCGCGGCGAGTGCGACCGAAGAGACCGTCAGTGCGGTTGCGGTAAAACTAATGGAGACATAGTTTTTCATACATCCCAAGGTATGAGCGAAATCGGTGGCTGCCAGATGCTCATAGCGAATGCAAAGATTTGTAAACGGTATGAATGCTCGCGACGGCGCTTAGGTGATCGTCACGCCGCCGTCGACGACGATGGTCTGTCCGGTGACGAAGCCGCCTGCGTCGGACGCCAGCCACACCAGTGTCGCAGCGAGCTCAGCCGGATCGCCCATGCGGCCCAACAACACTCGCGGTTTCATGCTCTCGATGTAGCCGGGCTGGTACGCGTCGGTCATCTCGGACTCGAAGAACCCAGGGGCGATCGCGTTGACGCGGATGCCCTTGCGGGAGCCCCACTGCTGGGCCAGATCACGGGTCAGGCCACAGACCCCGGCCTTGCTCGCACTATAGGCGGCCTGCGGCAGCCCGGCCGTCGTGATGCCGAGCACGCTCGAGATGTTCACGATCGAGCTGCCCGGTTGCATCACCTTGGCGCACGCCTGCGCGGCCCAGTACGAGCCGTTGAGGTTGATGTCGACGACGGCGCGGAACTCGTCGGGCGTCTCGCGGGTGGCGGGCACCGCGGTGCCCACCCCGGCGTTGTTGACCAGCACATCGACGTGGCCGAACTCGGTCATCGCCGCGTCCACCATCGCCTGGCACTGCGCGGGGTCGACGACGTCGGTGGCGACCGTCAACGCCCGCCGGCCGGCGTCCTCAACCAGACGTGCTGTGGCGTAGAGCTTGTCGACGCGCCTGGCAGCCAGCACCACATCGGCGCCGGCCTCCGCGCACGCCTGGGCGAACGACACGCCAAGACCGGACGATGCACCGGTCACGATGACGACCTTGTCGTCGAGTCGGAACTTGTCGAGTACGGACATTCGGTCAGACTAGCGATCCCCCCGCCGCCCGCGAACGTGGGTTACCGTCACGCCGTCGGCCGCAAGAGCGTGCATCAAGCCAACACTCGACGACCGCGGCGTTGCAGCGCCACCGACACGGTGAGCACCGCGATACCGGCGGCCGCCAGCAGCGCACCGGCGGCGGCGGGGGCGGTGTAGCCGAACCCGGCCGCGATCACCAGACCGCCGACCCATGCGCCGGTCGCGTTGCCGATGTTCAGCGCCGAATGGTTCAGCGCGGCCGCCAGCGTCTGCGCGCCGTGCGCGACGTCCATCAGCCGGGTCTGCAACGCGGGCGCGACTGCGGAACCCGCCGCGCCGATGCCGAACAACACCGGCAGCGCCGTCCACGGGTTGTGGGAGGCGAGCACGAACACCGCGAGGATGATCCCGAGCGCGCTCATCGACAGGTACAGCGCACGGATGACCGATTGGTCCGCCAGGCGCCCGCCGACCAGGTTACCGACCACCATGCCGGCGCCGAAGACCATGAGCGCCAACGGAACCAGAGCCCGGGGCAGCCCGGCGACATCGGTCATCGTGGTGCTGATGTAGGTGTAGACGGCGAACATGCCGCCGAAGCCGATCATCCCGACGGCCAGCGCCAGCCAGACCTGTACGCGCTTGAGCGCCGCCAGTTCGGTGAGCGGGCTGGTGACATGCATGGACCGCAACTGGGCGGGCAGCCCGAACCACAGCGCGGTCAGCGTGATCGCACCGATGGCCACGACGAGCCCGAACGCGCTGCGCCAGCCCAGCGCCTGGCCAAGCCAGGACGCCAGAGGCACGCCGATCACGGTGGCCACGGTCAGCCCGCACATCACGTGCGCGACGGCCTTGGCGCGGTTCTGCCGTCCCATCAAGTGCGTGGCCGCCAACGCCGCGATACCGAAGTACGCGCCGTGCGGCAGCCCGGCGACGAACCGGGCGATCATCAACGTCCCGTATGACGGTGCCAGCACGCTCGCCAGGTTGCCGAGCGTGAACACCGCCATCAGCGTGAGCAGCAGCGCCTTACGCGGCACCCGCGCGGCGAGCGCCGCGATCACCGGAGCACCGATCACGACACCCATCGCGTAGGCCGAAATGACGTGGCCTGCGGTGGGTTCGGTGATGCCGAGGCTCGACGCGATATCCGGCAGCAGTCCCATCGCGACGAACTCGGTGGTGCCGATGGCGAATCCGCCCAACGCCAGTGCCAGCACCGCCAGCCAGCGCACGGCCGGGTCGGGCGCGACAACCGAGACAGGACGGGTCGGGCGGTCCAGTGAAATGGTCACTGAGAGGATGCCTTTCGTGCGAGGTCCGATATACGGGCCCAGTCGTGCCGTTCGACGGCATCGGCTGGGGTGAGCCAACTGCCACCCACGCAGCCAACGTTGGGCGTTTTCAGATATTCCGCGACGTTCGTCGGGGTGATTCCGCCGGTGGGGCAGAACCGGGCGGCGGGCACAGGGGAGTGGATCGCCCGCAGGTAGGGCACTCCGCCTGCGGCTTCCGCGGGGAAGAACTTCATGTCGCTATAGCCGTCTTCCAGCAGGGTCAAGACTTCGGAGACCGTGGCGACGCCAGGCAGGTGTGGCAGCGCGGTGTCGCGCATGGCTGCCCGCAGATCGGCCGTGCTGCCCGGGGAGACGAGAAACTGCGCGCCCGCGGCGAGTGCGTGTTTGGGCTGCGCGGTGTCGACGATGGTGCCTGCGCCTACCACGATCTCCGGCACCTCGGCGGCGATGCGTTCGATCGCGGCCATGGCGGCGGGGGTACGCAGCGTCAACTCGATGATCGGCAGTCCGCCGTCGACGAGCGCCTTGGCGATCGGCACCGCGTTGTCGGCATCGTGCACTACGACCACCGGAATGACGGGTGCGATGTCGAGCAATGACGTGGGTTCTTTCATGAGGCACTCCTGAATACGGTGGCGCCCTCGTCGGCAGGGCCGACTGCTGAGCGCATATTTGCGAATAATTCACGGCCGGTGCCGACCCATTCGTCGGGGGACGGCGCTCGGCCGGTGGGCTGGCGCGATGCGAACTCATAATTGCCCACGTGCACCGTCAGCCTGCCGGTGTTGGAGTCGACGGTGATCTGGTCGCCGTCGACCACCCGCGCAATGGCTCCGCCTACGGCGGCCTCGGGCGTGAGATGGATTGCGGCAGGAACTTTTCCGGACGCGCCGGACATCCGGCCGTCGGTGACGATCGCCACCCGGTAGCCACGGTCCTGCAGCACGCCCAGCGCGGGGGTGAGCTTGTGCAGTTCCGGCATACCCAGACCCTGCGGGCCTTGGTAGCGCACCACCGCGACGAAATCGCGCTCCAGCGAACCGGATTGGAAGGCGGCCAGGAAGTCTTCCTGGCTGTCGAACACGACCGCAGGCGCGCTGACCACGCGGTGTTCGGGCGCAACGGCCGACGTCTTGATCACGCTGGTGCCGAGGTTGCCGGTCAGGCGCTTGAGCCCGCCGTCGGGTGCGAACGGGTCGTCGGCGCCGCGCAGCACGGTGGTGTCGAGGCTCATGCGTGGCCCGTCAACCCAACCCAGCCCTTCGCTGGCCAGCTTCGGCTCGGCGGTGTAGCGGCGCAGACCGTCACCGGCGACCGTCCGGACGTCCTCGTGCATGAGGCCGGCGTCGAGCAGCGAGTTGATGACGCAGGCCATCCCGCCCGCAGCGTGGAAGTGGTTGACGTCCGCCTTACCGTTGGGATAAACGCGCGCCAGCAGCGGCACGACCGCCGAAAGGTCGGAGATGTCATCCCACGTGAGCGTGATGCCCGCGGCACCGGCGATCGCCACCAGGTGCATGGTGTGGTTGGTCGAGCCGCCGGTGGCCAGCAGCGCGACGCACCCGTTGACGATGGCCTTCTCGTCGACGACCTCGCCGACCGGTGTGTATTCCTCGCCCATCGCGGTCAGTGCGGTGACCCGCTTGCCCGCTTCGACGGTGAGTGCATCGCGCAACGGGGTGTCCGGATTGACCAGACTGGAGCCGGGCAGATGCAGGCCCATCGCCTCCATCAGCAGCTGGTTGGAATTCGCGGTGCCATAGAAGGTGCACGTGCCGCGGCCGTGATAGGAGGCGGCCTCGGCGTCCAGCAGGGCTTCGCGGTCGACCTTGCCCTCGGCGTAGAGCTGGCGGATCCGCGCCTTCTCACCGTTGGGCAAACCCGAGGTCATCGGCCCGGCCGGCACGAATATGGCGGGCAGGTGTCCGAATCCGAGTGCGCCGATGAGCATTCCGGGCACGATCTTGTCGCACACGCCCAGCAGCAGAGTGGCGTCGAACATGTCGTGAGACAACGCGATTGCGGTCGCCATCGCGATCACGTCGCGGGAGAACAGCGACAACTGCATGCCCTCGCGGCCCTGGGTGATGCCGTCGCACATGGCAGGCACCCCACCTGCGAACTGGGCGATGCCGCCGGCTTCCAGCACCGCCTGCTTGAGCTGCGCCGGATAGTCCTCGAACGGCTTGTGCGCGGAAAGCATGTCGTTGTACGACGACACGATCGCGACGTTCGGTTTGACCATGCGGCGCAGAGCTTGCTTGTCGCGGGTGCCGGAGGCGGCGAAACCGTGCGCCAAGTTGGCGCAGGCGAGCCGGCCGCGCGCCGGTCCGCGTTCGGCCGCCGCGGATATCCGCTCCAGATAGGCGCCGCGCCGATCCGCGCTGCGCTCGGTGATTCTGGCCGTTACTTCGGCCACAACTGGGTGAATCATGAGTCTCCTTCGTGCCAGCGCCGGCCATCCCGTTCGAGCAGGGTGGCGGCGTCTACGGGTCCATCGGTGCCGGCGGGATACAGCCGCGGAACGCGACCGGAGTCCTGCCAGTTCTGCAAAATCGGCTCGGCCCACGTCCACGCCGCTTCCACCTCGTCGCGGCGCATGAACAGCGTGGGGTCACCACGCATCACGTCCATCAGCAACCGCTCGTACGCGTCGGGGGAGCGGCGCTGGAACGCCTCCGTGTAGTTGAGCGCCAGCGAGACTGGTCGCATCCGGATGCCGCCCGGCCCAGGCTCTTTCGCCGTCATCTCCAGGTGCATCTCTTCGTCTGGCTGCAGGGAGATGATCAGCCGGTTCGGCTCGGATGCGCCGTCGCTGCCCGGGAACATCGGCAGCGGAACGGGTTTGAACTGGACGACGATCTCGGAGGACCGCTTCGACATCCGCTTGCCGGTGCGCAAATAGAACGGCACCCCGGCCCATCGCCAGTTGTTGACCTCGGCCCTGACCGCCACGAACGTCTCCGTTGTGCTGTCGGGGTTCTCGGCGTCGGCCCGGTATCCGTCGACGATTCCGCCGTCGACCAGGCCGGGCCCGTACTGGCCCGTGACGGTGTCGCGCTTGATGGCGTCGGCCGAGAACGGCTTGAGTGCCTGAAGCACCTTGAGCTTCTCGTCGCGCACGGTCTCGCGGTCGATGTAGGTCGGCGGCTCCATCGCGACCAGGCACAGCACCTGTAGCAGGTGATTCTGAAGCATGTCGCGCAGCGCACCGGACTTGTCGTAGTAGTCACCGCGGGCACCGACACCGAGCGATTCGGCTGCGGTGATCTGGACGTGGTCGATCCAGCTCGAATTCCACAGCGGCTCGAACAGCGTGTTCGCGAACCGCGTGACAAGAAGGTTCTGCACGCTCTCCTTGCCCAGATAGTGGTCGATGCGGAAGATCTGCTGTTCGTCGAAGACGGAGCCGACCGCGTCGTTGATGGCCTGTGCCGACGCGAGGTCGTGTCCGATCGGCTTCTCGAGCACGACGCGCGATGAGGCGGTGACCAGACCCTGGCCGTTGAGCGCATCGCAGATCGGCCCGAACAGGGCGGGCGCGCAGGCCAGGTAGAAAACGCGGATGTCGACGGCCGACGGCGCCAGCACGTCGGCGACTGCCGCGTAGTCGGTGGGTTCGGTCAGGTCGATGCTGACGAATCGCAGGCGCGCAAGGAAGCGGTCGACGGTGGCGGCGTCCAGCAGCTCGGCGGCGACGAATCGGCCCAGTTCAGCGTGGATCTTATGGCGGTAGCCGGGCTCGTCCAGGCCGGCCCTGGCCACAGCGATGATCCTCGTGTCGGCGGTGAGTTGGCCATCGCGGTCACGTAGGTAGAGCGCCGGCAACAGCTTGCGTACAGCCAGGTCGCCCGTGCCTCCGAAGATCACGAAGTCGCAAGGGTCCACCGCGGTCGCGGTTGGCATCCGGTCCTCCTCGTTAGGTGAATCGATCAAGACCTACCGTAGAGAGACTTCGGCCTTAATGCAAACCGACTTAAGTACTTGAAATACAAAAGTGATCGGAGTTACGCTGTTTACATGCCGCTTTTCAGGACTTCAACGCCGACGTCCGCGGGGCAGATCTATGCGCTGATCAGGGATCGCCGCGACGTCACTCGCACGGAGATCGGCAAGCTGACCGGGCTGTCCCGCACGGCGGTGTCGGCCCGTGTCGCATCGCTCGCCGCGCAGGGATTGGTCGTCGAGCGAGAACTGGCGCCCTCGACGGGCGGACGTCCCGCAAGTTTCGTGACCTTCAACGCCGACGGCGGCATCGTGCTGTCCGCGGCTATCGGCCGCAGCCGCACCCGGCTGGCCGTATGCAATCTGGCAGGCGAGATTTTGGCGGCGACCGACATCGACCAGGAACCTGGTCTGGGTCCCGACGACCTGATGCCCGACATCGTCAAGCGTTTCGATGCGCTGCTCGACGATTCCGGCCACCACGACGACAAGATCTACGGCGTCGGCGTGAGCCTGCCCGGCACCGTCGACACGGCGCGGGGGTGCAGCCTCGAGGCGCCGATCATGAGCGGCTGGGACGGGGTGCCGTTGCCGCCGTACTTCGCCGAATTGACCGACGCGCCAGTGATTCTCGACAACGACGCGAATGTCATCGCGCTGGCCGAACGGCGCGGCGAGCGGCAGGCCTACGACGATCTGCTGGTGCTCAAGGCGTCGACGGGAATCGGTGCGGGCATCATCGCGGGCGGATCGCTGCAGCGCGGTGCGGTGCAGGCGGCGGGGGAGTTCGGGCACAACAAGACACCAGCGGCCGCAGGCGTGCCGTGCCGTTGCGGGGACACCGGCTGCCTCGAGGCGATCGCGGGCGGCTGGGCGATCGTCCGTGCGTTGCAGGCCGACGGCCGGTCCGTCGGCCACCTGCGCGACGTGGTGGAGTTGGCCAACAGCGGCGACCCCGACGCACGTCGGATGATCCGCGACAGCGGCCGCCACGTCGGTGAGGTCCTTGCCGCGGCGGTGAATCTGCTCAACCCCGCGGTCTTGGTGGTCGCGGGGGATATGGCGAGCGCCTACGACATCTTTGTGGCGGGCCTGCGAGAAACGTTGTACGGCAACGCAACCGCGTTGGCCACCCGGGTCCTGCAGGTGGTGCCGTCGACGCATGGCGACCGCTCGGGTGTCATCGGCAGCGCGACGATGGTGCTCGACCACGTGCTCAGCCCCACGGCTATCGACGCGTCGCGCTAGTTCCGGGCCGAAAGGGCCTCGGCGCGCAGGAAGGCGCTACAGCCGGTTCTCCGGACCAATGACAGCCCAAACCGTCTTTCCCGACGAGGTTGGCGTGTTACCCCAGGCGCGACACAGCGCGCCGACGATGTGTAGCCCCGACGGCACCGTGTACGGCTTCGATGGTTCCTCGCGCGGACCCGCGGGAAGGTGGCTGGTGTCCTCGACCGCGACAGTCACCGCTGACCCGTCGAACTCCAATCGAACGGACGGATTGCTATCGGTGTGCTGTAGCACATTTTCGACGAATGCGGTGACCACGACCTTGGTCACCGGGATCAGCTCGGCCTGCCCCCAGTCCGTCAGCCACCCAGCCACCAGTTCGCGTGTACGGCCCAAACTGGCCAAGTCGGCGGGCAACTCCGCGCGGCCGCTTCGACGAGGGGCCGGAGATTCGGTGCTGGCCGCTGCATCAATCGCGGCTTGAACGCTCGGATACACCGGCACATGCCGGGCGACACCAATGCGAGCGATGGCCGAACGGCCTGCGGAGTGCTCGCACACCATCGTGATCGGCACTTCCGGCCACCTGCCGACGTGCCAGCGCGCACTGGTGAATACCACCCACGCCGATTCGGCGGGAACATCGAGGTGCGTGACGTCGACGATGACAGCCGTCGGCTCCTCGAGCGCCGCGTTGAGTATCCGGTCCCGTAGGGCCCCATAGGTGCTGCTGTCGAGGGTGCCCTTGGCGGTGAGGACGGAGAACTCATTCACCGTCTCCACGGTGACGGTCAGGGCACTGCAGGGGTCGCCCGCCACCGCGCTCACCCGCACCGGACGCCGGGCTCGGTCTTGGCCGACACGCATCCCAGGGAGGCGCCCACCGCCGCCTCCCCGCCCTGCACGCCGTGCAGGTGGGTCCCCGTGCTTGCCATCGTGGACCGGTTACCCGCACGCGCGGCGAGATAACCCCGTCTTGCTGGTTGACGCTAGCGTCGATTTGCGTGCTGGCGCCGCGACTTTCGGTCGAGGCGCCACCGGTTACAGCTTGTTCATCACCTTCTCCGCGAACCTCTCCAGGTGGCGGATCTTCGCATCGAGCAGTTCGGTGTCCTGGCCCATGATGTAGGGCATCCGGAAGCCGACGATGGCGTCGGTCACGCCCTTGTCCTCGAGCCGCTTGATGCCGTCGAGGGTGTATGAGTCAGCCGAGATGACGTGGATCTCGAATGGTCCGGTCCGGCCCCCTTCTTCGCGAATCTGGTTGAGCCGCTTGATCAATCGGTCGAGTTCCTCGGGCCTGCCACCGCCGTGCATCCAGCCGTCGCAGCGCGCGGCGCGCCGCAGTGCCGCCTCGGCGTGGCCGCCGACGAGGATGGGGATCGGCTTCGTCGGCGCCGGTGTCATCTTCGTTTTCGGTACGTCGTAGAAGTCGCCGTGGAACTCGAAATACCCGCCGGACGTGAGGCCTTTGATGATTTCGATGCACTCGTCCATGCGCTTACCGCGCTTCGCGAACGGGACACCCATCAGCTCGTAATCCTCGGGCCACGGGCTGGTGCCGACACCGAGCCCCAGCCGGTTGTCGAACAACGCCGCCAGCGACCCGGCCTGCTTGGCGACCAGCGCCGGTGGCCGGATCGGCAGCTTCAGCACGAAGAAGTTGAACTTCAGGGTCGTGGTGACCGCGCACAGGGCGCCGGCCATCACGAACGCCTCGATGAACGACTTGCCGTCCAGGAACTCGCGGTTGCCGTCCGGGGTGTACGGGTACTTCGAGTCGGACTCGAAGGGATACGCGACGCTGTCCGGGATCGTCATCGCGTGATACCCCGCCGCCTCGGCCGCTTTGGCCAGCGGGATGTAGTAGGTCGGGTCGGTCATTGCCTCGGCAAAGGTGAAGCGCACGCGGCCATACTAGAACGTGTTCTAGTCCGACGTTTAGGGATCGCGCCTACGGGAACGCCGAGGCCATGAGCGCGGTATCCAAGGCCATGTACATGCCGCTGCAGATCGCCACCAGTGTCGCCGGTGGTCTGCTGGCGGGCCGGATCTTCACCGAGATCTGGCAGCGGGTCAGCCCGTCGGACCGAGAGCCGCCGGATCCGAAGGATCTCGACCGCTCCGGCAGGGAGGCGATTGCGGCGGCCGCTCTCCAGGGGTTGGTGTTCGGACTCGTCCGCGCCGCCGTCAGCCGCGCCGGTGCGCACGGCTATCGCGCCGTCACCCACGAGAGCCCGGAGTAATCGCTTTCGGCAAGATGGCCTAGGTGCACAGCTGGCTGACCCGCAATGTGCGGGTGCTCTCCGCTGTTTCGTTTCTTCAGGACGCGGCGAGTGAGTTGCTCTATCCGTTGCTGCCCATCTATCTGACCTCGGTGCTGGGCGCCCCGGCGGCCGTCGTCGGTGCTGTCGAGGGCGCAGCGGAAGGCGCAGCGTCGCTGACCAAGCTTGCGGCAGGGCCGCTCGGTGACCGCTTCGCCCGGCGGCCGCTGATCGCGACGGGCTACGGCATGGCGGCGCTTGGCAAGGTGATGGTCGCGGCCGCGACGGCCTGGCCTGGTGTGCTGGCCGGCCGGGTTGTCGACCGGCTTGGCAAGGGAATTCGCGGTGCACCTCGCGACGCACTGCTCGTCGTCGACATCGACGAGGCTGCGCGCGGACGGGTGTTCGGATTTCACCGCACGATGGACACATTGGGCGCTGTGGTTGGGCCATTGCTCGGTCTGGCCGGCTACGAATTGCTCGACCACCAGATCCGACCACTGCTGTGGGTGGCCGTCGTGCCTGCCGTGTTGAGCGTCGCGCTGGTGTTCTTCGTGCGCGAGACCCGGCGGGTGTTGCCACGTGCCGAGCGGCGCGCTGTGTTCGCCAGGGTCGGTGACCTGCCACGCCGCTATTGGCGGGTGACGGCCGCGCTGGTGGTGTTCGGGCTGGTGAACTTCCCCGACGCGTTGCTCTTGTTGCGGCTGAACGAGATCGGCTTCTCGGTGGTCGAAGTCATCCTGGCCTACGTCACCTACAACGCGGTGTATGCGGTCGCGAGCTATCCCGCCGGGCTGCTGGCCGACCGCATTCCGCGTCCCGCCGTGTTCGGTGTCGGCCTCGCGTTCTTCGCGATCGGCTACGCCGGACTCGGGCTGACCACCGACGCCGTCGCGGCATGGCTGTTGATCGGTGTGTACGGGGTGTACACCGGATGCACGGATGGCGTTGGCAAGGCGTGGATTTCATCACTGGTCGGCTCGGAGCTGCAGGCCAGCGCGCAGGGCGTGTTCCAGGGAGCCAGCGGATTCGCGGTGCTGGCCGCGGGGTTGTGGGCAGGCTTCCTGTGGGGCGCGGACGGCCGTATCCCGTTGTTGGTCTCGGGGATCGTTGGCGGCGTGTTCGCGGTGGGGTTGCTCGTTGTCGGTCTGAGCGGCTACCGGACGGGGAAGGCCACCTCGACGGCGTCGAGCGCGAACGGCGGCACCCCGACGCCGACGACCGAGTAGCCGCCCTGCGATGTGCGCTCGGTGATGCGCCCGGTGGCCGAGCGGTTGCCGACGGTCACGGTGGCCGGCTGGGGAAGTTTGTCGGTTCCGGGTAGCTGGCCGAGAATCGTGCCCTGCCAATGGTAATGGCCGTCGATCGGCTCGAAATGACCGGTCAGGCGGACGTGGGCGAGGCAGCTCGCGTCGTCGATGTGGACGGTGGCGTCGCCGTCGTACACATCGTCCTCGACGGCGGTATCCGAGCTGATGTCGAAGGCGCGTCGGATGTGTCTGGCGACGCGCCGCCAGCGGATCTGTCCGGATCGCTCGTGTTCGGCGAAGTAGCGCTGGGTGCTGTGCCGCACCTCGATGCGGGTGGCGTGAGTGTCCGCCATCACCTGCAAACATTTCGCGATGTAGCTCTTTTGCGCTGCTACATCGGGGCCCGTGATCAGGAAATAGTTCGGCACGCCGTGGACAGCCACGCCGAGATACGGGGCGAGGCCAAGCCCATCGCGGTCGGTGCCGTCGGGCACCGCGCCGTCGGTCGCGATCAGCACCCGGGCGCGAGACTGTTCGCCCTGCAGCGTCCACGTGTGCGTGCTCTCGTCGAAAGACGGATTCAGGCCGGCGATCCTTTCGGCGTCGAGGAAGGCGACGTCGTCGATATCGCTCACAGGAAGTGGCTGCGCTTCCACATCCGTCGCGCGATCCGGCCCATCAACCCGACCTCCTCGAGAAATGCTGCCAGCGGTGCGAACCCGGCAATCTGCACCTCGTGCCGATGCGGGCTTCGCCGAGCGGCGCGTCGAGCTTCTCGCGGATCCAGGCCGACGCGGCGGTACGGCGTCGGGTTGGTGAACAGGTACTGGAAGAACACGCCGCCGATGCCGTTGATGTTGGCCACCCACAACTTGTTGATCCGCCGCATGTGCGGGGCGCGCTTGCGCAACCCGTCGCGGGCGAACTGGATGTGACGGGCCTCCTCGGTGACGTGGATGCGCATGAGGCGCTGCACCATTGGCTGTAGGTCGGGATCGTCCATCATCTGACGCTGCAGCGAGTCGAAGATCTCCTCGCCGATCAGCGCCGCCATCCACAGCAGCGAGTCCCTGAAAGCGAGCGGCAGCGCGTTGATGATCATTCGCTGATATAGCCTGGGCTGCATCGGCTTTGCACCGACGCGCTCGATGGCCTTGCCGAACATCACCATGTGACGCGTTTCGTCGCCGAGTTCGGTCAGCGCGTAGTGGGTGGCGCGCGCGGTCGGATCTTGGTGAATCATCTTGCGCAGCAAGGCCTGGTTGAGCATGTTCTCGAACCAGATGCCTGCCGACAGCGTGTTGACGAGCTCCTGGCGCGACAAGTCGATCTGTTGCGCGCGGCTCATGTCGTCCCACAGCGGCGTGCCGTACAGCGACACCGTCTTGGGAGGCAGGTAGAACTTGTCCGGATCCAGCGGGGCGTCCCAGTCGATGTCGACGATCGGGGCGTAGGACTTCTTGACCGAGCCCTTCAGCAGGCGCTCGGCGAATTCTTCACGGCCGGCCGCAGCGGTCGCCTTTACCGAAGCAGTCATCGCTGACGTCCCTTCGTTGCTGTCCACTAGAAAGTTAGATATTCGATGCCCCAGATGTCAATACCTCGGGTACTGGATACTTTGGGTAACCGCAGGTCACTGGCATACTCGCACCGTGAAGCGGCGGATCCACGTGATCGGTATCGGCGCGGGCGATCCGGACTATGTGACGGCACAGGCGGTCGCGGCGCTCAACGACACGCAGGTGTTCTTCGCGATGGACAAGGGTTCCGAGAAGAGCGACCTGGTCGCGCTTCGACGTCAGGTCTGCGAGCGATTCATCCGCGAGCCTGGCTACCGGTTCGTCGAACTGCGCGACCCGGAGCGCGCCAGGGCCGCCCCTGACAGCCCGGCCTACCGGCAGGCGGTCGCCGATTGGCATGCCGCCCGGGCGGCCGCGTGGGCCGACGCCATCGAATCCGAGCTGGAACCCGGCGGTGTCGGCGCCTTCCTGGCATGGGGCGACCCGTCGCTCTACGACAGCACGCTGCGAATCCTGGACATCGTCGCCGCCCGCGTCGACATCGACTACGACGTCATCCCCGGCATCACCGCGATCCAGGCGCTTACCGCACGGCATCGCATCCCGCTCAACGACGTCGGCGAGCCGGTGCTCGTCACCACCGGCAGGCAGCTGCGCGACTACGGGCTGTCCGGTAGCGCCGTCGTGATGCTCGACGGGGACTGTTCGTTTCGGAATTGCCCGCCGCAGACCCGAATCTGGTGGGGCGCCTATCTCGGCACGCCCGACGAGCTGTTGGTGTCCGGCACAGTCGGGGAGGTTGGCTCCCGAATCGCGGAACTGCGGGCCGACGCGCGCGCCCGGCACGGCTGGATCATGGACACCTACCTGTTGCGACCCGCCGACTGACCGTCGGTCATGGCAAGATCAGCCGCATGGGGAGCTTCCTCCTGCGCGCAGCGCTGACCGGGGTGGCGCTGTGGGCGGTCACTCTCGTCGTTCCCGGCATCAGCTTCGTCGGCGGGGACACCACGCTGGCGAGGGTCGGCATCATCTTCGTCGTCGCGGTGATCTTCGGTCTGGTCAACGCGATCATCAAGCCGATCGTGCAGATCATTTCGCTCCCGCTGTACATCCTCACGCTGGGCCTGATCCACATCGTGATCAATGCGTTGATGTTGTGGATCACGTCGTGGATCACCGATCACACCACGCACTGGGGCCTCTACATCGAGGATTTCTGGTGGACGGCGATCTGGGCCGCAATCGTTCTGTCGATCGTGAGTTGGCTGCTCTCTTTGGTCACCCGCGACGCCGGACGCCGCGTCCGGAATTGATCGGCACACTGGAGTCATGCCGGAACTACCTGAGATCGAGGCGTTGGCCGACCATCTGCGTCGTCATGCAGTCGGGCTGACCGTCGGGCGCATCGACGTCGCGGCGCTCTCGGTGCTCAAGACATTCGATCCGCCGATCAACGTGCTGCACGGTCAGACCGTCACCGGCGCCAACCGGTGGGGCAAGTATCTCGGCATGCAGGCGGGCGATCTGCACCTCATCACGCACCTGTCGCGGGCCGGCTGGCTGCGGTGGTCGGACAAACTGGCCGCCGCGCCGCTGAAGCCCGGGAAGGGCCCGATCGCGTTGCGCGTGCATCTCGGAAAGGCAGGGGAGGCACCGGGTTCGGATGCCGGCCGGGCGGCTCGGAGTTCGGATGTCGCCGGCCCGGCGGCTCCGGGTTTCGACCTGACCGAAGCCGGCACCCAGAAGCGGTTGGCGGTGTGGCTGGTCGACGATCCCGCCAAGGTGCCCGGCATCGCCGCGCTCGGTCCGGACGCCCTTTCGTTGAGCCCGGACGATCTGGCCGGCGTGCTGTCGGGGCAGAGCGGCCGGATCAAGACCGTCATCACCGACCAGAAGGTGATCGCAGGCATCGGCAACGCATACAGCGACGAGATCCTGCACGTGGCGAAGCTGTCGCCGTTCGCAACGGCGGGCAAGCTGACCGACGCGCAGCTTGCGGCGCTGCACGACGCGTTGATCTCGGTGCTGACCGACGCGGTCGAACGGTCGGTGGGCCAGCAGGCGGCGACCCTGAAAGGGGAGAAGCGGTCGGGGCTGCGGGTACACGCGCGCACCGGGCTGCCGTGTCCCGTATGCGGCGACACCGTGCGTGAGGTGTCGTTCGCAGACAAGTCGTTTCAGTACTGCCCGACGTGTCAGACGGGCGGCAAGGTACTGGCCGACCGGAGGCTGTCGCGGCTGCTCAAATAGATAGGCTGTGCCGGTGACTCGGCAGAAGATCCTGATCACTGGCGCGAGCTCTGGTCTGGGCGCGGGCATGGCCCGCAAGTTCGCCGCGAAGGGCCGCGACCTGGCGCTCTGCGCCCGCCGCACGGACCGGCTCGATGAGCTCAAGGCCGAACTGCTCGAGCGGAATCCCGGCATCACGGTTGCGGTGGCGGCGTTGGACGTCAACGACCACGAGCAGGTGCCGAAGGTGTTCGCCGAGATGTCCGATGAACTGGGCGGGATCGACCGCATCATCGTCAACGCCGGGATCGGCAAGGGCGCCCGCCTCGGCTCGGGCAAGCTGTGGGCCAACAAAGCCACCGTTGAGACGAATCTCGTTGCGGCGCTTGTGCAAATCGAGACTGCGATCGAGATGTTCAAGGCCGCAGGCGGTGGGCATCTGGTGCTCATCTCATCGGTGCTCGCCAACAAGGGCGTGCCAGGAGTGCGGGCCGCCTATGCCGCCAGCAAGGCGGGGGTGTCCTCGCTCGGCGAATCGCTGCGCGCCGAATACGCCAAGGGTCCGATCAAGGTGACGGTCATCGAGCCCGGCTACATCGAATCCGAGATGACCGCGAAGGCCGACACGACGAAGCTGATAGTCGACAACGAGACCGGCACCAAGGCGATGGTCGACGCGATCGAACGCGAACCGGGCCGTGCCGCCGTGCCGAGCTGGCCGTGGACGCCGCTGGTGCAGGTGCTGCGGTTGCTGCCGCCGCAGCTGGCCGCGAAATTCGCCTAGAGCCCGACGTGGCTTGCTTGCCGCGAGGGTGCGTGTTTGCGCGCGACACGCCGCGCAACGGCGTGCACCTGCGCACGCTCGGCGCTCGCGAGGGTGCGGAAATGCCCACAATTTGCGGCGCGTCGGGGTGCAAACACACGCTGGGCGATTGTCAGTTAGTAGCGCTAGTGGTTTGTTTAGGCGGCTGTCAATCGTGGTAGCCGAGCTACATGATCGTGAAACTGACGAAGATGACGCCCATATTGTTCGCGGGCGCTGCCGCCACTGCGATTGCGCTGGCCCCGGCCGCTCTCGCGGAGCCCGCACCGCCGCCACCGCCGCCGTGCTACAACCTTGACGGCACACCGTGCACACCTTCAGCCGGTCCTGAGGGTGCAGGTGCGGAGGTCCCCGGTGGGCCTGGTGCGCAGGCCGGTTCCAATGGCCAGGTTTCAGCGGGCGTTCCCGGTGGGCCGTGGGCTCAGGCTGGGCCTGGCGGCGGGGTTGCTTGTGTTCCTGGCGGTCCGTGCACGTCCGTTCCGCTTCCATAACGGCTGAACGCGTGACTTCGGCGCGCTGACGCCCGCTCAGCGGCCGGCAGCGCGCCGAAATCGCTAAGCGCTGCGGCCGCGTTCGGTGCGGTAGCGGCGCACCAGCGTGTCGGTCGACGAGTCCGACTGTTCGGCGGGCGACGCGTCGCTGGTGATCACCGGCAGGAGCGCCTTGGCTTGGGTCTTTCCCAGCTCGACGCCCCACTGGTCGAACGAGTCGATGCCCCAGATGACCCCTTCGGTGAACACCTGATGCTCGTAGAACGCAATCAACTGACCGACGACCGACGGGGTCAGCTTGGTGCCGAGGATCGACGTCGTCGGCCGGTTGCCCGGCATCACCTTGTGCGGCACCACCTCCGGTGGCGTGCCCTCGGCGGCGATCTCCTGGGCCGTCTTGCCGAACGCCAGCACCTGCGTCTGGGCGAAGAAATTGCTCATCAGCAGGTCGTGCATGCTGCCCGTGCCGTCGGCGGTCGCCAGGTCGTCGGTGGGCTGGGAGAACCCGATGAAGTCGGCAGGGATCAGCCGCGTGCCCTGGTGGATCAGTTGGTAGAACGCGTGCTGGCCGTTGGTTCCCGGCTCGCCCCAGAAGATTTCGCCGGTGCTCGTGGTCACCGGTGTGCCGTCGGCCCGCACCGACTTGCCATTGGATTCCATCGTCAGCTGCTGCAGATAGGCGGCGAACCGCGACATGTCGTTGGAGTACGGCAGCACCGCGCGTGTCTGCGCGCCGAAGAAGTTGTTGTACCACAAGCCAATCAGCCCCAGCAGTGCCGGAGCGTTGGACTCGAGCGGCGTGTACTTGAAGTGCTCGTCGATGAGGTGGAAGCCCGCCAGGAAGTCAGCGAAGCGCTCGCGGCCGATCGCCGCCATCACCGACAGGCCGATCGCCGA